>Ga0070731_10000379_pt1 | contig 62757 bp, 47 predicted proteins | sample Coa_R1_2_FD_66448 | JGI IMG/M metagenome (GOLD analysis project Ga0070731, IMG submission 66448) | Surface soil microbial communities from Centralia Pennsylvania, which are recovering from an underground coalmine fire - Coalmine... | ecosystem: Environmental > Terrestrial > Soil > Unclassified ... | reverse complement strand
CCCGAGCTGCAGTTCCAAGACGACTCCTCAATTCTGCGCCGCTGAGTAATGTCGACAGAGCACAGACCATATCGTCTAAGCTGTGCGGGGCGATGAGCCAACCGTTCTGTGCGTGTCGGATAACGTCTTCAATTCCCTGCCCTCGGCATCCGATAGCAGGCTTTCCGGCCGACATCGCTTCCAGATACACGCATCCCAGGCCTTCGTAATGGCTAGGTAGAGCAAAAATCGTGCACCGCTGCATTGCGTCGGCAACTTCTTGTCTGCTTTTCCGGCCCAGAAAACGAACTTTGCTCGCGATACTCAGATGCTCTATCAAACGAGTGAGCACAAAACGCAGTCGACCATCCCCGATGATCTGGCATGACGCATTGGGATATTTCTCGTGAATTGCCGCGAACGCCCGTAACAACAGTTCGTGGCCTTTCGATGGGATCAGATCACCAACGGTGAGGATGATCGCACGTTCGTTACGATCTTCGGATGGACAAAATCGCTGCGTATCCACCCCATTTTGAATGACCGTCACCTTGGTGTCTTCTTCGTGCGCCGCCACCTCGTCGGCTACCCGCTGGCTGATACAAATGACCCGCCGTGCCGAACCATAGACACGACTCGCCGAAGTCTTACACCATTGGCCCGGGTATCCACCCACTTGGTTAGTGAAGAAAACGTCCAAACCATGGATGGTGACAACAAAGGGGACGTCTAACGCCCGACTGAGTCGGCTTGCCGCAAGACCGCAAGGTAAAGCCGCATGCGCGTGAATCAGATCAAACGGCTGATTCGAGTGCAATTTACGGACAGTTGAGAGAATCCGCCGATACAGGAACGTACCGGATGAGGCCAGTCCTAAATCGCCTGGAATCGCCGCGTATCGGACCCAACGCGCTGGATGTCCATTCGGAGCTGATCGCGCTCGATAGAAAGGCTCAACGGCGATCACGCAGGATTCAACGTCAAACTTCTTCAAAGCATTAAGTGGTTCCGCGACAAAGCAGCCCCAGGCATCGTCGGCCGCACTGGGATAAAAAGGAGTCAGCGTTAGAACCCGCATCGCGTTAGGCATGGACCCATAGCCTGCGGACATACCATCCACAAGCCGTCAGGTAAACCCCGGCACCAATCAACAACACAATTACGATCTGAGAGGTGTAGGCACTGGCAATCCTGATGGCGAATAACATCAGCAATGCCGAACCAAATGCAACCGAGAGCAATGGACTTCTCCAGGAACCATGCAGTTCCGGGAGTTTCGACAACGCTGTTGCGGCTACAACCAGTTCTGCAGTTACCAGCGCCAGCGCGGCACCCCGCAGACCGAACGCAGGGACCAGGATCATATAAAGAGATGTTCCGACCAGGGCACCAGCAGCAGTCGAGGCGAGATAGGCTCGATGGCGTCCCAACGCAAAGAGAATTGTGCCGCAAAATAAAGACGCACAGGAGGCAGTGATCAGATAAGGAGCCATCCATTGCAGCACAGGTACAGCCGGCAAAAACCTGGTTCCCAACACCCAAGGCACGATTAAATGCGCAGTACCGATCAGGCCGAACGTCAACGGAATGCTGGCAAGCGCGATGACCGAAGTCGCAAAGCGAGCCAGTTTTCGCAACCCTTCCGCCGATTCCGAGACTGCAATTCGTGGCATCAAGACTTGACAGAAGGTGATAATCAGTCCCCGCACGATGTCCACGAGACGAACGGCGGCCGCATATAGCCCGAGATCAAAATCTCCCAGGAACCATCGCACCGCGACATGACCCGTCCGATGGTACAGATTAGACATCAAGGTAGAGCCCGCATAATGGAAGCTGGGCCGCAAAATTTCGGTCCAACAACGCGGCCGCAGGCGTAAACGAAACCTCATTCCTTTTCGCCACAGAACAGTCCAGGCGATTGAGCTGCACAGCATAGAGGAAGACAGTATGCTGATTGGGATCCACCTCACATCTCTGGCGCTTCGCACAAACATGAAGATCATTGAGGCATAGAGCATTTGCTGCATCACATTCAAGAAAGAACGAATATGGAATAGCTCGAGAGCGGTCAGCAGGTGATCGGCGAAAATAAGGTTAATCAGCAACACTCCCACTCCATAAAATCGCAGGAGTTGACGCACACGGTCATTGGGTTCGTGCGAAGCCACCGCCAACACAGCAATCGCAGCGATCAGGGAAGCGACCAGGCGCAGGAACAGGACATCCGGAACAAGTTCAAATGCTGCTTCCCTTCGCGCCGCCAACCTTTGCGTCAAGAACACGTTCATGCCCGGATCGGCAACGACGTTTACGAAAGCGCAGACCGCGATGACATAACTCCATTGCCCGTAAACTTCCACTCCGAGTCGGCGCACCAGATATGGAAACGTCAACGAGGTTATGAGAATTCCGACAGTTTTGGCGCCTGCTACGGAACACAGGTACCCTGCGTATCGCTGCAACGAAGACCAGTTCACTGTTATTTTGGTACCTTGACTCAATAGTCAGGTCTTCGAGTAACTAAGAATTGATACCTGCGACCTTACTCAGCACCAACCAGCGGAAAAGAGCCGGGCTTTGGTCCGCCCCGGCCAAGTGCTGTCGATTGAGGTCCGTGACATGCTGTGACACAACGAAATCGTCCAGTTCTTTCGAGATCTTAGTGATGGCAATGTCCATTTGAGAGCGGAGGCTTGTACGAAACCAAGCGGCAAGCGGAGGAGTGAAGCCCTGCTTGCTGCGCCAACGTATTTCCTTTGGCAAGAAATCAGGCAGAGAACGGCGGAGAAGTGCTTTGCCTTGCCCGTGAGCAAAATGAATCTCGGTCGGCAAGCTGGATGCAAACCCAAATAGCTGCCGGTCAAGGAAAGGTGTTCGGCATTCCAACCCGCAGAACATGCTCGCACGATCGATCTTTACTAATATCTGCTCGGGAAGATAGGAACTCGTTTCGTACTCCATGGCAGAACGCGGAAAACGAAGTCGTGCGTGGCGTTTAGCTGACTCTGCTATTTCATGCAGACCAAGCCTCGCGTCCTCCCGGTAAGCGGGCTGAAACCAGGAGAGCACGTCCCGTGTCACCTCAGAGTGCAGAAGTTCCCAATCGGATTTCTCCAAGAAACCCAGGAAGCTGCGCCCTCGCCACTGGCGGGGCCAGTTCCGCAGCGCAAAACTTGCAGCTTGGTTGAGACCAGGAAGACGGCGAAGCGAATGAAAACGAAAATACGAGAACATTCCTCGGTATCCACCGAACAGTTCGTCCCCGCCCTCTCCAGATAACATCACTTTGCAGGACTGACGAGCCGCCTGGCAAACAGCAAAGGTCGGAAACATAGAGGCGTCGGCGAAAGGCTCATCGTAGTGGGAAATCAGGGCGTCGAACATCTGAAGCAGTTCTGCTGATGAAAAATGCAGTTCGCAATGCTCGGTCCTCAGGCGTTCCGCAACTCGTCTCGCATGTGGCGCTTCATTGAACTTGTCATCATCGAAACCCACACAAAAGGTCTTAAGAGGAATTTCTGGCCGCAGTTGCCGAATCGTGCTTGCGATGAGAGTTGAGTCGATCCCTCCAGAAAGGAAAGCACCCACGGGAACATCGCTGCGTAAACGTAAATCAACAGCAGCATGGAAGCGGTCGAAAAGCGCGTGGATCACTTCCTGCTCACTTAGTTTCCCACACGTTTCGGGCGTAAACTCCGGTTCCCAGTAACGAAAGGTGCGCAATCCAGCACCCGCACTCAGTACCAGCGCTTCCCCTGCGCGCAGCTTACGAATTCCCGCCAGATGCGTTCGCGGGGCCGGGATATAACCTTGTGCCAGGAATTGGGCCAAGCCAGGAATATCCAGGTCGCGGGGGACTTCCGGAAGTGGCAAGAAGGCTTTCAGTTCTGACGCGAATACGAGGCCCTGAACTCCCAATCGCGCCCAGTACAAAGGTTTCTCCCCGAATCGATCGCGTGCCAGGAAAATCTGCCGCCTCTTGGTATCCACAATGGCAAAGGCGTACATGCCCTCGAGATCATTGAGCAGCGCTGTTCCCTTTTCCTCATAGAGGTGAACCAGCACTTCAACATCGCCATCGCTTGAAAAGCTATGTCCGCGATCGAGAAGGTCGCGTCGAAGTTCGACATAGTTATAGAGCTCGCCGTTGCAGATGACCCAAACTGTGCCGTCTTCGTTGCTGATGGGCTGCGCCCCATGTATGAGATCGATAATTGCCAGTCGCAGATGCCCCAGCAAACATTGCTCATCCATGAGGATTTTTTGTCCTTGCCCATCTGGACCCCGGTGGCGCAGAAGGTGCGCAGCCTGATCCGCCCAGCGCAGATGCGTCTCGGCTAAGCGACGCCCTGGAGCAAAAATGCCAAAGATGCCGCACATATCAATTTGCGCTGATAACCTGCATAAAGACTGCGATCCACTGTGCGACGATACGGTCCCAATCAAATTGCTTCGAATGTTGGGTCGCCGCATCTCCCATGGCACGCTGCAATTCTGAGTTAGCAAGCAGTAACCTCAGTTTGCCGGTGAGTTCGCCGTCCGAGTCCAGAAGGAAACCGCTTTGACCGTCCAATACATATTCTGGCTGATACGATTTCATCGCGATCGCAGGAAGTCCACAGGCGGCGGCCTGACCTAGAACCTGTGGGTGTCCTTCATCCACGCTGGGAAAAAGAAAAACATCAGCTTGGCGCATTTCATCACCGAGCTGGGCCAGAGAAACGTGCCCGAGGAACTCAACATTGCGGCAACCGAGATCTCTCGCCAGATCGCGACACTGGGCTTCACGATTTCCTTTTCCAGCAATTCGAAACGCCACGTGCGGGAACTTACGCGCTTCTTGAATCACGATCTCGGGCCGTTTGTGCGATTGCAACGAGCCTGCGTACAACACTCGTTGCGGAACGCCAGTCATGCGACGAGAACGAGGGAAGAAAAATCGCCGGTCAACCCCGTTGTAGATTGTGTCTGCATCTACGGCGAATTTATCCCGTATCGTTTTGCCAACGAACCGGGAATTCGCAAACACTGCATCGGCCTGGAGAATGGATCGAACCAGCGCGTGCTTCTCATCGATTTCTGCGAGCGAGGATACGACGTGAGTCACGAATCTTATCTTTCGAGGTAACCTCTTCCCCAGTGCAAACCAGGCACGGTCCAAAGGACCCGCGCGAGGATAGAAGTAAATATCAGGGCGGCAAAGCAGAGAACGCAGAAGCAGATGCGCGCTGTTGCCATGGCGCAAGTATCGAATCAGCGTGGTGTTTTCCCGCGCGGCGATTCGCGGATCAGGAACCTCTGAACACAACATGATCACCCGAAACAATTCCGAGGGCAGCCTCGACACAATCTCTTTCACAGTCAAATTCTGTGCGTTCGTATTGTTCTCGTCCGCAAACGACGGCGTGAAGATCGTGATTGGGTGTTTTCGCACTGCCAACATGGGAGTCGCGTATGCTGCGCTCATATGGCGCAGCCGGCAAATGTTTGCTCATTGAGCACAGATTCGCGGATCTGCGGTCCGGTGAACAGGCTCTTGAAAACCTGGGGCGCGATGCTTTCGTCGTTTGGGGCATACCGCACTGAATCGAGCGCTAGCAAACGCGGGATGTCTGAGACCTGCTCAGAACTCCGCAATGGAATACCCACTCCAAATTTTGCGTATTGCTCGGCATATCCGGAGTAGCAATCTTGGAGCCAAGTGCAAAGAAAAATTGGAATTTTACGAGCTGCGCATTCCAGAGCGACAGACGATTCAGCGGTGAGAGCGAATCGCGTATTTTCCCAAAGATCGGTGTTGGCGGGACCATCAATAATATCGACATTCCCAGCTTGGTTTTTCAAGATATTCCGCAGCTTGTGCCGGTGGTCACGGACGCTATCGAATGGGTGAAGTTTTAGCACCAGCTTCAACCCGCAGCTTTGAGCAAGCGAATACAACTGCGGGAGAAGGTCTTGATAAACTTCCTGGCTTCGCCAGCCCGTCGCGCCATAGCCCTCAGTGAACCATACGATCCAGTTCCTTTTCTGCAGGTCTCTTTCACGGCATGCAAACGACGAACCCGGCCCGCCCAGAAGCACTTTTTCTCTTGAAATACCAGACCTATTAATGAGGTAATTTCGCTCCAGTTCGGTCTTCGCAAGATAGTAATCAGCTGCAGGATTCTTTAGTGCCGCGTAGTAATCCAGCGCGCCATGATGGCAGGCCACAGTAGGCAATCCGCGAGCTTTTGTCACAAGAAGCGCAATGCGCGTATACGGATTAGTATCGTCGGCACAAAAACATGCAGCGACATTTTCGCGATCAAGAACGTTGATCCAGGCGTCTCGAATCCGTAATGACCATTGCAGATCTGATTCCACGTGCTCCAGGATTCCGCAATCCTGTGCTCTCGCAAAGATCGGGTCGGATTGAACCAGTCGTTTGCGGAGCCGACCCCACTCGTGGATCATTTGTGTGTCCGGGACATTTGGTGACTCGAAATACGCATCTAGCGAAACGCCGGCAACATTTGTGGGAAGAGATTTCAGCTGCCCACTTCTTCTTGCCGACACCAAGAGAAAATTCTCTGTCGGCAGCAATTCTGCATAACGAACTGCCATTCGGGTAACGTTGACGTAAGCCGATGGGAGCAGAATCGAGCTATGGCTGGAGCGGCGTTGCTTCCTCGAAATCATTCGACGAATCGCATGGTTCCGATCGAACTTGTCTTGTACGATCTGTGCAACCTGAACGTGGTCCAAGCTTCGGAATGTGCGCCACAAATTTCGACCACGTCGGCTAAATCCGAAAGGCTCGGCTGAAAACGATATTTTTGGGTTTGACCCTTTTGGAAAGAACTTGGCAATGCGAAGCGGCCTAGTGGCATAAATCTGAACCGGAGAATTTATTGATCTCAAGAGACGATCGAACAGTATGAGTTGCTGAAGATCGGGCACGAGTCGCAATGAGAGCACGTCCCACCAATCGATTCCGTGCTCATCCAAAAGACACCCCATTCCGCTGGCCAGCAGTTTGCGGCAGAGGTGCAGGTCAGCAACCCCGTCCGCGGAATCGTAAATGCCGGTTACAATAGAGCCCGATTGCCTCGACCAACGCTCGTAAGTTGCCGCGGGCGCACGGCCAAGATCAACAATCAGATCCCCGCATGATCCAGATGGAAGATCATCTTCCGGATGAACGAGCAAAACCTTCATCTTGCTATTTGGTCTACGCAGATAGGCTCACTGAAACTGCTAATAGAATGATCGGGAGCGTGGCCTCCGCTATGAGATCCCACGCCATGGGCGTTCCACGTGCAATTGGCCGCACCGCACGTTTTCCGATGATTTGCGGCAAGTAGCGCGTGTGTAGACCGTCAGCTGGCCGAATCGAGCGCAGATTTTCTGTGCTGAAAACATCGCCTTTCTTCATGTCACGCACCACGAAAAGAGAGCGGCGAAACCGGCGGCTTGCTTCTTCGTGGGCAGTAGGACGGAACTGCGACGTTCCAAGTGCTTTCTCCGCCACTCGTACCGCGTCTACCATTTCTTGAAACTCTTTTGGCTCAAGCGAGAATTCCGCATCAGGGCCACCGAATCCACGCGATAACGTTAGATGCTTTTCGATGATAGAGGCGCCGAGCGCAACTGCGGCTACGGGTGCGGCGATGCCCTTTGTATGGTCGGATAATCCCACTGGAACCTCGAAACGGCGAGCCAATTCCGGTATCGTCCGCAAATTCATTTCGTCTGCAGGCGCCGGATAGGCGCTGGTGCACTTAAGAAGAGCAATCTGTTTCGCGCCAGCAGTCCTGGCCGTCGTTATCGCCTCTTCGATCTCTTCGAGACTCGCCATGCCGGTTGAGATAATCAACGGCTTTCCAGTGGAGCTGAGTTTCTGAATAAGCGGGATATCCACCAACTCACAAGAGGCCAGCTTGTACGCAGGCGGATTGATGGTTCCCAGGAAATCCACCGCACTAGCGTCAAACGGCGAGGAAAAAAGATGGATCCCAATTTCATCCGCAATTGCCTTCAGCTTTGGCTGCCACTCCCACGGCGTGTACGCCTCCTGGTATAACTCGTGAAGCGTGCGCCCATCCCACAATGTGCCGCCGTCAATACGAAAGCACTCGCGATCACAGGCAATGGTGATGGTGTCCGGCGTGTAGGTTTGCAACTTGACCGCGTCTGCGCCAGCTTTTTTGGCCGCATGAACGAGTTCGACGGCTCGATCGAAGTCCTGATTGTGATTCGCTGACAGTTCCGCAACGATGTAAACGGGATGATCTGGCCCGATCCGACGATCCTGAATAGTGAATTCCGGTCTCATAAAGTGCTGGCGAAAACCCCGCTCTCAACTTGTTCCGGAAGCAAACACTCTCGCCTTCCACTGCGAATCACATCCAATGCGCGGCCGCCTTCATTGAACAACAAATCCAGGATCGAAGCGTAAGGGATGAAGGGCGGGAACATTTGCCGATATTCAGGGTGCTGGTAATGATGGAATCGCACCTCAATTGACCCGATAGTCAGCAGTTTGATCTCACGCAGTAGATATGCCGCTGAACCGATCGGAGACACGTACGTCGTCGCGCCCAGCGATGAGCAGATGTTTGCCAACAATTGAGTCCGCGTTCCAGCAACATTCAACTGCGACGAGAAAAATAAGGGCGTTTGAATTTCCAGTCTGCGCATGAACCATTCGATAAGCTGAACGTTCAAATCCACCAAGTGAGCGCCTTGTGGGCATCTCAATCTCTCGCTCAACTCCTCAAAGTAATCGCCAAAGAATGGAGCGCGGCGATAATTGACGTCGATGGATCGCAAGTGCTTGCGCCGAAACTCGCAATCTCTGATCTCGACCTCGCAAATAGATTGACCAAACCGGCCGCGAAAAATTACCGGCACCGTGAGCCACTGCAGGCCGGTGGGAGTCTTGATGCGATTTCTATGTTGCCATGATTGCTTTTCGAATTGCACATGATCGAGGAGGACGAATGCATCCACTTGATCGATCAAGTCAAGGTATCCTAGCCACGGCAGATATGTTGGTTGCGCAATAGCGATTCTCATGCGTGCGCAATCTCCGCCCTCGAGGATTGCAGGTCGGCATTTCCAAGCAGGACCTGGCATACTCGCATGGCGCCGTCGGCATCCACCAACGATCGTGCTTTGCCTGCCAAAGATCGTCGCTGCTTCGCGTTATGCGTTAAGGCGCAAACTGCTTCGGCAACTCGACCAAGATCGACACTCGCAAGATCTCCAAGGTTCAGCGCTGCACCGCATTCTGCAAATGCTTTGGCGGTCGGCACCTGGTTCTCCGCCAGCGTAATTAGAATCATGGGGACGTGCAGGAGCGCGAGTTCGTAACAAGTGACTCCGGCTGCCGAGATTGCCAGATCCGCTCCAGCCATCAAGTCCGGCATATTTACAACATCGCTCCTAACGTTGATGTTGCATGGCAACTGATTCGCCATTTGTTGAATTGTTTCTGTGTGCGGATTGCTTCCACCGACTACTACATCGATTTCAATGTCTAGGCCTGTACGAGCCAGAGCAGGCAGAATTTGAGCGGTAGCATTTTGTGAATCGCTGCCACCCATTGTTACCAGTATCCGCTTCACACCGCCGCGGAAGTCGCGACGCCAGTTGTTCCACCCTAGAAATTCTTCGCGCAGCAAGGCGTAGCTCGATCCGAGCAACAGGTTCGTTGCGTCACTCTGCTCCGAGTACATAACCGGTGCTGCGTATAGATTTTGATTGAGGACCAAATCCGCGCAGTACGGCATGCAGGCGCCAACATCGTCGATCCAAAGCAATTTGAGACCAGTTTTTTTAATGGTGTGCTGATATGCGGAGTTGAAGTGGTACCCGTCAATGGCGACCCAGGCTGCATGCACTCCCGCAGCTACTGAGGCCAGTGCCTCGGCATCGTCAAAGCCGCCCGCAGCGCAATTCAAAAGCTTGCTGGTGAACTGTTCATGTTCAAGGCGCCGTGCTAATGCCGGAATTGTGTCAACCATCGCAAAGACTACATCGCCGCCCAAACGTCGCCAAGCCTGAGCTAGTGCCAGGCAGCGCATCACATGGCCGGTTCCCATTGCCGCAGTCGCGTCAACTCGGATGATTAGCGTCTCCCCCGTCATCCGTGCGCGGCTTTCTGAATCACATGAGAATTCATAGCTGCGAGCAGTGGTTCACGCAGGACAATTTGTAGCGCATCTTCCCAGCAGAAATCATCGCGGTCGCCCAACCTCGCGTAGATTGCCCGCAACAATTCCAGATCTTCCACGGTATCAAGCGTCCAGCGAAGACCACTGTGGTCTCGGTCCGGATTCACCGACACCAAACGAAACAGCTCGGGATGTTCGTAGAAGTAAGGCGTGACATGCTCTCGCTCGTAAGGCTTCCGCGCCTCCTGCCAGGCACGAGTGAGCGCCGACATTGTGAAGACTTCCACATCCAACCCTCTCGGATAGCCTGGAACAAGTGCATTGCTGGCGTAATCGCAGGGGTTTTGCTGGAATGCGCAGATAGTCAGGTCCACGAGCGCAGGGTCAACGAAGGGGCAGTCGGCCGTGATGCGAACCACCGTGGTAGCCGCAAAAGCCTGGGCACATCGATAGTAGCGATTTAGGACATTCGCCTCTGAGCCGCGAAAGTGCTCAACTCCAAGCCGGGCGCATTCGGAAATCACGCGATCGTCCATCAGGGACAACGAAGTTGCCACGACGACTTGATCCACGAGCGCAGCTCGGCTCGACCGACGAACAACCCGCGCCAACACCGTTTCACCCGCAAGATCCATCAGAACCTTGCCCGGCAGGCGACTGCTTCCCATCCGCGCTTGCACGATCGCGAGGATTTTCACAAATTTGAGATGTTTGTGCCTTTTTCCAGCAGGAACATGCAATCGATGTTGGGATTGTCGAGATAGCTTAGATGCTCGCAGCGCAATAGCTGCAGATCTTTGAACTCATCCTGGAATGCCTGCGCGTAGTTCATCTTCCACAGCAGATCGCGATTGCCGCGATAAGCAACCTCCACGGGATGCAGAGAATGGTATTCAAAGCCCCAAATAAATCTTTTGCTGCAGCGGTAGATCTCGTGCATCGCTTTTCCCAGATCATCGGGAGCAATATGAATGAGCACTCCGGAGGTAAACACCAGGTCAAAGCTGCGATCGCAAAAAGGAATTTGAAGAGCAGAACCTTCAACCAGGTGGATCTCTGCCAATCGAGACTTGGCACGTCTCAGGGCATGGTGCTGGATCTCGACACCACACAAATCATGAAAGCCCAAGTCGTGCAACACGCTGAGCTGTAGGCCAATGTTGCATCCGACTTCCAGAATGCGAGCATTTCTCGGCACTTCAGCCAGGAAGCGCTGGTTGAGCTCTCTCCGCGTAAGACCGTAATTGCGCTGATACAGCGCGTCCAATTGCCCGAGAGTTAAGGAGTTGCGTTCCGTATATTCACGGCCGAACTGCCCCCGCCAGTGAGATATCTGTGCGGTGTTCATTTAAATCGGTAAGGCAAACACTATCGACTGAAAAAAGTAATTACCTTTTGAACCGCTGCAATCACGTCCCGCACGTCTTGATCACTCATTCCATGAAATATCGGCAAGCTGATGAGCCGCTTATAGGCATCTTCCGCAACCGGAAATTCTCCACCTGTGTACCCGAAGCGGCCATTGTAATAAGGATGAAGATGAACCGGGATGTAATGTACGTTGACACCGATATTCTCGGCGCGTAGCGCTTGGAAGACCTGCTCCCGATCTGCCGATAGTTTGTTAAGGTGTAATCGAATCGGATACAGGTGCCAGGCGGAACTCACCTCACTTCGCTCAACGGGCAAACAGATTGCAGTCATACCCCGAAGCGCTTCTCCGTAGGCTGCCGCAATTTGTCTTCTACGCGCGAGGTTCGCTTCCAACTTCGCCAGTTGCGTCAGGCCGAGTGCGCAGGCAATGTCCGACAAACGGTAATTCAATCCGAGCAGAACCATTTCGTAAAACCAGCGGTTCGCCGCCTGCCTCTGACGGGCTTCATTGTCGATTCCGTGATTTCGAAAGCGACGCAATGTCTGTGCGAACTGCGAGTTGTCAGTCGCAACCATCCCGCCTTCGCCACACGTGACGTGTTTCACCGGATGAAAGCTGAAAACCGTCATGTGGGCAAGACTGCCAATCCGATGGTTCTTGTAAACTGCTCCCAAAGCGTGGCATGCATCCTCGATCACGATCAACCCGTGCCGCTCAGCGACTTGCATAATCTCATCCAGTGCCGCTGGATGCCCTGCATAATCAACTGGGAGGATTGCTTTCGTTCGCTTCGAGATGCGCCTGGATACTTGCTGAGGATCGATGTTCAGTGTTTCAGGTTCAACATCAGCGAACACGGGCGTCGCACCTTGATAGAGGGCGCAGTTTGCAGTCGCAGCGAAAGTGAGTGGTGTCGTGACCGCTTCATCCCCAGGCCCCAAGCCAGCCGCGAATGCCGCGCCGTGTAGCGCCGCCGTACCAGAACTGAAGCTGACGGCGTATTTTGAGTCAACAAATGCGGCAAGGGCTTCCTCAAATTCTGCGGTCTTCGGGCCTGTCGTGAGCCAATCCGAACGCAGTGTGTTGACCACCGCCTGAATATCGTCTTCCTCGATCACATGCCTGCCATACGGCAGCATGTTCGAACGAATGGGCTGGCCGCCGTGAATCGCGAGCTCTTGGGTTATAGTCGAAGCGATACTCATTGCATTCACGCGTGCGCGCGTAGGGGTGGTTCGGAGCCCGTGGCGGCAAGCACGGGCGAGCTTTCACCTATCCATTCGTAAAGCTGCTCAGCTGAAAGCCAGCGGGAATTGCCGTCACTCACATAGCGAAACCCATCTGGCAAAGCCTGCGCATGTATCCAGTTATCTTTGACCCACCATGAGCACGCCGGCTGGATCACGTACATATCGTCCAGTTCCACAGAGTGCCGAGCTTCATCCTCCGAAAGCAGCACCTCATGCAATTTCTCGCCGGGGCGAATCCCTACAACCTGAATTTCGCATCCGGGAGCCAGGGCTTCGGCGAGGTCCAGCATTTTCATGCTCGGAATTTTCGGGACGAAGATTTCTCCACCATGCATCTGCTCAACGCAACGCACCACAAACCGTGCGCCCTGATCCAGGGTGATCCAGAACCGCGTCATGCGTGGATCGGTGATGGTAAGACGCCCCGTCTTGCGCTGCTTTAAGAAAATCGGGACCACACTGCCGCGGCTGCCTAACACATTCCCATAGCGCGCGCAGCTAAAACTCGTATCCTGCGCGCCCGAATATGCATTCGCCTGGACAAACATCTTTTCGGCGCAAAGCTTGGTTGCGCCGTACAAGTTAACCGGATTCACAGCTTTATCGGTACTGAGAAAGAGAATTCGCTGCACTCCCGCATTGATGGCGGCATCGATCACATTGCGGCCGCCGATCACATTCGTCTGAATAGCTTCGAACGGGTTGTACTCGCACGCGGGGACTTGCTTCATCGCGGCTGCGTGGACCACAACTGTTACACCGGCGAAAGCCCGTTCCAGTCGCTGTTGATCTCGCACATCGCCAATAAAATATCTCAAGCTGGAGTCATCGAATCCTGCGATTTGCATATCGTGCTGCTTGAGTTCATCACGACTGAAAATAATCAGCTTCTGCGGGTGGTATTCGCGCAGCATCAACTCGACAAATTTGCGACCGAAAGAGCCCGTCCCGCCTGTCACCAAAACTACCTGTTCTGACCATTTCATAGATGTCGCCTCAGACACGCGAAAGCTTCGCCCGAATACACCTCCGGCCGGTCAACTACATCAACAAGTGCATTGAATTCAGCGCCAGTATAAGCGGAGCACGTGTGGAGAAATCCCGCAGGAACCCGCATTAACACTAGGGAACCAGAGGCATTACGAGGCAGTCGTCTGTCTGTTTGCGATACTGAGAGCAAGCATGCCTTCGACAGTTTGCAAACCATCAATGCGTCTTTGTGTGCACGCTAAAAATCCTTCCGGGAGCCGCTGATGGCATCTGGACCGATGATGCCACTGCACAGTCAAGTTCTTCGCGAGTCGCAAACCAGTTTCCCATTTGAACTGCACCCCCGAACTTACCCGGGACCTTCTCCGGTCGTTCCTGTGCAGGATTCTGCCCTACGTGAATCCCTGCACATTTTGCTAAAACGGAAATGGGTGATCGTTTGCAGTGTTGCACTCGTGCTGGCGGTGGTGGCGATTTCAACTCTACGCAGCACACCCATTTACGACGCCGTGGGCAGCATTGCGATTAACAAGATGGACCCAGTTTCTTTGAACTTGAAAGATACGAACGGTTCTGGCCCCGATTATTACGATCCCGCCGACCTCGATACCGAGGTACGTATTCTGAAAAGCGATCTGCTGGCTTTACAAGTCATTCGCCAGTTGCGATTGGATAATCCAGCGGTAGTGAGCAGTGGTTCCGGATCAAATAAGGGCATTCAACTCACCACCGAAATTCTGCAGCCTGATTCGCCCAGAACTTCGGCACTTCTCGCGGCGTTCAAAGGGGGCTTGCAAGTTTCTTTAGTTCCAAACACCCGAATCGTCGAAATTCATTATCGCAGCCCTGATCGAAATCTGGCAGCCCGAGTTGTGAATTCGCTGGTGAGCACGTATGTAGAACAGAACTTCAAGACACGGTTTGAATCGACCATGCAGGCTTCGGAGTGGCTCTCCAAACAACTGGTCGATCTGCAGATGAAGGTAGAAACGTCTCAGGAAAAGCTGGTCAAATACCAGAAAGAACACGAAATTCTTGGCATCGACGAAAAACAGAACATTACGACCGCCAAACTGGATGAGCTGAATCGCGAATTCACGGAAGCGCAGTCCGCGCGCATGGATAAAGAATCCATTTATCGGCTGGTGCAAAGCGGGGACGCGGATTCCATCACTGCCGCCGCCCAAGCTCAGAATGCATCCAGAGGCTCCGCGGCGAGTTCCACACTTCTGGAAAAACTACGGGAGCAGGAAGCCGACCTGAAGATTCAAATGGCAGTGCTGGGTGTACAGTTTGGCCCTGCCTACCCCAAGCTGGCGCAGATTCGTAGTCAACTGCAGGAAGTTCAGGCGCAAATGCAGGTCGAAACCAGGAAAATCACTGCCCGCCTGCGTGCAGATTATCAGGCCGCCGTGCAACGCGAGGGCATGCTTCGGGCCGCGCTGGAGCAACAAAAGCAGGAAGCCAACAAGCTCAATGAGAGCGCCATCGAATATAGCCTGCTGAAGCGAGATGTGGAAACCAACCGAACGCTCTACGAAGGTCTCCTTGAAAAACTGAAGGAGGCGGGCGTCACGGCAGGTTTGCGGTCAAATAACTTTCGAATCGTTGACACAGCGCGGGTTCCGACTACACCGTCCGAACCGAATTTGCCAAGAAATCTTGCCTTCGCATTGGCCCTGGGACTTACCACGGGAGTTTCGCTCGCCTTTGTCCTTGAGGGTCTGGATAACACGGTTCGTACTCCGGAACAGGCGCAGACCATCTCCTCGCTTCCCTCCCTCGGCATGATCCCCCTCGGCTCGCGTGTAACCACCGAACTCGCGCCACGGCGCAGACTTTCGCTCGCTGCCTCGAAGGAAGCTGTCGAGTTGGTTACGCAATCGAGACCCAAGTCGCAGATGGCAGAATCGTATCGATCATTGCGAACGTCAGTACTGCTGACTTCTGTGGGTGGACCGCCACGAGTAATCCTTGTGACCAGCGCCCTGCCTGAGGAGGGAAAAACCACAACCAGTATCAATCTGGCCATTGTGCTGGCACAAAAAGGAGCGCGAGTTTTGCTGGTGGATGCAGACTTACGGCGTCCCAGCATTCACAAGACGTTGGGCATGGCACCAGCGGCCGGACTCAGCAATGTCCTGACGGCCAATACCGAGTTGGAGTCAGCCATCGTTCGCTCAACCATTCTGCCGGATCTATTCCTGCTGCCGGCCGGAACACCCCCTCCGAATCCGGCAGAGTTGCTGGCCTCCGGCAACATGAAAAATGTTCTTTCGCAGCTGCGGGAACAATATGACCATATTGTCATTGATACTCCTCCAACTCTATCGGTCACCGACGCTGTGGTTACATCGGCGGCAGCGGACGGGGTGGTCCTGGTCATTCGCTCGGGCCAAACAACGAAGCAAGCTTTGCGCAGGGCACGCGACCTGCTGTTATCAGTGAATGCGCGGGTATGCGGTGTTCTGATGAATGCGGTCGATCTTAATTCGCCGGATTACTACTACTATTACGAATACAAGGGTAAGTACGGCAATAAATATTACGAGGAAGACGACGCGGAGATTCAGGGATCAAAACCTCATCGCGCCTAGTCTTCGCGGTGCCGCCCATGCACATTGCGCTACAAAGCACCTTCCGCAAAATCATTTTCCTCGGAAGCTCCCTCATTCTGTGCACGGCCTACCTCAGTATTTGCACACGGCAATTCTTAGCGGCACATTTCTCTGAGAAGCCGGATTTGAAGAGCTTGGAAAAGGCTGTCGCACTTGAGCCGATCAATGCCGATTATCAGTACATCCTCGGCCGCTATCACCTCTTCCTCGATCAGGATCCCGCCACTGCAGTACGCCTGTTTCAATCTGCGATCAGCTTGAATCCTTATCGAGCCATCTATTGGCTCGATCTTGCGACCTCTTATCAACTGCTCCGGCAAGAACCACAGGAGACAGAAGCAGTTGAGAAGGCCATTGCCATAGATCCACGAACTCCTGAGACCGCATGGCAGGCCGCCAATCGTTTCTGGGCGATGGGCAATATCGATAAAGCGATGTCTCAGTTTCGAATCGTTGCCCAAAGCGATCCGCATCTTCTGAGCGCGACCATGGAGCGTTGTTGGCGAATCCGGCCGGATGCGAATTTCTTGCTGACAAGCGTGTTACCTCCTCAACCCGATATCTACTCGAACTTTCTCGAATTCCTGATTTCGAAAAACCAGCCCGAAGCGGCGGCAGCCACATGGACACAACTGGCACAACTACACTCGTCAGTGAGTACGCGCTACATCTTTGAATATATTCATTACCTGATCAGCCAAAAAGAGGTTGATCGCGCTCTCGGCGTTTGGAAGGATGCGGCCAACCTTGCCGATCTCTCCGGGTATCAGCCTTCTCCCCAAAATCGTGTGGTCAACGGCGATTTTAGCCTCCCTGTGCTGAACGGAGGATTTGACTGGATGTATGAAACCATTCCCGGCGTGGCGCTTGCAATTGATCCGACTGAGGGCCATTCTGCTCAGCAATCGCTGTCCATTGAATTCAACGGCACCGGAGTTCAGGACGCAGGGATCAGGCAACTGATTCCCATCGAGCCCAACACCGATTACGATTTTTCTGCGTCCTTCAAATCCGAAAACATCGAAGGGGCTGGTGGCCCACGTTTGCGGCTGGAGGACGCGTTCAGTGGGATTTCGTATTTCGAGAGCGAAGATCTGAAAGACGCAGATTTTTGGAAGCCAGTGAACGGCACATTTAGCACCACTTCGGATGCGAAGCTGCTGCTTTTGCGCATCGAGCGTGTACCGGTGAACGATGCTATCCGAGGGAGATTATGGCTCGATGGAGTGCGCCTTGCCGAGCATCATCACTCCGCGGCAGGTGCCGAATGAGCTCTGCAGCCGCGATCGCCTCTCAGCCGGAGATCGGCACTCCACCGAAGGTCTTGTCAAAGCGCCTGCAGTCGGCAGTTTTCATTGGCATTTTTGCCCTACTGCTTTTCGGGCCGTTAGCTTTTGGTGCGGTCGAACATTGGGCAAGTTTCACCTTACAGGCTGGCTCCTTATCCTTGTTGATTGCGTGGTCTTTTTTACAAACGTTAACTGGAGAGCTGCAGCTGACGCGAAGTAGCGTGTTCTTACCCGTGGCGGCTTTCGCGCTGTTGATCATTTCTCAGCTGATATTCCGCAGAACCGCATATCAAGCTGCAACCATCTCCCAGTTGCTGTTGTACTTTTCTTATGCGTTGCTGTGTTTTCTCATGGTCCAATCTCTGCGAAAGCGACGGCACTTCCGGATATTGCTAGTGGGATTTTCGGTGTACGGCCTCTTGCTCGCGACCTTTGCATTCGTTCAAGACATTACTTCCAATGGCAAACTTTATTGGCTTCGACATCCGCGATTCGGAGGCCGGATTTACGGTCCCTACGTAAACCGCAACCATTACGCCGGATTGATGGAACTACTGTTACCTTTCGCCCTCGTGATGTTCCTCTCGCCTAATATCCGGCCTCGGCATAAAGTTTTGGCGGCGCTTGCTGGTACGCTGATGGCAAGCACAATTTTCATCTGCGGATCACGCGGAGGAATGCTCGCGTGCACAGTACAAATAGCGGCACTCGGCGCGGTGATTCTGAGCCGGCGTACCACGGCGAGAATGGCGATCACCGTTGGCGGATTTTTGCTCCTCGCTTTCGGCTCACTCGCCTGGCTTGGGGGCGGCGAATTGCTGCAGCGCGTGCGCAGCATCCCGACTGATATGCAAACAGAGTTATCCGGGGGAACACGGCTGAGCATTGACCGAGACTGCCTAAGGATGTTCCAGCAGAAGCCACTCACGGGATGGGGTTTGGGTACCTTCGCTGACGTTTACCCGCACTTTCGGAGCTTCTACACGAACCTGCGTATCGACGAAGCTCACAATGATTACCTGCAGCTGCTGGTGGAAACTGGGGTCTTTGGAGGGCTTCTGATGTTGTGGTTCCTGGTTTCGGTTTTTCAAAGCGGGGTAAAGAAACTGCAGAACTGGCCATCAAACTCCGAGGCTGATGTGAACCTGGCTGGATTGATAGCGATCACCGGCATTCTGGTTCACAGCTTCGTGGATTTCAATCTGCAGATACCAGCAAACGCAGCGTTGTTTTTCCTGCTGTGCGCGGTAGTTGGAATGCCGCTAACCGACCGCTGGCGCATCTCGCGTCACCATCGCGACAGTCTCTCGTAAGTTTTGAACTACGGCACTGCGGCGCTGGCGGGCTGTTGTGGATGAGGCCAGAGCAACCAGATTAACGTGCCTGCCCCGGCCGCTCCTGCGATGTATTTCCAATAAGGATTGCTCAGAAGATTGCCGCTCGCAGGCGGATATGCCCCTCCGGTCTTTTTACGTTTGCAATGCCCGGAAGCATCGATCGTGGCCTGCATACCGTCCGACAGATCCACTGTCTCTTTCCCGCAATTTACGTTCAGATTACCCTTGCGGTCGAGGACATCCACAACCCCATTGAGATTCGTGATCTCGTATTCTGTGGATGCGTTTGCGGCCGGCGTGACGCTGGCTGTCCCGGCTGAGGTTATTATTCCCGTCGAACTGGCGACGCTTATGTTGCCTTGTTCCAGCGAGAGATTACCGGTCGAGAATTTCAACACGGTTTCCGGTTGCACAATAATGCTTGCGCCCGATGAAGTGATCGTTGCCATCCCCTCTTTGGCAGTCTGGACCAGGTCGCCTGACAAAATCGCCGACGATTCCGGGGAAGCATTCCCGTTCACCCACACGGTTCCTTTGCAATAGACCATGGCGCCAGGAGGGTCTTCCGCAACAAGAGCAGCCGGCATTAGAAGAGCCAGGGTCCAGGCAACACTCGTTCGCCAGATTGAGACACGCATACTTACTATCGAGGGTAGCTACCAAGGAATAGTGCGTCAATTACCTTTGCTGATACCAAATTTCCAGGAAGCTCTTCAGCGACGCTCGATCCTCAATGGTTTTGATTCATCTCAGTTAAGTTTGATCGGCTGTCGTCCTTGACAGCATTAAGGTACAAGTTAACAGCCGTGACAAGCTGTTGGCACAACTTCCAGAACACGCAAATTGCGCAGCGCATTACTAACGGTTGGCATGCTTGCTTTGCGTGTGATCATCATCACAGACCCTTCCCACCCTCGACCATACGATCAATCTGCGGGCTGCAGTTGCCCGCGGATGTAATGAACGTTTACTGCAGTGGCGTGCATCGATTAGACCTCTGTTCGGTTTTCGGAACACAGAAGCCTCCAGGTGTGCCATTAGTAGTTACCCCAGGGATATGAATAACCGTATTTAGCCTGTTGATCTGCAACGGGTGTTCCGTTTTTGGAACGCCGTGACGGAGGCCATGCTAAGACCCGCACGGTGTGCGAAATTCGAAATTGAGGGGGATATGGTCATTGAACCAGCCAGGAGTACGGCTAAAGTTGTTGCTCGTCAACGACGAGCGGGAGAATCTAGATTTAATTCGTAGTACACTCGCCGGTCAACCCGTGCGCATTTTCACGGCGCCAAATGCCGAGGTCGCATTGGAGCGCTTTTTACAGGTGCGACCACGAATTGTGCTGGCAGATCTCGTGATGTCCGGAATGAACGGCCTCGAATTAATGGATAAAGTTCTGGCCAAGGATCCCGGGATCGACTTTCTTTTGATGACATCGCATTACTCAACTGAGTCGGCGATTGAGGCCATCCGAAGGGGAGCCCGCGAGTTTCTGAAAAAACCGCTGGACCCAGAGAAACTGCATGGATGCATTGGCGGTCTGCTCCAGGAAATAGAAGCGCGATCACGCACACTTCAATTGGACCACGATTTGCTAGATGCGTACGAGTTTGAGGGAGTGATTGGTCGCAGTCCCTTGATGTTGGAAGTCTTCGCGAAGATTCGCCGCATCGGTCCACATTTCAGATCGGTGCTTGTGACCGGAGCCACAGGCACGGGCAAAGAACTGGTCGCCCAAGCCCTGCACCATCTCAGCCCGGCAGCGACGGCCCCTTTTGCGATTTGTAATTGCTCCGCCTTGGTGGAAACTTTGCTGGAAAGCCAGTTATTCGGCTATGTGCGGGGTGCTTTCACCGGTGCTGTGCAGGATAAACAAGGGGTTTTTGAATATGCTAACGGAGGGACTGTATTCCTCGATGAAGTGGGAGAACTTCCGCCATCCGCGCAAGCAAAACTCTTGCGAGTCCTACAGAACCAAGAGGTGCAGCGAGTGGGATCGCCGGTGGCCCGCCACATCGACGTCCGCGTGATCGCAGCTACCCATCGTGATTTACCGAGGATGGTGGCCGAAGGTAGTTTCCGCGAAGATCTCTTCTATCGTCTGTCGGGGGTTGAAATCGCTCTGCCAACTTTGGCCCAACGCCAGGAGGACCTGCCCTTGCTCCAGAGACACTTTCTGGAGAAATACTCCGCCATCTATCAAAAAAATATTCTCGGAGTTACTCGCCGGGCACAGGTTCGCTTGGCTGCCTATCCCTGGCCTGGCAATGTGCGCGAGTTGGAAAACGTTATCAGCAGCAGTTGTATCATGTGCACGGGGACCGTCATCGATCTGGAAGACTTGCCGGAACGCGTCCGCGCTGCTGTACGTCCGCAGGGTGTTGAACCCGACGAGTTCAGTACGCTTGAGGATATGCAAAGACGTTATGTAATACGGGTTCTAGACTATGTTCAAGGCAATAAAGCGAAAGCGGCCGCCATCCTCGGGGTGGGCCGCAACACGGTGTATCAACTCCTGCGCCGTATCGAGAAATCAAGTGCCTAGGTATGCAGGACCGTCTTGTTGTGTTGTGATTCCGCGTAGGGTGCAGCTGTTTTCTCGATGCGGCTGAGCATCTGGTAAATCGTATTTCGGCCAATACCAAGAACTTCGGCGGCCTTGGCCTTGTTGCCACGCACATGATGCAGCACCTGGAGCACATATCGCTGCTGCATGGCTTCGAGGGTGATAAAACCCTGACTCGCAGACTCAGCCGGCTGCACCTGCGCGCGGAGTGTCTCGGGCAGATCCGCCACATCGATAACCGGACTCGTTGCCATCATGCAGGCGGAGCTGATCGCATTCTCCAGTTCGCGAATATTCCCGGGCCACGCGTGGACTGACAAGCGAGTTTGAGCGCGCCGCGTTATTCCGGTTATCTCTTTTTTATATCGTTGGGCGTACTTTTCCAGAAAATGCCGTTGTAATAAGGGCAGATCTTCTTTCCTTTCCGCCAGGCTGGGAACCGAGATCTCCAGTGCCGACAACCGGTAAAAGAGGTCCTCGCGGAAACGGCCTGTGGCTACCATCTTTGTAAGGTCGCGGTGAGTAGCCGTGATCACGCGCACATCGACGTAGTGAGGAGCTGGAGATCCCACGGGATGAACTTCGTGGTTTTGCAGAACCCGCAGCAGCTTGGCTTGAGCCGATAACGGCAGTTCGCCGATTTCATCCAGGAACACGGTCCCACCATCGGCATAATCGAAGATGCCCTGTTTGTTCTGTACGGCCCCGGTAAATGCGCCGCGCACGTAGCCAAACAACTCGCTCTCGAGCAGCGTTTCTACCAGTGCGGAACAGTTGCAGACTACAAAGGGTGCCGCTGCAACGGGGCTCAGCTTATGTAACGCTCGCGCCGCCAGTTCTTTTCCCGTCCCGGTCTCTCCGGTGATCAAAGCCGTCTGAAAGTGTGGCGCGATATGCCGGATCTTTGCAAAGGCGTCCAGCATCAGCGGGCTTCGTCCAATCATCCCCTGAAACTGAAAGATATCGACCAAGTCGTGATCCAGACGAAAGGTCTTCCTTCTGGTTGTGCCCGCCTCGACCAACAGGCGAATACAGCTTTGTAGTCTTTCGACATCCAAAGGCGTGGGTAGGTAATCACAAGCACCCCTGCGGATAGCGTCGACGGCTAACTCCGTCGAAGGCCGGCCGACTAGGATGAAGTCAATCCCGGGATCATTTGCCAGAACGTGATCCAAGAACGCCAGTCCACCTTCGCCGGGTAATGCGAGATCGGATAAGACAATTTGTGGACGAATTCGGGTCAACAATTCGGCGGCGGAATCCGCGTTGGAGGAAGTAAATAACTCGATATTCTCGTCCACTAACGCATTGCAAACCAATTTAACGGTTTCCGAATCGTTGTGGATTATAAGCAACTTCAATCCCGCACTACTGGGATTCACTACACTACCTCCATGCACCTCGGTTAGGTGGTGCGAGCAAAACAGCTGCACAATGCCTGCTATGCAGGAGCGGACCAAGACGAAGATTTCTTGAACACAAAGCTAAGGTCAGGGCCGATGCGAGTACTGGCTGAACCGCTACCTTCGTAATCGAAAGTGCGCTTGCGCCACAGTTTCTTAAACTGAGGCTCCGTTCACCTGCGAACGGCGTTGTGAAGTTCTGCGTGGTATCTTACCGCGATGAGCAATTCTCCGATTCCTGTACGAACCAGGATGCCCCGAGAGCTGGAAACTTCACTTCTGCCGCGTCCTCGCTTGTCCGACTTCTGGTTAGACCCGTGAACCAGAACTGCAATATGTCGAAAAACCTTCCCCTAGAGACTTTCGTTAGGTATACAGCGTTAGGTATACAGTGTCAACATAATTCTGCAGTGCCACGACGTTGCTATAGTGGAGGCCTATGCCCAGAAAACCTGACCCTCATCTGGAGGAACGCATCCTGCGGGCAGCGCAGAAACTTTACTTAAAGGGCGGAGAGAAAGCTCTTTCCATGCGGACCCTGGCCAAGACAGCTCGCACAAATACTCCGGCTGTCTATCGCCGGTTCAAGAACAGGAAAGAGATTCTGAACGCGCTGTTGCGCCGGATCCAGCAGGACCTGGCTGTAGTGCTGAAACCGTGTGTTTCACTCGATGAGGTCGCTCGGCGTTTCGTGGAATTCATGCTGCAGCATCCTCACGAATACCAGTTGGCTAATTCGGGACTGTACTCCAAAGTCGGAACCGATCGGCCCAATCTCGACCTGATTAGAGAGCGATGCGCTGAGTGGCTGGGCGGATCTGTTGACGATTACACAAACCTAGTGCTCACCGCGTGGGCTTTGTCGCACGGGACAGCAATGCTGCTAATTTCGCAGGCGGTCCCTGCGGTTTATGAAGGCAGGCTTCGTACGGCCCTGACCGAGACGATCGAGCTGCTAGTGCGGAATGAGAGGCAATCTGATGCGCAAGGGGTTTTCAGCCAGCAGGTCAGCGGCAAAACGTAAGTACCTGTGGGTCCTCGAAAACCCTGATGGCATTCGAGAAAATTGCAACAGCACCGCCGTGCGCAGATTTCCCGGCTAACTTATTGCTTGTAGTGTTCGGGATACAGACGGCGCCCGCAATCCGGGCAAATGCTATGCGTAAACCGAGCATCCGAGCGCTCACGAATGTAGCTCTCAATCGAGTGCCAGTGGCCTTTTTCGTCACGAATTTTCTTGCAGGAAGCACAAATCGGAAGAAGCCCACGCAAGACCTTTACCTGACTGAGCGCTTCTTGGAGGTTGGCAATCAGGTGTTCACGCTCGGCCTCGGCCTGTTTCCGAGGTCCAATGTCGCGAAGGATGATGCAGGTCAGCTCATTGTGTTCGGCATCAACAAAGACTGCTGAAGAAACCTCCACAGGAAACACGCTTCCATCAGGGCGGCAGGCCCGAAGCTCGCCGTGTGCTTTGCCGGTACGCTTTCTTTCTTCAATCAATCGAGGCAGCGATGGGTCAGTGGCGTCCATTAAGCCTGCCCGCCCAGCTGCAACGATCTGCTCCCTCGTTCGCCCGAAGATGGAGCAAGCACTGGAATTGGCATCAAAAATCTTTCCATCCGGCGATGTAAGAAGAACCCCGTCGATGCTGTTTTCAAACAGCAAGCGATAGCGGGCTTCGGTTCTACGTTCGTTCGCCTGAGCATGCCGTCGTTCTGTAACGTCGCGAACAGAGGCCAATGCTTGCAATCCTTCATCCGTCCGCAAGGGGCTGAGGCTAATCTCCACCGGGACTTCGGTGCGATCCTTACGCATTGCGCTCAGTTCTAATCCGGATTGCATGGGCCGTGTCTGAGGATGAGCGAAGAACCTTTCCATGTGATGCGTGTGGATCTGGCGAAATCGATCAGGAAGCAAGATGCCAAGAGCACAGCCTTGTAACTCACTCCGCCGATACCCAAAAATCCTTCCTGCCTGAACGTTGGTCAGAACGATTTCGCCCTGACGATTGCAGATCAACATCGCGTCAGGTGCAGCCTCAAGAACGTTTTGAAATCGGCTCTCAGTTTTTTTGCGATACCTAAGATCATAAACAACAGAGCGGCTCATCACGAGATTACCGCTCAAGTCACGTACGGCAGTGGCGCTGACCATAACCGGAAACAGCGTGCCATCTTTGCGAACAAAATCTAACTCCAGATCTCGCAGAACACCTACGGCCCTAAAGCGTGGGAAATTCTGATCGAAGATATTGCGGCCCTCTGGCGTGAGAATGTCGGTCAGCCTCATGCGGCCGACCACCTCTTCACGGAGGTAACCCAACCAATTCAGTTCGGTATCATTGATGCGGACAAAGGCGCCATTCGCGTCAAGCGAGTGGAATCCACAGGGAGCATTTTCGTAGAGATCGTGAAGCAGTTCACCCGAAGCATCAGGTGCGGCCATGTTCCACTCCACGTACCGCTACGATGGTAGCAGATGCTGCCGTGCTTCGGCTGTGTTTAGATGTTCTAAGTAATCTCGTGCGCCCTCTGTGTAAGATAACCAGGGCTCTCCCTCAGGAGTGGATTCCCCTGGCGTATGCGCTTGTTCTCACTCGAGAACGTCGGCGTCAAGAACGCGTTCCTGTTTGAGGTAGTGCGGCACTGCGTACTGAGCCAAAAGAGGTGTCTGCAGGCGAATTTCAGCCCCTATCCACTCGCCTCTGCCGTGTTGTGCGTCAGGCGCATGGTTGCATCGCCCACCGCTCCCAAACTGTGGTCCAAAATCCGCGCTCTGAATTTGCTCGAACTGCTGGATGTCGCGCCAGGCGGCATCTCCGACTGTACCGGAAACGTCAATCTTAAGTCGCACCACTGGCATCTTTATTACCCAGTCCACTTCTCACGCAAAATTGTTACAAAACGAATGATAGACGAGGTTTGGCAATGAGATGAAGAGCAAAGGCTAGAGGGACGGGATAAAACTTCAAACAACTCAGTATCGTTGCCAGTGAGAATTCACCGGCAATGAACAGCCGAGCGCCGGAGAGTAATCGCGATGAAATTTAAGACGATTTATTTGATCCTGTGCGTTCTTGGCATCATGTTGCCCTATTGGCAATTTGTGCCATGGGTAGTTGCGAATGGGCTCGACATGAAATTGTTTGTCCAGCAATTGTTCGCCAATCGTATCGGTGGCTTCTTTGGCATGGACGTGATCGTGTCGGCTGTCGCCCTGGTGGTCTTCATACGCAGTGAGCGTGCGCGTCTCACTCCTGTTGAACGGTTGCTGCCAATCGTGGCCTTGCTCAGTGTTGGCGTGTCGCTCGGCTTGCCGCTCTTTCTCTATTTACGAGAGCGACATCTAGTCCGCGGGGTTGAGACGAACACCGCGGCTGTGTGATGCAGTCAAGTCTGCACAATGAGCTAATTCAATTTCCAATAACCCGCGAGAGGAGCACGCTGCACCTGCTTCTGTTCCAGGAGCATGGCCAATGCACTGGCAACAAGTTCGTGAGGCTTGCGCAACTGCTTGCACAAGTCATCATCACTGATAACGATTTCGCCAGTTGGGTACCGTTTGTGCAGATCCAGAGCATAGTTTGAGATCTGTTTTGCGACTCGGCTGAGTTCATTTTCACGCTTCTGCTTAGCTTTCTGGGCCCGCTGTTCTTCGGTTTCGGTGGAAACCTTGTAAATACACGCCACCGCTAACCCCGATGCAATCAAAGCACCAATGCGCCAGCGGGAAATGAGCCAGGAAATAACGTTGGTGGAGTCCATAATCAGTCTAAGAAAGCCAGAATAACGGGTGCTTTGAGAGCAAGAAAGGTTACAAAAGTCCGAGTACCCCGTCTCGCCTTCGGAGCAGCGGACGGAATGAATTTCAGTGTTCGGCGGTGACCGAATTTGATATCGGCTATTGACGCTCTTTCACGATGCGTGCGTTGAGCGGCTGGATGGGCCGAACGTCGTGCGGGTAGAGCTTAGCGAAGGCAGTGATCTGCCCAGCCGAGACATCGACCGGAACCTTCAGTACAAACCAGGCAACGTTCTCGGTGCACGGCGGAGCCGTTAATGATCCCGTGTACATGTAATACCCAGTGTCGTGCGGCAACAGGGCCGCGGGATTCACCTCGATTCCCGGTATCTGCTCCTCGTGGCTTTCAGTGATGGGCATGTGTTCCCAAATTTGCTGGATGGTGGTGTTCGCGCTGCCTCGCTGCAAAAAAACTGCAACTCCCGCGACCTTCCCGTCGCTGGCTTGGTGCATGAGGTGGAGCTCCATTTCATATGGTTTGCCGTGAATGTATTCCTCGCTTGGATGGTGGAAGTGGAATTGGGTTAGTTGATAGCGCTTGTCCCCCACAATCAGGAAATTGCCGCTTCCCGGGGCATCGTGATAGTTGACGCGGATCGTGTAACCATTGTTAATCAAATACTTCAGGGGCTCGCTTTTGTATTCAAATCGCAGGTCGGGCAAGTCTGCTTTTTCGGTAGTCTGGATATCGATCGGGGATTGCTCCCTACCGGCTTTGCAAGCAGAGTATTCCGGATCGAGGTCGGCCCAATGGGCGACTCCGGTTTTCCCTTCGTACGTCCAGTGTGTTTTCCACTGGGCTTGCAGAACTCCAAGTAGTGTCATTAAACATAGCGCGATTCCAGTGTTCCTCAAATTGCACCTCGGTTAGCATAATATGTGTTGGGCTGGCTGGGACGCTTCGTCTGCAATCAAAATGTGAACGATAAGCTGCGTAGACTTAATTCAACCAACGTCATAGGAGTTGCGGGCTACGGCAAACTATCTCCCATTACGACATTGTCGAAAAACTCGGCGGTGGCCGTATGGGTGTGGTCTACAAGGCTGAAGACACACCGACGCCCCGGTCCTAAAGCGAGCAGTCGGAGTACGCAAAACTTCAATAAACGTCTATTCACTGTCGTCCATATCGCCGAATTCGTTTACCCGAGAATATATGAAACGCACAGCATCGCTTCTACTCGCATTTTTTGTTTTTGCCGCTTCGGGGTTCGGTCAGTCCGAATCCGAGATACGCAAGCAAATCGTGGGTACCTGGAAACTGGTTTCGACCGAAGAGACATTGAAGGATGGCACGACTCGCCCATTTCTTTCTTTTGGACCGCATGGCAAAGGCTTTCTCATGTACCAGCCTGACGGATACATGTGCGCTGACCTCGTGAATCCTGACCGTCCGAAATGGGCAGATTCGGTGCATACAACCCTAGAAGAGAAGACTGCTGCCGCCGATGGCACATTCGCCTATTGTGGTCGATACGAGATCGACGTGAAACACAACCAGATTATTCATTTGCCAGAGGTCGCCACCAACCCTGGATACGTCGGGTCACGTCAAATACGACCTTACGTTTTAGAAGGGCGACATCTGATACTGAGCGACGTTGAAAAAAACGATCCGTCTGTTGCGCGTTGGAAAATCGTTTGGGAGAAAGTGCAGTAGAGGCCCAAATCAAACAGTAATGTTTTTCAGGGTGTACCAACGGGTTCTGCCTGCGATCCTCCGGGCACGATGGGAGAACGATTTGCTCGTCGGAGTTGCTCGTTAAGCCGCACCAGTTCTGTTTCTTTGAACGAGATCCATTCCCGAGTACACACCGCCATCTGTTGCCGCCCTTCCTCATAAATAGCCATCGCCTGAGCCGGAATCGCGCGGTCTCCGCTTTCGACAACCCGCAGCGCAGATGCCAACTCTTTGCTGACATCGATCAAGCCCTCCCCTTGTGCTGGAGTTCGTTGTTTGGTGGTTGTGACTCGGTCGAGAACGCTGCGGGCTTGGTTGAGAGCCGACGTGAGTTGCTGATCTTGGACCGTGTTCCTTAATAAAGAGGCGAGTTGCGTTTGCACTGAAGAGATTTGCGCCAAGGTGTGACGCGCGTCCCTGGTATCGAGAAAAACCTGTTTGCCTACATTGAACTGCTGAGCGAGCACTTCGGGAGTCGCGGGCGATCGCGGGTCCATGGCGACTTGCAACGGTTGGCTCTGCATCTTTCCGTTGACTGTGAGATGGACCTCATACGTTCCAGGAATAATTTTTGGCGGCTTCGGCTTGGCAAAATCTTCGTCGTCATCTTCGACTACGGCTTGCACAGATTTCCACGCGAGACTCCATACAAAACGATGCATTCCGGAAGTGGTCTGAACCATCTGCGGTTTTGGAAGCCAACGTTCTGCGATTGCAATCGGCGCATGCTCTCCTGAACTTTTGTCTTGTGACGAGAAGCTGCCGACTACATTCTGCTGGGCGTCGACGATTTCGATTTTCACGTCCTTCGCCGGCGAATCAAGGAAGTAATCGATCATGGCTCCATTTGGCGGATTCTCGGCGGTGGGTTCCTCGGGCGGAAGCGGAGTGGCGACAAAGCTATCGTTATCAATACGGATAGCCACGGCGGGGCGGAACAGCCATGCGCCACTTGCTCGCGCCGCAGCTTGTGTCTGCCGCAGCGGCGTTATGTTGTCGAGTATCCAAAATGAACGTCCATGCGTGGCGATCACCAGGTCATCCCCGTGGATGGTCAGATCGCGGACCGAGGTCACGGGCAGATTCAGTTGTAAGGGTTGCCACTCGTCTCCGTCATCAAAAGAGACATAGACTCCTGATTCGGTTCCAGCAAAGAGCAGACCTTTGGTTTGGGGGTCTTCTCGAACGGCGCGCAGAAAAGCGGAACCCGGAATTCCGCGTGTAATGATCTGCCACGTCGTTCCGTAGTCGCGCGTTCGATAAACATACGGTGCCTGGTCATCGAGGCGGCTTCGATTCACCGCGGCGTAGGCAACCGCAGGGTCAAAATGCGAAGCTTCTATGAGCGAGATTTCGCTCCACTCGCTGAGACCACGAGGTGTGACGTCCTCCCATGTTTTGCCACCGTCCCTGCTGACGTGAATCAATCCGGTATTGCTGCCTGTCCAAATCAGTTCGCGGCGGATGGGGGATGGCGCAATGGTCGATACCACACCATACCCTTGCCGCTTCGCTTCCTGATTGGTTGGTGTCCTTTGCGCCTCCATTCTTTGTTCAGACTGGACTGCCCCAGTGAGATCCCCACTGATGGGGTCCCAATGCAAACCGCCATCGGTTGTCGACATCACGAACTGCGTACCGAAATAAAGAATTTTTGGGTCCAGCGGAGATGACACCAGAACTGGACTCCAGGGCGCTCGATACTTCCGTTGATTAATTTCAGCGCCGAAATTTGATAAAGGCCGGGGGGTAATGTCTTGACTCAGACCGATGTGGCGATTGAAGCGCTGGACTGTGCCGTAGGTACCGCTCAGATAAATAATGTCAGGGTCGTTCGAGTCCAGCACCATGTAACCGCTCTCGCTTGGCCCGGCGGGAAACCAATCGCGGGGTGTGATCTGCCCGTGATCGGTGCGGCTGAAAACTGCTGCGCTTCCGCTGTCCTGCTGCGCGCCGTAGACAATAAAGGGAAACTGATTGTCCGTGATTACATGGTAGATCTGTGCGGTTGGCTGGTTGTACCAACTACTCCAAGTTCGGCCACGATCGACACTGATGGTAGTTCCCTGGTCAGTTCCGAGAACCATGCTGGAGGAGTTGTTGGGGTCGATCCAGATCTGGTGATAATCGTCGCCTCCGGGCGCTCCGCGAACAATGGAAATTGTCTTGCCACCATCTTCCGAGCGGTAGAGAGCCACGTTCGGAATGTAGATAACATCTGGATTTTTTGGATCAACGGTTACGCCGCTGAAGTACCAGGCGCGACTGGTCAAGCGAGTATCCCCATTCGCCAGCACCCAGCTGTCGCCGCCATCGTCTGAACGGTAGAGACCGGCTTTTTTCCCCGGAATAAGCGCATACACGCGGCGACCATCGGATGCCACAGCAACACCAATTCTCCCTCCGTCGCCGTCGGGTAATCCTCGGCCTTCCAGGCGAGACCACGTTTGACCGGCGTCTTGTGATCGGTAAAGGCCGCCTCCAGGACCGTCGATGGGAGCATATGTGCTCCATGGAGGACGATGTGTGTGCCAACTGGCTGCGAATAACAGATTGGATTTTGAAGAACAGATGGCGAGGTCTGAAATACCGATTTCTGGTCCCTGATAGAGAACTTTGTTCCAATGCATTCCGCCGTCGACAGATTTATAGACTCCGCGCTCGGTATTCGGTCCGTAAGCATGGCCGAGCGCACCGACATACACGACATCTGGATTTTGTGGATCAATGACTATGCGGCTGATCTGGCGAGTGCCGTCCAAGCCCAAATGAATCCACGTAGCGCCGCCGTCGACTGACTTATAAACGCCGTTACCTGAAGATAGGTCCGATCGAATATCGGACTCACCCGTTCCCACGTAGATAGTTTTGGGATCCGATGGCGCAACGGCGATAGCGCCGACCGAAGCGACCGATTGGCTGTCGAAAATCGCCGTCCACACGACACCGGAATCGGACGTTTTCCAGACTCCCCCGTTTACCGCGCCAAAGTAGAAGGTCGTCGAGTCACCCGGCACACCAGCCACGGCAACAGATCGTCCACCTCGAAATGGACCAATCAGCCGCCACCTCAGTCCGCTGAACAGTTCGGGAGAAACGGTCTGCGCCGTGGTCGAGAGAACCGGAAGCACGACAACGAGGAATGTGAGAATGGAGCGCCGCAAACACGCAGTGCAGTTAATCAAATTTTGAACCCTCAACTGATAAGATTACCGAAAGATATTCTGGTCCGAAAGCACTGTTTGCTGTAGGAGATGATAGCCAGCCAAGCCGATCGAAGGAAAAGGCATGAGAATTATAGGAATTGTACGTATGATCGCAATCAGCGGACTTTGCTTGCTGGGCGCGTGGCCCGCGGAGGCGAAAACAAAAGTGACAAACCAGCCATTTGGCAAAATGCCGGACGGAACCTCAGTGGAGATTTACACCCTGGAGGATGGACCGTATCAAGCACGCATCACGAATTACGGAGGGATCATTGTTTCGCTGAAAATTCCCGATCGTGATCGCAAGCCAGCCGACATTGTGCTGGGATTCGACGATCTCGACGGCTACGTGAATAATAATAACGATCCCAAAGGCGGGGCATTTTTCAACGCAATCATCGGACGCTATGCCAATCGCATTGCACACGGTACATTCTCACTCGACGGTCATCAATATTCCCTGCCTCTGAACAATGGCGACAATTCTTTGCATGGTGGTCCGCACGGATTCAACAACGTGATCTGGAAAGCAAAACCAATTGCCAATGGCGTCGAACTGACATATCTAAGCAAGGATGGTGATGCGGGATATCCGGGGAACTTGAGGGTCACCGTTTGCTACACGCTCGTGAAGGGTGACTTGCAGATCGAATACTCGGCAACAACGGATAAAGATACCGTTCTCAATCTGACTAACCACGCTTATTTCAACCTTGCCGGACAAGGGAACGGCAACATTCTGAGTCATATCCTCACGTTGAATGCATCTCGCTTCACGCCGGTGAATACGGATCTGATTCCGACGGGTGAGTTGAAATCGATTGAAGGAACTCCGTTTGATTTTCGAAAGCCTATCGCTGTCGGAGCGCGAATTGACGCTGATGACGAACAACTGCGTCTCGGCCACGGATATGATCACAATTTCGTACTGGATAGTGGCGGAACCAAACCATCCCAGGCCGCCGAGGTCTATGACTCAGACAGCGGGCGCGTCATGAAGGTTCTCACGGATCAGCCGGGAATCCAGTTTTACAGCTCAAATTTTCTGGATGGCTCCATTAAGGGTAAGGGTGGAAAACCGTACGAGAAGCACGCAGCACTGTGTTTGGAGACTCAGCACTTTCCCGACTCCCCGAACCACCCCGATTTTCCAACTACCGAATTAAAACCGGGCCAACGGTATCACACGATAACGATCTACAGTTTCTCGACGCGTTAGCAATTCTAGCCGTTTTCACGTTGGTCGTAGAACCGCGGTTCAATGATTAGGCGTGGAGCAAGAGGGTTGCAAAGCTTATCGATGATGAACATTTAACTTCCACCTGAAGTGATTTCACACCGCAAGAAAACGCTTGCACGAGTCCTGCGCACGCGGCTACCATTCTCGATTCGCAACACTGGCTACTGAATATGGCTGGATACTCGGGCACGCCACTCCCGAAGAAACTAGGAATTAAAGACCAATATCAAATCGCGTTTATAGGCTTGCCTGCAGACGTCAAAGCTGAACTCCAAGACGCGCTCGGCAGTTGCAAGATTGTGAAAGATGGGCAAGCATCGCTGGATTTCGCGATGATCTTCGTGAAAAGTGCAGCTGACCTGAAAAAGAGTTTCACTCCTTTTGCAAAACGCCTCGCGTCTGCCGGAATGCTGTGGGTAAGCTGGCCGAAGAAATCTTCGGGAGTAGCGACTGACCTTACGGAAGACGAAGTCCGCAGAATCGGTTTGGACGCGGGATTGGTCGACGTGAAAGTCTGCGCTGTGAGCGAAGTTTGGTCGGGCTTGAAATTTGTAATTCGCCTTAAAGACCGTCCAAAAATGTGAATTACCGGTCGATCTAACGATGGTGGCGAGATTGATTGCTATCTACATTGAACAAGACAGGCGAGACGCCGCTAGATCTTTCGGTCATGGGTCAGACCAGCGCAATAGGTGCGAATAGCTGCGAGTTGTTCTGAGGTAGCCGCGTAAAATTCGAAGCCGTGCTGCAGCCGCTCTCGCCACCGGACAACCGCGCGCACTGAGACAGCTTGCGCTTGCGATGGAACCGAGAGATTCAGGTCAACTACCTCTCCGACAGACAATTCGGTTGAAATTATTGCACCCAGTCCGCCTTCGCCAATCTGATTGCATAAGCCGTTAACTTGCGAATAGCCATCGGGGCCTAGCATCCGAATTCCTAGTTTGAGGTCCGCTCGATAGCGCGGAAATCGACGCCTGCGTCGGGGGTCATATGGAACCTGAGGCTCTGCTGAGTTCATGTATTTGTCTCACCGGTATTCAGAACTAAAGGTGACCTTTCGGGATTCGTCGAGCAGGTGGAGTGGAATGCCTTTCCTGAGACTTTATGTCATCTATGTTGCCAGCTTATGGACAAAGGAACCCACACTCTAGCTCAACGTCGATGATCCACGCAAGGAGTTTGAGGCAGGTTTATTCTCACGCGGAAACAACGAGATCTCTCAGTTTGTGATTGGCAGTTGAATGACCGCCTCGCAGCCCTTGGCATTCGCGCGGTTCCGAAGAGACAGGCTTCCGCCGTGAGCTTCTGCAATCTGGCGGCTTAAAACCAAACCAATTCCAGAGCCGGCAGGCTTGGTCGTAAAGAAAGGCACAAATAGATTGCCCGGATTGGCAATGCCGGGACCTTCGTCCTCAACGAACAAACTGATCCAGTTTCCGCTTTTCGACCATCCAACTTTCACCGTGCCGCCCGTCTCGAGCGATGCATCAACTGCGTTGCGGATTAAGTTGATCAGCACCTGCTGTAATTGATCGGGATCAATATTCAGCGTAATGTCCGGACCGGGCTCGATCTCAATCAGAGCACGGGTTTCCAGACCGGCCGCGGTTCGAACCAGCGCGCCTAAATCTGTGGGGCGAAGTTGCGGCCTAGGCAGACGCGTGAGCCGCGAATAATCCCGCATGAAGCGGCTCAACGCATCGGAGCGCTCGTGGATAACCTTCAACCCACGCCGCAGATCATCTTCCCAGTCAGATGCGCGAGCTTCGCGCTTCATGATGTCTTCCAAACTAGCAGCGATGGAACAAATCGGCGCGAGCGAATTATTCAATTCGTGTCCCAAAACGCGAACCAGGCGCTGCCATGCCTGTCGTTCTTCTTCTCGCAGCGCCCGGCTTAAATCCGCCAAAACCAGCAAATAGTGCGGCTTGCCCCCTTGCCGAAATACAGACCTGCGAAATCCCCAACGGCCAGACTGGCCGGGAAAATTCTTCTCCAGTGTTCGTGCCGATTCGCCTTCCAGACATTCCAGCAACTCCAATTCCTCCGCGTCCTTTCCCAGCAGGCGCTCAGCATTTTGCCCCATCACGCGCTCGCCGGCGCGGTTTACCAGACGAAGCCTTCGGTCGCCGTCGAACGCGAATATGGCTACGTCAATCTCGGTCATGACCGTGGTAAGCAAGGCGCCGGCTTCCAAGGCGCCCAAACGCTGCTCACGCAGCATCTCAGAAAGGGTGTTTACTTCGAGCATGAGCTCCCCGAGCGCATCACCGCTGTTGGCGCCACGAACACGGAACGAAAAATCTCCCTCGCGTAAGGCAGACTGCATATTGGAAAGCGTCTGGAGAGGCCGAATTACAGCTCCTCGGACAGCAAACGCAAAACCCAACCACGTCGCGGCCAGAAGGAAAGTAAGACTCCAGCGCGTGTTGAGGTCATGATCGCCGGACCAAAGAAAGATCAGTGCAACCAGAACTGCAGTCGCCCCAGAACTGAGTGCTAGCAGTAGGATCCGATTCTCGTGGTTGACTCGGTGTCGGGGTTTCGTTAACGGCCCAGTTCGGTGCTGGGAAGCAACGGCGATCGTATCTGCAGTGTGACTTTCGATCGCCTTAGCTGCTTCCGATTCCATATTTTTGCAGCCGCCTATACAGGGCACTTCGGCTCAATCCAAGAGCTTCAGCGGCCTGGCTGATGTTCCCACCATAACGGTCGACGGCTTTGCGGATCAAGAGAGACTCTACTTCTTCCAGGCTAAGTTCTTCCAGCCGTGGACTCGCATCCCGGGGCGCTCGCAGGTTGAGATCACTCGTACGAATGACATCTCCGCTCGACAAGAGCACGGATCTTTCGACCGCGTGGTCCAGTTCCCGCACATTTCCCGGCCATGGATATTCCAACATCAACTGCATAGCCGATGGCTCGAAAGTCTTGACTGGTTTTCGGTAACGTTGGCTGTATCGATCAAGAAAATGATTGGCAAGCAGAGGAATGTCAGCACGCCGTTCACGTAGCGGAGGAATGTGGATCTCGATTGTGTTCAAGCGAAAAAGAAGGTCTTGACGAAAGCGTCCGGCAGAAACCTCGTGGTCCAAGTCCGCATTTGTGGCGGAGATCACGCGAACATCGACACGACGCGTCTGAGAGGAACCCACACGTTCCATTTCTCCGCTTTCAAGGACACGCAGCAACTTCGCTTGCTGAGAAGTGGGCACGTTGGCAATCTCGTCGAGGAACAAAGTGCCACCATGCGCCAGTTCGAAGCGGCCAATGCGGTCAGTCTTAGCATCAGTGAATGCGCCCTTTACGTGACCAAACAACTCGGTTTCAAAAATACCTTCCGGCAAACCGCCTGTGTTGACGGCCACCAGCGGCCGGGTGGATCGCGTGGAGAGGGCATGCAGGGTTCGCGCGACTACCTCCTTACCGCTGCCGTGCTCACCGGTAACCAGCACATTGGCATCCGAAGGCCCGACGCTGGTGATCAGCCGCAACACCGGCTGCATAGCTTCGGAGTGCGCGATGAACTTTGGAAGACCCTCCGCTTGCAGCAAACGGTTTTCGGCCTCAAGACGCTGGCTGACGCGTAGTGCAGCTCCCAATTCAATTTGCGTGCGCAATATTGCGAGCAATCGCGCATTTTCCCAAGGCTTCTGGACAAAATCTCGTGCACCACGACGCATCGCTTCAACCGCCAATTCGACGCTTCCCCATGCTGTCATAACAATCACCGGCAATGTGCCGTCAATTGCCTGAATTCGGGACAGTAAATCTAGACCTTCCTGCCCCGAAGTCGTGTCGCGGGTGTAGTTCAGATCGATCAGCAGCGCATCAAATTCATGGGTAGCTAAGGCGCCGAGAACTCCGGCAGGGGAACCGACAGCCTCCACCGCGAAACCTTCTGGCTTCAGAAGTAGCCGCAGTGCTTCCAATACATCCCGTTGATCATCCGCAATCAGCAGTCTGGTCACCGAGCGAGTACTCGTAAGCGGAGACAAGCGTCCTGCGCTCCCCTGTTTTTCGAGATTCGTTAAGGGATTCAATTGTGATCCATCCTCGAGCGTTCCCCCGGAGTGTCAGGCGCGGGAGCGACTCCCGAAAAATGAGGGAGTTCGTGCACAATTCCCTTTTCCGCATCTTCAATTTCAACGCCAGCATGGGTCAGAGTCAGACCAGTAGAGCGGTCCAGTTCCACGCGGGATTTTTCATAGGCGGACGTGGCAGCGACATAATTCGATTCTGCTTGCGCCAGATCGCGTTGTGTCTGCAGAACAAGATTACTGGTTGAAGCGCCTAAGGCCTTCTTCTTCTGCTCGGTATCAAATGTTTGCGCCGCCAGATCGCGAGCTTTGCGGGCAGTATCGACGCGCGAGCGATTTTGCAGCAGCGCGAACTGCGCGTTTCGGACCTCAATCCCGATCTGATTCTGTAACTGTTGCAAATGCAGTTGTGCTTGCCGGTATTCAAGTTGCGAGCGAATCTGGTCGGCCTGGGCAGCCCGATTGCGAATAGGAATATTCAAATTCAGACCGACCGCATAATCGGGTGAATTGTTCTTGAAGAGGTTGGTGAACGCGGTCGAGTAGCCGGTGGGACTCACCGGCTCAATCGGCGGCCCTCCGTAGGCAGTGTTCTGCAACCCCGCCAAACCGTAGGCACCATACCAGGCAACGAGATCCAATTGCGGCTTCATAGCATTGGCGGCTGCCTTTTTCGAAAGTTCGCGGTTACTTAAATCCATCCTTGCCTCGGCCAGCTCCGGACGATGTTGTTGAGCATCTTTGATCAAATCCTGAATCGGCGTGACTGGTTCCTTTTCAGGTATATCCATGGTATCTGTTGGGACGACCGAAGCGGAGGCCAAGAGCGGGTCGCTGAGGTCGCGGGTGACAGCGTTCTTGATCAGCAATTCTTGAAGTTGTAATTCGTTTTGCGAGAGCAGCAGATCCTGGCTTGCCGTTGCTTCCTCACTTTCGGCTTTCATAACCTCCATTGGAGCGATTGCCCCGATGCGAACCTGCTCTCGGTCATCCGATAGAGTCTTCTCAGCGAGTTCGAGTGAGCGTTCTTTCACTTTGACGTCTTCATAGGCATTCACCAGGTCCCAATAGATATTTTGGATTTGCGAAACGGTCGCAATGACCTGCGCCCGGAACGCTACATCAGAGATTTCGCGGTTGGTGCGGGCGATTCGGATAAATCGCATGTTGGGGCCAAAGCCAAATCCAGCCAACAGATGTTGCCGGAGAGTTAATCTGAAGCCGCTGTCGAGTTCCGGGGAAAGAATTCCGTACAAGCTGTTGCTGGTAATCCGATCGTTATTGAAATTGAGACTCATGAGCGTGCCCGTGGCAAAGCCTTGCGAGTAATTGAAGTTCGCGATGCCGGCGTTCTGTTGGAGGGATGAAACGCCATAAAGCACTTTACTCGCCTCAGGAATGGTGGCGTGATCGATGGTCATTCCGCCGGTAACAATTGGATCGAAGCTGTCGATCGGTGTGCCGACACCGAGGGTGGACTGGACTAAGCCTGACGCACCTGTGCCCGCGCCGCCTGCGCCTCCCGAGGTGCCACCTGCTCCAGCGCCTGGCGCGCCTGTTCCGAATCCGCCGATGCCTCCGCCTGGAGTTCCCTGCACCAATCCAGTGTCGACGCCGCGAACCGCCTGGCCCGATTTCGCACGCAGAACATCAGTATCCGCGATCGCGAGGTTGAAGCGCGCGATGGCTAAGTCCAGATTGTTTTCCAAAGCAAGCGTGACGGCATCGGTCAATGACAGACGGAGCTTGCCATCTTTCAATAGGGTCTCGATTCGAGGTGTGTTGCCAAAACTGGGAGGCGGCACCTCGCGCGCAGTATATGGCGCAAACGGGTTGGGCAAATATGACTTTGGCTTGGAATAGTCGAGAAAGCTCTGCGCCAGCATCGTGGTGACGCTCACGGCTCCAAATGCAAGCACGCGCGTGAAGCTCCGAAATCTGGATCGAACTGGATTTATGACGGTCATGAATCTCCTCAAAATTCACCTCACTCGTAACGCAGAGCTACCATGGGATCGAGTTTGGCGGCGCGATACGCAGGGATGTAAGCCGCCAGCACCGCGACAAGCAGAATCGCTGCCGGCACAATGAAGTACAGACGAGGCTCGTGAAAATCGAAGCCCGGTAAACCACCGAACGCGGCTGCAAATACCCTCGGCAGCGGTAGTGCGAGCACGATGCCGATTGCCGCTCCCACGCTGGCCATTTGCAAACCTTCCCACAAGATCAAGACCAGCACATCCCGGCTCTTGGCGCCCAATGCCATACGAATCCCGATCTCGTGGGTTCGTTTAACTACTGAAAAAGCAATCAAGCCATAGATACCGATGGCGGCGAGCAGCAGAGCGAAAAGTGCGAAGCTGCCCATTGCATGCATAAAAAATGGATTGCCAGCTTTCTGGATTTCGATCAGGGCGGGCATGGTCATCACGCGATCCAGGGGAAGTTCGCTATCAACCTGCGCTACGCTCTGGCGCAAGCTGGAGCTGAGGCTTCCGGGATCACCCGTAGCGCGAAGCATGATCGAGAAAGAGGAAACCGGCCGTTGAAAATATGGTTCGTAGACCTCGGGATCATAGCGTCCGTCTTCCGAGTAGGTTTTTACGTTTCCGACGACGCCAACGATTTCGTTCCACTCCGTTACCCCGCCGCTCAGTTCCAGCTTGATTTGCTTCCCAATCGGGCTTTTACCTGCGACGAACCGTCGCGCAAATTCCTGGTTAACAATTACTACGTGGGGCGAGTTGGCGTTGTCGGTGTCGGTGAACGTCCGGCCGCGCATCAAAGGAATGCCTGCCGCCCGGAAATAATCACCTGTCACAACAACATCGAGTGCGCTTGATTTCTGATTCGGGTCAGAGTCAAATCGTCCGTTTATTCGGAGCGGCACGCTTTCCGCACCGGAGGCGGGAAGGTCTGACGTAATCGCGGCCGCCTCAGTTCCGGGAATCTGCTGCAGCCGAGCAATGAAATTCTGCACAAACATTCGTTGCTGCGAAGCGTCGTTGTAACGAGCTTTGTCCAGGGTTAAGCTGGCCGTAAGCAGATGCTGAGCTTGAAAACCCAGATTCTGATGCTCGACTTCCACCAGTCCATGTATTAACAATCCAGTTCCAAGAAGCAGAAACAGCGCCAGCACGAGTTCCCCGGTTACCAGGATCTTTCGCAAGCGGTTTTGTGAGCGGCCTGAAGAACTGCCCCGGCTCTCTTCATTCAATGCGGCACTAACCTCAACGCCTGACGTCTTTAGTGCCGGCACCAAACTGGAGAGAACTGCGGAAGCAAGGGAGATGCCCAGGGTGAACAGCACCACGTTCCAGTCAAGCCTGAAACGAACCGCGCTTATGAACTCGTTGAAATTCAAACTTGCGCGGACAAGATGAATGCCCCAGTTGGTCAACAGAAGGCCAATTGTGCCGCCGAGAGACGCGATGACCAATCCCTCGGCAAGTAATTGGCGGACGATATCAAACCGCCGTGCGCCCAGCGATAAACGGATCGACAGTTCTTTCTGTCGTCCAGTGGCCCGCGCCAGGAGCAAGCCTGCCACATTTGCGCAGCCGATTAGTAAAACGAAAACCACAGCGGTCATAACCAGAACGATGCCGGTGCGAACGCCGAAGTTGTAGATCAGGAAATCAGGCAGTGAACGCACCGAGATTCCCCACCCTTTTTCGATTTCCGGAAACTCTCTCTGTACTTTGAGGGCCAGCGGGCTCATTGCTGCATTTGCTTGCGAGATGCTTACTCCGGACTTCAATCGCCCAAATAATGTTAAAGAACGACTGTTGCGCGCAGATAAGGTCCGGTCGCCGGGGTTGATGATCAGAGGAATCCAAACCTGGGGAATGTAACCCATCAGCCGGAAGCTTTTCGGCATAATTCCGATTAGGGTCCAGTTTTCCCGATTCAACCGGATGGTTTGCCCGACAATGGATGGGTCCTGGGCAAAGTGCCGTTGCCATAAGTCATGGCCCAGGATCAGCACATGATCGCGGCCGGGCTGGTCTTCGTTTTCGAAAAATTCTCGTCCGATTTGCGGTGAAACCCCGAGAACAGCAAAGTAATTGGGCGAGACTGCCGCCGCGTGCAACGCCTCGGGTTGCCCTGGACCTGTGCGACCCAGACTAACGGATCGATCTTCGTCCGCTGCTGCGACGTCTTCAAAGACAGCATTCGCCTTTTTCCACTCCAAATAATTGGGAACGGAAACCGTCCAGGCGTCCCGCTGATAAAGCTGATTGGGATTCACCGACGAGATAACGGCAACTCGATGCGGATTCCGACCCGGTGGCGACTGAAGCAGAAATCCGCTTACCAGACTGAACATGGTCGCATTCACCGCGATTCCTAATGCAAGCGTTAGCGCGGCGACAGCAGTGAAACCCGGGCTCTTGCGCAACTGTCTTAAAGCGAGATGAAAATCCTTTAGCAGAGCTTCCATTTCTGGACCTCACTCGTAACGCAGAGCTACCATGGGATCGATTTTGCTTCCGCGGCGCGCCGGAATAAATGCTGCCAGTGCCGCGATGGCACCAAGCAGCAAGATGACCCCGATCAAAGAAACAGGGTCTGTGGCTTTCAAACCGAATAGAAAGCTCCGCAAGACCTGGCTGCTAACGAGTGCCAAAGGAATGCCAACTGCCACACCGACGAGCACCAGCAGCATGCCCTCACGCAAAAGCATTTGGATTACATCGCCGCGAGCAGCGCCCAATGCCATGCGGACGCCAATCTCTCGACTGCGTCCAGCGACCGTGTATGACATGACGCCATATAACCCAACACACGCCAGCAACAAGGCGAGAACGCCGAAGAATACCGAAAGCCTAGCCAGCGCGATCTGGTTGGCAGCAGCATCGTTGACCAGAGTGTCGAGTGCTTTGACAAAGGAGATAGGCAAATTGGCGTCGACACCTTTGATCTGACTCGTTACATTGGTGACAACTGCAGAGGGAGTTCCCTGCACCTGCGCCTCGAGCACGATTTGCACGGGTTTCGGTACCTGCTGAAAAGCCATGTAGAAGCGGGGTTTTACCGCTTCACGGATTGCGTCGCTGTGGTCCTTCGCGTCACGAGAGAATCCCACAATCGTGATTGGCTTGTCGAGCCAATCGGCATCGTCGATCTGGAACTGGCGGCCGACGGGATTTTGCCCTTGGAAAAAATGCTTGACCATGGCTTCATTGACGACCGCAATCCGATTTGAAGTTGCTGTATCTCGCGCTTCAATTCCCCTGCCCGCCAGAATTGGGATCCCAACGGCTCCGAAATAGTCGGGACCGACGTAATCCTCCATTGCCGCGCGATCGTCACGACTGGCGTTGAAACCGGGCACGATGATTGCATCGTTCGATTCGGTCCCTCCGAATAATCCGTTTGTAGAGTAGGTGACCGCATGTACGCCAGGGGTGCTCGCCACTCGCATGACAAGTTGGGTGGCAAGCAATTTCATCTTGTCGTTGTCGTATCCCGCAGAGATAGGGTCGATGCGAGCAATCACTAGGCGGTCGCGATCGTAGCCGAAATCCTGCGCCATCAATTTCTGCAGGCTGCGCACTAAGAGACTGGCAGCAAAGAGCACTAGTAACGAGAGAGCTATTTGTCCCGCAATTAATCCTTTACCGAGGCCGAACCGGGAACTTCGTTCACGAGTTGAGCGGCCTGATTCTTTCAACGCGGGAGAGACCTGGACGTTCATGGAGCGCAGCGCGGGAATGAGACCAAAAAGCAGTCCTGTAAACAACGAAATGAAAATAGTGAACGTGAGCACCCGCGCATCGGGACGCACAGGAAGAGTTGTGTTGGATCCAAAGATCGTCACTAGCAGGCGTACACCCCAAACTGCGAGCAGTGAGCCCGCGATTCCACCAAGTAAGGCCAGAAGAATGCTCTCGGTGAGTAATTGCCTCAGCAAACGTTTCCAGTTGGCGCCTACAGCCACGCGCACGGCGATTTCACGGCGGCGAGATGTTGCTCGCGCAAGTAGAAGGTTGGCAACATTGACACACGCGATCAATAACACCAAGCCGACAATGCCCATGAGCAGAAGCAATGGGAGTTTGTAATCGCTGCGTAGGTCGGATACGCCCGTTCCTCCTGGGACAACTTTGATGTTCGCGTGCGTTTCACGAATCTCGTTTCTGTCGTCCGTGGAAAGGGCCGCTCCATAACTTCCTCTTAACGCTTGCTGGAAAACGATGTTCAAGTTGGCGGCCGCCTGATCTTGGGTCATGCCGGATTTCAGGCGCCCAAACAACATCAGCCACGAGGTGTTGACTGCATTGCGCCAGTGGCGACCACGCACAATTTCCGGCTGCATACTGATGGGGACAAAGAGCGCCATCTGTTCACCCACGACATCCCCACTGAAGCCAGCCGGAGCTACGCCAATAACCGTAAATGGGGAACCATTGAGACGAATATCAGTACCGATAATGGACGGCGACATGGCGAACTTGCGCTGCCAAAAGCCATAACCCAACACAACAACCGGATTGGCATTTTCGGCGGTATCGTCCGAGTCGGAGAGTAAACGTCCGGCTGCGGGATTGAGACCGAGCACGGTGAAATAGTTGCCACTCACCATGCGGCCTACAACTTTTTCAGGGGTAGATTCACCGTGGCCGGTATCAACCTCGATGCGGTGATCTGTAGCCGCGGCACACAGGCCGGTAAATACAGAGTTGCTGTCGCGGAGCTCCTTATAAAGAGGATAAGAAAAGATGTCTGTGCGAGGTGTGCCGTTGGAACGGTTGTTGGGAAGGCTCGGATCGCCGACCACGACCAACTGCTCGGGATGGTTCACGGGTAGCATCTTGAGCAGCAAGGCATTCACAATCGTGAAAATCGCGGTGTTCGCCCCAATCCCGAGCGCCAGCGTGATTACGGCAACCGTGGTAAATCCGGGGCTCTTGCGCAACATGCGCAGGCCGTAGCGAATATCTTGAAAGAAAATTTCCATGGTTATCTCGTCGCGGCGGCAGGAGCAGTCGCCTGCGGGTTGGCAGGATCGCTGGTTATCCAGCCGTCGAAAAGCTGAATCGTCCGATGGCCGTAAGACGCATTCACTTCCGAATGGGTAACTTGAATAATCGTAGTGCCTTGATCATTGAGCCTCTTGAACAATTCCATGATTTCTTTTGCCTGGCTGGAGTGCAGGTTGCCGGTCGGTTCGTCGGCAAGAATCAGTTTGGGATTCCCAACCACCGCACGCGCCACGCCCACCAACTGCTGCTGTCCACCCGAGAGTTGATTGGGAAACAAATCCTTCTTGCCGACGATCTGAAAGCGATCGAGAATTTCTGCGACCATGCTCTGCCGCTGCGAGCGGGAGATATTGCGGTAGGAAAGAGGAACGTCAAGGTTTTCGTAAACCGTGAGATTGTCGAGCAGATGATAACTCTGAAATACGAAGCCGATGTATTTGCGGTTGAGGTCGGCGCGCTTTTTGCGATCGAGTTTATGGACCTGATTGTCGAGCAGGCAATATTCACCCGTCCAGCTGTCATCGAGCATTCCAACAATGCTGAGCAGAGTGGATTTGCCGGAACCGGAAGGACCCATGATGGTGAGGAACTCGCCTTCTCGAACATCGAGGTTAATGCGGCGCAAAACATAGGTCACCCCAGCCCCGGTTTTGTAAGATCTTTCGACGTTGCGCAACCGAATCATTTCTTGCCTATGCGGGCTTTCCTGTGTCTCGCGTAAGAGTTAATGCCTTATGAACGAGCTCCGTCATTCCTCACGCAGTGCCACCATGGGGTCAATTTTGGTGGCTCGTCGTGCCGGAATGTAGCCGGCTGCGAGGGCGACCAAGCTGAGCAGAAACGTAACCACAAAAACCGTCAGCGGGTCAGTCGCGCGCACGCCATAAAGCAATTTGGACATGAGCCGAGTGACTGCGAACGACATCATCAATCCGGCGATAATTCCAACGACGGCAACCCTCCCAGCACCTTGGAGAATCAAGCGCAAAATGTCACTGCTTTTCGCTCCAAGCGCCATACGCACGCCGATTTCCTGGGTGCGCTGCCCAACCAGATACGAGATGACGCCATAGAGGCCGATGCTGGCTAAGATCAATGCCAGGGCTGCGAATACGGTCAACAGAATCATGGAGAATCGCCGCTCTGCCAAAGAACTGGAAATGATGTCGTCCATCGTACGCATTCCGAACAGGACCTGATCACGACTCATGTTGTGACTGGTCTGCCGAATGGAGTCGATTAGCCCTGTGGTGATCTGGCTGGAACGCAGCACGACACCCGATCCTGACGGCGAAAGGGCAATGTAGTTTTCGGGCATTTGCATGCAGGAGAGATACATTTGAGCCCGCAGAGGCTGTGTCTCATCCGTATCAAGCCCCCACTGCTTCACATGACCGACGACCCCCACAATTTCCAGCTGGCCTGAGGCCGTGTTCTCAAAGTTCAGACGCTTTCCGATCGGATCCTGACTGGGGAAATACTTGCGCGCGAAAACGTCATCCACCACTGCCACGCCGGAGGAGTGCTCGTTGTCATGCGCAGTCAGGAAACGTCCGCTTCGCAGAGGAATGCCCATTACCTTTAGATAATCGGGGCCGACCACGTACAGGATCGTCCAGTTCATATCACTCGTGCTGGCGGGCTTGGGCTGACCCGCGGGCCAGAACACTTCCTCGTCATCCCATCCCATCGGAACCGATTCCCAAGTCAGCGCAGCGGCCTGTACAGTGGGAATCAAAGCCAGCTTGTTTTCGAGATCGCGGTACGTAGCACGAATCAGGTCTGGACTTGCTTTCATCATGGATGGCGGTAGCGAGACACTAAATGACAGTACGTTATGAGGATTGAAGCCCGGATCAGTTCGCCACAATTGCGCCAGGCTGCGGAGCATCAGGCCCGCGCCAACCAAAAGAACAAGCGCGAGGGCCATTTCGAGCACCACAAATGCACTTTGTGTCTGGAGACGTACCCCACTGATGGTACGCCCGGCTTCTTTCAATGCGTCGTGTACATTGAGCTTCGATGTTTTGAGAACGGCAGGTGCGACGCCGGAAAGAATTCCAGCCAACAGCGAAATCGCGGTGGTGAACAGGAGCACACGGGAGTCAATTCCGATCTCTTCAGCACGCGGCAAAGCTGAGGGCAAAACTCCCAGCGCTACCCGCGTGCCCCATATCGTCAGCGCCAAGCCCAAACATCCGCCGAGCAGTGAAATAAGAACACTCTCGGTCAGCAACTGACGCACCATCCGTCCTTGCCCAGCACCCAGAGCGCCGCGGATAGCAAATTCGCGCGCTCTCCCTGTCGCGCGCGCGAGCAACAAATTAGCAACGTTTACACACGCAATCAGCAGCACGAACCCTACCGCTCCAAGCAACAGCAGCAAAAGTGGTCGAATCTCCCCCACGATTTGCTGTCTGAGAGGAACCAGCTTGGCGCCAGTACCTTTGTCCGAATCCGGGAAAGCCAGCGCCAGGTTGCGCGTGATTGACTCCATGTCCGCACGCGCTTGTTCCAGGGTCACTCCCGGCTTAAGGCGGCCAATGCCGTGAATTCCCAACCCCGCGCCGCGTTTGTTGAGCCACGGATTTTCCCACTGACCGATCGGGAGATAGACCTGCCCCTCTCGAAAGCCCGGGATCTGTAGGCGAAACTTTGCAGGGGTTACACCGACGATGGTGTAGGTTTTGCCATCGAGAGTAATTCCCTTCCCTAATATGTCCGGTGCCGCACCGAATTTGCTTTCCCATAATCCCGCACTGATAAGCGCAAGCGGCTCGCCGCCGATCCGGTCTTCTCCCGACAGAAACCAGCGGCCTGTGAGAGGCTTCACTCCCAGCACCCGAAAGAAATCGGAAGAAATGAACTCACCGTGAACCTGTTCGGCGTCACCGTTACCGGTCAGGCTGAAATCGTTGCTGCGAGCAATTCCCATGGAAGCGAAGGTATGGTTCTCTTTCTGCCAATCAAAAAAGTTGGGATATGAAATCGAGCCACCTTCAAAATTTGGCTTGCTTTGATGCAGGGCAACTAGCTCATCGGGGTGCGAAAAGGGCAACGGATTGAGTAGCACTCCATTGACCACCGAGAAAAGCGCACTGTTGGCACCTATTCCCAAAGCTAACGTCACGATCGCAACGGTGGTGAATCCCGGCGACTTGCGCAAGGTACGAACTGCGTAGCGGAGATCCTGAAACAGGCTTTCCATCTCATTCCTCCCGCAGCGCCATCAGGGGATCAATCCTGGTAGCCCGCCGCGCCGGAATGTAGCAAGCAGACAGCGCGACGACGGTGAGCACCGTTGCAACAAACAGGTACGTCACCGGATCAGTTGCGCTTACGACGAGAAATCCCTTCAGCACTCGAGCGCTCGCAAATGCTCCGATGGTCCCAACCACCAGACCAAGGCACACAATGAAGAGCCCTTGCCGAAAAACCATTTTCAAGATATCGATTGGTTCTGCTCCTATGGCCATGCGAATTCCGATCTCATGGGTGCGCTGGCTGGCGGAGTAAGAAATGACTCCATAGACTCCCACCACAGCCAGAATCAATCCCAGCAATCCCATGGCGGTCGCCAAGCCGGCGGCGATCTGAAATCGCAGCAAGCCATTTAGTGTGTTCAATGCGTCTGTCATCGTCTGGACGTCAAAGACCGGCATCGTCGGCGCAAGAGAGTCAATAACGTGCTCAACTTGGGGAATCGTGCTGGCTGGAGCCACGGAAGTTCGGACCTGCAGGGTTTGCAAAGAGTTTCCCGTGTAATGTTGCGGAAAAGGAAGGTAGAAATACGGATTAATTGTTCCAGTGAAGGTTTGCACATGTGTATCCTTCACTAGACCAACCACTTGAATGGAGTGTTGTGGATCACTGCCAATTTTGAAATACCGACCGATGGGATCAGAGTTCGGCCAGAATTTCTTGGCCATAGCTTCGTTGACGACAGCAGCGTATGGACTGGTCTGGGTATCGCGTTCGTCGATGGTGCGACCACGCAGCAGAGGAATCCTCAGGGTCTGCAGGTACTCCGAGGAGACGATGTTGTAGTTGATCGGCGTCTTGGCCTCACCCGGTGGAGGCTGGTAACCATCCACGTCGACGAGATCGTTTCCACCCAGGTATCCCATGGGGGTGGCGGCTGCTGTGGTCGCCGACTCGACGCCTGGTATCGCACGCACGCGTTCTAAGAGATTCTTGTAGAATGTGCGACCTTGTTCCTCCTGATATCCAACTTCGGTTGGATCCATGGTGAAGTTGATAATGCCGTTCCGGTCAAAACCGAGATCGGCTTGCTGCGCTTTGCCTAAACTGCGGGTAAAGAGCATGGCAATGATCAACAGCATCAAGGAACCGGCGACCTGAGCGATGACCAACACATCTCGTAGACGGTGGCGGCCCGCCACAATGCCGCGACCTGCTTCGTGCAGCACCGTTCCCAAATCTTGACGCGAAGCGCGTAGCGCGGGAATGAGACCCACAATTATTCCAGTAGCAAGCGCCAGCCCTAGCGCGAAGCCGAAAATGCGCCAGTCGAAGCTGAAATCGAATCGCACTGGAATGTCAAAATGGATGTTCATCGAGCCCAGGAATGTACTTCCCCACAATCCAATGAGCATGCCAGCCGCGCCGCCCGCCAAGGCCAGGACTACGCTTTCCGTCACTAACTGACGAACGATTCGGCTGCGGGCGGCTCCCAAGGCGGCTCGAATCGCCATTTCGCGAGCACGAACCGTAGCGCGGACCAGCAGGATATTTGCCACGTTTACGCAGGCGAGCAACAGCACCAGCGTTGCCAGCCCGAGAAACAATCCTGAGAGCACAAGCATGGTGTTGTTGGGATCAGGAGCGGGCCTGGCTTGCAGTTCCGGAAAAATTCTCAAACTTTGGTTTTTATAGCTGTCAGGATATTGCTGAGTTAAACGCTGCTCAACTACATCCAAAGTCGCTTGCGCTTGCTTAAGCCTCATACCAGGACGCAAGCGCCCGTACAGCATAACAATTTGAGTCTTGCGGTTGGTCATGAGGTCCATGGGATAGCCGTCAATAAAAGCCATTCCCAGGGGCAAGTAGACCTGCGATTTCAAAAACCAGCTAATTCCGTCGAAATCTTTAGGACCCACGCCGACAATCGTTATCGGGTGACCATCGAGCGTGACCTTTTTCCCGATGACATCCGGATCCCCGCCGAACCGAGTTTTCCAAAAGGAATAGGAAAGAACCATCACCGGGTCAGCGCCCATAACTTCGCCTTCAGAGGGTAAAAGTAAGCGGCCCAATGTGGGTTTCACTCCCAACATCGAGAAATAATTTCCGCTGACATAGTTGCTGAGAATGCGATCCGTTTTGCCGTCGGCATTAAGACCATCCATGCCAAACTGATAGGCCATTAAGTCGGAGAAAATATCCGCGGTTTGGCCGCGGATATCGCGGTACTCCGGCACTGAAAAAACATTGTTATTCGTACCGTCTTTTTGAATCTCCGCCAACGTCGTAATCTGCCCGGGATTCTGCACCGGCAGCGGCCGCAAAAGGAATGAGTTCACCATGCTGAAGATGGTGGTATTGGCCCCTATTCCTAAGGCCAAGGTGATGATGGCAATCGCGGTGAATGCGGGGGATTTTCGCAGCATCCGCAAGCCATAACGCACATCTTGAAAAAAGGTTTCCATATCACTCATACCTCAACGCGACCATGGGATCGACTGCGCTCGCACGTCTAGCCGGCGCATAGCATGCCGCCAGCGCAACAAAGATCAGCAACAGCGCTACTGCCACGAACGTGATTGGATCGTGCGTACTCACTCCGAACAGCAGGGTTGCCATCAGCCGCATAAGTCCGAAGCCGGCGACCAATCCGATCGCGACACCGATTGCGGCCATCTTTCCCGCGTCCGATAAGACCATCCGCAGTACATCGGTTTGCTTCGCTCCAAGGGCCATCCGGATTCCAATCTCGTGAGTCCGCTGGCTTGCAACGTAGGAAATCACCCCATAAATGCCTACCGATGCGAGCACCGTGGCGAGTGCGGCAAAGACCCCCAGCAACATCATTGCGAACCGTTGAGTGGCCAATGATTCTGCGATGACATCAGTCATTGTCCTGGTGCGGTAGACAACCATATCGCCGTTTACTGCCTGCACAGCACGGCTGATCGGGTGCACATCATGAATAATTTGCGGTTCGGTCCGGGCCACCACCTCCATGCCATGCGCAAACAAACTCAAAAGTCCATCAGGAGTCTGAAGCAGTGGGAAATAACACTGTGCGTGAACCGGGGATTTTTCATTTTCATCCAGACCCCACTGCTTCACGTGTCCGACGACTCCCACCACTTCCGCCTTGAGATTGAGAATGGCGAAATTGACGCGTGCGCCAATGGGGTCGCGATCGCCAAAGTAGCGTCGAGCGAACTCTTCATCAATTACAACCACGGGCGATGTAGTTTCGTTATCCGAATCAGATAGAAAACGGCCACGCTGCAGGGGAATGCGCATCACTTTGAGATAATCGGGTTGGATCATGTAAAACAGAGATTCCTTCATTTCCGACTGTGTCGACGGTTTGGGCTCCCCTTCCAACCACATGGGAACCTCGGAATCCCCTTCCATCACCGAAGAACCGGCGCTCAGCGAGACGTTCTGCACACCCGGGGTCGCGGCAATTGCACCACGAAGTTGACGAAACGCCGCTCGGATTGCCGCTGGCGTGTTGCCCAGAGGCTTGGCAGATGCAAGTTCGAAGCTCATGACGCCGCGTGGATCGAATCCGGGGTTGACCTTCCAAAGCTTCGAGATGCTCCGGATCATCAATCCAGCACCCGCGAGCAGGACCAAGGCCAGAGCCATTTCAACAGCGACAATGACCCCTTGGGTCCGGTGCCGCCCGCTGGTGCCTCTGCCGCCTTCCTTCAAAGTTTCCTGGAGATTCGTCCGGGAAATTTTCCAAGCGGGTATGGAGCCGAACAAAATACCCGCGAGCATCGATGCCCCCAGAGTGAACAAGAGCACCGGACCATCCAGGTGGATTTCGTCGGCGCGGGGCAAAGCATCGGGCAACACCTTAATGGCTGCCTGTGTTCCCCATGCAGCGATAAGTAATCCCAAGGCGCCGCCTACGATCGCCAGCAGCACGCTCTCAGTGAGCACTTGCCGAGCGATGCGCATCGGACTCGCGCCCAGAGCCGTTCGCACGGCGACCTCACGCATCCTGGCGGTCGACCGCGCCAACAGCAGATTTGCCACGTTCGCGCAGGCGATCAACAGGACAAAACCTACGGCAGCCAGAAGGACCATGAGAAACGGGCGGATGTTCCCAAACAAATTGTTCTGGTCGCCAACCAGATTCTCCTTCAGTGCAACGAGGGTCATGCCAGAGTTCTTATTGCTATCGGGATAAATCTGCGAGAGATGAGCGGCTACAGAATTCATGTCCGCTCTCGCCTGCTGCAATGTCACCCCCGGTTTCATTCTGCCCACGGCATCCATGCCCATACCGGTATGACGATCGCGAAACAGAGGGTCGTTCCACTGTCCGAGGGGAATGAATACATCCTTTTCCTCACCAAAGTTATTGTTTCGGTAGTGGAAGCTTGCGGGAATTACGCCCACGATGGTGTACAACTTATCGTTAAGGTCTAGAGGTTTTCCGACCACATCGAGCGAAGAGCCAAATTTTCGTTCCCATAATTCCTGGCTGATCAGCGCCACCGGCGCTCCACCCAACAGATCCTCAGATTCGGTGAAGGTTCGACCAAGAACCGGGTTCACACCGAAGATCGGAAAGAACGAAGCTGAAATCATCCCGCCTTTCAGCCGTTCTGGTTTGCCCATGCCAGTCAGATTGAAGTCCTCAGACCGATACGCGGCGATAGCTGAAAACGAACGGTTCTCTCGCTGCCAATCTAAAAAATTGGGATACGGAATCGAAGCCTCAGTGAACTGGTTCGTTCGCTGGTAAAGAGCTACTAGTTCTTCCGGGTGTGGATAAGGCAGGGCATTCAGAAGCACACCGTTGACAACCGAAAAAATGGCTGTATTTGCACCGATGCCCAGGGCCAGAGTAATGATGGCCACAGCAGCAAAGCCCGGCGACTTACGCAACATGCGGACACCGTAGCGAACGTCCTGAAGCAGAGCTTCCATTAACCGACCTCGACGCTCTCCTCGACGACACGGCCGTCAAAGAGGTGGATCTGGCGTTCGGCATGTTTGGCAAATCTGGGATCATGCGTGACCATGCAGATGGTTGCGCCTTCGCGGTGCAAATCACGCAATAAGTCCATTACTGCTTCGGCATTGCGCGAGTCGAGGTTTCCTGTGGGCTCGTCGGCAAGCAGGATGGCGGGCGTGCCTCCCAAGGCTCGCGCCACTGCCACACGTTGCTGTTGACCTCCGGAAAGCTGCGATGGATAGTGCTTGGTGCGATGGTTCATCCCGACCCGCTCCAGCGCCGTATGCACGCGCTGTTTGCGCTCGGCTGAGGGCATGCCGCGATAAGTGAGCGGGAGTTCCACGTTTTCGTACACGTTCAGATCACCAATGAGATTGAAACTTTGGAAAATGAACCCGATTTCGCGGTTGCGAATGCGCGAACGATCGCTGATGTTGAGGTTCGCCACGGGTTGGCCGTTCAGAATGTAGGTTCCATCGCTCGGCGAATCGAGTAAACCGATGAGCGCCAAAAGAGTCGATTTACCGGAACCCGATGGGCCGGCAATGGACACGTACTCCCCTTTGCGGATTTCCATATGGATCCCGGAGAGCGCGTGAGTTTCGACCTCGTCGGTGTAAAAAACCTTGGTGATGTTCTCCATACGAATCATCGTGCCGTTGGTTGCAGCCATCGCTATTCCTTTCGTGATTTCTGCCTCTGCGCGCTCTTCTGTGGTCTCAATTATTCCTGTCAACCACGGAGGGCACAGAGAAAACTTATTCCAGCCGAATTCGGTCGAAATTGTCCCAGCGCGACATGTCCGACAGAACGACCTGGTCGCCTTCTTTTAATCCTTGCAGAATTTCGACAGTGTTGACTGAACTCCGCCCCAATTTGACCTGCGCCCGTACTGCGGTTGTGCCATCCGGTTCCAGCTTGAACATTCCAACCGTGCTCTGCTCTTGTCCAAATGCCGGCCGGCCCACGTATAAAACGTTCTCCATCTTTTCTAAATCAATCGTGCCATCAACGCTGAGATCGGGCCGCGCGCCTTGTGGTAAGGCGCTGTCCAGAGCGACATCCACGGTGACGGTCCCATTCTGTACAGACGGATCAATCCGGGTAACGTGACCAGAAATTACCCCGTTGTGCGTGTCAACAGAAGCCGGCTGGCCAAGCTGGATATCTTTGGCCTGGGTTTCGGCGATCTTCAGTTCCGCCTTGAGCCGCTGGGGCTGCACAACCTTCGCCAAAGTCGTGCCCGGCGTAACCCACTGTCCGACTTTTAACGGCAATTCCTGCAGAACGCCGGCGATTCCCGCTCGCACGCGCAACTTGTCAAACTGCTCCTGCTTCAACTGAGCCAAAGCCCGAACCTGTTCAAGTTCCGCTTGCTTGGCCTGCAGCTGTGCCTGCAAAACCTCCGAGCTGTTGACCAGCCTTTGCTTCTCGATGTCATTGCGAGTCGACAGTTCATCGGCTTTCTGATTCGAAACTTTCTCGCTGAGTTCGGAGATCACGCCCAGTTTCGCGAGCTGGGTATCTATGTCGGCCTGCATCTTGGCTTGGCTGTATTCCGATTGCGCTTGTGCGGCAAGCGACTTTTGCGCTAAGACCTGGCTGGCAAGCTGGGTTTGTAGATTCTTGTAATCCGCTTCATCAGCCTTCAGCTTTAATGAAGCGTCCAGCGTTTCCTGCTGAAGCTGAGGGTTGCTCATCTCCAGTAATACGGTGTCCGGCTTTACGGAAGTTCCGGGAAGTTCAATGATTTTCTCAACACGTCCTTCGGTGATGGCGGGAATCCATTGGATCGAGCCTTCCATCGGAACCAGGGTTCCCAGGCCGCGGACCTGCCGAAGTACCGAACCACGTTTTACGGTATCGATCCAGACTGTGGATCGCTCTACGGTTGGCGCGGCGGGCTTAAGCCGGGAAAGCCCCATAGTCACCAAGACGAGAAGAACAATTCCCACTGCTATATAAATGATCTGGCGACGGCGTTTCTGCCGTGCAATGTTTGGACGGGCTATATCCATGCTTCCTTACTTGGCACGCCCCTTACCACAGCGTCGAGAGGTTAAACAACGTGAATTGAATCATTTGGACGAAGGCTACGAAAGCTGAAGTTCTGTCGTTTTGCCCGTTGGTGGGAAGCAGTGTCCGAATACGGACAGGAGGTAATGGGAGCTGAGGAGAGGATAAATACCTAGGCTCGGGCTTTGTCGATCATCTCTTCCCAAATTCCTTTTGACTTGAGAACCAGCTCAATCGCCTCACGGACGGCGCCATGGCCAGCGACAGCTTTCGTGACGTAGTGCGCAGCTTTTTTCACCTCGGGAACCGCATTGCCGACTGCAATGGCCAGACCGACACGACGCATTAAAGGAATATCCGGAAGGTCGTCGCCGATATAAGCGACGAGGGCGTCAGTCACCTCTGCCTTTTTCAGGATTTCCTCGTAGGCAGGCATTTTGAGAGCCTGCTTCATATAAATGAAGTCCATTTTCATTTCGTGGGCCCGACGCAGGAGTGCCGAACTTTCCCGGCCCGTAATGCAGCCTGTGAGCAGGCCCGCCGTATGGGCCAAGGTAAGCCCCTGGCCATCATGGGCATCAAATGTCTTGATTTCGAGAGCAGTGCCGTCAGCTTGCGAAAGCAGGGTTACACCACCCGCTGTCATCGTCCCGTCGACGTCCATCAACAGCAATCTGATTTGCGCTGCGCGTTTTTTGAGTGCAGGAGGAACTTTGGCGCGAGTCGTCACGTCTGGCTCCAGACCAAGGAACCAGCCTAGGGTACCATCAGCAAGGAGTTGAAGAGAATTTTGGGTGCTCAGAAAGCACTCGTAAACGCAAAAGAAAGCAGCCGCTGGGGTATCCTAGAAACGTCTTCAGTTTTTAAGCGCCTTTGATCCCAGCGGATCGAACGCGGAAGAACTTTGATTTCTGTCATCCAACTCGGAGTTCTCGACTATGGGATTGGGCTGCGCCTGCAGCAGCGCCTGATCGAACTTCGCAAAGAAAAGAGAATTGGTGATCTGCTCCTCCTGCTTGAGCACAATCCCGTGATCACTCTTGGCCGCAATGCCAAGAGAAACAATGTATTGGCACCGAGCCAGGAACTGGTTGAGCGTGGAGTTCAGGTATTTGAATGCGATCGGGGAGGCGATGTGACGTTTCACGGAACTGGGCAGCTGGTCGGTTATCCGATATTTGACTTGAGGGGTATCAACTCGTTCGGCGGACAGCGAAAGACTCTCGGTGCCGTGGAGTACGTCCGGCGCTTAGAAGAAGTGCTAATTCGGACCTGTGCCGATTTCGGCATTCCGGCCCATCCGATCAAAGGCCTGACAGGCGTGTGGACCGTCCCGGAGTCAATACGATCCGAGGAGAGTTCGAAACTGAATTTAACGCCCAGAGTTTCGGCTGAAGAGGGGAAAATTGCTGCGATCGGCGTTCACATCTCGCGCGGCGTAACTTCGCATGGCTTTGCATTGAACGTCAATACCGATCTCGATTGCTTCAATCTCATCATCCCGTGTGGGATTGCTTCGCGACCGGTAACTTCTATGAAGAAGGAGTTGGGCCAAGAAATCTCATTGCCAGACGTGGGGCATTCGGTATCACGCAACTTCGGCGTTGTTTTTAATTCGCAGATGCTTTGGGTGGAAAATCTCGAATCGCTGTTGGAGACTTCGGTCGGCGTGCCGATGAAACCGCCGGCGGAACTGCGGCAGATGCATGAAGAAGAGGATTCGTTCTGGGTTTGATCGACTGTCGCGAACTTTCGTCAGGTCGGTGAAGTAGCTTTCGTACTTAGCATTTGATGTGGGGACAATGTCCAAACAGAAGAAAAAAAATCAGCGGCAATCAGTGCGGGTAAGCTCAAACGGGCGGCGTAGTGGACAGACTCTCCTTACATCCGAGCGCACCTACATCCTTGTCGATTATCGATTGGAAAAACCCAGTTTCGCTCTCAGGCAAGTTCGAAAAGGCGAAGAAGTTCGATATGAGGTTGAGGGCGACCTTAGTATCGAAGTTCCTCCCATACGCGAGTCAAAGTATCTCGATAGAAAGCAATCAATCGAGATTTACCGCTGGATGCTGCTGAACCGAAAGATGGAGACGGCGCTCGAGAATCTCTATAAGCAAGGCAAAGTGGTGGGCGGAGTCTATTTCGGGCTTGGCCAGGAGGCGTGTTCGTGTGCTTCCGCATACGCGCTCAAGCCGGACGAATGGCTCGGACCCATGATTCGGAACCAAGGATCGCTGCTGGTCCGAGGCTTCTCGCCCCGTGACATCATGATGCAATACATGGCGAAAGCCGGTTCGCCCACTAAAGGACGTGACGCGTCTTCGCACTTCGGCGACATTCAGAAGCGGAACGTCGTCGCACCGATCTCTACTCTCGGCGATCTGATTCCTGTTCTTGCGGGCGTTGCGCTGGGGGCGCGATTGCAGGGCCGCAATCTTGCGGTGATGACCTATATCGGGGATGGCGGACAATCTACTGGAGTGACGTACGAGGGGATCAACTTCGCCGCGGTTCAGAAGCTGGGTCTCGTCCTTTTTGTGGAAAACAATCTCTGGGGATATTCGACTCCTGCAGATATGCAATTCTGCGTGAAGGATCTGGCGGAGCGGGCGATTGCTTACGGAATTCCCGGCGTGATTGTAGACGGTACCGATGCATGCCAGGTCTATGACGCTGCGCACGAAGCCTGCGAACGCGCGCGAAAAGGCGAGGGCCCTACTCTAATCGAAGCCAAGATGATGCGGATGAAAGGCCATGCGATTCACGATGCCGCCGAATACGTTCCGAAACCGCTGTTCGAATACTGGCGCAAGCGGGATCCGATCACTCGCTTTGAAAACTACCTGCTGAACAAGCAATGGCTGACGCCCGCTGAAAATCGAGAACTGATTGCGGGAGTCGATCGACAACTCGAAGCCGATCGCGAATTTGCGGTGAACTCGCCAATGCCCACGGCGGAATCGGCGTCAGGCGGGGTGTATTGCGAAAATGGTTGTCACGAGATTAAACCGAAATATTCTGTGCCAAAGATAAGAACCAGAGCAGTTGTCACACCGAGAGCCGAAGCGCCCGTGCACTTAAAGTGAAGAACTGACTGATGCCACAACTTACTTATCTCGAAGCCATCCGCCAGGGGATCTGGGAAGAAATGGAGCGCGATCCTTCGGTGTTTTGTATTGGCGAAGATATTGGAATTTATGGCGGAGCCTTCAAGGTTACAGATGGTTTCATCGACCGCTTTGGCCCCGAGCGTGTAATCGACACACCAATTGCCGAATCCGCAATCGTGGGAGCGGCGTTTGGAGCGTCACTAACCGGTATGCGTCCTGTCGCCGAATTTCAATTCATGGACTTTATCGGTTGCGCGTTCAACCAGATCGTGAACATGGTCGCCAAGGCGCACTATCGCTGGGGAGCGCCAGCGCCGCTCGTGATTCGTGGGCCGAGCGGCGGAAACGTCCACGGTGGCCCGTTTCATTCGCAGAATCCGGAAGCGTGGTTCGCGCATGCGCCAGGACTGAAAGTAGTCTGTCCGGCTAGCGCGTACGATGCCAAAGGTTTGATCAAGGCATCAATTCGCGATAACAACCCAGTTATATTCTTCGAGCACAAGTACCTTTACCGCCGCATTAAAGAAGAGGTACCGGCGGAGGATTATCTTGTCCCGCTGGGCAAAGCTCGCATTGTCCGCGAGGGTCAGGACTTGAGCATCGTCACGTATGCCGCCATGGTGCATGTTGCGCAAGAGGCTGCCGGCATTCTGGCGCAGGAAGGAATCGAACTGGAGATTCTCGATCTGCGATCCCTCTCGCCGCTTGATCGCGACGCGATTACGCAGACCGTGCGCAAGACCAACAAAGTAATTCTTCTGCATGAAGACGTCCGAACCGGCGGCATTGCAGGGGAAATTGCAGCGATAATCAACGAACATGCTTTCGACGATCTAGACGGACCAATTGTCCGTGTCACAGCTCAAGACTCGCCCGTCCCGTTTTCTCCTCCGCAGGAGGAGTTTTTCCTGCCCAAAGTGAGCGACGTCGTTCGCGAAGCGCGCCGTTTACACGCTTATTAGGTACAATTCGTGTTTACGATCAGCTGAAAGTGAATGAAGCACCTGCGCCAATATCGATGCGCATTTAACATCAATCTCTAACAATTATGGGGGAGAGAAATGCGTTTTCTGCTCGGTTTCGTTGTCGCTTTGCTTGTGCTGGCAGCAGTTGGCGCTGTCGTGCTCAATTTTGGGTTTTTCCCTACTGCTGCGGATGTAAATCCTCCAGCATTCGAGCGTCGTATGGCGACCTCTGCACTGGACGCGTCGATGGAGCGGCATGCACCCCGTGTGAATAATCCTGTTTCCCCTACGGATGAGAATCTGGTTGATGGAATGAAGATTTACACAATGAATTGTTCACTATGCCACGGCACGCTGGATAACAAGCCCAGCTCTCTGGAGAAGTCGTTCTATCCACCACCGCCGCAACTTGTGCTTGATCCGCTCGACGATCCCGAATGGCACATTTATTACGCGGTGAGTACCGGCGTCCGATATACCGGCATGCCAGCATGGCGACATGTACTTAGCCAGGAAGACATGTGGAAAGTCGTGGGATTTTTGTCGCGAGTTCAGAAGTTACCGCCCAAAGTGCAGGATTATTGGAAGAACGCGTATGGGGTGGGCCCACTGCCGGCAGGTGAAGAGAAGCCCGAGCACGGCAAGGATTGATCTCAGCGGGCAAGTGCCTTGTCTATAATAAAAGATTGCGTCCGCGCTTAAAGTGCGACCGAGGACGGGTGGAAGAGGAAATATGCCGACCGATATTGTGATGCCCCAAATGGGTGAATCGATCTTCGAAGGAACAATCACCAAGTGGCTTAAGAAGCCGGGCGATAAAGTCCAGCGCGACGAACCCCTCTTTGAAATTTCCACCGACAAGGTCGACGCCGAGATTCCTGCGCCCGCGTCTGGAGTTCTTCAGGACATCAAGGTTGGCGAGGGCAATACGGTCCAGGTGAATACCGTAGTGGGGACCATTGCTGGGGACGGCGAACGCGCAGCGGCAGCACCAGCGCAAACACCGCCAGCAAAGCCCGCCGCGCCAGGGCCCACTCCAACAGCGCCAAGATCCGAAGTGGCCCCGCCAAGAGCAGCTGCGCCCGTATCAGCGCCTCAGCCGAGAGAAGAAGAAGATCATGCCCGTTCGTCTCCGCTGGTGCGCAAGATTGCGCGCGAAAACAACGTCAATCTCTCCCAAGTAACTGGAACGGGCTTGGGCGGAAGAATTACGAAACAGGACATCATGGCATTTCTGGAACGGCCAGAAGGGGCGCCACAACCTTCCGCGACGCAAAGCTCTGCGTCAGTTCCAGCTACCCGTTCCGCGGTGCCTCTGACTCCTCCCGCCATTCCTGGGGATGCCGTACCGATGACGCAAATGCGCAAGATCATCGCGCAGCGAATGGTCGAATCCCGGCGCACCAGCGCCCACGTCCACAGCATGTTCGAAGTGGATATGACGCGCATCGTGCAACTGCGGAACAAGACCAAAGCTGCTTTCGAGCAACGTCACGGCGCCCGTCTTACATTCATGCCGTTTTTCGTCCGCTCGGCGATTATCGCCCTGCAACAATTCCCGATCGTCAATTCGTCGGTTGAGGGCGAGACGATTCGCTATCACCGGCACGTGAACGTGGGGATTGCGGTAGCGCTGGATTGGGGTCTCATCGTACCTGTCCTGAAGAATGCCGATGAACTGAACTTCCTCGGATTGCAGCGCGGCATCACGGACCTTGGGGAACGCGCCCGTGGCAAGAAACTCAAGCCTGAGGAAGTGGAAGGGTCGACTTTCACCATCACCAATCCTGGACAATTTGGGGCTGTTTTTGGATTGCCCATCATCAATCAGCCGAATACTGCCATTCTCGGCGTCGGCGGAATCATGAAAATGCCGCTAGTGGTAACCGATGCGGACGGCAATGATTCCATTGCCATCCGCTCGATGGTTCACCTCACACTCGGTTACGACCATCGCGTAATCGACGGTGCTGTAGCCGATCAGTTCATGGCTTTTGTGAAGAAGACAATCGAGAACTGGAGTGAAGAGGTAGGCTAGTTCGCTACTGGCGATGGGTTTCCGGTTGCGGCTTGCACACTCTGACTACCGGCCCAAATCGATGAATTGAAACACAGCACTGTACCCGAAATTATCTGGGACAGGCCCTGTCTGAACTGTGTCTCATCAACGATCTCCTTCTGTCCCAACGCATCGGACATCGACAAAGCGGATTGCAGAAATGACATGACTGCATCCTTTTTGTCGGCGCCGGTGCGATGAGCAAGAAGGCCTTCCATCGCTGTAACCAGGCCAGGAACAAAGGCGATGGCCTGCAGAAGCTTATTAACAAAGTTCATGGTTTCTCCTTTTTGAATTCATTACTGAGTAGAAATCGTCAGTCCCGCTGTCCTTGCACTCTTGCCCGTGTGCGCGTGTCATGCTGCTGTAATAGGTTCTTGATCTCCTGCTGGCCTTCCCGAAGAGCCTTTAACTCGCCTTCCGTGCGGATGCGCGACTCTGTATTGGCAGCCGCAATGCCTTCCAGATTGACGATTCGAACCCGCATCATCTCAATCTCTGCATCCTGTCGCGATGAGGCCCGCGCATCCTGGATGACGTAACCAGTGATGGATAATACAATCGCCGCAAGCGCAACGAGGGTTCGTGCATCCCATCGCTTCGAGTCTCGACTTGCCTTAAACGCCTTAAGTTCTGCTTCAACTGAAGCGAGCGAGCTTTCCAGATGTGCTATCTTGCCGAGCACTTCGGGTTGTGAATCGTCCGCCCCACGGATAACGAGTTGCTGCTTCCCTGTGGCGGCCCGCGGCTTGGGCCTGCTAACAAGAGTTTCGTCTGACTGGTGGCTCATGAGAGTGGGTAATCCAAATGCAAAGCGGTTGTATATCGAGAATATTTCGGCGGGTTTGAATTGTCGTATTGCCTCAAGTAGCAGCTCTGAATTTGGGAAAGCCGCGGGACAGTGAAAGTCTGGCTCGTAAAGCGAGCAATAAGATTTCGGTCATTGTATGGTCCCCAACCGGAATCGCTCCACCGAACCTCGATGCCGCCACCAGAGGGTGGTGTCGCTCCGGCATCAATGTCCACCGTGGTGGAGCCTATGGCGGTGATCTCTGCGGCAGAGAGGGCGGACAAACACGTGAGTCCGACTTGGGTGTTAGTGAGTTCAGTGACTTCAGGAATGCTTTTCAATTGTGATGCTTCGAACTGAAAAGCGGCTGGCTCGACGCCATCATCGGCGAATGTGATCTTATACAGGCTGTGGTCGCCCTGCAGATCGCTCGTTCTTATATCCACTACTTGAACAATCGCTTGGAAATTGGCTCCCCGTGAGGGGCAGGTCACGTTCAGAGCGTCGCCAGGATAAATATCGCTCGCGTTTCCCGGCAAGAAGTCACTCCAGGTTTCGTAGGTCCCTTTCCACGCAGGTTGCGTGGTGTCGTCGAGCAAAGCCAGGGCAGCGTTTTCACAATCACAGGCAGTGCGGGCCAGCGGTTGCTTCGGATGCCTGACAACTGCATGTAAGCCGTTGTCGATTCCGCGCGCTTGTGCGGCGATGCTGACCGGATCTGTAACCCGGGCCAGAGCCCGACCTTGTCCGCGATAACGAACGGCAATCGCCTGATTTTTCGCGGGAACGTAGGCGGAGTAGAACTCTAATTCCCCACTAGACGTGATCGTGCATTCCGCCCCTTCAGAAAGTGGACCGACCAACTGAGTAACGTAATTTTGCCCCTGCGGGGCGCTGCGAACCTCAGCGTCAACCGCACGGATTAATCTTGTAAATGCGATCGAGCATTGCAGAGTTGCCGCGTTCACGAGGCTGTAAATACAAAACGATGGGGTGTTTGAAAGCAGTCCGTCGTATAACACGGTTGAAGGTGCCACCTGAGTAGCGGGGTTAGTGGGATCAATATCTCGAATTTCGAGCACAAGGTGAACGTCTGCAGAGATTTGCGCGCCACCCAAACCACTCCCGGCAGGGTGCGCCGAAGAATGAAATGTCTGTTGCTGGCGATAGATCTCTTGGCAGTACAGACGCGTCGTCAATTGGTAGTGATGGCCGGCTGTCGTGGCAATCACCGTGCCAGCGGCGGCACCGTTCACTAAAGCTTGGATGTTCGATTGAGTTCCACTTGGCGTAACTTGAAACCCCGCGAGGCAAGTCGATGCGCAAACATTGCCCGTGTACAACCCGCCGAGAATTCCTGAGGAAGGGCTGTTGAACGTCATATCGCCGTGTTGCAACACTAGCGCACCTCCCAATTCGATTTTCTCCACGAACTCCACGGTGGTTGCGCCGTCGACTCCAGTTCCACCGGCAATCTGCAAATCGCCGTTGGTGACCGAGATCGCATGGGCGGGGTCGACAACTGCCCAGAGGGTCGGCTCTAAAGGTGAGACTGTGTACTCCTCGTCGAAAATTGTCGTACTCGCTTTTATGAACGGCGTTTGGGACAAGTAGAACCTCATCGTCAAGCCATCTCCTACGAAATAATCCTTGACGTAGGCCTGCGGTTCAATCTCGCCGATCATCGTGATGTCATTCGCTAATGCATTCACCGGTTCT
>Ga0070731_10000378_pt1 | contig 62771 bp, 44 predicted proteins | sample Coa_R1_2_FD_66448 | JGI IMG/M metagenome (GOLD analysis project Ga0070731, IMG submission 66448) | Surface soil microbial communities from Centralia Pennsylvania, which are recovering from an underground coalmine fire - Coalmine... | ecosystem: Environmental > Terrestrial > Soil > Unclassified ... | reverse complement strand
TAGGTGACATCCACCGCATTGTTGGCCGCGTTCGTGTTGTTGATCGTGAACTCGGCATAATCATAGCGGTAGGCGTTGCCGGAGCTGTCCGGCGGCGGACTGGGCGTCACCTTGTTGGTGAAGTCAAAGGGCTGGCCGTAGGTGAAGTAAATCCCGCCGGAATTGATGAAATCAATCTGGATCGAGTAAACGGTGTCGGTGTTGCCCGAGATGGGCGATACCATCTGATACGGCGCGGCGGAACCTTCCGTCGCCAGGGTCGAGAGCGGCAGCGACAGCGGGTTGGCCGGGGCCGCATTGCTTAAATTCACAAACAGGTTGGTCGGAACCATCGTCGGTTGTGCGCCGATCAGGTATCCGGGCACCTTGACGAAGACATTGGTGTCCGGCAATCCGCTGTCGTTGACGATTTCAATGGTCACCTGCGCGGAAACCGGCGGGAGCAAAGCCATGAGCCCGGCAACGAGCAGGGCGGGGAAATTCGCGACTGACCGGCGCGAACGCCATCCCGGCCATAGTTTAAGTTTAGAGTTCATTTATTTCCTTCCGACTTCCTTCCGACAGACGGTTTAATGTTGTCTCCCTCATGGTTTGTTGAAACCGGATGATGGCCCTTATAGGAATATCAGGGGTGCTTGGGGAGCACGATAAATGCCAATCCGCCAGTGTGGAAGCCGTGAAAATCCCTTGATAAAGGCCACGGTCATTCCGGGCGGTTCAGCCGGTACCATTCGCATCCGACCTGTAATTGCCTTGAACCGCGCGCCTTGCAGAAGCACATTCCCATCCGGATGAGGAGAGCCACCCATGATTGAGCCGCTGCTGCTGACCACCGCCCGGGTCTCGACCTTCAACAGCAAGAATCTGCTCACCGGTGCGAGCGGCTTCTTCTTCGAGCGCGAGGACCGGCTGTTCCTCGTGACCAGCCGGCACGTGGTGATGGATGAACCGAGCAAACATTTCCCCGACCGCATTGAAATCGAACTCCACACCGACGCCAAGAACCTCACCCAATCGATCGGGCTGTCGATGCTGTTGTATCGCGAAGGCAAGAGTGTCTGGCGCCAGGGCAAGGATAGCGGTGGCGAGATTGACGTGGCGGTGATTGAACTCGACCGCGCGGCGCTGCCGAAGTCGGTGGCGATGCGGTGCTTCACGCCGGCGCATCTGGAACATTCACTCCAGGAGGCTGAAGTCGGCACCCCGCTGTTGATCGTCGGTTTCCCGCTCGGCTTCCATGATGCGCTGCATCACCTGCCCGTGGTGCGGCAGGCGGTGATTGCCTCGTCCTTCGGCGTGCGCTTCCAAGGCCTGGGCTACTTTCTGACCGACGCCCGGACGCACCGCGGCACCAGCGGCGCGCCGGTGGTGATGCGCAGCTCGTCCACCGATGCGCAACTGCCATGGAAACTGCTCGGGGTGCACTCCGCGAGCATGGATATGGGCGACCGCGACTTGAAACTCGATGAATCGCTGGGTCTGAACTGCGCCTGGTATGCCGACATCCTTCTTACCCTGACAAAATGAGTTGGCGCAGCCGGTGTCTGTTCACTAAAGATGGAAATACGCGCCGGCTGTGACCAGTGCGGTGATGAGCGTCCACACGTGGAGAATGGTGTGTTCGAGATTGGGAACCGGGCGGTCATCGCGCGCCGGTAGAACGGTGATCGTCCCGGAATGCAGGCGACGGTAAATTCCTTTCCAATGCTCCAGGGTGTCGCCCTTTTCAAAGCTGGAAGTTGCGCCGGCGAGCAGCCGGTTGTAGATACCGCGCCAGCGGCCGGAGGGCACGGTGAAATACGGTACCCACCAGATGATGATTTCCACGGCGAACAGGACGAAATAATAGACGACGCCAAAAATCATCAGCCCCTTGATGTGAAAACCGAAACCGATGGGCGCGAGCGACATCAGAATGCCATTGCTGCCCGCCTCGGCCAGCTTCTCCTTCCAGGTGTAATGGCGCGAGCCGTTGAACGGATAAAACTCGAAAAGTGTCGTGACCTGATGATACACGAGCAACGCCAGCTGGCAGCAAATCGGTATGAGCACGAGTTGTGTTTTGATTTTAACGACGAGGGAACCGGGTGGCGATAAAGATTCCACGCCTCACATGGCAGGGCGGCAGGCGGCGGTGAAAAAATATCCCGAAGGGATTACGACATTCAGCCCAGCGTTGACCGATGCATCGGGCTACGCTGGGTGGTAAATCACAAATTGAAATTTACCCTGAAGGGGTTGAACCGAATTGTACGGGACGTGATGCAACCCCGTTGGGGTTGATTTTTTTGGGATGATAACCCAGGGTAGTCGCTTCGCTCCAACCCTGGGCTGAAGGCTGGAATCCCTTGGGGATTCAAAATGTCGGCGCTGCGATGCCGAGGCGATGGACGAGGTCGGCGAGCATATTACGAATCAATTGCTAGATAGCTGCTTCAAAACAATTCGTAGGGTATGAAATAAAGATTCCAGCGGCTTTTCGTCCCAAGTGGATTCAAGTCGGACTTGTTCCCGACGCCATTCCACCAATTTCGCCTCGTCCCATTTCGAACTCGGCTTTTTGCCAAGGCAACTCAGCGAGATATTCACATGGCCTCCCGGTACGGCCAGAATATAAATGATGCGCCGCTGCGAAACGATTGGCCTTTCCGGCAGCGCGAATTCCTTTTGGGTGATTCCAACGTATTTGAGGCCGGCTACGTCGCCAAATTGCACCGGCGTGCAGGTCACCGCTTCCTTGGGATCCCAAAACTCTCTCGGCTTTTCCTTCTTTGCCACCCATTCCTCGCTGATAATGCTGACCGAGAACAAAAGTTCGTTCCACCTGACCAACATGCCACCGTCTCCGTCCTTCTCAAAGCGGCGGGGCTTGGCTTTCGCCGGCAAATCCATTTCCACCCACGGCAGAGGCTGGCTCTGTTTCGCCGCCTCTTCCTTTAACTGCTTTAACAAATCGGCGGGCGAAGCGATGAGGAAAACGCCTTCGGCAAAGTGCAGGCAATCATTAACCTGTTCCGGCAACTCCAGCCATTTCTGAAGTTCAGCAATGTCCTCTTCCAATAATTTGGCCGCTGCTTCGTCAGAGCAGCCGGCTATCCGCTTTTGCAATAGTTCAAGCAGCGGCGCGTAACCGGTGTCTTCGTTGAGGTCATCGGGCCGGGCCGCAAATTTTTTCCGAAACGGTTGTAAATATTGCAGCCGCTCTGGCAGAGGATTCAATCCGGCCATAATTCTTCTCTTTTCATGCCGGCACAATGCCGATGCGATGGATGAGGCCGATGGGCATGATTATTCTTTCAATTCTGGTTCTGCAACGATTTCGCACCTAAGGTGCTACAATGCGAAACCAATCGCGCATAATCGCGCTGTTTTCCGTGAAGGCGTAAGGCAGAAAGCGGACATTCCGTTTGTATGTGGTCACAAATTGTGACCGCATGGTGTCAGGTGTTTCGGATGCGGTCATAAATCGTGACCGCATCAGATTATCGAGTTCCGAAATCGTGAGCTGGAACAGGAAATCATCTGGAAATCGGGCCAAATTACGCTTAACCGCTTGATTGAGCACCTTGGTTGGCACGTTGTAAATGCGAGCCAAGTCAGCATCAAGAATGACTTTCTGGCCGCGAATGCTGCGAATCAGCGAGCCAATTTGGTCCACCTGCAACGGCATTTCGTTGCTCATATCGTTCCCTTCTGAAGCGGTCACAATTTGTGACCGCATACCCATTTCGTTCAAGGTCGCAATTTGCGACCTTAAAGATTCTCGCTACTCAACTTGAAGCACCAATTTGGCACTTCAAGTTGGTAATCACTTCTTCCTGTGGACTTTGGCGGCAACTTTCAACCGCAGCGCGTTCAGCCGGATGAAGCCGGTCGCATCATCCTGGTTGTAGGCCTTCGTGGGATCGGCTTCCATCGTCGCAATGTGCGGGTTGTACAGGCTCACCGCGCTCTTGCGGCCGGCGACCATGATGTTGCCCTTGTACAGCTTCACCCGCACGGTGCCGGTCACGTTTTTCTGGCTTTCGGTCACCAGCGCCTGCAATGCCAGGCGTTCCGGCGCGAACCAGTAGCCGTAATACACCAGCTCCGCGTACCGCGGAATCAGCGAGTCCCGCAAATGCATGACTTCCCGGTCCATGGTCAGGCTTTCCATCTGCCGGTGCGCAAAATGCAAAATCGCGCCGCCGGGCGTTTCGTACACGCCCCGCGATTTCATGCCCACGTACCGGTTCTCCACCATGTCCACCCGCCCAACCCCGTGTTTGCCGCCGATTTTGTTCAGCACCTGCATCACGCCCAGCGGGGAAAGGGCCTTTCCATTCACGGCCACGGCGTTGCCCTTCCTGAACTGGATCGTCACAAACTCGGGTTTGTTCGGCGCGTCTTCAGGAAACACGGACAGCGTGGTGAACGAGCCGCGATATTTTTTGTCGCTCGCGTCCATCCACGGGTCTTCGAGAATGCCCGCTTCATAGGAAATGTGCAGGAGGTTCCGGTCGCTGGAGAACGGTTTCTTCGCGCTGGCCTGCACGGGAATCCGGTGCCGGGCGCAGTAATCAATCATCTCCTGCCGGCCGGGAAATTCGTCGCGATACCGCGCGTCCCGCCACGGCGCAATCACCTGCAAATCCGGCGCGAGCGTGGCGGCGGTCAGTTCAAACCGCACCTGGTCGTTGCCCTTGCCGGTGGCGCCGTGCGCGATGGCATCGGCCTTTTCCTTTTTGGCCACCGCAATCATGCCCTTGGCGATGAGCGGCCGGGCGATGCTGGTGCCCAGGAAATACTGGCCTTCGTAAATCGCGCCGGCCTGGATCATCGGGAAGATGAAGTCGCGCGCGAATTCCGCCTGCAAATCCGCGATGTAGATCTTGGACGCGCCGGTCTTCTTTGCCTTCGCCTCGAGGCCGCGCAATTCCTCCGCCTGCCCGATGTTCGCGCAAAAGGCGATCATCTCGGCGTCATAGGTTTCCTTGAGCCACGACAGCAGCACCGAGGTGTCGAGGCCGCCCGAATATGCCAGAACGATTTTCATGAGCGGACATTAAACCGCCAAGACGCGAAGAACGCAAAGGGGAAATGGCAGAACGGGTCACCTGATTGGCAGGGACGGCGCGACGCGGCGTCCGGACGGCCCGGCGGGCCATCCCTACCTTCAAAAAATGCCCACTTCCGGAAAATGACATCCGGTGGCCATCAATTTGAGACCGGCGCCGTCTTTTGCATCCGCACGACGTCCGCGAGGGCCAACGGATCGGTAAGCGCGCTGCCGGACGTAAAGTAGGTGGTCGTGGGACGCGCACCCTGCCATCGCCAGTATTCCCCGTGGCCGTCGGCGAACACGAGGGTCGTGCCGTTCCGATGCGCCCACGACGGAATGTTGTACCAGTTGCTGACCGTGGCCGAGTAAAGGAAATGTCCGTCGTCAATCGTGACATCATCCTCCTCCACAAACGTGAGGGCCTTGGTTGGATTCCGGATTTGACTTATTTGGAGCAACGGCTGGAGCCCGTAATCAGTCGTGTCCGCCGGCGGCCCGCCCATGTAGCAACTCAGGGAATAAGTGCGCAAGATCGAGGTGCTCGTGCCCAGCACCAGGCTGCGATTGGCCGGACACCGGTAAACCTGAATGCTCCGGACATACGGATAAATCGTGCCGCCGGTGATGGTCGCCGGGTCCGCGTCCAAACCGGCATCACCGAGGACCCAGGAGTTGGTCGGACTTACAGGGACATTCGGCGAGCGGAAAACCCAGTCGTTCAGCGCCAGCTTGCCGTGATTGCTGTCGGCGTACATTTGCCAGGCCAGGTCCAGCTGCTTTTGATTGTTCAGGCAGACGGTGCGTTGCGCTTTTTCCTTTGCCAGCGACAACGCCGGCAACAACAACGCCGCCAGGATGGCAATGATGGCGATGACCACCAGCAATTCGATCAACGTAAATCCCCGCCCGAAATCCAGTCCCGCCCCAGGGCTGCCACGACCGATAGCTTTCATAATTATTGGCGGAAAGTCGCCCGGTTTGGAATCTCACTCCGCTTCCACCAGCGCCAGCCGGACGCTCTGGTTGAATTGCGACGTCAGGGTCTGTGCCCGGGTGGTGATCTTCAACGCCAGATCCTGGTCGTTGTTCACTTCCACAATCATGCCGAGAACCGGGTCGTACCAGAAGTCGCCCGTAATTGTCCCTTTTTTTATCTCCACCACCATGCCGGTCGCCGTGGACGTGGTTTTGGTCGTAAGCTCGCCCTCGGCGACAACGTGCGCGCAGTTGCGGTTGTGATGCTGTTCCCAATTCCTGAACGTATAGGTCAGGTCCACCGTCACCACGCCGATGGACGTGGTCACGTCTTCCTTGAGCGGCCAGCGGTCACCGACCTTGACCACATGGCCCGGCATCGCATCGGCAAAGGAACCGTACCGCTTGAGTGTCTCCTCACTGAACATTTGCTGGAGCACCGCCTGGGCCTGCGGACTTCCCGACGCGGCGAAGCGCTTCGTCAATGCGTCCGTGCCTTCCACTCTTTCCACCTTGCCATTCGCGTCGGTAAAATATTGAACCCGCGCGCCAATCATCGCCCGCAAAACCGGTGTGACCGGATCGTTGGTGTCCTGGGCCGAATCCTGCAGGGAATTAAAACTCAACACACTGTGGTCGCCCTGGGAGACATCCATCGTCTGGCTCTGAAACTGGAGTTCCAGTTGCCGGCCGCCATTGTCCAGCGGCTTGAGCACGGACATCTCGAAACCCTGGGAAATCTTCACTTCCTGCACCACGGGCTGCGGCTGATTGGGCACATCCGTTTTGGTGGTTTGGTCCAATTCCATGCGCATGGGATATTTCCGGCCGACCGTCCAGTTGATCCGCATGTCCACCGGTTGATCCGATGCGACCGAGGCCGTGGTGGCATCGGACCCGTTCCCGCCATTTCCAGATGAGGTCGCCCCGGTTTTGGATTTTGAGCAGCCGGACAAACCGAGGGCAACGGCCACGACACAGAGGGGAAGGATGGCAACAAGTTTTTTCATAGGATTTTTTGGTTTCAAGGATTCAGTGATTCAGCCGTCAAATGCCCGCGCTCCCGCATGCTCATCGGTTGTCGCGTGCCACCGTCCGCCTTATGGTGGACTTTCATTCTCATTCGTCTTCGCTTCTTCAATTAGATACTTAGGAGTTTTTGCCCATTGGTTGCATAAAAACTGAATCATTTATGACAGATGCCCCGCATCGCTTGGAAGTACATAATCAGGCCATTTTTGTAGTGACGCGGGCCATAATGACAGGAATCGCCCTATAATTGTGCACACCCGCACCGGGTCATGCCGGTTTTGATGGCGATGACGACGGTTTGTTTCATGGTTTCTTTATCGGACCTGGCCGGTTTCCGCCGAATGCCGCCGCTTCCCGCGTCAGTCCACACATAAGTACCCGCCCAGGCCTGAAACGTGACACACTTTTTTAATGTGTTGTTAATACCGGGCCGAGGTCCGCAGTTGCATCCACTCCCAATCCTGTTTGTCCAGGGGATCGGTGATCACCGGTCCGCCGGCATGTTTTTCCGTGCGGCTAAGCCACTGGTGCGTTTCGGAATGCCCGTCGGCAAAGGCAAAGCCGCATCCGCCGTTGTGGTAGGTGCCGGGCGCGTCGAACCATTGCGGCGTCTCCATGCCGAAAGCAAAAGCCGCGTCGTTCAGGCCCCGGGCATCTTCGTCCAACAAAACCCACAACCCGGAGGGGCCCGGGCGGTGGATGTCGGTGACTTTGCCGTATGTTGACCACGGCGAATTTCGGCGATGATTGAATTGATTGTTCAGCCACGGGCCGTTCACCGGCAGGTTGGGAACGCCGTAGTGGACGTAGCCGGAGCCGGAGAACTCGGTGGCTTCATAACCGGGGTCGATGGTGCCCACCGCCTGATTCATCGAAAAGGTCCGGGCGGCAGGAACAATCTGGCCGGTGAGGGACGCATTGGTTCCCTGATACAGGCCCCGCCGACGGTCGGCCGGGCAGCGGAAAATATTCACATTGCCCGCCAGATAGCGGATGAGCAGCGAACGGGTCGGGTCCTGGAGGACGTCCGGGTCGAATTCCTGCGGACCCCCGATTCCCGCCTGTCCGGCGCACCAATTGTAGCCGGGCAGGGTGTTGCCATCGTCCGGGTTGGGAGGAAAAAACTCGTTGTGCTCGCTCGTGTACAGGAGCGTGGCCGTCATCATCTGCCGGCCCTGGTTCAGGCAGGCAACGCCCTGGGCCCGTCCCTTGGCCTGGCTCAGCACCGGCAACAGCATCGCCGCGAGAATCGCAATGATGGCGATGACCACCAGCAATTCGATGAGTGTGAACGCCCGCCGGTGAATTTTCATGCCGGGAAAATCCATAGTGTCGCTCCCATGACGCGTCGAAGGGCATGATTTGTCCAGCCTAATTTGCCTTTGGGACCACGAGCATCTCGACGGGCTCACGGCGGGGCACGGGTTCGAGGCCGGGTTGATCGAGCAACGCCTGTTTCACTGCTTTCAGCGCGGCGGGAAAAGGGTACAAAAAAAACGAGGCCGGGACGCCGCCGGGCCTATTTTTCCTTCCACCGCGCTGCAAGGCCGAGCGGTTCGATGTGCACGAGCACGTCGGTGACGGCGGGAACAACGGCGCGGATTTTGTCCTTCACGGCGTGGGCGATTTCATGCGAGCGGAGCACGGTCATTTGCGGGTCCACCTCCACGTGCATGTCCACGAAATACTGGTAGCCCACCTTGCGCACGAAGCATTTTTCCACGCGGCCCACCCCGGACGTGGCGGTCGCGATCTGGCGGATCTGGTCGATCACCTCATGGCCGGGGGCGGTGTCCATGAGTTCATTGAGCGCCGGACGCAGCAAATGCCAGCCATTCCACGCGATGACCCCCGCCGCCGCAATCGCCGCCACATCATCGGCGGCTTCAAAACCCCTGCCACCGATGAGCGCCACGCTGATGCCGACGCCGGCAGCCACGGACGTGATGGCGTCGCTGCGATGGTGCCAGGCGTCGGTCTTGACCGCCGTGCTGTCCACGGCCCGGCCTTCGCGCGAAACAAACCGGAACAGGCCTTCCTTCACGACCACCACCACGACCAGCACGATGAGGGTGAACGGTGCCGGCGACCGGTGCGGTTCCAGGATTTCGCTGCACGCCTTGAGGGCGATCCACAGCGCCGCCCCCAGCAACATGGCGGCGACGATGGCGGAGGCGATGGGTTCGGCCTTGCCGTGACCATAGGGATGGTCTTCGTCCGCCGGGGCCGCCGCCACGACCAGTCCGCGCCATACAATGAGCGAGCTGAAAATGTCGGCAAAGGATTCGACGGCATCGGCGACGAGGGCATGCGAATGGCCGGCGATGCCGGCGGCGAGTTTCGTGCCCGACAACACGACGTTGACGGCCATGCCCGTGAAGGTGGCGCGCAAGCCGCGTTGGAGGCGGTTCAAGGACACGCGGGCATTGTAGCGACGCTCCCAGAGCGCCGCCACCCATCAAATCAGGTGACAAAACATCCCGTCACGCAGCTTCGGTTCGAACCACGTGCTTTTGGGCGGCATGACGCCGCCCGCGTCGCTGATGGTCATCAACGTTTCGGTGCTTACAGGGTACATCGAAAACGCGCAGGCGTATTCACCGCGGTTGACCAGCTTTTCCAGTTCCTCGGTGCCGCGGATGCCGCCAACGAATTGAATGCGCTGGTTCGTGCGCGGATCATCAATGCCAAAGACCGGTCCCAGCACGTGCTTTTGCAGGAGGGTCACGTCGAGCAGTTCCCGGGGGTCGCGCACTTCCAGCACGTTGTGGCGAAACGCCAGGGTATGCCATTTGCCGGCCATATAAAAACCGAGTTCGTGCTCGCGCGAGGGCGCGGCCGTGCCGTAGGTATTGACGGCGAAGACCGTGCCGAGAATTTCCAGCAACTGCTCCGGCGCCCAGCCGTTCAAATCCTTCAACACGCGGTTGTACGGCAAAATCTGCATCTGATTGTGCGGGAAGATCACGGCCAGAAACCGCCCGCTCTCCCCGGCGCCCGAGCGGGATTCATAGACCCGCGCCGCCGCCGCACTCCGATGATGCCCGTCGGCAATGTACAGGTTCGGAATCCGCGCAAACTGGGTTTCGATGAATTTCACCTGGTGCGGTTCCTGAATCGTCCAGGACAGGTGCCGGATGCCGTCCCCGGCCGTGAAATCGATCTCCGGCTTGCCGCCGGCCTTCTCCGCAATGAACGCGTCCAAAGTGCGGGCGGCCGGGTAGGTCAAAAAAACCGGGCTGGTCTGCGCATTCAAGGTTTCGATGTGCCGCACCCGGTCGTTCTCCTTGTCCACCCGCGTCTGCTCATGTCGCCGGATGATGCCGCGCTGATATTCCACGCAGCTCGCGGTCGCGACCAGGCCGGTCTGGGTGTGGGTGCCCATGATTTGCCGGTACACGTAAAAGCCCGGCGGCGCGTCCAGCCGGAGCGCGCCGTCGCGGATGAGTTTTTGAAAATTTTCCCCGCCCTGGGCATAGACTTCCGGCGCGTGCACGTCCGTTCCCGGCGGCAGATCGATTTCCGGTTTGCTGACGTGGAGAAAGCTGAGCGGGTTGCCGGCGGCGACGGCGCGCGCCTCGTCCGACGACATGACGTCATAGGGCAGCTCGCAGATGCGCGCAGCCAGTTCCGGTTTCGGTCGCAGCGCGGCAAAGGGTTTTACCATGGCCATAAAAGCGCCGCGAAGATACGGGCGATTTGACCCGGTGGCACGCTGAAATTGCCGAAAAAGTGCTTGCCACGGCGGTTTTGGCTGCTAAGCTCCATGACTCTTTACTTAAATTTTATGGCACGCATTTGTGAATTGACCGGCAAACGCCCGATGAAGGGCAGCATCATCTGGCGCAGTGGCAAGCCCAAGAAACAGGGCGGTATTGGCACGCACATCACCGCCATCACCAAGCGCCGTTTCCTGCCGAATTTGCAGCGCGTGAAGGCCCAGTTGCCCAACGGCGAAGTCCGCTACATTCGCGTTTCCGCCGCCGCCATCAAAAAAGGCCTCGTCCTCAAGGCGCCCAAACGGAACTGGAAGAAACCCGAAGCGGCCAAAGCTTAGGCGGTCGCAACCGGAAGACTCCGGGAAAATTCGCCTGGGCACGGGACCGAGACAACGCCGGCACTACCATGATGCGGCTCCGTTCATCCCTGAAATCCGTTCGTGCCGCGCTGACGGTGTTGTTGCTGGCGGCCACTTTGGCGAGCGCCGACGGCGCGTTATCCAAACCATTCCTGGTTTACTTCGGAACCTACACCGGAACCAAAAGCCAGGGCATCTACGTTTCCCGCTTTGACCCTGCGTCAGGAAAATTGAGCGCGCCCGCGCTGGCCGCCCCAGCCGTCAATCCGGCGTATCTCGCCCTGGCCCCCGACCGCCAGTTTCTTTTTGCCGTAAACGAAACCGATCGCTTCAACGGTCAGCCGGGCGGCGCGGTATCAGCGTTCAAGCTGGACGCGGCTACGGGCAAACTGGAATTTCTGGACCAGCAACCCTCCGGCGGCACCAGTCCCTGTCACCTCGCGGTGGACGCCGATGGCAGATTCCTGGCCGTGGCCAACTACAACAGCGGCAGCGTGGCGGTCTTCCCGGTTCAGACCAACGGTTTTATCAGCCCGCCCACGGCGGTGATTCAACATCATGGCTCCAGCATCAACCGGGTACGGCAGGCCGGACCCCATGCCCATTGCATTGCCATGGACAGCGCCCATCACCGGGTGTTCGTCTGCGACCTCGGTCTGGACAAGGTCATGATTTGCCGGCTCAATGAAACCAACGGTACGCTCACGCCGGGTGAAACTCCGTGGGCGGAACTGAAGCCCGGCTCCGGCCCGCGCCACATCACCTTCAGCGCCGACGGCCGGCATGCCTATGTCATCAGCGAAATGGCTTCCACCCTGACCACCTTTGCCTACGACCCGGAACACGGCACGTTGAAGGCGGAGCAAACGGTTTCCCTGTTGCCACCGGATTTTCAGGGAAAAAACACGGCCGCCGAGGTGGCCATTCATCCTTCCGGCAAATTTGTTTACGGCTCCAACCGGGGTGACGACAGCATTGCCGTATTTGCCGTGGATGAATCCAGCGGCCGGCTCAACTTCGTCGAACGTCAGTCCACCCGCGGTAAAATCCCGCGCTGTTTTGCCATCGACCCCACCGGCCAATACCTGATTGTTGCCAACCAGAATTCCGATAACATCGTCGTCTTCCGCATCGACACCCAAACGGGTCGATTGACCTGGACCGGGCAGACGGTCGAAGTCGGCAGGCCGGTGTGTGTTACCTTTGTCCCGTTGGCATCGACTGCACCCTGACGGTGAGACCGCCTTAATTGCCGGCGCGCCCAGCAGAACATTCGGATTTATTTCCCCTTTGACCACTTCATGGTCGCGCGTTTCATGTCGCGGTCGGAGTCGCGTTTCTTCAAATCCTCGCGCTTGTCGAACTCCACCTTGCCCTTGCCCACGCCGAGCGCCACCTTCACCCTCCCGTTTTTCCAGTAAAACGACAGCGGCACGATCGTGTTGCCCTTGACCGAGGCGAGTTCGAACAGCTTCCGGATCTCCGACCGGTGCAGCAGCAGCTTGCGTGGGGCCTTGGGCTGATGATTCTGGAGATTGCCGTGCGAGTATTCGTCGATGTGCGCGTTGTAAAGCCAGACCTCGTCCTTGTCCACCCGCGCGAAGGCGTCGGCGATCTGCCCCTTGCCCGCGCGCAACGATTTGACCTCCGTGCCGTGCAACACGATGCCCGCCTCAAAGGTTTCGAGGATGTGGTAATCGCGCCGCGCTTTGTGATTGGTCACGATGTCGGCCATGACCAATTTTAGATTTACGATATACGATTTACGAGGCGAATTTGAAACGAAGGGCGATTCGTAAATCGAAAATCGCCAATCGTAAATAGGCTAGCGTTTGCGGCGTTTCTTGGCCGCCGGCCGGACCAGCTCGACCGTCTCGGGCATTTCCCAGCCGATCTTTTCCTCGAGAATTTCGCGCAACGCGATGTCCGCCACGCCGAGATTGGTCGTGTTGGCCACCAGCGGACGGCTCAGGCCGCCGCCGCCGGAATTGAGCTGGCGGACCCGGCGGGAAATGAGGTTTACCAGCACGTTGGGATTGCCGACCTTTTCGGCGGCTTTTTTACAGAGTTCAGCGTTCACAATTTTGGGTCAGAAAACGAGCGGGAAAGTCTATCCGCTCCGCCCATGGATGCAATAAGAAAATTTGACCTTTCGGAGAACGTAAATTTGATGCGATTTTGCGGGCAAATTGAGCGAAACGGAGCGAACGATGAAAACAACCGGTTGACGTGACGGCCTTTGGCAAAAAGCCGCGCTCATGAAACGGTGGGGACACCGCGGCGCGGCGTCCCTGCCAATGAAAATAAAAACCATGCGAAAACCCGTTGCTTGCCCGGCCGGATTTTTTTCTTAAAATACCGGCACATGTCAGCAACAACCCGATTTAATTTACAGGACTTTCTGGCCACGCGCACCGAAGCCGTTAATCGCGCGCTGGATACGTTTCTGCCGTCAGAGAAAACCAAACCCGTGACCATCCACCAGGCGATGCGTTACTCGCTCTTCGCCGGCGGCAAACGGATGCGCCCGGCATTGTGCCTCGCCGCCGCCGAGGCTTGTGGCGGCAGCGACGCGGCCGCCCTGCCGCTCGCGTGCGCGGTCGAGTGCATCCATACCTATTCGCTCATCCACGACGATTTGCCGGCGATGGATAACGACGATTTCCGCCGCGGCAAACCCACCAACCACAAGGTGTTCGGAGAAGGCATCGCCGTGCTGGCGGGCGACGCGTTGCTGACGCAGGCGTTTGAAATCGCCGCGCAGGCCAAAGGCTGGCCGCGCTATCCGCACCGTGATTTGATTCTGGAAATCGCAAAGGCGTCCGGCTCGCTGCAACTCGTGGCCGGGCAGGTGGCGGATTTGGAGGGCGAAGGCAAAAAGATTTCCGCCGGCGAACTGCGTTACATCCACGAACGCAAGACTTCGGCGTTATTGTGCTGTTCCGTACGGTTCGGCGGCATGAGCGCCAACTGCACGTCCGCGCAGCTCAAGGCGCTGACGGATTTTGGCTATCACGTCGGGCTCGCGTTCCAGGTGATTGACGACATCCTGGACGTGACGCAGACCAGCGAGCAGCTCGGCAAGACGGCGGGCAAGGACACGGCGGCGCAGAAGGCGACCTACCCGGCGATTGTCGGCCTGGAAAAATCACGGAAAATCGCGGAGCAACTGACCGCCAAGGCCTTTGCTGCGCTGAAACATTTCAAAGGCAAAGCCATCGCGCTCGAAGCCCTGGCGGAATTTCTGCTGAAGCGGGATAAATAATTTCGCAATGGCTAACGGAAAGAAATCACGTTCAGTTCCAGTTAAAACTAACTGGGAAGAAAAAATTACCAACGAGGCTCCGGATTTCCGCGCGGCGAATTTGGAACGTGAAGTCTTTTCGGGGATTAGCCTAAAGACCAAAGATTTTAGGGCTGCAATTTTACGGAATGCAGAATTCATTGGATGCGATTTGTCTGAAGTCAATTTTGCAGATGCGGATTTGTCTGGCGCGAATTTTCGCAATGCAAAACTTGAAAACGTAGATTTTTCAAATGCGAATCTTTCGAGGGCTAATTTCTATAAAGCATCGCTTATGGAAGTTGTATTTACGGCCTCCAATCTGTTTATGACGAATTTTCGCGAAGCGATAATGGGACAAGTCGTCTTTGCAGAATTAGAGATGGAGACATGTGTGGGCTTAGATTCAATAAAACACGCAGCTCCCTCATCTATTGGGGTAGAGTGTCTCTACCAAGCTGGAGCCAGTCTTCCAATGCAATTTCTTAAAGGTGTTGGGCTGCCTCAGATCTTGATTGATTATTTGCCTGATCTTGTTGAGGCAGGCAGGCCAATTCAATTTCATTCTTGTTTCATCAGCTACAGTCACGAAGACGAAGTTTTTGCGCGCAAGCTCTGGTCAAACATGAGGAACGAGAGAATTCGCGTTTGGTATGCTCCCGAGGAAATGAAAGGTGGGAAAAAATTGTTTGAGCAAATTGACCGAGCAATCCACCTCCATGATAAACTTCTGATCGTTCTTTCTAAATCCAGTATTACGAGCAACTGGGTCCAGACTGAACTTCGTCGTGCTCGACGGCAAGAGAAGCTAGATGGGAAACGAAAGCTATTCCCAATACGTCTTTGTGATATGCAGACGTTAAAAGAGTGGGAATGTTTTGATTCGGATTCAGGTCTTGATATCGCCCAGGAAGTCCGCGAGTTTTTTATTCCCGATTTCTCAGATTGGAAAAGTGAAGAAAAATTCAGGGACGAGTTCAAAAATCTTTGTGGTGATCTTCAAAAAGAGGGTGTTCGTATGAGCGAGGAGATGCGCGAAGAGTTGACTTCGAGAACGCGCCGAAAGAAAACAGTAAACTTGTTTTAAGAAAACCGCCTACGGCCTCAATTGCTTTTTTCTGCCCCAACCATCCAGCAGTTTAAAACCTCGTCAATTTTTCCAGTTCCTTCACGCGCTTCTCGATATCGGCGCGTTTGGTTTTGGTGGTCTTCGTCAGGCCGAAGCCTTCACAGCAAAATGACGCCGTGACGCTGCCGTAAATCATCGCGCGCCGGAGGTTATCCTCAATCGAACCCTTCGCCGTCGCGAGCCAGCCCATCATGCCGCCCACGAAGGAATCGCCCGCACCGGTCGGGTCCACCACCCGGTGCAGCGGATACGCCGGGCAGATGAAATAACCGCGCGGCCCGGACAAAATCGAACCGTGTGACCCTTTCTTGATGATGACGTATTTCGGTCCGAGCTTGTGGATTTTCTTGAGCGCGGCGAAGACGTTATCCTCCTTGGTCAACTGGTGCGCCTCGCTGTCGTTGAGCACAAAGCCGTCAAGGCGTTTGAGCAGTTTCAATAAATCCGGCAACGCGATGTTCAGCCACAAATCCATCGTGTCGGCCACGACAAATTTCGGCCGTTGCATCTGGTTGAGCACGTGGTGCTGGAGCGCGGGCGCAATGTTCGCCAGCAGCACGAATCGGGAATTCCGATGCGCCTCCGACAGGGTGGGCGTGAAGGTCTCGAACACGCCGAGTTCGGTCAACAACGTGCGCCGGTTGTTCATGTTCAGTTCGTATTCGCCCGACCAATGAAAGGTTTTGCCGGGAAGAATCTGCAAACCTTCGAGATTGATTTTGTGGCGGCGATAGAGCTCGAGGTATTTTTTGGGGAAATCCTCGCCGACCACGCCGACCAGTTTTACCGGGCTGAAAAAGCTCGCGGCGACGGCTGCGTGGCTGGCTGAACCTCCCAACAAACGCGGGTTTTCGGCCTTCGGGGTTTTGATGGAATCCAACGCGGTGGAACCGACAATAAGTACGCTCATGAAGTTTAGGGTCTGGGATTTAGGGTCTGGGGTCTGGTTTTACCCCTCGCCCCAACCCTCTCTCCGCTTGGGCGGGGAGAGGGAGTCGCAAAGCGACGGAGAGGGGATTTTAATTTCACAGAGAGCCGGTGATCAGTAGCTGCCGTTACTTTTTCTGAATCAGCTCAATCTCGTAACCTTCCGGCGCGTCAATGAAGGCAAAGGTGGTGCCGCTGGAACTGGTGGTCGGGCCATCGGAATATTTCAGGCCGTGTTGGGCCAGGTATCCGGCAAATTCGTCGAGACTGTCCACCTCAAACGCGAGATGGGTGAGGTCGGGCTGGACCGACACGGAATCGCTGCCCGGAAAATGGCAGATTTCGATCTCCTCGTCGCTTTCCGGCGCCTTGAGAAAAACCAGCTCGGAGCCGCGCGGCGATTTGTGCCGCCTGACTTCCCGGAGGCCGAGGACGTCGCGGTAAAATTTCACGGTGCGTTCCAGATCGTTCACGCGGTAGCGCGTGTGCAGCAGTTTTGTGACCTTGCTCATGCGCGAAATTTACCAAGCTGATGCCCAATGTCCACCCCGACCATGCGTCGGGTTCAAGTCCGAGGTCGCGCCGCATTGTTTGACTTTGGGCTTTAGCCTTTAGCCTTTGGCCTTTAGAATGCGGGTTATGGGCAAACGCCGGGAAGCGCGCGAACGCGCCGTCCAGTTTCTGTTTCAGCACGACCTGAATCCACCGGAGGATTTGGACCGGGCGCTGGAGGAATTCTGGCAGACGCAGCGCGCCGCGGCCATCGCCGAGGAAAAAGGCCCGGCGACCTGGGGCCAGCCCCACGAATTGCCGCCGCCGACGGCCGAAGAGGCCGAGACGCGGCTGTTCGCCGACCCGCTCATCCGCGGCGTCATCGAGCATCGCGACGCGATTGACGAGCGCATCAAGTCCCACGCGAAGAACTGGGAATTCCATCGCATCGCCGCCGTGGACCGCAACATCATGCGGCTGGCCATCTTCGAAATGTTGCACCGTGAGGACATCCCGCCCGTGGTCAGCATCAACGAAGCGGTGGACATCGCGAAAAAATTTTCCACCCAGGACAGCGGCAAATTTGTGAATGGCATCCTGGACAAGATCAAAGGCGAAATATTGCGGCCGGCGAGGATCGTCAAATGAAATTCGCGGACCTGCATTTGCACACGTATTTCTCCGACGGGACGTTCTCGCCGGAGGAGCTGGTCGGCCACGGCCACCGGCTTGGTTTTGCGGCGCTCGCCCTGACGGACCATGATTCGGTCGAAGGCTGTCCGCGCATGGCCGCCGCGTGCGAGGCGGCAGGCATCGTTTTCATCCCCGGCACCGAACTCACCGCCGAGCATAACGACACGGAAATTCATCTGCTCGGTTATTACGTGGACACCGGGAACGAAAAATTTCTGTCGGACATTGCCCGGTTTCAGGCCGTCCGGCAGGATCGCATTCGCGAAATGGTGGCGCGGCTCAATGAACTGAACGTGCCGCTGGCGGTCGAAACCGTTTTTGCGCTGGCCAACTGCCAGTCCCCCGGCCGGCCGCACGTTGCCCGAGCCCTGGTCAAGGCCGGACTGGTCGCGAACCTGGATGAAGCCTTCGAACGTTTTCTGAAAAAGAACCGGCCGGCGTGGGTGCCCAAGGCCAAAATGTCCGCGCTCGAAGCCATCGAACTCATCCACCGGGCCGGCGGCGTCGCCGTCGTGGCGCATCCGGGTCTGAACCGCACCGATGACGTGATTCCGGTTTTGGTTGAAGCGGGCCTGGACGGGATTGAATGTTTTCACACCAAACATTCGACGGTCGCCTCCGAACGTTACCTGGAAATGGCCGATAAATTTCACCTGCTCATCACCGGCGGCTCCGATTGCCACGGTTTCAGCAAAGGCAAACCCCTCATTGGCACCGTCAAATTGCCCTGCGATCACGTCGAGAAACTCAAGTCGAGAGCCGAGGGACGAGGGACGAGGGCAGAAACTCCGCACCCTGCACTCCGCACTCCGCGCTAACTCATGGGCCTTTTCGCCAAGTTCAAAGCCGGCCTGAAAAAAACGCACAGCCAGCTGGCGCACGAAATCAAACGGATCGTCACCCGCTCGCCCCGGCTGGACGCGACCACGCTCGAGGAACTGGAAGCCGCGCTCATCGCCGCCGATCTTGGACTGGCTGTTACCGCGCAGATCGTTGCCGCCGTGAAACACGCCTATGAAACCCAGGGCGGCGCCGGCCTGGACGTCTTTGCCATCGCCCGTACTGAAGTGGAGAAGAGCCTGGGATCGAACAAAGCCGATTTGATCAAGGCCGCGGTCGGTCCAACCGTGGTTTCCATCGTCGGCGTCAACGGCACAGGCAAGACCACCACCTCCGCCAAGCTTGCGCATTTCATTCAATCCCAGAAAAAGACCGTGCTGCTGGCCGCCTGCGACACCTTCCGCGCCGCCGCCATCGAACAAATCAAACTCTGGGGACAGAAACTGAAGGTGGAAGTCGTTGCCGGCGCTTACGGCGCGGACGCGGCGTCCGTGGCACACGATGCGGTTACCGCCGCGCAGGCGCGCCAGGCGGATTACCTGTTCATCGACACCGCCGGGCGGTTGCACACCAAGCACAACCTGATGCAGGAATTGCAGAAGCTGCATCGTGTCATCGGCAAGCAACTGTCCGGCGCGCCGCACGAAGTCCTGCTGGTGCTCGACGCGTCCACCGGCATGAACGCATTGAACCAGGCGCGCGAGTTCAACAAGGCCGTGCCGCTCACCGGCCTGGTGGTGACCAAGCTCGATGGCACCAGCAAAGGCGGCATGGTTGTGGCCATCCAGAAGGAACTCGGCCTGCCGGTCAAGTTCATCGGCCTCGGCGAGCAGGCGGACGATTTGCAGCCGTTCGACGCCAGGCAATTTGCGCAGGCGTTGTTTGAGGAATAATTTTCTTACCACAGAGACGCAGCGGCGCCAGGAATTTTAACCACGGATGGACACGGATTGAACTCGCCGAGAGGAGAACAAGTGGATAACCATTGGCGTCAGAATACCTATGAACATGAATCCCCTTTCAGCGTTTGCCGCCATGGTCGTCGCGATTTTGATGCTGGCTGCGGGACCGGTTCGAGGGGCGGACACGAACGCCGTCTTCCACATCGTCAGTACTGCCGACGAACCGATGGTCCCCGGCAAATTTGCGCCGACCTGGGATTCGTTGAAGCAGTATCAGTGTCCGGACTGGTTCCGCGACGCGAAGTTCGGCATCTGGGCGCACTGGGGGCCGCAATGCGAGCCGGAGGACGGCGACTGGTATGCGCGGCTGATGTATTTTACCAACACCGCACAATATCAATTCCATCTCAAGCATTACGGTTCGCCGAAGGATTTTGGATTCAAGGACGTCATCCATGAATGGAAGGCCCAGAACTGGGACCCGGACAAGTTGCTGGCGCTGTACAAGCGCGCCGGGGCGCAATATTTCATGGCGCTGGCCATTCATCACGACAACTTCGACAACTGGGATTCAAAATATCAACCGTGGAATTCCGTGAACGTCGGGCCGCACAAGGATATCATCGGCGGCTGGGCCAAGGCGGCGCGCAAATACGGCCTGTATTTCGGCGTGAGCGTCCATGCCTCGCACGCCTGGACGTGGTATGAACCGGCGCAGGATTTCGACGGCAAACTCACCAAGGCCGACGGCCAGGGGAAATGGTGGGACGGCCTGGATCCGCAGGATTTGTACGCGCAAAACCACACGCCCAGCCCGGGTTATCAACGATTCGAATCACTGTTCAACCGGTGGGACTGGGACAACGGCGCGAGCATCCCGGACGAGGCCTACTGCGACAAGTACTACAACCGCACGATGGACCTTATCAAAAAGTATCATCCCGACCTGATTTATTTTGACGATACCGCGCTGCCGCTGTGGCCGATCAGCGATGCGGGCCTGAAGCTGGCCGCGAATTTCTACAACCTCAACAACGTGTGGCACGGGACCAATGACGACGGCGTGTTGTTCGGGAAGGTCCTGACGCCGGACCAGCGCCAGTGCATGGTCTGGGACATCGAGCGCGGGGAGGCGAACGAAATCGAGCCGCTGCATTGGCAAACGGACACCTGCCTGGGCAACTGGCATTATGACCGGAAAATCTACGAACGGCACGGTTACAAGACCACCCGGACCGTCATCCAGACCCTGACGGATGTCGTGAGCAAGAACGGCAACCTGCTGCTCAGTGTCCCCGTGCGCGGTGACGGAACGATTGACGATGAGGAAGTGAACATCGTTGAGGGCATCGCCGACTGGATGGAGGTGAACCGGGAATGCATTTTCGACACGCACCCATGGAAGGTGTTCGGGGAGGGCCCGGCCTCGGCGGGCGCGAAGTTGCGGGCGCAGGGTTTCAACGAAGGCAAAGGCAAGCCGTTCACGGCGGAGGATTTCCGTTTCACGGTGGAAAGCAACATGCTTTACGCCATTGAACTGGGCTGGCCGACCAACGGGACCCGCATCCAATCACTCGGCAAATCGGCCGGGCTGCTCGACGGGAAAATCCGGAAGGTTGAACTGCTCGGCAGCCCGGAAAAAATCAAGTGGAAGCAAACCCGGGACGCCCTGGTCATCGCCCAGCCGAAACACGAGCCGAATGATTTCGCCGTCGTTTACAAAATCACGCTGAAATGACTTTGCCAGGCGCGAACTCATTCGCGTCGCGGCGTCCCGGCAGAACGCCGCGCTTCCACTGCTTTTCAGATGGCGGCTTTCTGCCGAAAGCCGCTACGATGCGCACAATGTCTGACGTTCGGTTCATGCGCCTGGCCCTCGGGCTGGCCCGACGCGCTTATGGCCTGACTTCGCCCAATCCGATGGTTGGCGCGGTGCTGGTGAAGGGCGGGCAGGTCATTGGACGCGGCTGGCATCGGCGCGCGGGCCTGCCCCACGCGGAAATCGAGGCGCTCCACGACGCGCAAAAGCGCGGGCACAATGTCAAAGGTGCGACGCTTTACGTGACCCTCGAGCCGTGCAGCACGCACGGCCGCACGCCGCCATGCACAGACGCCATCATCGCCGCCGGGATCAAACGCGTGATCGTCGGCGCGCTGGATCCCAATCCCAGGCATTCCGGTCGGGCCTTCAAAATTCTGCGACGAGCAGGGATTGTCATAGCGCGGTGGGGCGAGGCTGCTGACGAGCCGCGGCCCGGCTCGCGAGGACGCTCGCCCCACCAGAAGCTGGCTGACGAATGCACACAGTTGAATGAAGCATTCAACCACTGGATTGTCCATCGCACACCATTTGTCACGGTGAAAGCAGCGATGACGTTGGACGGGAAAACTGCCACCGCTTCCGGTGAATCGAAGTGGATTACCGGCAAACCAGCGCGCGCCCACGGAATGCAGTTGCGGCAGGGGGCGGATGCCATTTTGGTCGGTGTGAATACGATTCTGGCGGATGATCCCGCGTTAACGGCCCGAAGGCAGATGGCAGATGGCAGATGGCAGATGGGAAAACCGGTTCGGAGAATTGTTTTGGATTCACGGGCACGAACGCCGCGGAAGGCCAAGGTCGTGCGTGACGAATTGGCCGTGCTGACCACGATTGTCGTGGGCAAACACGCGCCAAAGAATCGTGTGGCTGCGTTGTCAAAACGGGTGCATGTAATTGTTGCACCCGCTGCAAAACCCTTGTCACGTGTCACTCGTCACCCGTCACTCGATCTTCGTTGGCTGTTGAAAAAACTGGGCTCGGAAAATGTCACCCGTCTGCTGGTCGAAGGTGGCGGCGAGGTGAATGCATCCTTCCTGCTGGGCGGATTCGCCCGGCGCGTCGCCTTTTATTACGCACCCAAAATTCTGGGCGGGCGTGATTCACTCAAGGCCGTGGCGGGTGAGGGCGCCAAAAACCTCATGGAGGCGCTTGAGCTTTACGATGTCGAATGGAAACAGCTGGGCCCGGATTTGCTGCTGACAGCGCGGGTGGCGTAAACGCGCGCTCGACGGAGTCCCGTCCCGCCGTTAATTTGTGGGAAATGTTCACGGGTATTGTCGAAGAAGCCGGAACCGTCGAGCGCATCAGGCCAACGGCAAAATCCGTTGAGTTGACCGTGCGTGCCGGCGTGACCGGGCGCGGCCTGAAAATCGGCGGCAGTCTGGCCGTGAATGGCTGTTGTTTGACGGCCGTGAAAGTTTCCGCGCGCGGCCAGTCCAAACTCGTCCAGTTTGATTTGCTCCAGGAAACGTGGCGGCTGACCAATCTTCAATTCGCCAAACCCGGTTCGCTGGTGAACCTGGAACGACCACTGCGGGCGGACGGCGAGTTCGGCGGGCATTTTGTGACCGGTCACATTGACGGCCTCGGCAAAATCATCCGCTGGGAACGCACCGGGCCGGACCACGTGCTCGATATCGCCGCACCGCCGGAGGTGATGCGTTACGTCATCCGGAAAGGTTCCATTGCCGTGGACGGCATCAGCCTGACGGTGGCCGGCGTGCAGAAGAAGAGTTTTCGCATCTGGATCATCCCGCACACGTTTGAGGTGACGGCGTTGCGCGCGCAGAAGACCGGCGACGCGGTGAATCTGGAAGCGGATCTGCTGGGAAAATATGCGGAAAAATTCATTTCCGCCCGCCGCCCAAAGTGACCGGGTCGCATTCAAACATTTTCCGTCCACGACCATTTTCCCAGTTGACTGGCACGCCGGCACGTTTGAAATTTGCACATGCAAGGCCTGCGCCGCCATCCGTTCCGCGTCATCTCGCGGTTGTTCCGGTTGGCATTTGCGATCCTCGTTTCCCTGCTGGATTACCTGTGCTGTTGCGCGTTTCGCCGGCCCGATGACCGGCCGATGATTCGCGCGTGGTGGCTTCAACGCGCTTCGCGGCGGACCTTGCGCCTGTTCCGATTCGAAACGCAGGCGGCCGGCCCAATTCCTTCACGCGGATTGCTCATCAGCAATCACCTGAGCTACCTCGACGTTCTGGTGCTCTCGTCCGTCACGCCGGCGGTGTTCGTTTCCAAACACGACGTCAAATACTGGCCGGTCTTCGGCCAGTTTGCCGTCCTGGCCGGAACCGTGTTCGTGGATCGCGCGCGGCGATTTCAAGTCGGACAGACGAACGATGAAATCACCACCGCGTTGAACCGGGGCGCGCTGGTGGTTTTATTTCCGGAAGGGACCAGCACGAACGGGCAGACGCTGCTGCCGTTCAAATCATCCCTGCTGGAACCAGCCGCCCGGCCGGAGTGGCCGCTGGCCATCAGCTGGCTGCATTACGAAATCGACGACGGTGACGCGGGCGAGGAGATTTGTTATTGGGGCGACCACACCTTTTTTCCGCACATGCTGAATTTGTTAAGCAAGGATCATGTGCGGGCGACCGTCCGCTTCGGGCAATTTCCCGAACGCCGCGGCGACCGCAAGGAACTGGCGCGGCAACTACGCGCGGAAATTCTGGGTTTGAAGGAAAAAACGGGTGCGGCGGGCGGGACTTGAACCTGCCAGTGAGCCTGCGTCGCCACCCCCCATCATGGCAGGCATTGAACGGCGGCGACGATTGTCCGGCCTGATTTCCGCATGGCTGCGCTACGGCTTTTGCAGACGGTAAAAGACGTTGCCGGCGGGTGAATTTAGATTGATGAAGACCGTCGTTCCGTTGGTCTGATATTGCGTGACTGGAACCTGGTTCCATGCGGATGGACCATCAGTCAATGACAGGCTCGTGTACAGCGACCAGCCCGTCGGCGTCGTCGGCCAGGAAACCGTCAAGACCTGATTGGTCTGGGTGATGGAGAGCGGCGGGGCCGGGGGAATTTGCGACAGGATCAACGCGCTGTAAGGTCCGATGGTCACGCTGGCCGTCGCCGGGTTGCCGCTGGCGGTCACGACGGAACTGCCATTGTTTCCATAGTCCGGGCCATAGCTGGTGGAGTCACTGTTGAATTGGACATACCAGGTGCCGGCTGACGGAAAGTTCAGGGAATAATTATTGTTGGTGGTGTTGGCAAAGTTGGCGATGACCACCGCGTTCTGATTCGGCGCGGCGGATGACCAGCGCTGAAAGGCGACCAGTTTGTTGACGTTGTCCACCCTAAGCATACTGCACTGGTCACCTTCCAACCCTGGAGTGCAACCATTCAAGTTGCGCCGCGCGCTGATCAGATCCCGGTAAAAACGGACGATGTAACTGTAGGTGTTGGTTTTGCTCCAATCCACGTTCCGGCCGGAATCAAACTGCTGGTTTTCGAGCATTTCCTGGCCCTGGAAAATCATCGGCACACCGGGCGCGGTCAGCGTCACAGCGGCGCCGAGGGTGGAAAGTTTTCTCGCCCGGTAACTGTTGGGGGTGACCGGGTCAATGGCCGTGACCAGCCGGACATGTGTCGAACCGTTCAAGTCGCCGACCACATCGTGTGATTCCAGAAAGACCACGCGCAAAAGGCTGGCTATACCGCCGTAACTGACGTTGTCCTGTACCGCGTTGGCAACGGTGGTCATGTTACGGCCCGCATCCACCGTATTGGTTAATACCGGTGTGACCGTGTAAGGGTAGCCGGTGTCCCAGGAACTGTCGAAACCCCAATAATTATAAACATCCTCGGCGAGGCTGATTTTGCCGGGGTAGTTGGTATGGATCATGGCATTGATGGCAGCAACGAGATTGCCGGCGGCGGGGATGTAAGTACCGTCGTTGCCGTGCGTCATAGTGTAAGGCGTGTCCCATCGGAACCCGTCCACATGACCTTCGCCCAGCCACATGGCAAAGTTATCCTGGACAAAGTTGCAAACCTGATTGCTGCTGAAATTTGGCCGCGTATCACCATAACCGGTAATCTGGAGATTGACGTTGCTTTGGTAAAAGTAAATGCCGCCGCCACCGACCGAGTTGGTGCCTGCCCAGCCGTCGAAGTTCCACATGTCGAGCAGATTCGGTCCGTAATGGTTGTGCACCACGTCCAGCAGCACGGCGATGCCCCGGGCATGGCAGGCCTGGACAAAGGTTTTGAACGCATCCGGTCCGCCGTATTGAGCATTGTCCACCGCGAACAATTGGGCCGGATCGTAGCCCCAACTGTTGCCGCCGTTGCCGAACTCCATGATCGGCATAAGCTCAACCGCATTGACGCCGAGGTTTTTCAAGTAATCCAGCTGGTTGGTGGCGGCCACAAACCGGCTGGGGGTCGAACTGGCCGGAAATGTGCCCATGTGGATTTCGTAAATGAACAAATCTTTCAGCGCTGGCGTGGTGAAATTGTCACCGTTCCAGTTGAAGGCGGTCGGGTCGTAAATAATGTCGTTATTACCGCTGCCGCCGCCGGCATTGACCACCCAGCGTGACCGGGGATCGTGTTTATAATTACCGCTGCCGTTGTAAACGATGTAGTATTTATATTGCTGGCCGGGCGATGCGCTGGTCATATCCGCCGACCACACGCCGGTCGGAAGGCTGTTCGACACTTCCTGGATTAAAGGCGCCGCCGAAGTGGACCATCCGTTGAATCCGCCCGGAACCGTTACGCTGGTGGCATTGGGCGCCCAGACCCGGAACGTGACACCCGTACCGGACACATCATGATACGGCGTGGAACCCCAGCCCGGACGGGTGGATTGCGCCGATACCGTCGCCGCCAGCGCGAACGCGGCCAATACCGGAAACAGAAGGGCCATCCGCAAAACCGGACCTGTGGAATGTGACGCCTTTGCCAGGCCCGGACTTCGTTGGTACATCGTTGAAGCATAATGCATTTCGAAGACCGGTGCCACCGCATGAACGTGTGATTTACCCTTGTGTGGTTACCCGGTATCTGTCATCAGGAACACCGCATGAACCAACCTGAACTTCCCCGCTCAAGGAGTTATGCTGCCCGCAAATTCGACCCGGCTGATAACCTTTGATCATCTTTCCATGCAAAAATCGCGCTTAAATTTCTGGCAAATCTGGAACATGAGTTTCGGCTTTCTGGGCATTCAGTTCGGGTGGGGTCTGCAGATGGCCAACATGAGCGCCATCTACAGTTATCTCGGGGCGAACGCCGATTCCCTGGCCATCCTGTGGCTGGCCGCGCCCGTCACCGGCGTAATCATCCAGCCGCTGGTCGGACAATCCAGCGACCGCATCTGGACGCGGTTGGGCCGGCGGCGTCCATTTATTCTGGGCGGCGCAATGCTCGCATCGTTGGCGCTGATTTTGATGCCCAATTGCCCGTCGGTGTGGATGGCGGCCGGGCTGCTCTGGGTGTTGGACGGAACCATCAATGCCAGTATGCAGCCGTTCCGGGCCCTGGTGGCGGACAATCTGCCCGAAGAACAAAATGCCCAGGGCTTTGCCGTTCAATCCCTGTTCATTGGCCTGGGCGGCACCATTGGGTCAGCCTTGCCCTGGATGATGACCAACTGGTTTGGCGTCACCTCCGAGGGCGCGGGGCACGGGCATGTACCCGCTTCCGTCCGACTCTCGTTTTACATCGGCGCCGCGGCATTCATGGGGGCAGTACTCTGGACGGTTTTTACCACCAGGGAATATCCGCCCTCTGACTCCGAACTGGCTGCCATCCGTGCGCGGAAGTTTGATTGGACGCTCGGCTTGGGCACCATCCTTGCGCTGGTCTATCATCTGCCCCGGCGCATGTGGGAACTGGGACTGGTTCAATCCTTCGTAAGGTTTGCGAAGTTGGCCTATCATCTGCCCCATCGTTTGCCCCGGCGGATGTGGGAACTGGGACTGGTTCAATTCTTCACGTGGATCGGGATGTTCGCGATGTGGGTTTATTTTTCTCCAGCCGTGGCCAAAAACATCTTTCATGCGGCACCCGGTTCGGTGGAAATGGAGGCTGCCGGCTCCTGGTCGGGCTTCTGTTTCGCTGCGTACAACGTCGTATGCTTCTTTTTCTCATTCGTGCTGTTGTGGGGCACGAAACATACCGGCCCCAAATTGATGCACGTTCTCTGTCTGGCGGTGGGCGCACTGGGATTGGCGTCTGTCCCTCTGGCTTCAGATAAATATCACCTGTTGATCTCCATGACGGCGATTGGCATCGCGTGGGCGAGCATCCTCTCCATGCCTTACGCCATGCTCGCACCCTCGCTGCCGAAGGAAAAAGTCGGGGTCATGATGGGATTGTTTAATCTGTTCATCGTGCTGCCCCAGATTACCGCCTCCAGCCTGTTGGGCTTCATCTTAAAACATTTTTTGCACAGCGAACCCGCGAACGCGCTCGTCATCGGCGGTGCCAGCATGGGGCTGGCGGCATTACTGACGTTTCTGGTGGTGACCTTCAAGCAAACCGGCGGAGAACCTCTGGCGCGCAGCCCGGCGGGCGCGCACTAAACCGGCTAGGTCCCCCCGGTGCGGGAGCGGAGCAACATCCGCGAGTTCCAGGTTCTTTTATTTGGGCACTGCACGGTGGTAAATCCGCCATTCGAAGCCATTGAGGTGAAAACCCGGCAGGTTGCTGACATCGCCGTCCGGCATTCCCAAAATGCGCACCGGCTGGAAACCGTCGCTTGATTTCATTTTCAACTGGCCCGATACCGGCCGGTCGGAAAAATTAATCACGACCACGAACTGGTCGCTTTCATCCTCCCGCATGAACGCAACGACATCGGCTGCGTCGGAATTGCGCAGCCAGACCACCTGATCGTTGCAAAAGCAACCGGCGTATTGTTTTCGCAGGCGGATCAGGCTCCGATAAATCTCGCGCAGCGGCGGACGCCCCTTGGGATGCCAGAAAATGGTCAGCTTGTCGAACAATGCCGGGTCACCGGATTCCGTCGCATCGCCGACCTCCATGCCGTTGTAAAGCAAGGGGACACCATTGAGGGTGAACATCAGTGCCGAGGCTGCCAGGGCCCCGTTGACGCCGAAGCGGGCCACCGCGCGGGATTCATCATGGTCGTCCGAAACGCGCATGTGCAGCGCGCCCTTCGGAAATTCACGCCGGCTGGTCTCCCATGTCGCCTCCAGATCTGAAGCCGGCGCGCCGGCCATTAAAACCTTGTTCAGCGTGGCCATGAGCGGCCAGTCATAGTCGACGTCGAAGGCCTTCACCAGCAAGCCCGGCTCGCTGGCCTCGGCCAGCCACATGAAATCCGGTTTAATCTTTGCGATGGCGGCCCGCGCCTTCAACCAGAAATCGGTCGGCACCATGGAGGCCACGTCACATCGGCAACCGTCGATATCGCATTCGCGAACCCAGTACGTCATCATCGTGATCATATAATCACGGAGCTGCGGATTACCGTAATTCAGCCCGGCCACATCGGTCCAATCAGGAATGGGCGGCAGGATTTTGCCCGTGGCGTCCTGTTTATAAAATTCGGGGTGTTCCATCATCACACTGTCCCAGGCCGTGTGGTCCGCCACCCAATCCATGATCACCTTCATCCCGCGCTGGTGCGCCTGCACCACGAGTTGTTTGAAATCCTCCAGCGTTCCGTAATCGGGGTTGACCGCGTAATAATCCTTGATGGAGTAAGGGCTGCCATATTCTCCTTTGCGAAATTTTTCGCCGATGGGTTGGATCGGCATGATCCAAAGGATGGTGACTCCCAACTGGTGCAATTGGTCCAGTTTCGCGGTAACGCCACTGAGATTGCCCGCCGGGGAAAAGTCACGCGGGAAAATTTCGTAAATGACACCGTCCCGCAGCCACGCCGGGCCCGGCTGCGCGGCTTCACGGGAGAAATCCTCATCCGCCCGCGCCATCGACCCGACCGAACCAAGCAAGACAAGGAGCCACAGACAGTATTTCGTCGTTCGGCGTACCAGAACGAATTGTGAGTTATTCAAAAATCTGCTAATCATAGATTCATTATCAACGTACCCTTAATCGCCACAACCGCATAAACATGCAGCGTCATACAGTCATTCCATACCGTTTATGCCGGCCGAACAGATATCGGCGCCAATGGATGGGGGCGCAAGATACAATCCTGTCCGCCCTTGGAAAGGATCAACTTGCTTTTATTTTCGTAATGATCGGGGTCGGTCGCTTGCTTCGCCTTCCGGATCAATAGGCCAGCACACGATAAAACCGCGTGACATCCGTCGCACCGGTATCGCTCGACAAAATCGTCCCGCCGGTGCCGGACACGGCCAACCCCACGTTCAACCAGGACACGACAGGGCCGAGGCTGCTGCAACGCTGGAGCTGATAGGTCCAATTGGTTGCCGATGAAAAGCTTAACTGGACACTGCTGCCCGCAACATCGATGAGCTGAAGATTGAAAGGCGGCAATATCGGGTAGGACGCCGGATTGAGCGGGTCCGTTCCGCTCCGATATTCCGTCAGATTGGACACGCCGTCACCATCCGCGTCGTCCGAGCCACGTGACCGGTCGCTCGCCGAGCCGAGGGCATGGCCGAAATAAGCCAGCCGCCACCAGTCGGGAATGCCGTCCGTGTCGCTGAACACGTCGGCAATTTTGCGGACCTGTACGCCGGAGACGCGCGCGTTGTCCGCGGCGCCGGGCGTAAATAATAGTTGCAGTTGCGAGTTCGTCACGGCGTTGGTGAAGACGAGTGAAATCGGAAGGTTCATTCCGCCGGCGGCGGCGTAGATGTCGAAATTGGTCAGCACTTGCCGGCCCTGGATGAAGACGTTGAACTCGCGTTTGCCGGGACCGTTCCAATAGGTTTCGGCCTCGAGCAGCGTGGTTTCATAGATGCCCTCGGGACCATCAAACTCATAATCGAATCCTCCGCTGGACGTGCTGTAATGCTCACGCTGGTAGAGCGATTGTGCCGATGAACAGACGCCGCTGATAACGTTGTTGAGGTAGCCGGCGGTGCCGCCGGAATAACCGAACGCGCCAAAAGTGTAAGCGGTGTCCATCAACCAGAGGTTGCCACTGCAATCGGTAACGTTTGCGGGATTGCCGCCACTGACGCGCTGGGCGTAGTTGCCGGGCACGTTGAAAAACCAAACGCTGGCGGTGTTCGTGACCGAAATATTGCCGCTGGTATCCGTCGCCCGGGCGGAAATCAGGTGCGGACCGTTAAGAAAATTTGAACTGTTCAGATTTAAACTCCATGAATTGGTCCCGACCGCGGTTGTCCAAATGCCGTTGTCCAATTCGATCTCAACTTTCTGCACCGCGATATTGTCCGCCGCCGTCCCCGAAATCAGCAAATTCCCCGAAACCATCGCGCTGTTGGTGGGCGTGAGCAGGGCAAGGGTCGGCGGCGTCACGTCGGCGGTGGTGCTGCCGGTGTGAAACTGCATTTGGTATGGCGCAAACATCATATTGCCGGACACCGTGTCCATTGCCGAATTGGTGAGGCGGACGACGACGGTGCTCAGCGCGGGGAGCCCGGCGCCGCCGGGAGTAAAAGTCATCGTGTCATGCGCCGCCGACCACGCGAACGTGCCGCCGACAGTTGGGTTTGTGCTGAACGCTGATTGGACGCTGTTTGTGTCCATCGGCTTGCTGAATTGGAGCACGATCGGCGAATTGATGGGCACGTTGGCAGCGTCGTGCGCCGGTGAATTGCTCACGACCACCGGGTCGAGCGGCAATAATAGTGATTGAGAGATGAAAATTTTCGCCGAGGTGCCTGGCACGGCGATGGCCGGCGTCTGCGAACTGGCATTCAATGTGTAAGTCTCATTGAGGTTTAGCAAATTGACCAGCACCGTGCCCCCGGGATAGGTCAGAGTGCAGGAAGACAATGTCTGCGTCGAACCGGCAGTGTTCAAAACCACGAACACTTCCTGCGTATTCAACACCCGGGAATAGGCCAACAGCCCGGGACCGGTGGAATTCTGGGCACGATTGGTGTACGAGCCGAGGGTGAGCGCCGGATACAACCGGCGGAAATTGTTCAACTGGGCGATCCATTGGAACAGCGGATGGGTCATATTGAAGTTGTCCACGCCCGGCGAACCCAGTTGCTGGACCGTGCCGCCCGGGCCATCCTTGAACTCCCCGGCAAACAGGTCTTCCCGGTCATTCGGGTCGGTGGTTCCGTCAAACCCCTGTTCAGTGCCGTAATAGAGACTCGGAATGCCGCGCGATGTATAAAGGAAGGCCAGCGCCAGTTCCAGCCGGTTGGTGTTGCCACTCGCCTCGCTGGTGCTCAGAAATCGCGGGTTGTCGTGATTATCCAGAAAAGTGACCAGTTGCATTCGCGACGCGGGATCGTAATAGGCATCAAGGTTGTTATAGTGATTTTGAATCTGGGATGTCGGGCCGCTGGCCGTGGCGAACACGCTTTGAATCGCGTTTTCGTAGAGTGGATAGTCCAGGACGGAATCAAATTTGAACGGTCCACCACCCTCCGTTCCAGTGTAAGCGCCGACCAGGGTTTCGGAACCATTAAACGTTTCGCCAAAGATGAAAAAATTCGTGTCGCCATTGGCCGTGGCATAGGCATGAATCGCCGGGCAAAAGTATTGCCAGCAACCCATGTCCACCTCCAGAGCCGTATCCACACGGAATCCGTCAAAGCCAATCTGGTTGATCCAATACTCGTAAATCGCCGCCATGTTGGTACGCACATACGGCGTTTCCGTCCGAAAATCATTCAGCCCGGAGAGCCAGCCCAACAAGACCTGATTGGTGTCGTTGTAATTTTGAATGTTGCCGTAATTGTGAAACAGATTGGTGAGCGACGGATTGGCCGTGCTGAGATTGAAAGGGGTGGGATAGGTCTGATTGCTGTTTCGATAACTGAGGGTGTAGCCGGTTGGGTAATTAAAGGTGGAACCGCTGCTTTGGACGAGGTCGCCCGCGTGGTTGACGACGATATCATCAATCACCAACAAACCGCGTGCGTGCGCCGCCTGCACCAGATGCTGCAAGTTGGAGATGGAACCCCAATGCGGCGCGACCTGGTAGAAATCCCAGGCCGAATAACCGTGAAATTGCCCCTCGGTGTTCAGCACGATCGGGGAAATCCAGATGGCCGTTGCCCCCAACGCCTTGATGTAGTCCAGTTTCTGCTCGATGCCCTCGAAATCCCCGCCGTGGACACCCGTCGGATTGCCTGGTGCATACGTACCTTCCGCGTTGTCATTACTGGTATCGCCGTCGTAAAAGCGGTCGGTGATGATCTGGTAAATATTTTGCGTCTGCCAGAAAAGATTGGTGGTCTGCGCGTGCAGCCCGGCATCCCCAAGGCCAAACAGGGCAGGAATCCAGACGATAACCCACCAATGCCGGGCACGGGAAGACCAACCCCCGGGTTTCAAGTGCGAGGGTGAAAGACAGCGATGCGCAAATCCAATTATCCGATTTACAAATATAATCATTGGTTGAATTTCACCCGAGAGGGGGGAAATGTACGGCAACTTTCAATTGAGCACCACCGCACATATATGCGAGGCCGTTACCGCCCGCGCGAGGCTTCGTCCACAAAAGCATTGGTATTGCGAAACCTTCGGTAAAGTCTAAATTTTCAGCGTGAAACGACAGCCCCGCAGCGGAAAATCCCGGCGGCGCAACGGGCACCATGACCCCCAGGCTCCCACCGGCAACCCCGGGCCGGTCCCCGTTCTGTCTCCAGGTCGCAAGCGGGCCTTCCGCCTGATTGCCTTGATAGGCATCCCGTTGGTTCTGCTGGGCGGGCTGGAAATGGTCCTGCGACTGACCGGCTATGGTTACCACACCAATTTTTTCAATACCATTCGCATCGGTCATCAGGAATTTCTGGTGGATAACGAGAGTTTCAGTCTGAGGTTCTTCCCGCCCCAGCTCATGCGCTGGCCCAATCCCATTTTCATGCCGGCACCCAAACCGGCCAACACCTGTCGCATTTTTATTTTGGGGGAATCCGCCGCCCAGGGAGACCCCGAACCGGCGTATGGTGCCGGCCGTTACCTGGAGGTGTTGTTGCGGGAACGATATCCGGGGGAACATTTCGAGGTTGTCAACACGGGGATCACGGCCATCAATTCAAATGTCATTCTTCCCATCGCGCGCGAGTGCGCCCGCCAGCAGGGAGATCTGTGGATCATCTACATGGGTAACAATGAAATGGTCGGACCCTTCGGCGCGGCCACCGTTTTCGGTGCCCAAGCGCCGCCGTGGTGGCTGATCCGGCTGAGTCTGGTGGAGCAAAAAACACGCGTAGGCCAGTTGCTCATGTCCCTGACGCGCGAATTCAGAGGCAAATCCGCGGACGCTTCCTGGGGGGGCATGAGAATGTTTGTGGGCAACCAGCTGGCGCCGGACGATCCGCGCCGGGCGACGGTCTATCGCAATTTCCAGCGGAACCTGCACGACATCCTGCAGGTCGGTCTGAATTCGGGCGCCAAAATAATCCTGAACACGGTTGCGGTGAACCTCAAGGATTGCCCTCCGTTTGCTTCGCTGGAGAACACAAACCTTGCGCCGGATGAACGCGCCGAATTCGATGCGCAACTGGCCCGGGCGCGCCAGCAACAGACCGAGGGCAATTTCATCGCCGCCGCGGCGCATTACCAATCGGCGGCAAAGCTGGACGGCACGTTTGCCGAAGTGCAGTACCGCTGGGGCGAGTGTCTGCTGCGGCAAGACCACCTGGCCGCCGCGCGCGAACATTTCCAACTGGGCTGTGACGATGACGCGCTGCCCTTTCGCGCCGATTCGCGAATCAACGACCTGATCCAACGGGCCGGACGGGAATTTTCGGGTTCAAATCTTGATTTATTCAATGCCGTCGGCGCCCTGGAAACCAACGTGGACGAGCACATTTTGGGACAGGAAACGTTTTACGAGCATGTCCATTTTAACTTTGACGGGAGCTATCGTCTGGCGCGGGCCTGGGCCGGACAGGTCCAACGTTTCCTGCCGCCATCGGTCATAAACCAGGCCACCGGCGGCTGGGCTTCACAGGAAACCTGCGAACGCCGGTTGGGGCTGACGGACTGGAACCGCAGTTTGGTGCTTCAGGAAACCGTCATTCCCCGGATGCAGCAGCCGCCACTCAGCACCCAGTTCAATAATGACGAACGATTGCAAGCGCTGAATAACCGGCTCGTGGAATTGCACCGGCAAATGGCGGCGACCAACGCCGAGGCCAACGCCCGCGCCATTTACCACGACGCCCTGGGTGAGGCACCCGATGACTACCTGCTGCATGAGAATTATGCCGAGTTCCTACAATACATCGGCGACACCCAACAGTCCGCCTCGGAATGGCAGCAAGCCTGCGGGTTGTCGCCGTGCAATCCGTTTGCTTTTTGCCAGGCCGGCCGGATGCTGGCGCGATTGGGCCGATTCGCGGACGCGCAGGTCGCCCTGTCAAAGGCCATCTCCCTGCATCCTCGATACTTTGAAGCCTGGCTGGAATTGGGCGATTTGTATTTTGCCCAGGGAAAATATCAGCCGGCTTTGGATCAGTATGAACGGGCCGGGCCACTCCAGCCCAACAACCCCGGTGTCTATTTCCAAATGGGCCGGACGCTTTCACTGTTGCAGCGTCCGGACCAATCGATTGAGTCCTTCCGCCGCGCCATTCAACTTCAGCCGGGTTATTGGGAGGCTCATTATTACCTCGGCGGCGAACTGGCCCTGCAAGGCGGCATTTCCGGGGCCGCCGGCGAATTTGAAACCGTCATTCAACTGCAACCCGGCTATGCGCCGGCACACTTGAACCTGGGCGTGGCCTTCATGAAACAAAACCAACCGGACGCGGCGGCCCGCGAATTTCAGGAAACCCTGCATCTGGATCCCGGCAACCAAACAGCGGTCCAATACCTCAGCCAGGCACAATCCCTGGACAGACACTCCCCTTAAAAAGGCTCCGCCCCCAGCATTTCACCGGGATTCCGGCAGGGGAAAATTATTGGGACGGCGTGTGCTGCGCCAACCACGCCAGGTCTATATTTCCCGTATAGGATATTCCAGGATTGGGAGGGTACCTGGTGTATTTGACGGGAACGATGAACGCGCCGGTCTTCCATTGATGAACCTCCGCATGTCCATCGGCAAAAGAAATTCCGCAGCCACCACCCAGATAACTGGAAGGTAATTCGATCAGCGTTCCGTTCCCGTTTGCGGATTTGGGATCGACGTAAAAAATACCATCGTCGATGCTGTCGGGGTGCTCATTGATAAACACCCAACTTTCACTGGGAGTGCGCAGCGTGCTCATTCTCGTTGCGATAAAAAAGGGATTGAGACTGGCAAGCGAATTTGGCGGTTTATAACCCGTCTTGCCACTGTCGGACGTGTGGCTTAATCCATCGCCGCCAATCGCCGCATCCATGGCAACGCTCCGGGCGCGATGGTTGGAAAGTGCACCATAACCCAGTGCCCGCTGGACGGGGGCCAGAAAATTATCCCCCGGTGACGTATAAAGTTTAAATTGGCCGGCACAGTACGACCCCAGCAGATTGGTCGTCACCAACGCGGTATTCGTGTTATAGGGGGAAACGTTCCAATTCATGATGCAGAGCGGGGGAACCCACGACTGGGCGCCGTTGACCGCCGCAGACTGATCGGCATTGAGCACCAATGTGTCACTGTTGTCCTCGGCATACATAAACCAAGCCAGGGTCAACTGCCGCTTATTGCTCATGTCATTGATCACCTGGGCTCGTAACTTTGCGCTGGCCAGGGCGGGCAACAGGATCGCCGCCAGGATCGCAATAATAGCAATGACCACCAACAACTCAATCAACGTAAAGCCTTCGTTCCCGGCTTTGACCTTATTTTTGTGTTGTGGATGCATATCTCAGTAGACATCCCGCCCAAACCAGACCCAGCTTTCTGGTGTTGGGCGGGTGCTGGCACAGTCATTAATTAATCAGAACGGGTTAATCAACCGAAAATAGTTCGCGCTGGTGCCCGCCACCGGGTAGATTTTAGTGCTTAGGCCGCCGGTGTTGGTCAGCTCCAACCAGGTGCCCGTGGTCAGATTCGTATTGACCTCCAAAAAGACTCCCGGACGGCCCAACCAGTTGATCGGAACGTTACCGTCCGAGTTTTTTGATCCGATCGCCAGATTACCGAATGACGGTTCCTGAACCATGCTGCCAAAGGTATCCTGGGGCATGACGTAAGTGCCCGTGGACCGGATGTAACGGACGTGGTTTTGAAAATTAGTGGCCTCGTTGGCGGTGCCGTTGATGCTGTACTGATAGGAAACCTGCACCGGATATCCCGCCGGAATGGGAACCGTTATCGTATAAATCTCGCTGCCCAGTGGATTGTTTTGCATGAGGAAATTACCCAATGGGTTGCCCGCGGGACTGTTGGTCCATGCATCAAACGCGTAGTTCCCCGGCGAATTGGTGACATCCACACCGTTAAGATAAACACTGTCCGTGTTGGGATTGAAGACGTGCAAATCCGTTCCCACGGCATTCGTCATGTTTACACTGAACGTCACATAATTGGTAAGTGGCGGCGCCGGCAACACGGTATTGACTGAGATGTCGCTGTAGTAAACGGCGGGCAGTGCAAAACTGCCGCCGGTGGCGTTGGGCATCGTGAACTGCCGGTTCTGGTTGCCGCCCAGAACGGAGGGATTGCCCGGATAGGTATACGAAGGATTGTTTTCATAATTGCCGGCGCCATTCAAAAACTTGAACTGCGTCGTGGAGCCGTATCCATTGGTGATGGTCGCCGTCGCATAGTAAATGTTGGTGTTGCTGGCGTTGGGGTTGTTCGTGCAAAGCTGGCTGGTCCAATTGTTGAAATCACCCTGCAAGAAAACCTGCTGGTTGGCGGCCAAGGTCCCGTTCCAGGTTTGAATACTCATGTCCACCGCGAAGGTAAACGTGTTGGTGCCAATCGGGGCGTACGGTTGATCGCTGAAAAAGACAATCGGCAGGATTTGGGGATCGCTGGAGACGAAATTGAAGCGATTCTCGTTGTTTTGGGCAATTCCGTTGATGGCGCTGACGGATTCGTATTTGCCGGACGGCACGATTTTGTATTTAAATTCGTCAACCTCGCCCGGCGAACCCGTTGCGCCGGCATTCGGGAGAGTTCCAACATACACATTCGAAGTCACCAAACTAAACTGATTGGTCCTCAGGATCGTGGGGTCATTGGTCAAATAGGAGCCATCCGTCCAGCCGTTGACCTGGCCAATGACTTCCACCTGGTCTCCGGCGCCGGGCTTGAAAGTGCCAAGACCAATTTGCTGTGCCATATCCACCTTAAAAGTGCAGTTGCCGGCTACGACAACGCCCGCCGAGGGACCGGCATCGTTGTACCACTGAACAGGCAACACCAGACTCTGTTGGCCGCCACCCGCCGGCAGCAGCGTGGTCCGGTTGTCATTGTTATTCGCCGTGGTTTCGTAGCCGCTATTGGGAAAGTTTGGGACATAAAACTTATATTGGAGTTGGGTGCCGTTGGTCCCGACGGTATCATCATAGGTGCCCGTATAAAGATTGGTATTGGCCGCGGCGGGATTGTTGGTCAACTGAACCTGAAATATCTGCGGGTGTCCGGAAGCAAACGGATCAAACGCCTTGGCGTAAACCGTGTTCACGCCGTTGGTGAAAGTGCCGCTTTGAACTTGAAACGTCATGTCCACCTGAAAGGTGATCAGCGTATCGGCCTGGGCCAAACGGGTAGCACCCAGCAAAAGTCCGGCGCAGAACAGAAATGATGGAACGGCTGTTTGGGTCTTCATAATATTTTTTTAAACAGGGTGTTCCTTATGAAAATAGCATTGGCGCCGTTAAATACTACCGCATGTTTGTGCAGGTTGGACCCGTGCAAATCACGAATGCGGGTGAGTGCCGGGCGCACCCAAACCCGTGGTGAAAATCACCCCCCCCTCCCGCAACCTTGCCCGCCCCATCAACGCTCGAAAGCGGAACCCTACCGGTGTTGGGCGGTGATACGGACATCGCCCGGCGCCGGGTTTTCCCTTATCGGCCGGACTCCCATCAATGCAGGTTTTGTTGATTCCGGCCGTTAGAAAAGCCGGTCCAGCGGGCCATAACGTTTGGCCGTTTGCCAATAGGTTGTCGCCCGGCGCGGCGTCCGGAGTTGCAAAGCGTCCTTTCCCGCCAGCCGTAAAATCAGGCCGAACGGTGTAAGGATGAAAAGGAAAAAGAACAGGAGCGCGACCCGGCCCCCAACCTGGCTGATGGCAAATCCAAGCCGCATTGAAACCTGGTAATATCCCCGGAACCAGCGCGGCTGCCACCAGGCACAAACAGCCGCGACGCCAGACATTGCGATCACGAGAAGCCAGCGGTCGCTTGCCAGGATGTGCCGCCAGCGCAACACGGAACTCAAAATCACAAGCCCCAGCGCGGTCATCAGCGCGGACTTCCGCCATTCCTTGGGCTCGTCTTTCAAATTGAGTTTCATTTCAATCAGCCGGTGCAACCACGCGGCGCTGCAGAATCCTGCCGGGTTGCGCGGTTCGTTCGGCGACAAAACCGCCCATGATGAGATAATCCATTTCCGTGTTCATGAAACAGCGATAAGCGTCGTCGGGCGTACAGACAATCGGTTCCCCGCGCACGTTGAACGAAGTGTTGACGAGCACACCGCAGCCGGTCGCGCGTTCGAAGCGCAACAGCAGCTCGTAAAGCAAAGGGTTGCCATCGCGCGTCACGGTCTGGACGCGCGCCGAGTAATCCACGTGGGTGACAGCAGGCACGGTGGAGCGACCGGCTTTGAGCAGGTCCAACCCGGTCACCCCGGCCGGCAGCGGCTTTCGCAATTCCTTCCTGAGCGGCGCGGTAAACAGCATGTAGGGCGAGTCGGTGTCCAATTCAAAATAATCGGCCACGCACTCGCGGCGGACGACGGGGGCGAACGGCCGGAATGACTCGCGGAATTTCACCTTCAAATTCATCACCGACTGCATTTGGGGCGAGCGGGCGTCACCCAGAATCGAGCGGTTGCCGAGCGCGCGCGGGCCAAATTCCATCCGCCCCTGAAACCAGCCGACGATTTTTCCCGTCTTCAACAATTCCACGGCGAAATCCAACAACGCCGGTCCTTCCAGTTTTTGAAAGACCGCGCCGTGCCGGCGGAGGGCGGCTTCAATTTCTGCATCGGAAAATTCCGGTCCAAGCAGCGAAGACTGCATGGCATCGCCGTTGCCGGCCGGCCGTGGCGGCGCGTCCGGATGTCGATACCACGCGGCCAGCGCCGCGCCGAGCGCGCCGCCCGCGTCGCCGGCGGCAGGCTGAACCCAGACGTGGTCGAAGATTTTTTCCTTGAGAATCAGTCCGTTGGCAACACAGTTCAGGGCCACCCCACCGGCCAGACAGAGATTTCTGGAACCAGTGACTTCGCGGGCGTGGCGAGCCAGGCGGAGCATGATTTCTTCCGTAACCGCCTGGATGGAACAGGCCACGTTCATGTGCCGATGCTCGATTTCCTCCTCCGGCCGGCGCGGCGGCCCGCCGAACAGTCGATGGAACCGTCCATTGGTCATGGTGGTGCCCCGCAAAAAATTGAAGTAGTCCAAATTCAGTCGAAACGAGCCGTCGGGTCTGACGTCAATCAATTCGCCGCGGATCATATCGGCAAAGACCGGTTTCCCATACGGGGCCAGCCCCATGAGTTTGTATTCACCGGAGTTGATGCGGAACCCGCAGTAATCCGTAAACGCGGAATAGAGCAGCCCGAGCGAATGGGGAAAGCGGAGTTCTTTGAGGGGGCTGATTTCATTGCCGCGCCCGTGGCCAAGGGTGGTCGTCGCCCATTCGCCGACGCCATCAATCGTCAGGATGGCCGCCTCGTCAAAGGGTGACGGGTAAAAGGCGCTGGCGGCATGCGACTGATGGTGTTCGGCGAACAGGATTGGGCAGTCCGCACGCAGACCGGGCAAACCGGCGCGGATCGTTTTGCGCAAGTCCAGCTTCCCGCCGAGCCAGTTCGACAGCACGGTGGGAAAGGTGCGCCAGCCGCCGGGCACAACGGCAAGGTAGGTTTCCAGCAGGCGGGTAAACTTGAGCACCGGCTTGTCGTAAAAAATCACGGCGTCGATTTGCGACGGGGACAGGCCGGCATGGTGGAAACAAAACTGAACGGCCCGTGACGGGAAATCGGAATCATTTTTTTTGCGGGTGAACCGTTCCTCCTGCGCCGCGCAGATGATTTTCCCGTCACGCAACAGCGCCGCGGCGGCGTCGTGATAATACGCCGAGAGGCCGAGGATATGGCGCGGCGCAGACACGATTCAAAGAAACGGGTAAAGCGCCCAGGTAATACCGGAACTGGCGGTAAAAATCAAAACGACTCCCAGCAACAACAGGATGACGATCAAGGGAATAAGCCACCATTTTTTCTCCTGTCGGGAGAATTGCAAAAATTCTTTGAGCAGCGACCACATGGGAGTTAACAATCTAAAAATTGACTCGAACCCGGCCGCGCCGAATCCACGTCCGGCACGGCGAGGGTTCGGTTCCATTCCATCACAGGGATTGACGCCGGGAATTCCCGGGGTATTTCAACCCCGCAAGTATTTGACCACCGCTTCGGTTCGCGAGTGAACGTGCAGTTTTTCGTATACGGTCCGCACGTAACTGCGCACGGTATCAATGCTGATTTTCATCCGGTCGGCGATTTCTTTGTAGGCATAACCGTTCGCGAGCTGGTTGAGAAATTCCTTTTCGCCGGGGGTCAACCCCGCCAGCGAGGAGGGCGTGTCGTCCACGGAATGGGTGAAGAACTGAACGACCCGCCGGGCCAATTGCGGCGTCATCGGCGAACCGCCGGCATGAACATCGCGGATGGCCTCCAGCAGTCGCGCCGAAGCCGTGCGTTTGAGCAGATAACCGCTCGCGCCCGCCTTGAGGGAATTAAACAGCGAGTCGCTGTCCTCGTAAACCGTCAGCATCAGAAATTGCACGGCCGGCAGCGCGGCCTTCAATTGCCGGACACATTCGACCCCCTTTATCCCCGGCAGATTGATGTCCATCAGCACAACATCGGGCGGATGGCGGGGGACTTCCTTCAAGGCCGTTTCGGCATTCGCGTAGTCGCCGGCGAGTTTGAGGTTCGGAGCGCGACGGATGAGCGCCGCGAGGCTGGTACGAATGCCCTCGTCATCATCCACGATGGCAACTTTAATCTGCATGTCCTGGGCAATACTGGCAACCACACCCTACTCTTACTCCAATGGCGGTGACCGCTCAACTGCATAAACATGCGGCAAAACAAGTCCGCCCTCAAGTTCCGGCCGCGTTTGCAGTCTTCTTCAAATTCACTGCAAGTCTGACCGCGGTTCCCTGACCGGGGGTGCTTTGCCATTCCAGTTTTCCCCCAATCGCCTCGGCGCGCCGCCGCATGTTCCCCACTCCGTTGCGCCGGCCTTCGGCCAATGACGCCGGGTCAAAACCCCGGCCGTCGTCCCGCACGAGAATTTCCAGCGCACACCCGGAAATTTTCACCTGCACCAGAACTTCGCAGGCGCCGGCGTGCTTGAGCGCATTCGTCAGCGCCTCCTTGACGATGAGGAAAATGTTGTGGCGCAGGTCCGGCGGCAGTGCCAGTGCCGGCAGGTCATGCGGCAGATCCAGCCGGCAGCGGGTGACATTGCCGTCGAAGAGTTCGTTCGCAAAATGTGCGATGTACTCTGCCAGACTTTGCAGGGTGTCACTGCCCGGACGGACCGCCCAGACGATTTCCTCCAGCGCGCGTACGGTCTGGTCGGCCGCCTGGGACAGTTTGCCGGCGTGGGCTTCAACCTGCTCGGGTTTGTCCTTGTCCGCCTTGACCAGACCGCTCAACAGCGACAGCCGGGTCAGGGTTGAACCCAGGTCGTCGTGCAAATCCTGGGCAATGCGCGCGCGTTCCTGTTCCAGCGCGTGTTGCTGTTCGGCGCGTTGCAATTGAAACTGATACCTTCGCCGTTCGACCATGCGCACCGTGGCACCGACGGCCGCGAGAACAAATAACGCCAATGACGTGGAAAACCACCACGTCTGCCAGAAATGCACCACGACAAAATCATTAAACGAAGTGGCGATGGCCATGCCGCTGAAAATCCAGCCGTTGCCGCCGTCATTGCGAATGCCGCCGCTGCCGCCGTGGCGCAGGCGGATTTCGTCGAACGTTGCCTTCGCCTTGAATTTCGTTGTGACATCATCCGGCTGATTTTCCGCCGTCGCGCCGTGCGTCAGATTTGGATCCAGCCACACCGTCACCAAATCATCGCCGCCCGGGACATATTGCACTTTGAAAACAATCGTCCGCGGATGATTGTGGCTTGGCAATTCATAAGGCAACGTCTCGCCCATCGGCGCAGCTTCGGGATGCGCCGAACGCAAATTGAATTCGCCCGAGTCGATGGCCACTTTGTTCGACGGGCCGGTTTCCGACGTATAAGCCGCCGAATACCCCCAGGCTTCCAGCGCGTTGCCCACCCCCAGCCGCACTTTGTTGCTTTCGACCAGTTGAAACAACGCGTAATACGGCTCATCCGCCGGATCCGAAAGCGGGTCCACGCGGAATTTGAAATAAAGCGCGTCGCTCGCCTTGTCATCGCGTTTGACCTTGCCGCCGAGAATATCGGTGCCGTCCGGCGTCGAATGAATCACGCGTGAACCGGGATCGCTCCATAAAATGGCGGCGTGTGCCGGGATCGTCAGGACCGCCAGCCAGAGGAGCCCGCCGGTCAAGTGTGCTAACGTCGAACGCCGGGACATGAACCGATTATGCCGCCACCACCGAACCGGCACAAGCAGACCTTGCACGGAAGATGATTTCAGTCATCGCACATTTATGCGGTTGCCGGTGACATACCGCTCTGGCAATCAATGCGGATGCTTAATTCAGCCGGTAACCGGGTTTCCTCGAAGAGGTTTTGTCTGAAAATCGCCGCAGCCGGGCTGCTTTTTCTGCCGGGCCTCGCCAATGCGTTGCCGTCGGACATTGTGATCGGGAAAGTTCGCGTCCAGGTGCTCTCCGATTCGCTGGTCCGGCTTGAGTTGAAAGGCCCCCAAGGATTTGAGAATCGGACCACCTTTCACGTGTTGAACCGGGATTGGCCCGGAACGGCGTTCACAACCGATACCAACGCCGACCAGGTGGTCATTCACACAGCCAACTACGTCGTGCGCGTTCCCCAATCCGCCACCACGTTGGATGGCATCCGCGTCGAATCCCCCGACGGACGCATGCTTTATGCATACGACGGCAAACGGGAGAACAGCCAATGGTTGCCCGGCCCGGCCGACCAACCGGTGGTCTGGTCGTTTGCCGATACCCCGCGAATGGTCCCGCCGCCGTGGGGACTCACGCCGCCGCCGCACCCCATGCAAAACGGCGGCTGGGATCTGGGCAATGACGCGCCGGACATTTACGTTTTCGCGCCCCGCGGGAATTATCCAACCTTGCGAAAGGATTTTCTCAAGCTGACCGGACCGACCGAGATGCCGCCGCTGTTCATGTTCGGCGCGTTTGACAGCCGCTGGTATGATTACAGCGAGGCGACGGCGCTGAAACAGATCGACGATTACCGAGCGCGCCGGATTCCGCTCGATGTGCTGGTCGTGGACACCGGCTGGCGCGCGGGGGCGTCCACCGGTTACCAGCCGAACACGAATTTATTTCCCGATGTGGCGAGGTTTCTCCGCGAGGCACACGCCCAGAACACCCGGATTCTGTTTAACGACCATCCCGAACCACTCAACACCAACGTGACCGGGCTGGATGCCAGGGAATTGAATTACCGTTTCAACGGCCTGTCCGGTCTGCTGAACGACGGCCTCGACATCTGGTGGTATGACCGCAACTGGTGGGTCGCCCTCGTCCCGCCGGAGCCCGGCCTGAAGAAGGAAGTCTGGGGCATGCGCCTCTATCACGATACAACGGCGCGTGTCCGACCGGAACAGCGCCCGCTCATCATGGCCAACGTGGACGGCATTGATAATGGCATCCGCAAACGCCCGATGGATGCGGCCGCACACCGGTTTCCGTTCCAGTGGACCGGCGACATCGGGCCGGGTTACGATTTTCTGCGACGGGCCGTGGAAAACGCGGTCCATTCTGGGGTGCAATCGCTTTTCCCCTACGAGAGCGATGATCTGGGCGGACATGTTTCCAACCCGACGCCGGAACAATACATTCGCTGGATTGAATATGGCGCACTCTCGCCGGTTTATCGCCCCCATTGTACGCACAATCTGGAGCGGATGCCGTGGACCTTTGGACCGGAAGCCGAGCAGGTTGCCCGGCGATTTGTGGACATGCGCTACCGGTTACTGCCGGTTTTTTATGCCGCGGCTCACGAGAATTATGAAACCGGCGAACCGCTCCTGCGCCGACTGGATCTGGATTACCCGCAATTTGCCGAGGCCAGCCGCGAGGATGAATATCTGCTGGGCCAATACATCCTGGTCGCGCCGGTGCTGCAAGGTTCGATGCAAGTGGTCCCGGCCGACTGGCTGAAAACCCCGGATGGCCAGCCCGGATTGAAGGGGGAATTTTATACGAACGAAACCCTTTCCGGCGTGCCGGCCCTGGCCCGGACGGATGCCAACGTGGATTTTGACTGGAGCAAGAACAGTCCCGCGCCAGGTTTCCCGCGCACGCATTTTTCGGCGCGCTGGACAGGAACGATCGAGGTGCCGGCGGCAGTGGGTGACGTGACACTGGCCACGGTGGAGGACGACGGGGCGCGGGTGTGGATTGACGACAAACTGGTGGTGGACGCCTGGGGACCGCATGCAGCGACCACATCGGAAGCCGGCGCCGTGTTGACCGCCGGCCGGCCGCACCGGCTGCGCATCGAGTATTTGCAAATGGAATTCGATGCGCTCTTGAAACTACAGTGGCGATCTCCCAACGACAGCTCCGCCATCCGTGTAGCCTGGATTCCCCCCGGTACCTGGATCGACGCCTGGAACGGTGTAACCGTTTCCGGTCCCGTGACCGTCACATACCAGGTGCCGCTCGGCGAAATTCCGATTTACATCAAATCGGGGGCGATTCTGCCGCTGGCGCCGGAAATGCAGTTCACCGGGGAAAAACCGTGGAATCCCCTCACGCTGGATTTATATCCCTGTGCCGGCGAAACGAACACGGCCGTCCTTTACGAGGACGACACGTTGACCACGGCTTACCAGCGTGGTGAATTCCGCAATACGCCCATCACGGCAACCGCAGACGACGCGGCCAAAACCGTGAGGGTGGCGATCGGCGCGGCAACGGGTGGTTTTCAAAAAGCGCTGAATGAACGCTCCTGGATTTTGCGGATTCACCCCCCGGCGGCCTGGCCCAAAGATTGGACGCCGGGAAAAGTGGAAATCAACGGCCGGAAAACCAGCCCGCCGGTTCACCGGCTGGTTCGCGCCGGGAGTGCCATGCCGTTGGGCGATTCCATTGGCGCACCGGACGGGGATGTTTACGAAATCGACCTGCCCGCGACACCGGTTTCCCGGAATCAGTCGGTGGTGGTTTCTTTCGGGCCATAATTTATTGAATGACGGCATTCGTTCATTGCTCGTGCCGGCGCATCAGCCAACCTGTTGGACATGAATAGATTCCTTGGCGGCCGAAATGTCATGTGGTTCCCATTTGCCGCGATGGCATTCATCGTTTCAATAATTGCTACTCTGTCGGCGATGGCTTCCGAAGCGGTACTTTCGCCGGAAGGGCCTTACCTGACCGTAACCAATCTTGTCACCGCGGGTTTGCTCGAAGCGAGGATTTACACCGATTCCGGACACATCTCGCTGGCGGGTCCCGACCTGGCGGAAAATCCATTGGCTAACACGATCACGTTCGCGCCGCCGCAGGTGCAGATCGGCGGCGCATCGTACCCGATCGGTCGCGTGCTGTCCTCCACCGCCATCAGCAACGGCTGGCAACTGATCCAGCAAGTCGCGACAACGAGCGTCGTCACGCAACTCACCTTCGCGACCGAAGGCGTGATGCACTACGAGGTAATCGACTGGGGTTCGTTGCCAGTGACCAGTGTTTCACTGCAGGCCGCGTCCGACCCCAGTGAACATTTCTATGGCCTGGGAGAAAAATTCAACCAGTTCGATCAGGCCGGAAAACTGGTTCATATCCTGACCTTTGACAAAGCCGGCGACAAACAGGACAGTTCCTACAAAGTCACGCCGTGGTTCATCAGCACACGCGGTTACGGATTTCATTTGGATTCATCGGCGGAAAGCTGGTTCGACCTGCGCGCCGGATACCCCGACCGGTTGATCGTCACCAATTTGTTCCCGTCGTTAAAATTCAACGTCGTTTACGGCCCGAAGTTGACCGACGTTTTGTCGCGTTACACGGGCTACACCGGCCGCCCGCCGACGCCGCCGGCATGGGCGTTCGCACCATGGCTGTCATCCGACATCTGGCGCACCGGCGGCGAAGTACGTTATGCCGTCACCAAATACCGCACGCTGGGCATTCCCGGCTCCGTGTTCGTCTTCGATTCGCCCTGGGAAGTGGGCTACAACGATTTCACCTGGAACATGACGCAATTCGGCGCAGGCGGGACCTATGAAGGGACAAATTATGCCGGCTTCAATTCTCCCGGCGACATGATGACGTTTCTGCGCACGAACGGCTTCAAGGTTGTCTGCTGGCTGACGCCGCTGATCAACACCGATTCGACTGGCCACGGCGAAGTGGCGGGACAGAATCTCGGCCCATCGTCAAATTATGCGGCGGCTGCGGCGAATAACTACTTTGTGCGCGCCTCCGCCGGCGGCCCGCCGCTCATCGCACACTGGTGGAAAGGCAGGGGCAGCCCGGTGGATTTTACGAACCCGAACGCGCGCCAGTGGTTGACGGCACAATTAAGCAATCTGGTCGCGCAAAGCGGCGGCGTCATCGGCGGTTTCAAGACGGATGACGGTGAAAGCGGCAGCGCGGACGGCAATTCATACATTCCAACCAATGCGGTTTATTACGACGGGCGCACCGGCATCGAAATGCGAAATGGTTACGCACCGATGTACGAACGGACAATCTGGAACGTACTCGGTACGAACGGGATTCTGTGGGCGCGCAGCGGGTTTACCGGCTCGCAGGCCTATCCGGCTTCCTGGGCGGGTGACAACCAGCCGAACTTCGGCCCCAACGGACTGGCGGGCGTGGTCGTGGCCGGCCAATCGGCGGCCATGAGCGGTTTTGCGATCTGGGGCAGCGACATCGGCGGGTATCAGGACAGCCCGAAAATCTGGAGTTCGACGCCGGCGAACCTCTTCGAACGCTGGACGCAATTCGGCGCGTTATCGCCCATCATGCAAATGCACCGGCAGGTGACCACCGGCCGGCAATACCCGTGGAGCTTTGGTGACGAGGGCACGGCCAACTACCGGTTTTACGCGCAATTGCACACTGCGTTGTTTCCCTATCTTTACACCTGCGCGCAACAATGCAGTACCAGCGGCCTCCCGCTCCTCCGCCCGCTGGTTCTGATGGACCAGTCTGATACCAACACCTGCGGCATCCAGCACACCTGTCTTTTGGGAGATGACCTGCTGATCGCCGTAATGGTGACAAACCTCGCGACGACGCGGACGGTTTATCTGCCGGCGGGCAACTGGTACGACTTTTTCACGCAGCAGAAATTTGCCGGCGGCCGGAAGATCACCTGGTCGGACGCGGATCAAACCCGGACACCGTTGCTGGTGCGTGAAGGTGCGATTATTCCGATGATTTCAACCAATGTCCTTTCGCTCTGCGACGCCGCGTATGTCGGCAATTCCAACATCACGACGTGGGACGGTTCGCTGCAGTTTTTGGTTTATCCAACGACGAATTCCAGCTTCACGGTCTATGACGGAACCCGCCTGCAATGCCAGACTGCGGGTGCCGCCATCACCCTGACGCTGTCATCCCCGCCGCGCCCGGTGATGATGAAAATCTTCTCCACCCGGCCAGCGCGCGTGGAATGCGACGGGGTGCGGTTGCATCGCTTCACCGGCGCCACTGCCTTTGCCCGGTCGGCACAAGGCTGGCGGTATGCCACACCATTCGTGCTGGTGAAATTCAAGAGCGCCGGCGGCACCAACCGGATTGTGGTTCAAGGCAGCCGCTTCACCCGGTAATATCGTTGGGTGATTCCCGGCGACAGCGCGTCGGTATAACCCAGAGAAAGTTGCAGCGGCCCGGCAAAATTCGATGCGCCGGGCATGTCATTCCATCCATTGCCCAATGCGTTCGCATAGACCACTTGATAAGCGTATCCCGGCATCGAAGCCCAGTTCATGGCCACACCCGCCGGCAAGATTTGCGCGCTTAACAGCTTGAACCCGCGCCCCGGGTCCAGCAGATCAAACGTGCCGTTGCCCAACGAATCGCGCAACGCGGCAACGGGAATGACCAAAAATTCGTTGCTCTCGATATTGGGCCCGGAACCGGCGGGACATTGGGCAACAAGCGGGCCGCCATTGGTCGTAACGTAAGCCGCCGCGCACAGGTAAAGGTTCGTCGGCATGTATCCGAAGGCCTGCACCAAATCCAGCGCGCCTTCCATCGCGCCCGAAGTCGTTGAAACCTTGGCGCAGGGCCAGTTCGTTTGCGCACCGTTTACATACCAACTGAGATAGCTGTTCTGACTTTCGCCGGCGAGATAGGGTTTGGTGGTGGCCACCGCCACGGTGCCGGATTTGGCCCACGGCGCGGGCGCGCTCGCACCCGGCAATAATTGGTCGGAAACAAAAATGAAATAATCGTCCGGCCCGCCCGTCCCCGGCGAACCGGTCGCCACGTAAAGAGTCGTGCCGCGCACCGCGGCGTAAAGCACCAGACTGTTGGCAGCCAGCAAATAGCCGGGATAATCAAACGCGCCGTCCAGCACAAACGAGGGAACGTTTGTCGGCGCGGCGGCCAGGGTGTTGGTGCAAACCGTTGCGCCGGGCGTTGAGAAACCGGCACTGTTCGATGCCACAATGGAATAACAATGATAGCTGCTGGCCGCGAGCCCGATGTCGGAGTAACTCGTGTTGACAGTCGTCGTGATCGGCGAATCATCGCGATCCACCACGTAACCGGCGGCGCCCGAAGCCGCCGACCAGCTCAAGTTGATCTGATTGGTCTGAGTGGGGGTTACGGAAAGATTTTGCGGTTGCGCCGGCGGTTGTGGATTGCTGTTCGCGCTCACATTGAAATTCCAGTTCGCGCCGCCATTATTGTCCCAGGTTCCGGAACCGTTGTTGAAAACGCAATTCAAGTTCGTGGCACTGGCCGGCACGGTGACGGCATATTGCCACCCGTTCGACGTCCCGCCTTGCGGGATCATGGCCGCATCCGGCGAGACGACCGGATTCCAGTTGTTCCAGCCGAGATGAATATAAATCTGGCTGGCGGATGAAAGATTTCTTCCGGCCGCCACATACTGAATTGTCACCGCATTGCCGGCGACCGGCGGGTTGGGCAAAACCGAAACCGGTCCCCCGTTCCCGCCATCATTGCTGCCACTACCGGAACCAGCGCCTACCCAGACATGTTGAATCGGCGACTTGTAAACATTGCCATAGCTGTCGCTCGCGCTGACGTAATAATCCACGAACGCATTCGAGATGCCGGTGACCGGCGCGTAATAATAGTCGGCGATATACTCCGGTGTGTCGCCACTGACTGGCGGTGTGACGCGTCGGACCATGTTCGAAGTCTGCCAGGCGCCCGTCAGCGGGCCGCCCGCGTAGGTTCTGAACTGGTCACCCGCCGGCGGATTGGTGCCGTCGTTTCGGAGCAGCAGGCTGACATTGGTAATGCCGGAAACGTCGTAGGCATAAGTCCAAATCCAAAAATCCGTATTGGTGGCAACCGTCACTTTGTAACCGTACTGCACGCCAAAGTTGGTGCCACCGGGGTTCCACGGGGATCGTTGCGGCAGGAACACTGTCGGCGGCGTTGTGTCGGCGGACGGGTTGGCGGCAATGACGGCATCCACGTTCCGACAGGCGTTGGATTGGGCAACGATGGCCCGAAGACATTCGTCACCGTTGCAACCGTAATAAACGAAACCGCTGTCAAGGCCGGCCAGATAATAATGCCAGCCGAGTTCGACCGCGTTCGGTGAGCCGGAAAAACTGCCGGGATCGCGCACCTGATCCACGCGCGGCGTGGTGCCGGAGATTTGCTGGGCCGTCTTGACGCGATTTTCCGTGGCGACGATGACCCGCCAGTTGTCACCCTTGTCCGTGGTGCCGAGGCTGGGGTCCACCACGTTGTTCCCGTTGTTGTCGGCGTAGCTCGGCGGCCAGTTCCAGTTGATGAAGCTCGGCGAACCAAAATCACTGTCGGCAAAAACCCAGCCGCCATCTTCAACGTGGGCGATGTCGTTGGTGCCCGGCGGATTTTCGGCCAGAAACTGTTCGACGGTACTGGGTTCGTAGCCGTCGGCCACGGCGGTGCCGGCCATTTGTGACACCCATTCGTTGTAGTAGGAATAGCCACCGCTCCAGGCGTTGTCGCCATCATGCGCGCACAACACCAGGGATGGATGGGCGGGATTATTGCGCGCGGCAATGGGCGAGATCAGGCCGAGATCCCACGTGCCGTAACTGTCGCGCCAGCTCAAAACCTGGTCCGCCGGCACCATCAGAATCGTGCTGGCCACGCCGGTGTTCGGGTCCACGTAGCGCGCATAATGCACCTGGAACCCGAAGGGCATGACCTGCGTGGGGGCGCAGCCGCGCTCGATGGAAACGCGCTGGTAATTGGTCGCGCCCTGGGCCGGATTGATCTGGTCGGCGGGGTTCGGGATGTCGCAATTTTCACCGCCGCTGCCGAGCACCAGCGGGAAATCCGCACAGGAACGGGCGAGATGATTATTGGCCACCACCGTCCAGGCAATGCCAACCCGGTTGAGAATGGGAATGATGTGCTCGGAGAAACAGGTTTCGGCGGGGAAATAACCACGCGAGAGCGGCACGTTGGTACCCCAAAAAATCTGCATCTGTCGTTGTTGAATCTCCAGTTCCATCTGGAGCGTTTCGTCGCTGAGGAGCGGCGCGATGGCGTGATGATAGGTGAAGTTCACCAGGTCCAGCCGCGGTTTGCCACCGCTGGTCGTCCAGGAACGCGCCGTCTGGAAGCCATGGCTCCAATCGCCGGCGTAACCGAGCTGGCCGGCGGCGGCGAGGCTCTGGACGTTTTCCATGAGCGCGCCGGAGTAATTCACCTGCGCGCCGGCATTGGAATAACCCAGCAAGCCATCGAGCGTGGTTTCGATTTCGCCTTGATAGATATTGACCCGGTCGGACTCGCCAAAAATGGTGTTCAACACTTCCGGCGTCGGATGCGGCCGCCCGGCGTTTTGTTGCTGAATGGTGTCCCACGCATTCTCATAATGGTCGACGCCATCAACGCGCCGGTCGGGCCAGTAGATCGGCTGATGCAGGTGCCAGAGCCAGGTGGTGTGAACCTTGGTGCTGGTCTGCGCCGGGAGCGGAAGGGGTAGGAACAGGAACACAAAGCAGGTCAGAAAGGCGGCGCGGGAGAACGGCATAATGGGTCTTTGGCTTTGCGGACGGCAAGATACACCCCGTGTTTGGTGGCAGCCACCACACAAACATGCGGTGGTGGATGTGTCGGCGGCTAATTATATTCATAAAAAATCCAACAATCCGTGGCTTCATGTCGTGCAATGGGAAACTGCGCCGGGTTCAACCAATGTTGAAAAAGGCCATGACCACGATTACCTTCCAAGGCGGTCGTTTACCAAAATGATGTAACCCTTCGTCAGACGTGAATTCAAATTCCTTTTTTTCCATGGGGGCACGGTTTTGGACCGCGCGCCTGGCGTGCGTTGCGGTCCTGTGGGCGGCGGGTTTTCCGGATGCCGGTCTCGTTCGCGGCGAGGGGATGCTGGAGTTGTTCCAGACACCGTGGTCCGAGATTACCCAAAAGATGCCGGAGATTGCGGAGGCGGGTTACGACAGCCTTTGGCTGCCCAACCCGGCCAAGGGCAACAGCGGCTCGTTTTCGGTCGGTTACGACCAGTTTGATCCGTTTGATCTGGGCAGCACGAACCAGCAGGGGACGATTGCCACCATGTATGGCACCGAGGACCAGTTGATTCAGATGGTGCAAACGGCCCATCGGTTCGGTATCCGCGTTTATTTCGACAACATCATGAACCACCGGTCCAGCACGGTGCCCGCCTACCCTGGCTCCGGCACGCCGACGAATTATTACCCGGGCCTGATTCCCCAGGACTTTCATCTGCAAGTCGTCTCGGGTGGATATAAGAACTGGCCGTCCATTGGTGATCCCTACTGGTGCACCACTTCGGTGGTGGAGGACCAGCCGTTGTTGGGCCTGTCCGATCTGGCACAGGAACCGGGCACGAACAACCTGAATTTTGGAGCCAGCGTCGGCAATACGGCTCCCAAACCGGTGTTCATCCGGTTCCCGGGCAGGTCGGATTTGTACATGGACACCAATGGTCCCTTGTTGGGTGCGGGATCGGGCACCGGTTGGCCGTCGCCGGCGAACGGATATGGGCCGTTGAACGGGTGGCGGCCCTTTGACGGCCATGGGCAGCCGGTCCCGGAAGATGTGTCAACCTATCTCTGCCGCGCGGTGGCGTGGACGCTTTACACCACCAAGTGCGACGGGTTCCGGCTGGATGCCGTGAAGCACGTGCCGGTGAACTTCTTCGGCAACGAAACCGGTCAGACGGATGACCCGTCCTTCGGCGGTTACGCCGGCGCCGTTCAGGCCATGTACGATTATGTCCACGGCTATGGCAGCAACGATGTCGGCAACGGCTACGTTGAAACGGACGGCAACCGCAACAGCCTGTTCAATCCCGAATCGCCGCGCAACGACGCGATGCTTTTCGGCGAATACGAACCGTCAGCGCTCGATGCGGGCGAGGACTTTAATGATTATCTCCAGTCCGGCTTGCGCCTGTGCAACTTTCCGCTGTTCAGCCAGTTCAACTCCGCCATCAACAATTACGGGGGCAGTCCGGGACTTTACGGCATGGACGGCCGCGATTATATCCCGCCCGGCGGCAATTGCGACGCCAACGGCAACTTCAGCACGGCGCAGGCCGTGAACATGCCGCAAACGCAGGACAATGGCACCTGCTGCCCGGCGAACGAAACGCTGGAGAATTCTTATTTCTTCGTGCACGAGGGACTGCCGATGGTTTATTCCGATGGTTACAATCACAATCTGGCCAGCCTGACCAACGGCAGCACGCCGATTGTTTCCTATGCCAACTACCTGGGCGAATTCGGCGACAACTCCATGCCGGACACCATGTACACCCATAACCAACTGTCCCGCGGCGGCACCCGTTCGCGCTGGAGCGACCAGAACATCGTCGCCTTCGAGCGCTACGACTACCGCGACGTGGATCCGCCTTCGCTCTACGGAAATGCCTATACCAATCCGGTGGCCACGGTGGTGGTCTACGCCATGAATGACAAGGGTGGCGGCAGTTCGGGCGATATTGCCTTCGACGACGGTGTCAGCCGAACGAGCGACGGTTATTATCTGGTCGCCACCAACACCGCCAATGGGTCAAACACCGCAAACATTTCCATTCCCAATTCGCGCGGTTATGGCCTGATCGTCGGTTTTCCGCCGGGCACGCTCCTGACGCAATTGTCCAGTGCCGGCGATGTCGCGGGCGGCAATCGTGCCTTCCACCGGTTACTGGTACATGGCGCCACCAACAATCTCAGTGCCGCCCAGGCAACGGCCAATGACCCGAACCCGGTAAATCGCCTGATTTATGTCAACACGACTCCGCCGGCGGGTAGCGGCGCCATCGAACTGGCGATCCCGAGCGACGGCTGGGTGATGTACGGCGAACAATGGCCCGAACCGAGCCGCGCCAACCCCGCCACCAACGCCATCGTTTTCCGCCAGGGGGGCACCCAGGTGCCAAACATCACGATGTATCGCACGGATGGCACCAATGGCGATCTCAATTATGATCCGATGTTCCCCTTCAAAATGCGTGGTGGAGTTGACCCGTACACCGGCCAACCGGTCGTTGCGGCCGGCGAAGGCAATGTCTCCAATCTCACCTATGCCATTAATATTCCGGTGGTGACCAACGCGTCGTTCGACATCCTTGTCCGCAGCGACGCCTCGACTTCCAACACCCTGGTCAAACTGGATGGCGGCATCGACCTCAACAGCCAGATGGGGCTGGGTCCGACAACTTTCCAGCCGGGCATCGCGCCCACCAATTTCCTCGACTTGCGCGACAACAAGCCCGGCTACGCTGACGACCGGTTCCTCGGTTACGAACAAACGGCCTTCCAGTTTCGCAACGGCCCGGAAAAATTCGCCGCGCGGAATATTTTGAGCAACAACATCGTTTCGCTGGGCGCGGAGACGTATTATTACACCATCGGCGGCGCGAACACGGTCGTCCCCGGCAGCGGCCTTGGCGAGGGGATCACCAACCAGACGGCAATCTGGGTTTATCATGATCCGGCCGCGCCCGTGACGGTCTTGACCAACGCCAGTGTGCCCGTGGATCCGGCCAATCAGATGTCACCGACCAATCCGGCGGCCGGCCAGTCGGTGGACATCTGGGTGAGGGTCGGCTACTCGCTGGAAATCAACACCGGCTACATCTACTACACCACCGACGGCTCCAATCCCGAAGGCGCGTTTGGCATCGGCAAGGGCACGACCCGGGTCGTGCAGGCGCAGTGGGTGAATTATGACAGCGCCCAGGGCAACATTGACTGGTGGAAGGGTACGATTCCCGGCCAGTCCAGCGGCGCGCAGGTGCGTTACAAGGTCGGATTGTTTTCCGGCGGCAGCACGTATGCCGGCCAAAGCATCCCGCCGATTTCCTATGCCGAACCTTCCGGTTCCAAGTTGTTTGGCCTGACGCAGGCGGCCATCACGAATTTCAACCCCGCCACCGCCGTGGTCTGGCTCCACAACGATCTCAACCCCAACAACACCGTCACCGGATTGCAATCCGGCTTTCACATCATCCGCGCCCGGACTTTCCTGCCGGTCATCAATTACACCAATCAAAACTACGTCTACGCCAACCAGGCCCAGGTATATAACACCTTCGCGCAAACCTTTTATTACGAAGCCGGGCCGCCCACCGGCCTGATTGTCTCCCCCGCCAGCGACGGCACCCCGGTTTCCAACAGCACCCTTGCGGTGGTTGTCCGCACCGACAGCACGGTGACCGGCGTTCAATTCAACATTCAGGACAGCGACCCGAACAACGACGACATCATCACCCACCAGGCCAACGGCAATGGAAACGATACCAACGGCAATCCCATTTTTGTCAGCGCCACCCCGGTCACACCCAATCAGACCCTGAATCTGCAATATCCGAACGATCCGCAGGAGTTCCACTTGGTCTACACCAACGTGGCTTCCAGCGGCACGGCCACCCTCAGCGTGCGGCTTTCGGATTATGCGACCAGCGTCTATACCAATGAGGTCACGACATTGACCCGTACGGTCAACACCCTTGCGCCGCCGCAGACGGTTATCCTTTCCAGCCCGGCGACCAATAACACCATTGTTACCTACAGTAGTAATCTGGTTTATCTGATCCAGGCCTGCTTTGGCACCACGCTGGTCTCGGCCGTTTCCAATTTTGACATTACCATCAATGGCGTCCTCCAGCCGCAATCCTCCTATTTCATCCGTCCGGTGGGCACGGTGGCCGGTTGTCCCGGCATGAACTCGCTGTTTTACAATTGGAACATTACTTCGGGTGGCGTGTATAACATTCAAGCGACCTATAGCAACGGTATTGTCCTGAGCGATAACAAGACTGTCATTGTCACGCTGCCGCTCCAAATCACCAGCCTGGCCAACGCCAGCGCCAATCCGTTGATCGTCTGGGGGAGCACGCCGGGGGTTAATTATCAGGTCCTGGCCACCACGAATCTGACTCAGCCATTCGAACCCATCGGCTCCATCGTCACCACGAATGGATTTTCCGCCTCTTTTTACGACCCATCGCCGGCCGCGCCGCAAAAGTTTTACGAAATTGAAATCGTGCCCTGAAACCCCATTGTTAACGTCTCCTGTGCTTTTACGAACAAAAATGGCGCCAAAATGGCGCTTACCACACAAACATGCGGTAGCAAATTGGTTAGAAAAACCCTAATCTAGGGCACGATCCTGAACAACAATCAGTAACCAGACTCATCATATATGAAATTCAACACAATCCTTGCGACGGGAGCAGCTTCGGCGTTTTTGAGCGCGACTGTTTGCGTGCATGCTCAAAACCTGAACGGAACCGTGAGCCCGAGTTTCTACGGCAGTCCCTTGGCCGGTCAAACCATCAATACCGGCTTCGGTAATGCCGCCGGCGGTAATGATTCAGCCGGCGGTTCCGAGTTGGATGCTGCTTATGGCACGATTTCCGGTGGGAATCTGTACCTGTTCCTGGCGGGTAACGTCGAAAACAACGGCAATCACCTGAACGTATTTATTGCAGGCGGCGCGGCGGGCGGACAAAACGTTTTGAATGCTCCTGCCACCGGCACGCTGGCAACCATGAACGGTTCCACTTTTAGCCCGGGCTTCAATGCAACTTTCGCCTTCGACGAGAACGATTACGCGGGCACACTGTATAGCGAAGAATACAACCTGATTGGCGGCACCGGCGGTTACGTCGGGTCTCTCGCCAACAGCGGCACGGGAATTTATGCCGGAATTGATGGCACCGGCCAAAGTACCGTTGGCACCATAGGCCTTTACGTCAACAACAACAATGCCAGCACCATGGGTGCCGCCGGTGCAGCTTACGCTGGGGGCGCCGCCGTGACCACCGGTTATGAACTGGTTATCCCGCTCTCCTCAATCGGATACGGCGGTGGAAATATTATGGTTCTTGCCGACGTCAACGGTGGCGGCGATTCCTACCTCGCCAACCAATTCCTTCCGGGTTTGCCTGTGGGAACGGGCAATGTGGGCGGTGGCGGACCCTTTACTGGATCAAGTGGTGGCCAGTTTAACTTCGGCAGCACTCCGGGTGAATACTTCACCGTATCCGCCGTCCCCGAACCGGCCAGCATGGCAATGCTCGGTTTCGCCGGTTTGACGACGCTGTTGGCAATTCGCCGCCGGAAGTAATCAGATCCGTTTTTCCATCAAGCCCCGCCTCGCGCGGGGCTTTTTTATTGCTCATCTTCCACTCTGCTCAACCAGGCGCCGAAGCTCCTGATTCAAGGCGTCCGCCTGCTGTAGTGTCTCCAATGGCAGGTGCATGCGGTAGCGCCAGTAATGCCTGGGATTGGCCGGCACGTTGATGCGCTCGGCGGCGAAATCCTTGCGCCGCAGGGTTTCATTCAGTCCCAGCAGGTCCTGCAATTGGAAGATGCTCCAGATGGCCGGGGAGGCCAGATGCTGGCATACGATGGCCTGATTGATCCAAACGTCGCAATGCGGCGGCGCGGCGCCCGGCTGGTTCAATTCCTGATTGAAAAATCTCTGCGTGCGCGGCGGGTCTTCCTCCCACCAACCGCGAATCGTGCTCATGTCGTGCGAAGACGGCGTGACCACGCTCAGATACGGCGCGTCCTGGGGGCGGGAAAATTCCCGGTGGAGGTCCTTGGGCATGCGCTGGATTTCCAGGCTCAACAGACCCAGTTGCTTCATCACCTCCGGTACGCCGGCGGGCACAAATCCCAGGTCCTCGCCGCACACGAGCATGTTGGTGACGCGTTTCAGGGCCGGCAGCTTCTGCATCGCCTCCTGTCTCCAAAAATCATCCTGACGCCGGAAAAAATAGTCCAGATAGAGGTCCCGCAACCCGGCCTGGATCCGGGGTTCCAGGGATTTGAAGGAAAACGTGTCTTCCATCGCAAAGCGGAAATGAAAGCGTTGTCCCCGGGCATTTTCGTCTTCGAACAAAATCACGTTGCTGATCAAGTCGTACAAACCCTCCCGCATGGTTTTAGTGCGCTCGTTTTCCTCCCGTGCGGCAAAGTGGCGTTCCACCTGGCGTTGCGTGGCGAATTCGGGCCTCAGCGAATAGCTGCCGGTTTGCGTCGGAACCAGAAATTCGCGTTTTACCGATTCGCCAACGGTTCCAAAAATATCCTTGAGCAACGGATCGGTGATATAGGATCGGGTAAAACGATCGTAATCAAACGGGATGCCGCGGCCGTGAAATTCATGAATGTCCACCGGAATGGCGGGGACAAAACATCCCATGATCCCTTCCACGGCGTGCGCGGGAATGCTCCAGATGCGAAAGAATCCGAGGATGTGATCCAGACGAAACGCATCGAAGTACTCGCCCATCTGCTCGAAACGCCGTTTCCACCAGGCAAAACCATCCGCCCTCATGCGCGGCCAGTTGTAGGTGGGGAATCCCCAATTCTGTCCCTTCACCGCAAAGGCGTCCGGCGGGCAGCCGGCCTGAACCTCCACGTAATAAAGTTCGGGTTGTTGCCATACGTCGGAACCGTGGCGGTAAACGCCGATGGCGATATCGCCCTTGAGCACGACTCCGAGGCCGTGCGCGTACTGCGCGGCTTCCGTTAATTGAAGATGCAGATGGTATTGGATGAAATAGTGCAGCGCGATGTCGTCATGCGCCGGGGAATTTTCCGCCGACAATTCGGCGATTTCTTCCGCCCGGTAACTGCGAAAAGCCGGCCATTGGTTGAAGTCGGACGTCCCGTATTTGTCGCGCAAATGGCAAAAGGCCGCATAGGGCACCAGCCAGTGGCGGTTTTGCGAGAAAAACGAACGATAGCCCGCGTCTGCCAGCGTCCCTGCCTTTTGTGACGGGAAAATCCGTTTGATGAAATCGAGCTTCGCCTTCAGAACGGCTTCATAATCCACCGTATCAAGCGCGTTTAAACGCCTCCGTTCCGGTTCCAATGGTTTCAACCGACCCTGGTTTCGTCCGGTGACAACGCGCGGGAGATTCAGGTAAATCGGGTGCAGCGCAAATGCCGAAATCGCGGCGTACGGATACGAATCCACCCAGGTGCGCGTGGCGGTGGTGTCATTAACCGGCAGGATTTGAATCAATTTCAAACCCGCCTTGTGCGCCCACTCCGCGAGCGGTTTGAGGTCAAGAAATTCACCGACACCAAAACCGTTTTCGGTTCGCAGACTGAACACCGGAATCGCCACGCCCGCCCCCTTCCAACGGTCGGCCGGCAGCCGGACAAACCCGTCGTTGACGAGTGTGTGTCCGCCCGGCGCGGCGAAGTCGTTCAAGACACGGTTGGCGCCGTCCTCGTAGCGGGCAAAGACATTTTTTACGATGTCGAAGACCCCGTATTTGTAGGCAATGGGAAAAGACTGGCCCCGCAAATCCAGTTTTACGCTCAAATCACTCCGGGCCGCCGACCGGTTTAGCAAAATGGGTTTTGCCGTGTTCCAATTTCCCAATGCCGGACCGTCGCCAAGCAGACAGAGTGTCTGGCCCCTGGCAAGCAAAGGCGCTTTGACCCGGAACGTATGGGTCGGGTTGGCCGGTGCGGGAACGTGGACTTCGGCACTGCTCCCGACCAGCAGAACCTTCTTGAACGGCTCGGTGTAAAAAACATTCTCAGCGGAGCCGGCGTCGTTCCATGAATCGATCACCAGCAATTCGTCGTGACCAAATTCGGAAGCGACCAGCGCCCGGTCACAGCCCCAGTCCGCCACCTGCGAACCGTCGGCATTCCGCAAAATATATTCGTAGCCGATCGGGGTGTTTATGGTGTCCGGCGGCAACTCAATTGAGACCTGCCAGAATTCATCGTTGAGATACTCAAGCGGCAGGGCTTTTTCAATTTCACCGCCGCCCAGCGAAGGATGGGCGCCGGTCAACCAGAGCGATTGCCTGAACTGCGAGCGATATCGCAATCGAAAGGTCAATTTCATCAGCCGGTTACTTTTGCCGATCAGCCGCAAGCTGTCAGTAAAAACCCCGCGCATGTTCATGCGATTGCCTGAATACCAGCAGCGGCTCCGACCGGTTCCCAAATGCCGGCGGGGCAAGTCCGGACCGTTGCGGAAGGTCAGCCCCTCCCCGTTCGAGGCCGGCAAGCGGTTATCCGGTTCCAGGAACTGTCCGTCGGAAAAAAATCAGGCCGCACAAAGGCGTTGATCCATGCGTGAAAAACAGGCCCGGAAACCGGAAAGCAGACCGCCTTACGGTGTGGCGGTCCGATGATAGATACACCAATCGTAACCGCTGAGATTGAAGCTGGGAAGGAGGTTGCCGGCGGAAACCGGCCGGCCGCTGATTTTCACCGGCTCAAAACTTTCCGTGTCCGGCAGTTCGACCGACCCGGTCACGCGGCTGCTCGAAAGGTTGATCAAGACCACAAACTCATCCTTCGCGTCCCGTCGCAGGATGCTGACGACCTGGGCCGGGGCCGTATTGGTCAGCCAGACCACCTCACCATTGTAGAACGCGGCGTTTTGTTTGCGGAGTTTGATCAGATCCCGGTAAATGTCACGCAGCGGTGGACGTCCACTGGCATGCCAAAACACCGGCATCTTTTCAAACAAGGCCGGGTCGGCGGACTCGGTGGCATCACCCGCTTCCATGCCATTGTAAAAGAGCGGCACGCCATCGAGCATCAACACCAGCACCTGGGCCGCGAGCGCGCCATTCATTCCGTAACGCACCACCGCCCGGGTTCTTTCGTGGTTGTCGGTAAAGCGCAGGTGCAACGCGCCCTTGGGGAACTGCTGCTGGGTGTGTTCCCATGATTCCCTGATGAAATCGGCGGATAGTTGGCCGCCCATGACCAGGTCCAACACGTAGATGAAGTTCCAGGAGGAATCCACGTCGAAGGCATTGGTCAGCAGTTCCGGCTTGGCGCCGGCGTCAGCGAGAATGATGACTTGCGGATTGATCTTCTCCAGCTCCGCCCGGGATGCTTCCCAAAAATCAAGCGGTACATTAGGGGCCACATCGCAACGGAACCCGTCCACCCCGAAGTCTTTCAACCAGTATTTCATCATTTCGATCATGTAGCGGCACACCTCCGGATTCGCGTAATTCAATCCGGCCACGTCCGTCCAGGCGGGGTCGGGCGGAATAATCGCTCCATTCTTGTCGTGTAGATAAAACTCCGGATGGGCCATGAGCACGCTGTCCCAGGCGGTCTGGCCCGCCACGATGTCCATGACGACTTTCATGTCGCGCTTGTGGGCTTCCTCAATGAGCCGCTTAAAGTCGTTGGTGGTGCCGTAGTCGGGGTTGATGGCATAAAAATCGCGCACCGCGAACGGACTTCCGATGGAGCCTTTCTTCATCTTTTCACCGATCGGGTGGACAGGCATCAGCCAGAGAACGTCCACCCCCAGATCCTTCAATTCGTCCAGCCGGGCGGTAATGGCATTGAGATTTCCCTCTTCAGAAAAGTCTCGCGGAAAGATTTCATAAACCACCGCGCTCCGGAGCCAGTCGGGCGATTTACGGGTGCTCAAATCAGACGGATCGGCCGCTGAAATAACGGCCGAATTGACCGCCAGCCAGCCAACCAGCACTGCGGCCAGCAGGTTTCCATGTTTTCGTCTAATTCCGTTCATGGCGTTTGGAACATCGGGATGCATGTTCCGGGGTTATGTTCCCGAGTATACGATTGAGCGGGCACGATGCAATACGTAAGTGAGGTTTCCATCAGGACGGGCAACTTCCTAACAATCTCATAGCCGCTGAGCCATGGCCGCCAGAACCTGGCTTCCAAGCAAGGCAATTCGGCAGTCTGAGGTCCCGTCGAGCCATATTGCGTCTTTGGATTTTAGCCCTGTCCAGCGTCGGAAGGGTATCAGGAACACTGAAAACCTCAATTTCCCTTTAAAAAAACTGGTGCGCATAGCAGGACTTGAACCTGCACGGGTTGCCCCACTACCACCTCAAAGTAGCGTGTCTGCCAATTCCACCATATGCGCAACCGGTTAAACAATGAAGCAGGCCCAACCCGTTCAGGCAAGGCGATTTTAACTGCCAAAAAACCACTGCCAGCCGCGCCAATGCTGCGGTTGCGGCGCGTTAAACGTCCGACTGGGCGCATGGCCCAAATCCAACTGGAACAAAATCCCCACACTGTTGGCCCCGCGGCCATGCGAGCGGATGGCGTCGATGCCGTACCCGTAACTGGCCATGATTTTCAACCGGTCGGATGGCGAATGGTATAAGATGCCGCCGCCCACACCGCTGAGCCGGTTGCCGGGCTGGCTTTCACCGGGCAGATAATCCACGAAGGCACTGGACGCATTCAGATCCAGATCCCAGCGTTTGTTGGGGTCCAATGGCAACAGGTAATTCGCATTGAGCAGCGCAAAGTTCCGGGCGCTGATTTCCTGAAAATAATAGCCCGGCAATGAGAGTGGAAATTCCGATATCAGGGGCAGAAACCCGCCCAACCGGTAAGCGCTGAAACGGTCGGCGTCCAGGCTCGTGCCCGCGGTCAGCCGCACGTAAAAATTCTGCTGGCTCTTGGGCAGGGTGTAAGCCAGCGCGCCCTCGGCCCAAAACAAATGCGATTGCCGGTTGAATTGGCGGTCACCGTTGAAACC
>Ga0070731_10000377_pt1 | contig 62790 bp, 59 predicted proteins | sample Coa_R1_2_FD_66448 | JGI IMG/M metagenome (GOLD analysis project Ga0070731, IMG submission 66448) | Surface soil microbial communities from Centralia Pennsylvania, which are recovering from an underground coalmine fire - Coalmine... | ecosystem: Environmental > Terrestrial > Soil > Unclassified ... | reverse complement strand
AGCTGCTCGGCGACGGCAGGCGCTGGGGTATCCGCCTTTCCTACAAGGAGCAGAAATCTCCCGACGGCATCGCGCAGGCATTTCTCATCGGCAGGAAGTTCATCGGCAGGGACCCGGTTGCGCTGGTGCTCGGCGACAACATCTTCCACGGCCACGATCTCACCGGCCTGCTGCAGGCGGCGGCAAAGCAGCGCAGGGGCGCGACCATATTCGCCTACCCGGTGAAGGACCCCGGGCGCTACGGCGTGGTGGAATTCGATAACAAGAACAAGGCAAAAAGCATCGAGGAAAAACCGGCGCGTCCGAAATCCCGCTACGCGGTGGTCGGGCTCTATTTCTACGACAACCGCGTGGCGGGCATCGCCTCCCGGCTCGAGCCCTCGGGGCGGGGCGAACTGGAAATCACCGACGTCAACCGCGAATACCTGGCGCGCGGGGAACTCTCGGTGCTGCCGCTGGGCCGCGGCCACGCGTGGCTGGATACGGGCACGCACGAATCGCTGCTGGAGGCCTCGCATTTCATCGAGACCATCGAGCGCCGGCAGGGCCTGAAAATTTCCTGCCCGGAGGAAATCGCCTGGCGCATGGGTTACATCGGCGCGGCGCAGTTGCGCGCGCTCGCCCGGCCGCTGGCGAAGAGCGGCTACGGCGAATACCTGCTGCGCGTGCTGTCGGAGAAGCTGTACCGGTGAAGGTCGAGCGCACGGCGATACCGGAAGTGCTGCTGCTGGAGCCGAAGGTGTTCGGCGACGAACGTGGTTTCTTCATGGAAACGTGGAACTCGCGCACCTTTGAAAATCTCGGGATCAAGGAAAAATTCGTTCAAGACAATCATTCGCGTTCATCGAAGAACGTGCTGCGCGGGCTGCACTACCAGCTGCGCCAGGCGCAGGGCAAGCTGGTGCGAGTCACCGCGGGCGCGATCTGGGACGTGGCGGTGGACCTGCGCCGCTCCTCGCCCAGCTTCGGCCGCTGGGTCGGCATGCGGATCGACGCGGAATCGAAACGCATGCTGTGGATCCCCGCCGGTTTCGCCCACGGTTTCCTCGTGACTTCGGAGGAAGCGGAGGTGCAGTACAAGACCACCGACTACTACGCGCCCGAGCACGAGCGCACCCTGCTGTGGAACGACCCGGCGCTCGCCATCGCCTGGCCGCTCGCGGGCGAGCCAGTGATGACAGACAAGGACCGGCGCGGCAAGCCGCTCGCCGCCGCCGACACCTTCGCTTGAGGATCCTGCTCACCGGGCGCGGCGGCCAGGTCGGCTCGGCGCTGGAGCGCTCGCTTGCACCGCTTGGCGAAATCAGCGCTTTCGATCGGGAAGGTCTCGATCTTTCGAATTCGGATGCGATCGGAGCGGCAATAAAAAAGGTAAAGCCCGACGTCATCGTGAACGCCGCCGCCTTTACGGCGGTTGATCGCGCCGAAAAAGAAAAAGACGTTGCGTTTGCGGTGAATGCCGGCGCGGTAGAAAAGCTGGCGCGTGAAGCAGAATCGCTGGACGCTTTGCTGATTCATTTTTCCACCGACTACGTGTTCGACGGCGAAAAGAAGATTCCTTACGTTGAAACCGACTTGCCCAATCCCTTGAGCGTATACGGGCGCAGCAAGCTGCAAGGCGAACGGAGTATCGCTACGAGCGGTTGCAGGTATTTCATCTTCCGTACCAGCTGGGTCTTCGGGCCGGTGGGACGCAATTTTTTGCACGCGATCCTCGCCGCGGCGAAGGCGAAGCCCGAACTTCGGGTAGTGGACGATCAGCGCGGTGCACCGACCTCCAGCCTTGCCATCGCGGGCGCGGTCGCGCAGGTAATTGGAGATCGTGATTCGTTGAAGAAGCCTTCCGGGATCTATCACCTCAGCGCGGCAGGAGAGACTACCTGGTACGGTTTCGCAAGAGAAATTCTTGCCGCGAAAGGGTTGAAAGCTCCGGTCGTGCCAATCTCAAGCGCGGAATACGGCGCGCCGGCCCGGCGGCCGAGGAATTCGCTGCTGGACAATTCGAAAGCCGGAGCGGCATTCGGAGTGAGGATTCCGGACTGGCGGGAGGATCTCGCTGCGGTGCTCGCCGCAATCCACTAACATCGTCGCCATGGATTTCATCGACCTGAAGACCCAGTACTCGGCGCTGCGAGAATCGATCAACGGGCGTATCCAGCGCGTGCTCGACCACGGCCAGTACATCCTGGGGCCCGAGGTGAAGGAGCTTGAGGACCGCCTCGCCGCTTTGACCGGCGCGCGGCACTGCGTTGCGGTCGCATCGGGCACCGAGGCGCTGCTGATCGCGCTGCTGGCGCTGGGCGTGAAACCGGGCGACGAAGTGGTGACCACGCCGTTCACTTTCGCGGCCACGGCGGAAATGGTCGTGCTCATCGGCGCCAAGCCGGTTTTCGTCGACGTGGAGGAAGACACCGCGAACATCGATGTCTCGAAGCTCGAGGCGGCGATCACGCCGCGCACCCGCGCCATCCTGCCCGTAGGGCTGTACGGCCAGCCCGCCGACATGGACGAGATCAACGCCATAGCCGCACGTCACAAGCTGCCGGTTATCGAGGACGCGGCGCAAAGCTTCGGCGCGACCTACAAGGGGAGGCAAAGCTGCAATCTCTCCACCATCGGCTGCACCAGCTTCTTTCCCTCCAAACCGCTCGGCTGCTACGGCGATGGCGGCGCACTGTTCACCAGCGACGATGCGCTTGCCAAGGCAATGCGCGAAATTCGCGTCCACGGTCAGTCGGGCCGCTACCGGCACACGCGCATCGGCGTCGGCGGGCGAATGGATTCCATCCAGTGCGCCGTGCTGTTGGCGAAACTCGAGCGCTTCGACTGGGAAATCCGGCAGCGGATCGAAATCGGATCGCACTACGATGCGCTGCTCGCTCCTTCGGTGAAAACCCTGAAGGTTCGTCCAGACCGGACCAGCGTCTATGCGCAATATACCGTGCGCGTGCACGAGCGCGCGCGGTTCGAGCAGGAGCTGAAGGTACGCGGAATTCCTACCGCGGTTCACTATCCGCTGTCGCTGCACCAGCAGCCCGCCTACGCCGCCGGCTACGCGGGCCAGTCGTACCCGGTATCGGAACTGCTGGCGCGCGAGGTGATCAGCCTGCCCATGCACGCGGACCTCGATGAAGGAACGCAGCAGCGCATCGTCGCAGCGGTGCGCGAGGCGGCGTCGGCTGCGCCCCGAGATCTCACGTAGGCATCTAGTAAAATCGGAGCGATGAAAACATCCCGGAAGACAGCGCTGATAACCGGCATCACGGGTCAGGATGGCGCCTATCTGGCCGAATTCCTTCTCAAGAAAGGCTACGAGGTGCACGGCATCAAGCGGCGCGCATCGCTGTTCAACACCGAGCGCATCGACCACCTGTACCAGGATCCCCATGTGGACGGCCGGAGTCTGATCCTGCACTACGGCGACATGACCGATTCGATGGCGCTGACGCGCGTGGTCCAGCTCGCGCAGCCCGACGAAATCTACAATCTCGCTGCGCAGAGCCATGTCGCGGTATCTTTCGAGGAGCCCGAATACACGGCGAACGCCGACGGCCTCGGCGCACTGCGCCTCTTGGAAGCGATCCGCATTCTCGGCATGAGCAAGAAGACGCGCTTTTACCAGGCTTCGACTTCGGAGCTATACGGCCTAGCGCACGAGACCCCGCAGAAGGAGACCACGCCGTTCCATCCGCGCTCGCCGTACGGTGTCGCTAAGCTCTACGCGCACTGGATAACCATCAACTACCGCGAGGCCTATGGCCTGTTCGCGGCGACGGGCATCCTCTTCAATCACGAATCTCCCACTCGCGGCGAAACGTTCGTCACCCGAAAGATTACGCGCGCCATGGCGCGCATCAGGCTGGGGCTGCAGCCCGGCCTGTACCTCGGCAATCTCGGCGCCCAGCGCGATTGGGGGCATGCACGCGATTACGTCGAGGCGATGTGGCGCATATTGCAGCAGAAGCGGCCCGACGATTTCGTGATCGCGACCGGCGTGCAGCACAGCGTGCGCGAGTTCGTAGAAGCGACGGCCGCGGAGTTGGGCATTGTGCTGCGCTGGGAAGGCAAGGGCAAGGACGAGCGCGGCGTGGTCGCCAGGCTCCGGTTCAAGCCGAAGGGCCGCGGCGCCGGGCTGCGCACGGGACAGACGATCGTGCGCGTCGATCCGCGCTATTTTCGTCCAGCAGAAGTCGAGTCGCTGCTCGGCGATGCGGCCAAGGCGCGCCGCCGGCTCGGATGGAAACCGCGCGTTTCGTTCCCTAAGCTGGTCGCCGAGATGACGCGCGAGGACTTGCGGGCTGCCGAGCGCGATGCGCTGGTCGGCCGTCATGGCTATCGCGCCTACGGCGGGCGCGAATAGGCATGGAGCGCGGGGCGCGCATCTATCTCGCCGGCCACACCGGGCTGGCGGGATCGGCGATCCTGCGCGCGCTCGAGCGCGCCGGGCATGCGAACCTACTGCTGCGCAGCCATGCGGAACTGGAACTCACCGATGCGCATGCGGTACGCGCTTTCTTCGAGCGCGAACAGCCGGAGTATGTATTCATCGCGGCCGCCAAGGTCGGCGGCATTCTGGCGAACCAGAACTACCCTGCGGAGTTCATCCACCAGAATCTCGCGATCGCTGCGAATCTGGTGCACGAATCCTGGCAGGTCAAGGCCCGCCGCCTTCTGTACCTCGGGTCATCGTGCATCTATCCGCGAGACTGCCCGCAACCGATGAAGGAGGAGCACTTCCTCACCGGTCCGCTCGAACCGACTAACCGCGCTTACGCGGTCGCCAAGATAGCTGGGGTCGAATCGTGCTGGTCGTACAACCGGCAGTACGGAACCCGGTTTCTCGCGGTGATGCCCACCAATCTCTACGGGCCGGGGGACCACTACGATCTGGAGACCTCGCACGTGCTGCCGGCGCTGATGCGCAAGATCCACGAGGCCAAGCGGCGCGGCGAGCGACGGGTGACGCTCTGGGGCAGCGGCCGTCCGCGGCGCGAGTTTCTCTATAGCGACGACCTCGGCGATGCCTGCGTCTTCCTCATGAATCTGCCTGATGCAGGGTTCGCCAGCCTAGTGGCCCCGGCAACGGCACCCTTGGTCAATATCGGTGCCGGGTCGGATCAGACCATCGCCGAATTGGCGAAGCTAGTCGCCGAAGTGGTGGGCTACGAAGGCGAGTTTGTCTACGATGCTTCCAAGCCGGACGGAACTCCGCGCAAGCTCCTCGATGCCTCGCGCATGACAGCGCTCGGGTGGAAGCCGGAGGTGAATCTGCGGCGTGGTGTTGCGCGTGCTTACGCGGATTTCCGGCGGCGTTTCGCAGCCGCGGCATGAAAATCCTGGTCACCGGCGCGGCCGGGTTCATCGGCATGCATTGCGCGCAACGGTTGCTGGCCCGTGGCGACGACGTTTTGGGCGTCGACGATCTGAACGACTACTACGACGTACGTCTCAAGGAAGCGCGCCTGAGGCAATTGTCGGATCATCGCGGTTTCCGTTTTTTCAAGTGCAACATCGCGGATCAGCAGGAAATCCAGCAACTCATTGCAAAAGAACGCCCGCGGCGCGTGCTGCACCTCGCGGCCCAGCCGGGCGTGCGCTACTCGCTCGCCAATCCGGGGCGCTACGTAGAGAGCAATCTCGCGGGGTTCGCCAATGTGCTGGAGGGATGCCGCCATGCCAGCGTCGAGCACCTGGTGTTTGCCTCGAGCTCGAGCGTGTACGGCAGCAATGCACGCCAGCCGTTCTCGGTCCATGACAACGTGGACCACCCCGTCTCGCTTTATGCCGCGACCAAGAAGTCCAACGAACTCATGGCGCACGCCTACGCGCACCTGTTTGGGCTGCCGGCGACGGGGCTGCGCTATTTCACCGTCTACGGACCCTGGGGAAGGCCCGACATGGCGCCGTTCCTGTTCACGCGGGCGATCCTCGAAGGGCGGCCGATCGACGTGTTCAACAACGGCCGCATGCGGCGCGATTTCACGTACGTCGACGATATCGCGCAGGGCACGCTGCAGGTGCTCGATCGCGCAGCCGCGCCGGATCCAGCGTTCGACCCAAGGGCGCCGGATCCCGGCACGAGCAGCGCGCCGTGGCGCATCTACAACATCGGCAACCACGAACCCGTCGAGTTGCTGCACTTCGTCGGGCTGCTCGAGGAAGCGCTGGGCCGCAAGGCCGTGAAGAACATGGCGCCGATGCAGCCCGGGGACGTCGCGGAAACCTTCGCCGATGTCGAGGCGCTGGAGCGGGCGACCGGTTTCAGACCGAAGACCACGCTTGCCGAAGGCGTGCGGCGCTTCGTTGAGTGGTACCGCTCCTACTACAAATCGGTATGACACCGAAGCAGGAGTTGCTCGCGAAACTCGCCGACAAGAGCGCGCTAATCGGCATTTTTGGGCTGGGCTACGTGGGCCTGCCGCTCGCACTGCGCTTTTCGGAAGCCGGCTACCCGGTTCTGGGCTTCGACATCGACGAGGCGAAGATCGAAGCGCTGGCGCAGGGGCGGAGCTATATCGAGCACATCCGGGTGCAGAAGCCCCTGAAGGCAACGACGGACTACTCGCAGACCCGCGAGTGCGATGCGCTCATCATCTGCGTGCCCACGCCGCTCAAGGCCGGGCTGGAACCCGACCTGAGCTTCGTGCTGAATACCGTGGAAGCCCTCGTACCGCACCTGCGGCAGGGCCAGATCGTATCCCTGGAAAGCACCACCTATCCCGGAACCACGGATGAGGAATTGCGGCCGCGGATCGAAGCGCGGGGCTTCGCCCTGGGACGGGACGTGTTCCTGACCTTTTCCCCCGAGCGCGAAGATCCCGGCAATCCGCAGTTCGAGACGCGCACCATTCCCAAGGTCTGCGGCGGCACGACGCCGGATTGCCTGGAGGTGGGCCTCGCGCTGTACGGCGCCGCCGTCGACCGGGTGGTACCGGTTAGCTCGACGCGCGCCGCGGAGATGACCAAGCTGCTGGAAAACGTCCATCGCGCGGTCAACATCGCGCTCGTCAACGAGCTAAAGATCGTCGCCGACCGGATGGGCATCGACATCCACGAAGTGATCCGCGCCGCCGCGACCAAACCCTTCGGCTTTGTTCCCTACTGGCCGGGCCCGGGCTTCGGCGGGCATTGCATCCCGATCGATCCGTACTATCTGGCCTGGAAGGCGCGCGAGTACGGCGTGCAGGCGAAATTCGTCGAACTCGCGGGCGAGGTCAACCGCGCGATGCCTGGCTGGGTGGTCGGCAAGCTCGCCGAGGCGCTACGGGCCCGCGGCAAGGCGGTCGCCGGCAGCCGCTGCCTCGTGCTCGGGATCGCCTACAAGAAAAACGTCGACGACATGCGCGAATCGCCCGCGGTCATGCTGATGGAGCTGCTGGTGCAACTGGGCGCCGAGGTCGAGTACTCCGACCCGCACGTGCCCGTGTTCCCGAAAATGCGCGAGCACCGTTTCGACCTGGAGAGCATCGCGCTGTCGCCGGAGTCGATCGCTTCCTACGACGTCATACTGCTCGCCACCAACCACGACGCATTCGATTACGCGCTGCTCAAGCGGCACGGGCGCCTGATCGTAGACACCCGGGGCGTTTTCATCCAAGCGGCGCCGAACGTTATCAAGGCCTGAGTTATAATCTCCTGTTTTCTCAAGGGGATAAGCCCTTTTTCGCGGGCCGCGATGGAGCTCAACAAGCTACGCATTCTGGTCACCGGCGCGGACGGGTTCATCGGCTCGCACCTGACCGAGGCGCTGGTACGCGCGGGCCACCGCGTGCGCGCCTTCGTGATGTACAACTCCTTCAATTCGAACGGCTGGCTGGATCAATCGCCGGCCGACATCCGAGGAGCGCTGGAGCATTTCGCGGGCGACATCCGCGATCCGCACGGCATGAAGAAGGCGATGGAAGGCTGCGACGTGGTGATGCACCTGGCGGCGCTGATCGCCATTCCCTACTCGTATCATTCGCCGGACGCCTACGTGGATACCAACGTGCGCGGCACGCTGAACGTGCTTCAGGCGGCACGGGAACTGGGCGTGGCGCGGGTGGTGCATACCTCGACGAGCGAGGTGTACGGCACGGCCCGCAAGGTACCGATCGACGAGGAGCATCCGCTGCAGGGCCAGTCGCCGTACTCGGCGACCAAGATCGGCGCCGACCAGATGGCGCTGGCGTTTCACCGCTCGTTCGGCACGCCCGTCACCGTGCTGCGCCCGTTCAACACCTACGGCCCGCGCCAGTCCGCGCGCGCGGTGATTCCGGCCACCATCATCCAGCTGCTGTCCGGGCGCCGTCCGATCCGGCTCGGCGCGCTGCATCCGACGCGCGACTTCAATTTCATCAAGGATACGGTGCGCGGCTTCATCGCCGGCGCCGCCTGCGACGCTGCACTGGGCGAGGTGGTGAACCTCGGCAGCAACTTCGAGATTTCGATCGGCGACACCGCGGCGCTGATCGCCGAGCTCCTCGGGACGGAACTGGCGGTGCAAAGCGATCCCGTCCGCATGCGCCCCGTCGCGAGCGAAGTGGACCGCCTCTGGGCAAGCAACGCGAAAGCCGCCAGGCTGTTCGGCTGGACGCCTGAGTACGCCGGCCGGGACGGGCTGCGCCGCGGCCTGTCTGAAACCATCGAGTGGTTCCGTGACCCCGCCAATCTCAGCGCCTACAAAGCCGACGTCTACAACCTCTAGCATGGTGCCCGTCGACGCGAGCCGCGTGGTGGCGGCGCTCGAATCGATGCTGCCGCCGGGCCCGGGCGCGCTCGCGCTCCACGAACCGGTGTTCGCCGGCCGCGAGTGGGAGTACGTCAAGCAATGCCTCGACACAGGCTGGGTTTCCACCGCTGGCGAATTCGTCGGCCGGTTCGAGAACATGCTGCGCGAAACGACCGGCGCCGCCAACGCGGTGGCAGTGATGAACGGCACCGCCGCGCTGCACATGTGCCTGCTGCTGGTCGGCGTGCGCGCAGGGGACGAGGTGATCGTCCCGACCCTCACCTTCGTCGCCACGATCAACGCGGTCGCCTACTGCGGGGCGGCGCCGCATTTCGCGGATTCCGAGGCGCGCACGCTCGGCTTGGATGCCGCCAAGCTGGACGCCCACCTGCGCGAGACGGCGCAAGTGACGGGCGAGGGCTGCGTCAACCGCCGCAGCGGGGCGCCGATCCGCGCGGTGGTGCCGATGCACGTCTTCGGCCACCCGGTGGACCTGGACGCGCTCGCCGAAGTGTGCGCGCGCTGGAAGCTGGCGCTGGTCGAGGATGCCGCCGAGTCGCTCGGGGCGACCTACCGGGGGCGGCACACGGGCAACGAGGGCGTGGTTTCGGCCCTCAGCTTCAACGGCAACAAGGTCGTCACGACGGGCGGCGGCGGCGCGCTGATCACCAACAACGCGGAGCTCGGCCGCCGCGCGAAGCACCTCACCACCACGGCGCGGCTGCAACACCGCTGGTCGTTTCTCCACGACGAGGTGGGCTACAACTACCGTATGCCGAACCTGAACGCGGCGCTCGGCTGCGCGCAGCTCGAGCAATTGCCGGGCTTCGTCGCCGCGAAACGCGCTCTCACGCTGGAATATGCGGAAGCGCTGCGCGGCGTCGCGGGCGTGTCGCTTTTCCTTGAGCAGCCGTGGGCGCGCAGCAGCTACTGGCTGAACGCGCTGCTGCTCGACGCTCCCGACCTCGCCGCGCGCGACCGCATTCTCGACGCAACCAACGCCCGCGGCATCCAGACGCGCCCGGTGTGGACGCTGATGCACCGCCTGCCGCACTTCTCGGCCAGCCAGCGCATGGACCTCTCGGTCGCGGAAGCGCTCGACGCGAGGATCGTGAACCTGCCCAGCAGCCCAGTCCTGCGGCGCAGCCGTGGCTAAGCGCAAGGTATGCGTGGTATCCGGGAGCCGCGCCGACTACGGCCTGCTTTACTGGGTGATGCGCGGCATTCGCGATCATCCGGCCCTCGAACTGCAGACCGCCGTGACGGGGATGCACCTGTCGCGCCGCCACGGCGAGACCTGGCAGGCGATCGAGAAGGACGGCTTTCGCATCGACGCGCGCGTGGATACGCAGCTCGAGGACGACTCGGCGGTAGCGGTGACGAATTCGGTCGGGCGGGGCGTCATGGGCTTTGCGGACGCTTTCGCGCGCCTCGACCCTGATATCGTGCTGATCCTCGGCGACCGCTTCGAGATCCTCGCTGCCGCGCAGGCGGCCCTGCTCGGCAACCGGGCGATCGCCCATGTCGCGGGCGGCGATGTCACCGAAGGCGCGGTGGATGAGTCGATGCGGCACGCCATGACCAAGATGGCGCACCTGCATTTCGTCACCAACGAGGCCGCGGCCGCGCGCGTGCGCCAGCTCGGGGAAGATCCCGCCCGCGTGTTCAATACGGGCAGCCCGGGCCTCGACTACCTGAAGCGGACCGCGCTGATGCCGCGCGCGCAACTCGAGAGCGAGCTCGGCATCCGGTTTCGCCAGCGCAATCTGCTGGTGACGTTCCACCCGGCGACGCTCGACACCGAGCCGCCGGCGGTCCAGTTCTCTGCGCTGCTCGCGGCGCTGGATGCCGTTTCCGCCGAAACGCCGGCCATGATCGTATTCACGCTGCCGAACGCTGATGCGGGCAATCAGCAGATTGCCGCGCTGATAGGACAGTACGTGGCAGCTCACCCGAACGCTTATGTTTTCGCCTCCCTCGGCCAGCAGCGCTACCTGAGCCTGATGTCGCATGCCGATGCGGTGGTGGGCAATTCGTCGAGCGGTCTCTACGAGGCGCCGTCGCTCAAGGTTCCCACGGTGAACATCGGCGACCGGCAGCAAGGTCGACTGGCCGCGTCATCGGTGCTGCATTGCGCGCCGATTGCCGGCGAAATCGCCGCTGCCATCCGGCGCGCTTTCGCGCTCGATTGCGCGGCGACGGTCAATCCATACGGCGACGGCGACAGCGCGCGGCGAATCGTCGCGCAACTCGCGGCCGTGGCGGACCCGCGCACGCTGCTGCGCAAGAGGTTCTTCGATGCCCGCTGACACGGCGTTGCACGTGTTCGTGATCGCCGAAGCGGGCGTGAATCACAACGGCTCGCCCGAGCTGGCGATGCGCCTGGTGGATGTCGCCGCCGAGGCCGGCGCCGACGCGATCAAGTTCCAGAGTTTCCGCGCCGACAGCCTGGTCGGCCGCAGCGCGCCGCGCGCGGAATACCAGAAGCGCAACCAGCCGGGTGAAATCTCGCAGCACGACATGCTGAAGAAGCTGGAATTGAGCGAAGCGGTGCAGCGCGAACTGAACGAACGTTCGCGCAGCCGCGGCATCGAATTCATGTCCTCGCCGTTCGACGCGGACAGCCTGGATTTCCTCGCCTCCGGCATTGGCGTGAAGCGCATCAAGATTGGCTCGGGCGAAATCACCAATGCGCCGCTGCTGCTGCGCGCCGCCCGTACCGGGCTGCCGCTGATTCTTTCCACCGGCATGAGCACGCTGAAAGAGGTCGAAGCGGCGCTTGGCGTGCTCGCCCTCGGCTACACGGGTCCATCCGCTGCGCCGGGCGAGGCCGCGTTCCGCGCCGCATACGTGTCTGCGGCGGGCCGCGGCGCGTTGCGCGAAAAAGTTTCGCTGCTGCACTGCACTTCCGAGTATCCGGCGCCGGCGAATGAAATCAACCTGCGCGCCATGGACACCCTGCGCGAAACCTTCGGCCTGCCCACCGGTTTTTCGGACCACAGCGCCGGCATCGCCGCCGCGATCGCCGCCGCGGCACGCGGCGCGGTCATCGTTGAAAAGCATTACACGCTCGACCGTGCCATGCCCGGGCCGGACCACAAGGCTTCGCTGGAGCCGGCGCAGCTCGCCGAGATGATCTCGTCGATCCGCGTCGCAAGCGCCGCGCTCGGCTCAGCGAGCAAGGAACCCGCGCCTTCCGAACTCGGCAACCGCGCCATCGCGCGCCGCAGCCTGGTGGCCGCGCGCGACATCCGAAAGGGCGAGCGGTTTTCGGCCGCAGATATCGCGGTCAAGCGGCCGGGCGGCGGAATATCGCCGATGAGCTATTGGGATTGGGTCGGCAAGGTCGCCGAACGCGACTACCGGAAGGACGATCTCCTGTGAGCAAGGCGCAGGCAGTAATCCTCATCGGCGCGGGCGGGCACGCCAGGGTCCTGCTCGACGTTCTCGGGCGCTGCGGTGTCGCCGTGGCTGGCCTGACGGACGTGGATGCGGGCAAGCATGGCAAACTTCTCGCCGGGGTCCGCGTGCTTGGCAGCGACGAGGTCCTCGGCCGGCATCCGCCCGCCAAAACCATTCTCGTCAACGCGATGGGGTCCGCCGAATCGATGTCCTTGAGGCAGAAGGTATATGAGCGCCTCAAGAAGGAGGGATACCGCTTCCTCACGCTGGTTCATCCCTCGGCGGTGATCGCGCCCGATGCGGTGCTGGGTGAGGGCGTTCAAGTGATGGCCGGCGCGATCGTCCAGCCCGGGGTGAAAATCGACGCGAACAGCATACTGAATACCGGAGCTCAGGTGGACCATGACTGTCTGATCGGCGCGCACGTGCATCTGGCGCCGGGAGCGACCCTTTCGGGCTCGGTGACGGTCGGCGACGGCACCCACATCGGGACGGCGGCCGCCGTGGTGCAGTGCTTGCGGGTGGGGCGCGGCTGCCTGGTGGGCGCGGGCGCGGTCGTTACCGAGGATGTCGCCGACGGCGAACGCGTGGCGGGCGTGCCGGCGCGGAGGATCGGCAAATGAGTGATTGGGCGCGCCTGCTGCTGTCGCCGGATGCCACCGTGCGCGAGGCCATCCAGTGCATCGACGCGGGCGGCATGCAGATCGCGCTGGTGGTGGACGCCCAGCACAAGCTCATCGGCACGATATCGGATGGCGACGCGCGGCGCGGCATCCTGAGCGGCGTGGCGCTGGACGCTCCCTCCAGCGGCATCATGAACCGGACACCCACGGTGGTGACGTCCGGCGAGGATCGCGAGGTGATCATCGCGACCATGCGGGCGCGGCAGCTGCACAAGATCCCGGTGCTCGATTCGGACGGCAGGCTGGTCGGCCTCGAAATACTCGATGAACTGGTGCGTCCGACACCCCGCGAAAACATCGTGGTGCTGATGGCGGGCGGGCTGGGCGCGAGGCTGCGGCCGCTCACCGAGGCGCGCCCCAAGCCGATGCTTGTGATCGGCGGCAGGCCGATCCTCGAGACCATCCTGCTCAATTTCATCGAGTCCGGCTTCCATCGCTTTTACATTTCGGTCAACTACATGGCCGAGGTGGTGAAGGAGCATTTCGGCGACGGCTCGCGTTGGGGCGTGGAGATCCGTTACATCCACGAGCCTGAGCGCATGGGCACGGCGGGCGCGGTGGGATTGCTGCCGGAAAAGTCGAAAGCTCCGGTGATCGTTATGAACGGAGACCTGCTCACCAAGATCAATTGCGCCAGCCTGCTCGATTTCCATCTCTCCCACGCCGCCACCGCAACCATGTGCGTGCGCGAGTACGACCTGCAGGTGCCCTACGGCGTGGTCAAGCTGAAGGAGCATCGCCTGCTGTCGGTGGAGGAAAAGCCGGTGCACCGCTTTTTCGTCAATGCAGGGATCTACGTGCTGTCGCCCGAGGCGATAGCCCTGATCCCGCCGTCCTACTACGACATGCCCACGCTGTTCGAGAAACTGGTGGCGGAGGGCCGCGAGACGGCGGTGTTTCCGATCCGCGAATACTGGCTCGACATCGGGCACCTCGCCGACCTCGAGAAGGCGAACGGCGAGTTCGACGTGCATTTCGAATGATCGGCGCCGAGACCGTGCTGGCGATCATCCCCGCACGCGGCGGCTCCAAGCGCCTGCCGCGCAAGAACCTGCGCGAGTTCTCCGGCAAGCCGCTGATCGCCTGGACCATCGAAGCCGCGAAGCGCTCGCGCTACCTGGACCGGATCATGCTCTCCTCCGAGGACGAGGAAATCATGCGCGTGGCGCGCGGCCTCGGCTGCGAGGTGCCGTTCGCGCGGCCGGCGGAGCTCGCCACCGACGACGCGCCGGGCATCGCGCCCGTGCTGGACGCGTTGGCGCGCCTTCCCGGGTATACCTGGGTGGTGCTGCTGCAGCCGACTTCTCCGCTGCGCAGCGCGCAGGACATCGACGCCTGCATCGACGTCTGCGTGCGGTTAAGCGCGCCTGCCTGCGTCTCGGTGGCGCCGGTGCCGAAGAGCCCCTACTGGATGTACACGCTCGGTGCCGACCAGAGGCTGAAACCGCTGCTCGCCGCGGAAGAGCCGCGGGACCGGCAGCCGGCGTTCGTGCTCAACGGCGCGGTCTACGTGGCGCGCACCGGCTGGCTGCAGGCGAAGAAGACCTTTGTCGATGAAACCACCGTCGCGCACGTGATGCCGCCGGAGCGATCGGTTGACATCGACGACGAGATAGATTTCAAGTTCGCACAATTTTTTTTCCAAGAAAGAAACCATGGAACGCTATAGCAGGCCTGCGATCGAAAGCGTCGACTTCGATCGCTTCGACGCATCGAAAGGTCCGCTGGAGGCGAAGTACGGCCTGCCGCTGCAGGTGCGCTTCTGCAGATCCTGCGTCATCTCCAACCAGCGCCCCAATTCCGCGGTGGAGTACGAGCACACCAGCGCGAGCCGCAAGCAGACCATCCAGTTCGACGAAAACGGCGTCTGCGACGCCTGCCGGCTCGGCGCGCAGAAGCGCGGCGCCATAGACTGGGCCGGGCGCGAGCGGCAGCTGCGAGACCTGTGCGACCGCTTCCGCCGCGACGACGGCTCCTACGACTGCATCGCGCCGGGATCGGGCGGCAAGGACAGCTTCTACGCGGCGCACGTGCTCAAGTACAAGTACGGCATGCACCCGCTCACCGTCACCTGGGCGCCGCACGTCTACACCGACTGGGGCTGGAAGAACCTGCAGTCCTGGATCCATGCCGGGTTCGACAATTTTCTCTGCACGCCCAACGGCCGCGTCCACCGGCTGCTGACGCGCCTCGCGGTGGAAAACCTGTTCCACCCGTTCCAGGCCTTCATGTTCGGGCAGAAGGCGCTGGCGCCGAAAATGGCGCTGCTGCACAGGATCCCGCTCGTGTTCTACGGCGAGAACGAGGCGGAGTACGGCAATCCGATCGCCGACACGCAGACCGCGCGGCGCGACTGGTCCTACTTCACCGCCGCCGACAAGTCGAAGATCTACCTGGGCGGCACCTCGCTCAAGGACCTGCGCGAGCAGTTCGGCGTCGACGAGAACGACCTGCAGCCCTACCTGCCGGCCAACCCGGAGGAAATCACCCGGCAGAAGATCGAGGTGCACTACCTCGGCTACTATCTCAAGTGGCATCCGCAGAGCTGCTACTACTACGCGGTGGAGAACGGCGGCTTCCAGGCCTCGCCCGAGCGCACGCCCGGCACCTACAGCAAGTACAACAGCATCGACGACCGCATCGACGACTTCCACTACTACACGACCTGGATCAAGTTCGGCATCGGCCGCGCGACCTACGACGCTGCCCAGGAGATCCGATCGGGCGACATCCTGCGCGACGAGGGCGTGGCGCTGGTGAAACGCTTCGACGGCGAGTGGCCGGAGCGCTTCGCCGACGAAATTTTCCGCTACCTCAGCATCACGCCGCGCGAGTTCCCGGTGGCCTCGCGCATGTTCGACGAGCCGCTGGTCGACAAGGACTATTTCATGGCGCTGTGCGACCGCTTCCGCTCGCCGCACCTGTGGAAGCGCGAGGGCGGCGGCTGGGCGCTGCGCCATACCGTCTGGCAGGACGCGGCGGGCTGACGGGGACGATGTCCAACGTAAGGCTCATCGCGCGGCTCGACATCAAGGGGCCGAATCTCATCAAGGGCATCCACCTCGAAGGGCTGCGGGTGATGGGCGATCCGCAGCAGTTCGCGCGCGAATACTACGAGCAGGGCGCCGACGAACTGATCTACATGGACATCGTCGCGAGCCTGTACGGGCGCAACAACCTCACCGACATCGTGCGCCATGCCGCGCACGACATCTTCGTGCCGCTGACCGTGGGCGGCGGCGTGCGCTCGGCCGACGACGTCAACGCGCTGCTGCGGGTCGGCGCGGACAAGGTGGCGATCAACACCGCCGCGGTGGCGCGGCCGGAACTGATCGGCGAGGTTGCACGCCGCTACGGCTCGCAGTGCATGGTTCTTTCGATCGAGGCGAAGCGCGTCGGCCCCGAGCGCTGGGAGGCCTATACGGACAACGGCCGGGAGAAAACCGGCCTGGACGTCATCGACTGGGTGAAGCGCGCCGAGAAGCTGGGAGCGGGCGAGATCATGCTGACATCGGTCGACCAGGAGGGCACGCGCAAGGGCTTCGACGTCCCGCTGGTGCGCGCGGTGGCCGCGACCGTTTCCATCCCGGTGATCGCCAGCGGCGGCATGGGGAAAATGGCGGACCTGGTGGAGGTGGTCGCCGACGGCCACGCCGACGCGGTGGCGATGGCCGACGTGCTCCATTACAAGCGGCTCGGGCTGCGCGAGATCCGCGGCGCGGCGCTGGACGCGGGCCTCGGGGTGCGCCGGTTGTGAGCCGCAAGGTCACCATCGTCGATTACGGCATCGGCAACCTCTACAGCGTCACGCGCGCGTTCGAGGCGAGCGGCGCGGCGGTGCGCCTGACCGCGAATCACGAATATATCGAAGATGCCGAGAGCGTGGTTCTTCCCGGCGTCGGGGCGTTCGAAGACGGCATGAAAGGCCTCACGCGGCGCGCGCAGGCCGAGCCGATCAAGAGCTTCATCGCCTCGGGACGACCATTTCTCGGCATCTGCGTCGGCATGCAATTGCTGCTCGAGGTGGGCGAGGAATTCGGAGAGCACGCGGGCCTCGGCATCATTCCCGGCCGCGTGCAGGCCATCCCGAACACCGGCGCCGACGGCCAGCCGCATCGCATCCCGCATATCGGCTGGAACGCGCTGCTGCCGCCCGCGCGCGGATCCGACTGGTCGAGGGGGCTGTTGCGCGGGTTGCCCGACAAGCCCGCGGTTTACTTCGTGCACTCGTTCGCGCCGGTGCCGGGCGACGACAAGTACCGGCTTGCAGACTGCGCCTACGACGGCCGCGTCATTTCCGCAGTGATCCAGTCTGGCAACGCCTACGGTTGCCAGTTCCACCCGGAAAAGAGCGGGCCGATCGGGCTCAAGATCGTCGACAACTTCCTCAAGCTCTGACCCCGCCATGCTGCAAATCGCGTTGATCGGCGCCGGCCAGCTCGGCAGCAGGCACTTGCAGGCGCTGGCGCTGTTCGACAGGGCCACGCGCGTCATGGTGGTCGATCCGGCCGAAAGCGCCCTCGCCACGGCAAGGGAACGCTTCGCCCAGGTGAAGCAGAGCAGGGTCGAAGCGGTGTTCACGCGGAATTTCGGCGATCTGCCGAAGGACTTGGACGGCGCGGTCGTCGCCACCGGCGCGAACGTGCGGCGCCGGGCGATCGAGGCCCTGCTGCAGCAGTCGCGGGTGAAGGTCGCGCTGCTGGAGAAGGTGCTGTTCCAGAAAATCGAGGACTACGCCGCGGTCGGCGCGCTGCTGGAGAAAAGCAGCACGCGCGCCTGGGTCAACTGCGCGCAGCGGCTGTGGCCGTTCTTCAGCGAGCTGCGTCCGCGCACGCTGGGAAAGCCGGGCCTCCAGCTCACCGTGAGCGGCGCGAACTGGGGCCTCGGCTGCAACGCCATCCACAACCTCGACCTGCTGTCGTTCCTCACCGGCGACGCAGACTGCCGCATCGAATCCGCGCTTGATGCTGGCAGCATTCCCAGCAAGCGGCAGGGGTTCATCGAATTCACCGGCACCCTGTACGCGTTCGGCGCGAGCGGCAGCCGGGTGATCCAGAGCTCCTACCGCGACGGCGCCGCGCCGTTTATCTTCGAACTCCAGAATGAGGATTTCCATGCGATCTGGCGCGTGACCGAAGGCGTCATGCAGATCGCCGACGCCGGGAGCGAGTGGAAATGGCGGGAGCGGTCCTGCCAGGCTCTGTACCAGAGCCAGCTCACGCACCGCGTGCTCGCTGAAATGCTGGGCCAGGGCCGCAGCGCTCTTCCCACCTACGTCGAATCCGCAGCACTGCACCTGTCCATGCTCGGTGTCTTCCTGCGCCATCTCGGGCCCGGAGCGCAGTCCTGCGATATCACATGAGACCTAACATTGATGCGGACTCGGCGGTGGATTTTTCCAAATCTTCGTCTACCTGGTTACTCAAGGAGCAACCGAGCTATGGCCGGTTTGCATTGGACGCTGTACTTACTATTGCAGATCACAATGACAGAGGGATCGAGAAATTCGTACTAACTACTCAGGTTTTCGCGGGCAACGTCTATGGAGATGGTTGGCTCTTCCAAGAGCCACCCTACGAATACTCAGTCGCTTTTTCTGGTACACGCTTTCGCATGTTCCGGGGCCCCGTTCGAAGCGAACGGCTTGACGACACGTTGGGAGACATTTCTGATCGCTTTCGCGAGGTGCGGATCGACGTCGATCGAGTACCTTGTCGCCGGCTGACGGTCGACCAGCTACTGATCGGTAGGCCGGCGACGGGGCAGCGACTTTCGGCACGCATCTTTCTGCCAGCTGATGGCCTGGAACCGGCGTTTGAACTTGAATTCCCGCTCCGGCATCTGAATACGAATCCTGAGGCAAAACGCTTCCAAGCGGAAACTGGACCGGTTTTAATGTTGGAGAACGGTAGTGGGGATTGTCTGCCGCGCCTACGGCGTGGGTTCGTAAATTTCGATCGTGAAAATCGTGCCGACTTTCTTTTAGATGCTCCTGAGTGGTCAGGGTCCATGCAACGATGGGCTGCGCGCGTTCGGGTCGGATGTGAAATCTCGATACTGGAGGTGCAGCACGTTGCTACTTGAATCAGCTTGTTTCCGGACGGTGATTTCAAAATCGGCGAAAATGCGCCTCCTCTATCGCCATGGTGCCCTGCTTGATGGTATCCAGTTCCAATGATTGAAACCCACGTCACCGCCGGTCGTGTACCGCCACTAGCGCTCCTCCTTAAGGATCTCTGGAACTATCGCGGCCTTGTTATTGCCTTTTCAGCTCGAGATATAAAGTCCAAATACACTCAAACAGTACTTGGACTTGGGTGGGTACTGTTTTCACCGCTCATTACAGTGGGAGTTTTTACGTTTGTCTTTGGCTTAATGGTGAGAATACCGAGCGACGGACTGCCATATCTCCTTTTTTATCTAGTGGCGATTATTCCCTGGTATGCGTTTAACGCCGTGCTTAGCAATACGGTTTCATCCATTGAGAGTAACGCCGGATTGATCAGCAAGATCTATTTTCCGCGTCTGTTGCTTGGTGCCTCCTATGCAATGAATGCAGCGGTTGATTTTGCGATTGGATTTCTTCTGGTAATTGGCTTCGCGGCGTACTTCGGGCATCTCACATTCTCGGTGTTGCTGATTGCGCCACTGCTGCTGCTTATTCAGATGTTGTTCTCGCTGGGGCTCGGATTTGCACTTGCCCCGCTTAATACGCGATATCGTGACGTTAAGCATTTTGTCCCGTTGGCAACGCAACTCTACTACTTCGCCACGCCGATCATCTACCCGGTTTCGGTTGCTCCGGGCTGGGCGAAACCGTGGTTTGAGGTAAATCCGATGGCCGGAGTCATCAACGGATATCGACAGGCATTGCTTGGTAGCGGAATTGATTGGCATAGCATTGGGATTGCAGCCGCAATTTCCGTTTGTATTTTCCTATTCGGCGCGTCGTATTTTTTGCGCAAAGAACAGGATTTGGTAGATATCCTATGAGTTGGTGTATTCGAGTCGAGGGTCTGTCCAAGCTATACCGAATCGGTGCGGACGTTCAACTGGTCGGTACTCTCTACGAGAATCTGACCGAGTGGATGCGGACTCGTGTGCTAAAGATGCCCCCCGCGGACCGAGGCATAGTTAGGCGCCGGCATGAGCACTATGTCATCTCCGAAAGCCAGATCGAGGATGCTCCTCATGGGCATTTTTGGGCGCTTCGCGACATCAACTTTGAAGTTCAGCAAGGCGATCGAGTTGGCATCATAGGGCGCAATGGATCGGGCAAAAGTACGTTGCTCAAGATTTTGTCGCGTGTAACTGCGCCGACTGAAGGAGATTTTCGTTACCGAGGTCGACTTGTGAGCCTACTGGAGGTTGGCACCGGATTTCACGGTGAGCTCACCGGGCGCGAGAATATTTTTCTGAATGCTCAGATTAACGGGATGACCCCCAGAGAAACTAAGCGAAAACTCGATGAAATGATCGAGTTCTCAGAACTCGCCGAACATATCGATACGCCGGTAAAGCGCTACTCCTCCGGAATGTACATGCGCCTTGCATTTGCGGTCGCAGCCCACCTTGAGTCAGAAATTATGATTGTCGATGAGGTTTTAGCCGTTGGTGATATGAGCTTCCAAAAAAAATGTTCGGAAAAAATGCTCGAAGTGGCGAATGCCGGGCGCACGGTTTTATTTGTTAGTCACAACATGGAAGCAATAAAGAACATCTGCAACTACGGGATCGAACTGTCGCATGGCCGTATTGTGCAACACGCTGATCGACAGGGCACCACTCTAGAATCTGCTCAACCATCGAGGGGAAAAGTTGTTACGGAGATCCGCTCCGCTCTCGAGGTGACAAACGACTATCTCATGTCTGTACATGCCCTTGTGGGGAACCGCGAATGGCCTGACGACAACTCTGCGCCGAGTTTCGATGAGAACGTCCGTCTCCTCGGCGTCAAGGTAATGGGACGCGATGGCGCAACTCGCACGAAGTTCGATGTGAAAGAAGATATCTCAATTGAGATGCGATTCAAGGTATTGAAGAAGAAGTGGGCGGCCAATGCGCACATCTATATTAAGACCCTGACTGAGGAACGACTTCTTGTCTCGATGGATAACCTCGATATCCCAAATCCAGATGCTCCAAGAGAACCCGGAATATATGTGCAACGCTGTACGATCAAGAGCCCGCTTCTCAATGAGGGGCAATATCTGGTTGAAGCGTTGATTTGCACTCATCCCACGTCACCACACAATCTAGTCGTTCCGGACGCAGTTGGTTTTTTCGTCGGCGACGATATGGCGACATCTGGCGTAAGAGGGAATTGGATTCGTGAGTGGCCACGATATCTAATTCGCCCTAGGTGTACCTGGACAATTGAACATATACCAGCTGAGGTCGGTTCGGATGCATCCGCGTCTAAAACACTACCCGCATCACGCTGACTACGTCGCTCATGCAAATGAGTTCAGGCCGTTTGTCACGTCCATGGGAGAGCCTTTTTTTAAGTCCTCGTCTCTCAATACAGACGCATTCGGCTTCCGCGCCGAAAAGTTGGCCGACGGGCAAAAAATTAACCTGCAAAGCATTCGCAACGATGTGGACAAATGCGATTTGCTGTTGGGAAATAGTACGGCATTTGGGGGAGGCGCGAGCAGTGACGAGCACACAATATCAAGCTGCCTCACGAGATCCGGGCGTCTAGTCTTAAATTGGGGAATTCGAGGAGCGGTGGCACAGCAAGAATTAATTGCCTATCTGAGCTTGAAATATCTGTTGCCGCCGACGAGAAATATCTTGTTACTAACCGGCATCAATGACCTTACGATTGCGTCTATTGAGCGCCCATTCGTTTTTCCGGAATTTGGCACGGTAATTAGCGAACCTCATTTTTATAGACTCTTCAATGCTTCTTACAGTAGAGCTTCTCCTGTTGGGTCGCGTCACGCTAAATTTATGCGAATTGCAGACAATTTGTACATTCGATCGCCCTTGGTTCGGCGCGCGGCCATGCTTCTTAAAGAGATGAACATCAATCCCAAAGCAGCGGATTCGCAGCCCGAAAGCCTTGATGATCGAATGGCGCTCGAACTGACGCACGTTTCAAACTCAATCGAGACATGGGGGTGGATTCAACAGGCATCGTCAACGAGGGTGCACTACATTTTGCAACCCGCTATCGGATGGTGTGATAAAGCGCTAACTGCTACAGAGAAAGAGTGTTTTGACGAGGACCTAAAAACAATTCCTTCACTGCAAGTTTTTGGCAGACGAGATTTGTACGAAAGATTCCGTGACAAAGTGCGACTGGCGTGTGATAAGGCGGGGATATTCTTCTACGACGCGAATCAGTGGCTGAACGAGAAGGAATTCGAAGGAAAAGACGTGTTTGTCGATATTTGCCACCTGAATGACTTGGGACAACAATTGTTAGCGGAAAAATTTCTTTCTAACGTGCATTGGAATGAATAGCGGAGTTGATTTCCGTTACTGACTGGATACTGGAGGGTAGTGCGATGCGTGAGATGCCCGTTGAAAAGCTTAAATCGAGGTTGGAGGAGGAAGGTTTCGTGGTTGTTCACGACTTCTTGGATCCAGCGGCAGTCACAATTGCCCACGACGAGATAGAGGATTGGTATCTCCGCGATCAGGAGGAGCGTAAACAAAAGAGCATCACGGAGCCGATGTACGATGGCTCGGCGGGGAAGACAATTCTTACGAAGCCGACGCATTTAATGCTGGATGTTTATGGCAAGAGTCCAACGCTCGATTCACTTTTCGAACGCATTCTTAGCGATCCAGAATCTGCCGGACTCTTGCGGGCGCTGGCAGGCCGGAATTTGAAGCTTCGCGGATACAACATCAAGAAAATGACTGGAGCTCATGATCCGAGGCCCGACGTGGGACCGGCACCCAATCCGCATGAATGGCACCGGGACAGTCCTTACGAAATCTGTATCGCCGTGTTCTTAGACGATTTCTCGCAGCCTAATAACGGAACTACGGCTCTCATGAGTGGATCGCATCGTTTTCCATATTGCCCACGGTGGAGCTGCCTTTTTGGGCCGCCGTTTGCTCTTTCGAGAATTTTTCGCCTTCAACTGGGAATCGGAATGTTCCTACGCTTCAATCTATTCAATCATCTTCTTGCCCGTCGTGTGGGGAAGCTTGCCACGGGCGCGTACGGTAAGCGGGGCGATTTCTATATTTTTATTAACGACGTTTGGCACGGGCGCGAGCCGAACACTCATGGCAACAATCACATGATGCTCATGGTTGGCGCGTTTCCGACAGAAATACCGTATCCAGACAAAGTCGTTGCCCCCGACCCAGAAATCTTAGCGACGCTGCCGTCCAGTCTACGGGCCGCGGCTGCTCAAGTACTTCCGCAAAACAACGGTGCGGACACGATTTTGCGCCGTATGCACGAACGTCGAGCGCGAGATCGCTTTCCGATTCTTTTTCATCTTGCAAGGGTCGAGAGATACGTTGCCGAGATCTACTCGATCGCATACTTCTGGCTTAAACGCACAATTGCCCATTTCTAGGATTGTTTGGAAGAACTTCGGGTTCGCCGACTCTCTTTTGCACTAAGGCTACGCTCGTGAAGCGAGCCTTGATCTTCGTCGCGATTCCAACCCACTTCCGGGAAATGATTCGAGTCGCGCGACTTCTTCGTACATCGAGGCGGTTCGAACCACACGTAATATTCTCAGTCCCGTACTCGGGACAAGAACGCGACGAGGAAACCTGCCGCAAAGAAGGAATCGGTGTGTTTGTATTGTTCGCTGAATCCTTCAGATGGACCTGGCTGCTCGATCCACAGAGAGAAGAAGACGAATCACCTGCCGTGCTTGTGGAGGGTTCTGGAACGAATGGTTCTCAGCCTCAGGGAAAAGGCGATATCCGCGTCGTGTCAGCCGATAAATCGGGAGCAAATGGTCCTCGACGAAAGCATATTCGTCCTACGCAACGACTTCCACTCTTTCTGCAGCCAAGCGTTCGACGCGTTTGGCAGAGTATTTATCGAACTTATTGGCGCGCTCGAATGCGCCACAGTGTGCTATTGGGTCCCATTTGGTGGCGCATCATTATATTCAGTCGAGTCGCGCTCAATGCGTTTAGCGCAGTTCTTAGCGGTGTCGACAAAAGAAATATCAGGCGTGACGGAATCGGCGCGACCTCAAGTACGGTGTTCGGTCGAAGTCTCGTACGGGCGTTTGCAGATCTTTGGGAAAGGGGATCGTTACCTGGTTCGCTTCGCGAAAAACAATATCTGTATCGGGCGCTTCCCAATTTTTTCCGAAAGCAGCGCTTCGAGCTTCTTATTGTCCCGGAGGACAACTACTTTCTTGATACGCATTTCTTTGTTTACGCAGCTCGCCGAGTTGGGGCCGCGTCCATTGTCGTGCCCTTTACTGTCGTAAACTCCTTGGAGTGGGCGGAAACGTTTCATGGGCGCCCAGCGTACAGCGTGCGATGGCCCCCCAATTCCTGGATGGCGCGAGCGTTTCCTCATTGGGTTTACGAGCACAAGGGTCAGAAAATGATAATGCCCGCGTTACTCATACTGATGAGCGAGTATCTCGGCTTAACTCCACCGAAGCCATGGGTTATTAACAGTGGATTTACCGATGCGTTGGCTGCGGAAAGCGTTTACATGGTCAACTATTACCGCGAAGCGGGAATAAACGAGCATCAAATCGCGCTAACCGGCTCGCTTGCAGACGATGAATTGCATTTGCAGGTCGCGCATGCATCAGAGAAAAGAGAGTCCTTGTACAAGAGTCTCGGTTTGCCGACGGGACGGCCAATGATCCTGATTTCCATTCCGCCAAATCAATTGATTGGTGACGGACGGACACAGTGCGAGTTTTCGAACTACGAAACGCTGATCAAGGCAATTCTGGATGTTACATGCGCATGTGAAGATCACAATGTAGTCCTGAGTCTGCATCCTAGAATAAATCATGGAGACATCACCTGCATTGGCGCCTATTCGGCCAAGGTTACTCAGGAGAGCATTGCATCGGTCATCCCTTTATGTGAATTTTTCGTTGCTAGCGCTTCTGCCACCATAAGATTGGCCGCTGCTGCTGGGAAACCCGCCATCAACTACGACGTCTACCGCTACCAGTACACTGACTTCTTGAATATTCCCGGCGTAATCGCGGTGAATGACATCGACGCCTTTAAGACGGCCGTAGACTCGATTGCTCAAAATACGGCCTACCGCGAGGAATTAGCGAGAAAACAGCGAGAGTTCGCCGCACATCAAGCCCTAATTGATGGGCATAGTGGGGAGCGGATGTTGGCTCTATTTGACCGACTTACCGAAAAGAATCGTGCGCCCGGCACGTCGCCATCAGTCGATGAGCAGCGAATGGTGGGTCAAGCTTAAAAAGTAATACGGTGACTGAGTGGTTGACGTACGTGTAAGTTCTTTCGCATTAGTAAATCTAGACAAGCTAACAACTGGTCGTCCTTTCCTATGCCAACCTGCAACATAGCATTCGTCGGCGCTGGCAGCATGTCGCGCGAGCACATGCGCGCGTTCCGCGACGTGCCCGGCGCGCGGTTGGCGGGAGTCCACAGCCGGAGTTTGGCACGCGCCAGCGCGCTTGCAGCGGAATTCGGCGTTCCCGTCGTCGCGGATTCGGTCGCTGAGCTACATGCGAAGACAGGCGCGCGGCTGGTCGTCGTTTCGGTGCCCGAACTTGCAGCGAACGCCGTACTCAAGGATTGCTTCCGGCACGACTGGGCGGTGCTTGCGGAGAAGCCAGCCGGTTACAACGTTGCGGATGCCGAAGACATTCGTGCGGCAGCGATGAAGCAGCAACGGCGGGCGTACGTTGCCCTCAACCGCCGGCACTACTCTGCTACGCGCACCGCGGGCGACCTTCTCTCGACCGATGCAGGGGCGCGCTTCATCCGGATCCAGGACCAGCAGGATCAGGCCGCGGCGCTCGCGGCGGGCCAGCCCGCGAAAGTGGTCGAGAACTGGATGTACGCCAATTCGATCCACGTGATCGACTACCTCGGCGTGTTCGGGCGCGGCAACGTCGTTTCCGTGCAGCCCGTCGTCGCCTGGGACCCGACGAGGCCAGGCACCGTGGTGGCGCGGATTTCGTTCTCCGGCGGCGACATCGGCCTGTACGAGGGCGTGTGGAACGGGCCGGGCCCCTGGGCGGTGACGGTGTCCACGGCTTCGCAGCGGCTGGAGATGCGCCCGCTGGAGCAGCTCGGGCTGCAGAAGCGAGGCGAGCGGCGCCTCGAGCCGCAGCCGGTGCACGAGTGGGACACGGCCTTCAAGGCGGGATTCCGCGCGCAGGCGCAGAAGGCGGTCGCGGCTGCGCTCGGGCAGCCGGCCGATCTGCCGACGCTCGACGACGCGCTGCGGTCTATGCGCCTGGTGGAGCGGATTTTCGCTGCGGGTCGATCCTGATCCGCTGTCTCGTACATTTGTATTCGCCGCCATATCTGCTGTCGGCGCTCGCGGCGCTTACGACGCTGCACGGGCACAACGGTGCACGCGCCCGCATTCTGGTCCAGCTGCCGGGGGCTTCGGAATCCGCGCTCGCCGGGATTCTTGCCATCGTACGCGAGCTCGCCTCAGGGCATCCGGCGGTGGAGCAGGTGGACGGGATGACCGATCGGCAACTCGAGGCTTCCCCCATCGAGGCACTGCTCGGCGAGCACTACGACGAGTTCCTCTACGCGCACGACGGCACCGGGTCGGTGTGCAGGCGCCTTGCGGCGGCTTATCCCGCCGCGCGCAGGATCTGCATTGGCGACGCGCTCGGCATGATTTATCCGGCCGATTTCCTGGCGGCCTATCGGCCTCGACGCCCATTCGCGCTTGGGGATTGGATGCGCGCGACTGTCGGCGCTATCGGGCTGCGTTCTCGTGAACTGAATCCCATCGTGCCGCAGAAGGCCGCCCTGGTCCTCCCGGTGGATCCTTCCGGACGCGGCCTGGCTGGCCTGGAACTGGTCTGCTGCCCGAAGCGGGAATTCCTCGACGCCGTGAACCATTGCCACGCCAATGCGCGTGCATTGCGTGAATACATGTCGGGATTGCTGCTGCGCTTCGATGGGCGCAAGCGCTACCTGATGCTTACCGAGACCTACGCCGAAGCGGGCCACCTGCCGCCCACCCGCGAGATCGACATGTACGCCGAGATCGTGCGCAAGCACTGCACGCCGGGCAGCGTGGTTCTGATAAAGCCGCATCCGCTCGAATCTACGGGGAAGGCCGAGCGCATCGCCCGGGCCACCGGTGGCGGCTACGAGGTCGTTGGCATCGAACCAATGTTCGGCCGCTATCCGATCGAGGTCTGGGAAGAATTGGTGCGCGGCTGCACCGTGATTTCCTCGGCGTATCCGGTGCTGTCGCTAAAATATACCCACGGAATTGACGTGGTCCAGCCAATGGACGAAGCAATGATCGAGCGATGGATCGACCCGGCTTTTCGGCGCTGGGCCCGCGATAGCCTGCAACTGTACATGGAGCCGCTTGAGCGGCTCAAGTCGTGGGATGGACGCAGCGTGCTCTGGCCACCGGAGCGAGCGTGATCGGTGCGCTGTTCCGCCGCGTGGTCCGCGTGCTGCGCGCGCAGAGTTCGTGGTCGACGTTCCGCGACTACGTGTCGGTGCATGCCACCGCGCTCGTCGATGCCAGCGCGGCGGTGAACGTGCTGAATCCGCCGGCCGACGCGGTCGAGTTGCTGCGGATCGGGGAAGGAAGCCACGTCTTCTGCACTTTCTCCATCCTGAGACCGGAAGCAAGAATCCGCGTCGGTGCGCGCTGCCAGCTCGGCTCGTCGCATCTCGCCAGCGCCGCCGCGATCGACGTCGGTGACGACGTGATCATGTCGTGGGGCGTGACGGTGCTCGATTCGGACAATCATTCGCCTTACTGGGCGGAGCGAAACGGCGACGTCGAGCGCGGCAGGCGGGGTTACGTGGAAACCGGTGGACGCGACATCGCGCGGCATCACGACTGGTCCCGCGTGGGCATGGCGCCGATCCGCATCGGCAACAAGGCGTTCATCGGCTGCAACGTCATCATTCTCAAGGGTGTCACGGTCGGCGAAGGCGCGATCGTCGGGGCCGGCAGCGTGGTGACGCACGACATCAAGCCCTGGCACGTGGCGGCCGGTAATCCCTGCCGCGAACTGCGGGCGATCGAGCCGGCGCGCCCGACGTGAGGGCGCTGGTCACCGGCGCGAACGGTTTCGTCGGTTCCGCGCTGCTGCGCGCAGCGGCGGCCGCGGGCATCGAGGCGACCGGGATCACGCGCCGCGAGACGGATTACACGCCGCGTTCCATTGCGTCCCTAGTCGAGGCGTCGAGGGCGGATTTCGTGTTTCACGGCGCGGGTTCGGCGTCGGTCGCCGCGTCGATGCAGGACCCGGCCGCCGACTTCGCCTCGTCGGTCGACCTGTTCGCGCGGGTGCTCGAGGGCGTGCGGCTCAGTTCGCACCGGCCGCGGGTGATTTTTCCGTCGAGCGCGGCGGTCTACGGCAATGCGCCGCGGCAGCCGATTGGCGAGGACACGCCGCCGGCGCCGATATCTGCCTACGGCTTCCACAAGGAGATGTGCGAGCGGCTCGCCGCGGAATACGCCGCCTGCTTCAGCGTGCCCGCGCTGGCCGTGCGCATTTTCTCGCTGTTCGGCAGTGGACAGCGCCGCCTGCTGGTATGGGAGCTGTTCCGCCAGTATCGCGAGTCGGCCGAGGTGGCGCTGGCCGGGACGGGCGAGGAGGAGCGCGACTACCTGCACGTGGACGACTGCGCGGCGCTGGTCTGGCGCTGCGCCGGATCCGTACAGCAGGAATTCGCCGTGCTCAACATGGCCAGCGGCATATCGGTCAGAGTGGCGGACCTCGCAAGGCGCATGGGCAGCGTCCTCTCCAGCGCGAAGACGGTTTCGTGCCGCGGGCGGAGGAGCGTGGGCGACCCCGTGCTCTGGCGGGCCGAGGTGACACGCCTGCGGACGCTGGTTCCCGGTTTTGCGGCACCGGACCTCGACGCGCGGTTGCGGGAGGTGCTCGCCGCGTGGTCGCAATGAGGGTGCTCGTCGCGGGGGATCCGCGCAGCATTCATACCGCGCGTTTCGCCGAATTGCTGGCCGAACTCGGCCATGAAGTGCATGTTTTCTCCGTGGAACTGCATTACGCACAGGAAGAGCACCTCCGGAACGTGACGCTGCACGTCCCTGTCGCCTACCTGCCTGCGGAAAACGGCAACACGGTGCTCGGCGCCTATCCGTGGACGGCCGCGCTGTGCCGCCCCCGGCTGCTGCGTCGGGTACTGGAACGCGCCCTGTACGCCGACGCGATTCCGGGCAGGACGCGGCGCGGCGCGGACCTCGCCCGCCTGATTGGCGAGCTCCGGCCCGGAGTAGTGTTCTCGCTGAAAATGCAGAATGAGGGCTACACCGCCGCCGATGCCCGCGCGCTCGGGCCGTTTGGCGCGCCATGGGTGCATTTCACGTGGGGCACCGACATCGAATTTTTCGGCAAGCATCCCGCGTTCGCCCCCGGCCACTTGCCGCTGATCCGCCGGCTGCTGGCGTCCTGCGATTTCCATATCGCCGACACGGAGCGCGACCTCGCGGCTGCGGCGGCGCTCGGCTTCAAGGGGCGCACGCTGGGCTCGATGCCCGCGATGGGAGGGTTCGACATGGCGATGCTGCGCCGGCTGCGCGCCGAGTCGCCGGCCCGGCGCGACGTCATTTTGGTGAAGGGGCGGCAGGGCGGATACGTAGGCAAAGCGCTGAGGGTGATCGAAGCGATGCGGCTTCGCCCGGAGGCCATCCGGCCCTGGCGCGTGCGCGTCTTCATGGCGACGGATGACGTCGCGGCGGCCGCGCGCCGGCTCGCAGGCGAGGCTGGAGTGGATTGCGAAGTCCTGCCGCGCATGCCGTACGAAGAGCTGCTGCGCTGGTACGGGCGCGCCGCGATCGCCGTGTCCGCCACCGACGTGGACGGCACGCCGGGTTTCCTGCTCGAGGCGATGGCGATGGGGGCATTCCCGGTGCATTCGGACATGGCCTCTCTCAGGGAGTGGGTGGAGCACGGCGTGAACGGCCTGCTCTTCCCGGTGGACGACGTCGGCGCGCTTGCGGCTTGCCTGGAGCAGGCCCTCGCCGACGCTGCGCTGCGCGATCACGCGGCGCGCGCCAATTTCGCGCTGATCGAAAAGCGCGCCGACCGCGAGCGGCTGCGCGAGCGTCTGGCGGGCTGGCTCGCCGCCGCCGCGGCATGAGCGTGACGCCGCCCGTCTCCATCGTAGTCCCCGCGTACAACCAGGCGGCGTATCTCGATGAGGCAATCGGCAGCGTGCTTGCGCAGACGGGTCCGCAGGTCGAACTGATCGTCCTCGACGACGGCTCGACGGATGCCACGCGCCGCGTGCTCGAAAAATACGCCGGCAGGTTTCACTGGGAATCGCAGGCCAACATGGGTCAGGCGGCGACCCTGAACAAAGGCTGGGCAATGGCCAGCGGCGGGATTCTCGGATACCTCAGCGCGGACGACTATTTGCGTCCGGATGCGGTGCGGCGCGCGTTTGACACGCTCGCGGCAAGTCCGGAGGCGGTGCTGGTGTACCCGGATTTTGAGCAGGTGGACGAGCACTCGAAAACAATCAATGTCGTCCGTACACCCGAGTTCGACTATGCCGACATGGTGCTGAAGGCGGTATGCCCGCCGGGGCCGGGGGCTTTCTTCCGGCGATCGGCGTATGCGGCGGCGGGCGGGTGGAATCCCGAGCTGCGCCGCATCCCGGATTTTGAATTCTGGCTGCGGCTCGGCCTGGCCGGCCCTTTCCGCCGCATCCCGGAAGTGCTGGCCTGCTACCGGGTACACGGCGCTTCGCAGTCGTTCTCCGCAGTGGACGAGGCGCGCGCCGACGAGATCATCGGCGCCATCGGCGCGGTGCTGTCGAATCCGAAAATGCCCGGGAACATTCGCCGGCGCCGCGCGCAAGCCGAGGCGAACGCCCTGCTGCACGCGGCGCGTCTGCACCTGCTTTCCGGACGCGCTGCCAACGCGCTCGCCAGAATCGCGGCCGCGGTCCGCGCTGATCCGCTCGCCGCGCTTCGCCCGCCCGGCTACCGGCTTATTCTCGGCGGTTTGTGGTGGAGGCTCCGCGGTGCGGGAACATAGGCGATGCGCGTCCTGATCTTCGGCGGCGACGGCATGCTCGGGCACCAGCTTCTCCGGCAGCTGGCGCGAAAGCACGAAACTCGCGCCACCTTGCGCCGCCCGCTCGGCGAATATTCGACGAATCTGTTTTCGTCCGCCAATGCCGTGGGAGGCGTAGACGTGCGCGATGCCGATGCAGTGCGCGAGGCGCTGCTGGTGTTCCGGCCGGATGCAGTGGTGAATGCAGCAGGTATCGTGAAGCAGAGGGACGATGCCGAGGCGGAGGCTGCGAGCCAGGAAGTGAACGCTTCTTTTCCGCAGCGCCTGGCAGGCTTCTGCCGCGAGACCGGCGCCTACCTGGTTCATTTCAGCACCGACTGCGTTTTCTCCGGGCGCAAGGGCGCCTACACCGAGGCGGACTCGCCCGATCCGGTCGACCTGTATGGCCGCAGCAAGCTGCTCGGCGAAGTGGCGGGCGAGGGCTGCCTGACGCTGCGCACTTCGATGATCGGACCTGAACTGTCCCGCGAGAGCGGACTGCTAGAATGGTTCCTGGCACAAAAGGGGAGCGTCCAGGGCTACCGAAAGGCCGTGTTTTCCGGACTGACGACGCTTGAGCAGGCGCGGGTGATCGAACGCATTCTTGCGCATCAGCCCCGGATATCGGGCCTCTTCCACCTGTCTGCGGAACCCATTTCGAAACTCGACCTGCTACTGATGATCAAACGCCGATTCGGATTGAATGTGGAAATCGTCCCCGACGACCGCGTGGTCATCGACCGCAGCCTGGATTCAAAGCGTTTCCGCGACGCGACCGGCTACCGGCCGCCGTCCTGGGAACAGATGGTCGGTGAACTGGCGGGTGCGAAGCGGGGCGGCAACCGGTGATGCTGAAAGACAAGGTCGTGCTGGTCACCGGCGGCACCGGCTCGATGGGCCAGACCCTGGTGCGCCGCTTGCTGACCGGCGAGTTCGGCGCGCCGCTCAAGGTCATCGTCTTTTCGCGCGACGAGGCGAAACAGCACGACATGCGCATGCGCTACCTGAACCGCTCGGTGACCACCGACGAGGTCATCTTCCGCAATTTCATGAGCGCGCTGGAATTCCGCATCGGCGACGTGCGCGACTACGCCGCGGTCTGTTCCGCGGTGCGCGGCGCGGACATCGTGGTGAACGCAGCGGCGCTCAAGCAGGTGCCGACCTGCGAGTACTTCCCGCAGCAGGCAATCGCCACGAACTGCGAGGGACCCGCCAACATCGTGCGCGCGATCCGCGAGCACGCCTACCCGGTGCAGGCAGTGATCGGCATCAGCACCGACAAGGCGTGCAAGCCGGTCAACGTGATGGGCATGACCAAAGCCCTGCAGGAGCGGATATTCATTTCCGCGAACGTGCTCAATCCGGAGACGCGCTTCATCTGCGTGCGCTACGGCAACGTGCTGGCGTCGCGCGGCTCGGTGATTCCGCTGTTCCTCGACCAGATCAGGCGCGGCGGCCCGCTGACCCTCACGGTGCCGGGCATGACGCGCTTCCTGCTGTCGCTCGACCAGGCGGTGGATACGGTGTTTGCCGCTCTCAAGGGCGCGCGCGCGGGCGAAACCTTCATTCCCAGGGCGCCATCGGCGACGGTCGCGGGAATCGCCAGGGCGCTGGTCGGAAAACGCCGGATCGAAACGCGCATTGTCGGCGTCCGGCCCGGGGAAAAGATGCACGAGATCCTGGTGTCGGAAGAGGAGGCGAACCACTGCTCCGCCCGCGGCGGCTACTACGTGATCCAGCCGATGCTGCCGGAACTGCGCCGGGCGAAAAGCCAGCCGCGCGCCCTCGAGCGGGAGTACAGCTCGGCGAACCATGTGCTTAGCGCGAAAGACACCGCCGGCCTGCTGCGCCGGCACGGCCTGATGCCGGAGCAGACCGCGGCCGCCCAAGACGCGGAACTGATCCGCTGACCCGCCCCGCCGTGCCGCTGAAAATCGCCACCATCGTTGGTACCCGACCCGAGATCGTCAAGCTCAGCTGCGTGATCCCGGCGCTCGACCGGGCGTTCCGCCAGGTGCTGATCCATACCGGCCAGAACTACGACTACGAGCTCAACCAAATATTTTTCGACGGCCTGGAGATCCGCAGGCCGGATCATTTCCTGGAGGCCGCGGGTGCCACGCCGATGGAGACGGTGGCGCAGATCCTGGCGCGCATCGATCCGGTCCTGAAGAAGGAATCGCCCGACGCCGTGCTGCTGCTCGGCGACACCAACAGCTGCCTCGCCGCGATCGCGGCGAAGCGCCGGAAGATCCCGGTGTTCCACATGGAGGCCGGGAACCGCTGTTTCGACGAACGGGTTCCGGAGGAGATCAACCGGCGTATCGTCGACCACATCAGCGACATCAACCTGCCCTATTCGGAGCATGCGCGCCGCTACCTGATCGCGGAAGGCATCCGCCCCGAGACCATCATCAAGACCGGCTCGCCGATGAAGCAGGTGATCGCTGCCCAGAAGCGCAAAATCGACGCTTCGCGGGCGCTGAAGCAGCTTGGGCTGACGCCAGGCCGCTTTTTCGTGGCCAGCGCCCATCGCGAGGAAACCGTGGATGAGCCCGCGCGGCTGAAATCCCTGCTTGCCGCGCTGGATGCGGTGGCCAGGCGGTGGAAGCTGCCGGTCCTGGTCTCGACCCATCCCCGCACACGGGAAAGGATCAGCCCGGCCGCGCGGCGAACGGTGCACCGGCTGGTCCGTTTCATCAAACCCCTTTCCTTTGCCGATTACATCCGGCTGCAGATGCGCTCGGCATGCGTGCTCTCGGACAGCGGCACCCTGACCGAGGAAGCCTCGATCCTGGGGTTTCCGGCGGTGATGCTGCGCGACACTCACGAGCGGCCGGAAGGCATGGATCAGGGAACCGTGGTGATGTGCGGGCTCGATGCCGGCCGCGTGGTTGACGGGGTCGCAGCCATGATGGAACGCTACAAGGATCCGGCGCGGCGCGCGGCGGTCGTGCCGGACTACGACGTGGACGATGTCGCGCTCAAGGTCGTGAACGCCATTCAGAGCTACACGGACTACGTAGACCGCATCGTCTGGCGAAAACGCTGATGGTAGAGGCCGGCGGCGCTGATCCGGCGCGCGTTGCTCCTGTAAGCGTCGTAGTCCCGTGCTACCGCTGCGCCGACACCATCGAGAGAGCGGTTCGATCGGTGGCGTCGCAATCGCTGCGGCCTGCCGAACTGATCCTGATCGATGACGGCAGCCCTGACGGCACCGGCGCGGCGCTGGAGCGCTTGCGTGACCACTATGATGGCGCGGACTGGATCCGCATCGTCCGCCTTCCCAGGAATACGGGCTCCGCGTCGGCGCGCAATGCGGGATGGGATGCCGCGACGCAGCCCTATCTGGCATTTCTCGATGCCGACGATGCGTGGCATCCCCGAAAAATTGAAATCCAGTGGAGCTGGATGGAGGCGCATCCGGATGTTTCGGTCACCGGCCACGGCGCGCTGCAGCTGGTTTCCGGGGCAGCAATGCCGGCGGATCCCGGCGGGGGCGAGGCCCAGCCGATCACCCGCGCAATGCTTTACGCGTCGAATCAGTTCATCACGCCATCGGTGATGCTGCGCAGGGAGATCCCGCAACGCTTCGAACCGGGCAAGCGCTACATGGAAGACTATCTCCTGTGGCTCGTAATCGCGGCCACCGGCGGGAAGATCACCCGGCTGCCGCAGGTCCTGGCCTACACGTTCAAAGCGCCCTTCGGGGAGGCGGGTCTGAGCGCGCACCCGTGGAAGATGGAGCGGGGCGAACTGGCCGTCTTCTCAACGTTGCGCCGGAATGGGCAGATGAGCGCCGGTTCGTGGCTGCTCCTGTCCGGCTTCTCCCTGGTGAAGTTCCTGCGCCGTATTCTGATGCTGGCAATCGGTTACAACCCCAGCGGCACGGTTTCGAATCCAACGCTGCTGTACGTCGCTGCCTACCTCGCACTCACCCAGGCGATGACCGGGTTGCTGATCTTCGCCGGTCTCTTCGGCCGCAGCGAGCTTGCCGCGGAGATCGGGATCGTGCAGGCGGCGACGCTGGCGACATTTTTCGCCTTTTCCGGAAATGCGCGGAACCTGATTCTCACGGACCGGGCAAGCGTGCAGCGCGGGGCGATTCTTGCGGCGCGCCTTGCATTGCTGCTGCCCCTCGGGGCAGGTGCGGCGCTTCTTTGCACGATCGTGGCCCGCGTCGATCCCGCCATGATCTTCGTACTCGTGGCGCGGCGCGGCGTCGAATGGGTCGGTGAGCTGTACCTCAGTGAAAGCGAGCTTCTGAGGCGCCCTGCGACGGCAAGGAACAGCCTGCTTCTGCAGGTCATCCTGCTGGTTGCCGCTGCGGGCGCGATCGCCGTCCGTTCCGAGCACCTGATATGGGTGCTCGGCGTCTGGGCGTTGCTGCCCGCCGTTCCCTTGATCCGCTTCGTAATCACCGGAACCACAGCGTCTATCGCGTCGCTCCGGAGCGCCATCGTTCTGCTGCTGCCGCATTTCGGCTCGACCGCGGCAAGTGGCATGTCGCTCTACGCGTTTCGGGCGCTGCTCGTACTGGTGGCGGGCAAGCCCATCGCGGGCGATTTGTTCGCCGCGTTCGCAATTGGCAGTTTTCCGGGATCCATGTTCGCCAATGTCCTGGGCCCGAGCGTCTCGCTGCACGAAGAACGTATCGGACGGGCGTATTTGCCGAAAGCCTTGTGGAGCGTGACGACGGCGTACCTGTTCGGCGGGGTGGCCCTGCTGGGAATTCGTTTTTCCGTTCCCGAGGCGCTCGCCGCAACGGGCAAGTCGCCCTTTTTCTGGATGGCGCTGGGTTGGTCGCTGCTCGGCGGCGTCGTGATGATGGTGGCGCAGCGCGTGCGATTGCGCCTGATTGCGGACGGCGAGGGGCAGGTCGTGTTCGGCGCGGACGTGCTCATTCACATCTATCTTATCGCGGCGATTCCGACTCTGTATGCCGTAGGAAGTTCCGGAGGTCTTGAGTTCCTGTATTTGCTGAACGCCGGCCTCGCCCTGGTCTTTTATGTTGGCGGTCTCCGCGGAGAAATAGCGCCGTATGGCGAACGGGTCGCGGAACGCCTCGCTTTTATCGTGACCTTCCTGGTTTTTCTGCCGCTGTTCTTCCTCATATCCGGGCACGTGTTCAATCCCGCGGAACCGCTCTACGACTCTGGCGGCGTGTTGCGCGATCTTCCGCTGCCGGTTTCTCTGCTTGCCTGCAGCGGCAGCCTGCTGCTGTACGGTCGCTATTCAAACGCGATGGCAGGGCTATGGACCATCTTCGGCCTGCTTTTTCTCATGATGGTGTCGACGGCCGTCGCGGGCGGTGATTCGGGGCCCCTGGATCGCGCGAAAATGCTCCTGCTGTTGCAGATCCTCCTTCCGACATTCGGCGTGGTGCTGGGCGCGGTCCTCGATCCGAAAGACGAGCACTACGGCGCTCTGCAAGTTGCAATTTTTTCGGTGATCGCGCTTATCGTGCCCGCGCAGCTTGCGGCGACCTGGCTCGCCAGCAGTGCGACCCTGAGGCATTCCGTGTTCCTATTCGGGGTCTATCAGCATCTTCAGTTCGTGCCCGTCATCCTGGTTTGCGGCTACCTCGTGGTTCTTCCCGGGCTCTGGGAGCGGTGGGGAACGGTGGGCAAAGCCGTGCTTTCCATCCTGCTCGCCTGCATCGCGGTCTATGCGCTCGCCGCCCACTCGGTTCTCGCGATGTTCGCGATCCTCGCCGGGACGGCGCTGTTCGGCGCCACCCGTCTGCTCCGTGGAAAGGAGCTCCTGGCGGCGCTGATGATGGCGGCCGTGTTCGGCGCCTTCGCGAGCTATGTCCCGGCCGCGAAAGATACCAACGAATTCCACAACAAGTTCAGCTTCCTCTTTTCGCCGAAAGATCCATGGGTCACTGTAAGCGGATTTAGCGCAGGCGCCCGGGCGCGATGGGGCGAGTGGGATATCGTGGGATTGCCGCTGGGCGGACATCTCATGCGTATTGCGGCGCCGAATGTTTCAGGGCGGAGCACGCTGATCATGGAAGGAGAGCTGTTCGAGGGAGAGATCGACTTCCAGCGGGAAGACAGGTCCAAGCATACGTTCGTTCCCCAATTGTCCGTAAAGCGCATTGGACCGTTCAAGGTACAGGTAGAGGTCGATCAGGATCGAGGCGACGGCGATGTGATGATATTTCAGCCGCAAGGCGCCACGCGAGGCGTCATTCGCAAACTCCGGTGGCTATTTCCGGCGCCGGTCGAGCAGGACCGAAAAACGGGGCTCGGCATCGTGCCGACCGCAGTGGCCGACGAATCGGCGGCACGCGACACCGGAGAACCGTCCCAGGCGCTTAGTCACGTGGCCATTCGAAATGTCGCGGAGCGATTTTCAGACTGGAAACTGTTTGGCCATGGCATTTTCGAGTCACCGAAGGTCTTTCTTTTCGGTCATTCAAAACCGCTGGCCCGCGAGCAGCGCAGCAGCGCGCACAATTTTTATATCGATTTTGCGTATACCTTTGGGGTCCTCGCGCTGCTGCCCTTGCTGGCGCTGATCGCCCACACTGCGGCGCTGCTCTGGCGAAGGCGCCGCGAGGTGCTGGCTTCGGAAACCCTGTTCGCGCTGGCCGCGGTGGTTGCGTTTCTGGTGCTGGTGGAGAGCAACCTGAAAGTAAGCATGCGCCAGCCCTATCCCGGAATCGCAATATTCTTCCTCTGGGGGCTGCTGCTCGCGCGCCTGCACGAGTCGGGCGCGGCGGCGGCCAAGGCGGACTGACTTGCGCGACCCGTTCAAGCACAACAATTTCGACCTGCTCCGGTTCCTGTTCGCGTCGACCGTGATGCTGGTCCACGCGCACGTCCTGTCGCGCCAACCGCAACTCGCTTTCCTGAGCGAGTGGCTGTCCTCGGAAGTCGCGGTCAGAGCCTTCTTCGTGGTCAGCGGCTTGCTCGTGTTCATGAGCTACGACAAGACGCGCAACGTCGCCCTGTACGCCGAAAAGCGGTTGCGCCGTATCTATCCGGCGTACTTCACGGTCGTGGCCGGCTGCGCCTTGCTACTGTTCCTCGTCAGCACGTCGGGCGCGGGGGATTATTTTGGCGGCGGGTTCGTCCAGTACTTGGCGGCGAATTTCGTGTTTCTGAATTTCGTTCATCCGGGGCTTCCCGGCGTGTTCGGGGGAAACGCGCTGTCCGAGGTGAACGGCGCGCTCTGGACGCTGAAAATCGAGGTCATGTTCTACCTGGCCGTGCCGATTTTTGCCTGGCTGTTCGGGCGGCTCGGCCGCTTGCGCGTCATGGTCGCGATTTACGCGTTGTCCGTGCTCTACGCCTGGATCTTCGACTGGCTCGCCCGGAAAACCGGGTCGAACATGTACGTTGTCCTCGGCAGGCAGCTTCCCGGGCAACTCTCGTACTTCATGGTCGGCGCGTTCTTCTACTACTATTTCGAATTCTTCCGGCGGCACGCGAGATGGTTCGCGGCAGCGGCGCTGGCGCTGGCGCTCCTTCACCGCTTCCTGCCCACGGGCCCGCTCGAGCCGCTATGGCTTGGCACCTTGGTGGCGGTGTTCGGATTTTTCCTGCATGCCGGAAATTTCGGACGCTACGGTGATTTTTCGTACGGCATCTACATCCTGCATTTCCCGATTCTGCAGACGATGGTCCAGTCCGGGCTGTTTGCGTGGTCGCCCTTCGGCGGGTTGGCGCTGGCCTGCGCGGCCGTGCCGGCCGCCGCGGCGCTGCTCTGGCACCTAGTCGAGCGGCCGTTTCTTGCCCGGGGCTCGCACTACGTCGCGGCCGTGGGAAAACTTGCCTAGCGCTTCACGCTTTCAGCAGCCACATCGAACCCGGCTCGCATTCCGGCGCGGCGCGCAGCACCGGGAAGACCGCGGCCAGTTCGGGATGGTGGTGCCGCGCGAGGAAGTTCAGCGCGCCGATGATGCGAAAGCCGTCGTTTCCGCACATGAAGGCCTCGAACAAATATTGTTCATTCCAGATGCGAACCTCACCGACCACCCAGCGCGCCGGATAGTCGCGCGGGGTGAAGATGTCGTGCAGGTGCACCAGCACGCCCGGCGCGAGCAGCGGCAGCAGCTCGAGGTATTCGCGCAAGACGTCCCCCTGGGGCCGGATCACATGCGATGAATCGATGAACAGGATGTCGTTCGCGCGCAGCGCCCTGACGTGGCGCTCGTCCAGGTCCTCGATGCGCTGCCGCAGGACTGCAATGCCCGGTGTTTTCTCCAACCACTGCATTTCGTAGGGTTCGACGCAGACCAGCTCGCAAACATAGTCTGCGTGCTCGCTGCGGTTGGCCTCGATGGCTTCTAGCATGACCAGGGTCGAGTGGCCGCTGCCGATCTCAAGGATTTTGCCGGGCTTGTGGTGCCGGATCGCGGAATACAGAAACTCCGCGTCGCCGGGCCCGAAATTCGGATTGTCAAAGCGGAAACCGAAGCGCGAATCGCGCGCGAGCTGCGCAAGCTCGGACTGGTAATTGAATTTACTCAATAGTGCGAGCTGCTCGCCGGCGTTCATGTCGATGCCAGGAAGCGAACGGTCCGCCTCGAGCGGATATCTAAGGTGGCGTGGATTGAACATTGGTTCGTAGTAGTGATCGCGGATGGGGAACACGCCAACGCGCCTCAGGATCGCATGCGCTATTGTCATGCGGTAGACGCCGACGCGGCGCACCAGCTTCAACAGGCAAGCAGCGAAAAAGACGAAAGGCGCGAGCACCACGTCTCCGATGGGAATCACCACGCGCTCAATCACGCGCCTGACGCGCGGTGACCGCAGGGTGCGCAGAAAGAACCCCGTCATCCGCGCGAAAGAAATCTGAGCATGCTTTTTAGGTGGTGCAAGGCGAGCCGCGGCTGGCGGCGGCTCGCGCGCTGCGCGTAATGCACGACCTCCGCCGAGGGTTCGTAGAGGATCGATTTGCCCGCCGCATGCAGGCGCCGGCATAGGTCCACATCCTCGTAATACATGAAATAGGCTTCGTCGAACCCGGCTGCGGCGCGGAAGTCCTCGCTGCGAAACAGCATGAACATGCCGCCGATCCAGTCGACTGCTTGCCGTCCCCGATCGGCCGGATAGTCGGGCTGCCGCTGCTCCACGAAAACTTTTTTCAGCAGGCTCGCCACCGTGGGGGAGCGCCGCGCGCTGTCCTCGATGCCGCCGGCGGGATTGCGGACCAGAGGTCCGGTCACCGCCACTGTTTTGTCGTCAAATCGGGAAATCAATTCAGGAAAAGGATCGGCCGGCAGGCGGATGTCGGGATTGCAGACGCAGTAGTAGGGCGTGCGGCAGCGCCGGAAGGCGGCGTTGTGGTTGGCGCCAAATCCCTTGCGCTCCTGGTTCACGATGATTTCGACGGGGCATGAGAGATTCCCGACGGCAAGCGGCACCGGATCAGGAACGTTCTGCGTCAGCACCAGCGACACGCGGTCGGCGCACACGCGCCGCACGTCGCCCAGCAACTGGTTGACGAGCGCGTTCTGGCCGTGACTGACCACCGAGAGCGTGATGTCGCGCTCCGGCATGGTCAGCTGCGGTTGTAGCGGTCTTCGAAGCGCTCGATGTCGTCCTCGCCCAGGTAGCTGCCCGACTGCACCTCGATGATCAGCAGCGGTTCCTTGCCTGGATTCTCGAGACGGTGCTTGGTGCCCACCGGAATGTAGGTGGACTGGTTCTCTTCCAGGTAGAGCGTGTCCTCGCCGCGCGTCACGCGCGCGCGGCCCGAGACCACCACCCAGTGCTCGGCGCGCTTGCGGTGCAGCTGCAGGGAGAGCGCGTGCCCGGGTTTCACCATCAGGCGCTTCACCTGGTAGCGTTCGCCGCCATCCACCGATTCGAAGTAGCCCCAGGGCCGGTAGACGCGCTTGTGATTCAGGTGCTCGGAGCGGTTGGCGCGCTTCAGGTCTTCGACCACTTCGCGCACGTCCTGGCTGCGCGAGCGGTCGGCGACCAGCAGCGCGTCGTCCGAATCCACGATGATCAGGTCCTCGACGCCCAGCGTCGCGATCAGGCGCCGGTCGCCGAAGACCAGCGAGCCCTTGGTGTCCTGCATCTGCACGTCGCCGCGCGTCGCGTTGCCCGAGGCGTCTTTTTCCGCGAGATCCCAGAGCGCCGACCAGGAACCGACGTCGCTCCAGGAGAAATCAGCCGGAATCACCGCGGCATGCGAGGTGCGTTCCATCACGGCGCGGTCGATGGCTTCGGCGGGGCAGGCGAGGAAGGCTTCTTTGCCGAGCCGCAGGAATCCCAGGTCGTCGGTGGCGCTGGCCACGGCGGCCCGCGCCGCCTGCAGGATGTCGGGCCGGAACCGGCCGAGTTCCTCCAGCACGCGCCGGGCGCCGAAGGCGAACATGCCGCTGTTCCAGTAGACGCGGCCGGTGGCGATCATCGCGCGGGCCGCTTCCACGGAAGGTTTTTCGACGAAGCGCGCGGTCTTGTAGGCGCCGTCGCGCAACGAATCGCCGCGTTCGACATAGCCGAAGCCGCTTTCCGGGCGCGTGGCCGCGATGCCGAAGGTGACCAGCATGCCGGAGGCGGCGACCTCGGCTGCGCGCCTTACGTCGGCATTGAACGCGTCCGCGCCGTGGATCGCGTGGTCGGACGCGAGGACGAGCAGGACCGGGTCTTCGGCTTCGCATGCGATGGCCGCGACCGCCACCGCCGCCGCGGTGTTTCGACCGGCCGGCTCGAGCACGACGCGGGCCTCCTTTATGTCGATTTCGGCCAGCTGATCGTTGACCAGGAAGCGATGCGCCTCGTTGCAGATCACAAGCATCCTGGCGCTGCCTGCAACTTCCTTCGCGCGCAGCGCGGTGTCCTGCAGCAGCGTGCGGCCGGTGACCAGCGGCAGGAACTGCTTGGGCAGCGACTGGCGCGAAACGGGCCACAGCCGGCTGCCGGAGCCGCCGCAGAGAATGACGGGGACTATTCGCTGCATCACGCGGCCAGACGCAAACCGACATCAACCTTGGCTTTGGCGCACAACCCGACCAGATAGTCGAGCGACACGAGCTCGACCTTGCCCCGCACGATATCGGATACCCGGGGCTGCGCGATTCCCAGACGCTTCGCTGTTTGCGCCTGGGTAAGGTGTTCTCGCTCCATCCAGCCGCGTAGCGCCTCGGCCAGCTGCGCACGCAGCAGCATGACCGAGGCCTCGTGCGCGGGAAACCCCAGGTCGAGAAAAATGTTTCCGCTCGATTTGATCACTCGCTTGGCCATGATCTACCTCTCATTTTCGATTGCTTTTGCTTCTCGATACCTGCGGCGCGCAAGCTTGATATCAAAGCTTGAGGTCTTGCGCGACTTTTTGTGAAATGCATGCAAAACATAGATAGCTGTCTCGAAGCTCGCCACATAGATCAATCGATACTGCCCCGTCTGGTCACGCACCCGGATTTCACAAACGCCTGGTCCGACCGACGACATGGGCTTCCAGTCATCCGGTTTCCGCCCGACCTGCACCATGAACAACTCGTGTCCAGCGCGAAGCCTGGCAGAGTCTGGAAACGCGGACAGTTCCGTCCTAGCGCTGCCTATGAAGCAAACCGGCTTCATTCCCCAATTATACAGATATTCGTATAGATGGCAAGCGCGCAAGCGCTTCGATGAGTCTGCGGGCGCGCGCAACCAGAGCTGCGTGCGTGAACTGCTCCAGATGCTCGCGCGCAGCGCTGCGCGGATCGGGCCGCGGCTGTCCGGCGAGAATCGCATCGAGGATTTGCTCGAAGTGCGCGCCGCCATCTTGGCGCGGATCGCGGTAGCGGAATCCGCTGGCGCCCTCCATCACCGTCTCGGTGAACGGTGGCGCGTCGGGCGCGAGCACCGGCGTGCCGCAGGCCTGCGCTTCCAGCGCATTCAGTCCCAGCGCTTCCTTCTCCGGCAGGCCGGTCATCAGGTAGTCGAGCTGCGGATAGATGGCGCCGACGTTGGTCTGGTAGCCCCAGAACCGCGCGCGATCGCCCAGGGGCGCCACGGCGCGCCTGAGGTCCCTGACCTGGGCATAGCCGCCGGCGCCGAAAATTTCCAGGTTGACCGTGCCGCGGCGCGCGAGGATGGGCGCGAGGATCGAAAACAGCTCCGGAAACTGCTTGATCGGCGCGATCAGCGAAACCAGGCCGAGCGTGAGCCCCGGGCGCTTGCCGAACGTTTCCCTGTTCCGGTTCGCCAGTCCGGCGAGCGAGCCGAGGCCACCGATGAGGATGTCGCGGAATTTTCTCGGATCGACGATGTAGGGCGACCGCAGCAGCAGCGGTTGGTCGCTGCGCGCGAGGTCCGCGGTGCCGTATACCGGTTCGGGATAGACCTGCGGCAGGCCCGCGGCGCGCAGCAGGCCGATGCAATAGCGCGACACCGTTGCGACCAGCCGGTAGGGACGCAGGCTGTCGACGCTGCGCTGGATCATCGGCATGTGCGCGAATCCGGCCACCCGGTGGCGCGCCGCCATGCGCTCGATCAGCTGCGGCGAAATGGGGCTCTGCGTCAGTACGAGCGCGCCCTTCTCTGGCATCTGCCGCAGCAACTGCTGCTCGTTGCTCGAATGCACCACCGCGATCCGCTCTCCCGGCAGATCGTCCCAGAGACGCACGGTCGGATTCACGTGGAGAGTCACCTGCGCGCCGGCGTCGGCGAAGGCGCGCGTCAGCGCGCGCGTGTATATCTCGCCGCCGCCGACGATCGGCTGCAGGTTGACGTGGTGGATGTGCATCATCGGCGGGAGGCGGCGATTATAATCGGCGCTCATTTTTCCCATCCCGTGAAAATTCTCGTCCTAAAGCGCGACAAGATCGGCGACCTGCTGCTGACCACGCCGCTGCTCGCGCGCCTGAAGGCGGCCCTGCCGCGGGCAGAGGTGCATCTGCTGGCGAACGACTACAACGCCTGGGTGGTGGCCGGCAATCCGCACCTCGACCGCCTCTGGGTCTACCGCCGCGTGCGCCACGCCGGCCGCGTCAGATTCGCCGCCGCCTGGCAATGGCTCCTGCAGGGCCTCGCGCTCAGGCGCGAACGCTACGACTGGGTGGTGGTCGCCAACGGCGACGAATCGCCGCGCGCGATCCGGCGCGGCCTGGCGCTGCGCGGCGCGCGGACCGTGGCGCGCTGCGCCGACCGTTCGAAATATCCGGGCCTGACCGACGCTTTGCCGCCGGACGCCGGCAGCCACGAGATCGAGCGCCTGCTTGCCTTGCTGGGACCTATGGGCGTTTCCGCATCCGGGGCGGAAACTTTTCCGACTTACAGACTTCCGGAAAAATCTTCCGCATTTGCATTGAACTGGTTGTCCGGGCGCGGGCTGCTCCCCGGCAAGTTCGTCGTGCTCGGCCTCGGGGCGCGGCGGCCGAAAAAGCAGCCGGGCACCGTCCAAGTGCTGGCCTGGAGCGCGCACCTCAAGCAGCGTTGGGGACTCGACACGGTGTTCATGTGGACGCCGGGCAAAGCGGACGACCCGGTCTACCCGGGAGACGACGGCGTGGCGCAGCCGGTGCTGGATGCGGCATCTCGCGGACAGGCGCCGCAGATCCACCCGTTCCGCGGGCCGATCCCCGAAGCGCTCGGCCTGATATGGAGCGCGCGCACCAGCATATTTCCGGACAGCGGCCTGATGCAGTTCGCCGCGGCGAGCCCCGGCGGCGTGCTGGGATTGTTCGCCGAATCCGCGGTTTCGCCCGCCCCCGCGCAGTGGGCGCCGCGCGGACCGAAGGCGGATTACCTGGAAGCGGACAAGAGCGTTGCCGAACTTCCAGAGGCGCTGGTCTACGAGCGCCTGGCCAGGCTGCTGGCCTAACGCTTCTCGCCGTAGATGGCGGGGTTCAGCGCCGGGTCGTTGTACATCTTGAACTGCCGGTAGACCTTGAAATAGCACTCGCCGCGCGCGCAGTCGACGAGCAGGCGGTCGAAGCAGGCCGCCAGGTCGGTGCGTTGTTCATTCAGGCGGCTCAGTTTCTGAACGCAATTTTCGATGTGAGCGCCTGTCACATCGGTGCGCTGCGTCTGCAGGCGCATGTGGTGGATCTTGAGCGACAGGATGGAGAGCCGGTCGATCATGGCGCCCGCCGTTTCGCTGCTCAGCTTCGATTCCGGCTTGCGGGCCACGCCGGAAAAAGAAGTCAGCAGCTGCTCGTCGATGCGCTCGATCGCGTCGTTGCGCTTCTGGTTGTAGCCGTCGATGGCGCGCTTGTTGGCCGCGATTTCGGCGTCGGCCACGTTGCGGCGCCGGGCCAGGTCCTCTTCATCCCAGAGCAGGCAGTTGCAGCGGTGGTTGTCCTCGACCGCCTGCCACAGCGCGCCGCGGTTCTCCGCCGCGCGGCTCTTCGCCCAGCCCGCGACCGCGTGCCGGCCGTCGTGGAACGCCGTGAGGTCGCGCGCGCGCAATTCGATCATTTCCCGTCCGCCTTCCGCAATTCGATCAATTTCGCATATTTCATGAAGCTGTTCATGCAGCCGATCGAAATATGCAGCAGCCCCGGCAGGCCGTCGAGAAAACCCAGGCGCAGCACGTAGAACTTGACGAAGCGGACCAGCGGCGAGAACAGGAGTTCGGCCGTGCCCGCGCCGCGCCCGCGCCGGAACAGGTCCTGCGCGGCGAGCGTGGTGTAGCGGTTCTGCTTCTCCAGGTAGCGGCCGAGATCTTCGGCGGATTCGTGCAACAGATCGCCGGCGAGCGTGCCCGGCGTGGCCGTGTAGAGCACTTTCTCGTGCACCGCGTCGTCGCTCCAGCGCGCCTGCCTGCGGTCGAACAGCCGCGGGCTCCAGTCCGGATAGCCTTCGCCGTGCCTCAGCCAGCGGCCGAGAAACCGGTTGCGCCGCGCCATGCGGTAGACCGGCGCCGACGGCGCTTCCAGCGCGCGCACCAGGCTCGCGGCGAGCTCCGGCGACACCCGCTCGTCTGCGTCCAGGCACAGCACCCAGTCGTTCGCGGCCTGCTCGACCGCGAACTGCTTCTGGCGGCCGAAGCCGCGCCATTCGCTGGCGACGACGCGCGCGCCGTAGCGCTCCGCGAGGCCCGCGGTGCCGTCGTCGCTGCCCGAATCGACGACCACGACTTCATCGGCGAAGGCGACGCTGGCGAGACATTCCGGCAGCTGCTCGGCGGCGTTCAGCGTGATCAGGACTACAGAGAGAGGCAAGGGGGTTCCGTACGGGGTTTGTGCCGGTTCCGGGCTGGGTTCCGAGTTAGAATTGCTTGAAAACAAAGCAGTATTCTAGCCCTCCGGGCGAATCCCTCCGTGCCGCGCATCCTCTTCGTCAAAACCTCTTCGCTCGGCGACGTGGTTCACAACTGCCCGGCGGTGAGCGATGCGGCGCGCCATTTTCCCGGCGCGGCGATCGACTGGGTCGTCGAGGAGTCCTTTGCCGAAGTCGTGGCCTGCCACCCCCGCGTGCGCCGCGTCATTCCGGTGGCGATCCGGCGCTGGCGGGGCGAGCTCCTCTCCCGGGATACCTGGTCCGAGCTGGGCAATTTCCGGCGCGTCCTGCGCGAAGAGCCCTACGATTTCGTCATTGACAGCCAGGGTCTCGTGAAGAGCGCGCTGATCGCCAGGTTCGCGCGCGGGACGAAACACGGTTTCGACCGCGGCAGCGTGCGCGAGCCTTTCGCGGCGCGCTTCTACGACCAGGCGCACGCGGTGTCCGGGGCCCTGCATGCGGTCGAACGCAACCGGCTGCTCGCGGCGGCCGCGCTCGGCTACGCGCTCAAGAGCGAGTGCGATTACGGCCTGGAGGTTGCCGGCGATCCGCCGCTCCAGGTGCGCCCGCCCTTTGCGCTGCTGCTGACGATGACGAGCCGGGAGGGCAAGCTCTGGCCGGAAGAGCACTGGCGCGCGCTGGGCGCGGCGCTGGAAGCGCGCGGGCTGCGCTGCCTGCTGCCCTGGGGAAGCGAGGAGGAAAAGCGCCGCTGCGCCCGCATCGCCACCGCGATCCCGGGCGCCGTCGTTCCGCGCCACATGACGCTGACAGGCCTTGCGCGCCTCGCGCGCAAGGCCCATTGCGTGGTGGGCGTGGACACCGGGCTTACTCATCTCGCCGCGTCGCTCGATGTGCCCGTGCTCGGCCTGTACTGTGGCTCGACCCCGGCGCTGACCGGCCTCTACGGCGGCAAGCGGGCGCGCAATCTCGGCGACGCGGGGAAACCGCCGCCGGTGCGCGAGGTGCTGGAGGCGCTGCCATGATGTGGCGTGCGCTCTACACGCTGGCGCTGCGCGCGGCGGCGCCGTTCCTGGTTCTCAGGTTGTGGTGGCGCGGACGGCGGGAGCCCGGCTACCGCCGCTGGGTCGGCGAGCGCTTCGGCTACTATAAGGACGAGCCGCCCGGACGTCCGTTGCTGTGGCTGCACGCCGTTTCGGTGGGCGAAGCGCGCGCCAGCGCCGCGCTGGTACGCGCGCTCGCGGCCGCGAATCCCGGACACGAAATTCTCGCCACCTGCACGACCGCCGCGGGAAGGGAGACGCTGAGGGAACTGCACGGCGAATCGGTCCGCCATGCCTGGCTGCCCTACGACCAGCCCGGCACCGTGCGCCGCTTCCTGGAGCATTTCAGGCCGCGCCTGGGCGTGCTGGTGGAAACGGAGATCTGGCCGAACTTGCTGGCGGCCTGCGATGCCTGGGGCGTCCCGGTCCTGCTGGCGAACGCGCGCATGTCGGAAAAGTCGGCGCGCGGCTACGGGCGCTGGCGCGGCCTGGCTCGGCCGGCATTCGCGTCGCTGTCCGCGGCTTGCGCGCAGAGCGAGGAGGATGCGGCCCGCCTGCGCGCGCTGGGGGTTCGCCGCGTCGAGGTGACGGGAAACCTGAAATTCGACGTCGTGCCCGGCCAGGCGAAGCACGCCGAAGGCCGCGCCTGGCGCGAACGGCTCGGCCGTCCGGTACTGCTGCTCGCGAGCACGCGCGAAGGCGAGGAAAAGATGCTGCTCGATGCCATGCCGCCGTGGGACGGGCTGGCGCTGATCGTGCCGAGACATGCGCGGCGTTTCGAGGAGATCGCGCCCCTGTCCCAGTCGCGCCGCAGCCGCGGCGAATTCCCCGGCTCGCGGGACCGCGTGCACCTGGGCGACTCCATGGGGGAAATGGACTTTTATTACGCCGCCTCGGACGTCGCCGTGATCGGCGGCTCCTTCGCGCCGCTGGGCGGGCAGAACCTGATCGAGGCCTGCGCGGCCGGCGTGCCGGCGGTGCTGGGTCCGAGCATGTTCAATTTTTCCGAGGCGACGCGCCTCGCGCTCGCGGCGGGCGCCGCGGTCCAGGCGGCGGATGCGCCGGGCGGAATGCGCGCGGCCCTGCGGCTGTTGTCGGAGCCGGAAGAAAGAAAAAAGATGGGGCAAGCGGGCCTGCGCCTTTGCGAAGCGCACCGCGGCGCCACGCAAAAGCACCTGCAGATCTGCCGGGAGCTTCTTAAGACTCCAGCGCGCGGTTGACCTCTTCGAGGTCTTCCTCGCGCAGGGCGCCCGCCGCGGCCTTGAGCTTCAGGTGGTTCATGATGGTGCCGTAGAGCGCCACCAGCAGGTCGCGCTGGGTGGAAAACACTTGCTGCTGCGCGTTCAGCACGTCGATGTTGATGCGCACGCCGACTTCGTAGCCGAGCTTGTTCGAGTCGAGCGAACTCTGCGAGGAGACCAGCGCCTGCTCGAGCGCGCCGACCGTGGCGATGCCGTTGATCACCAGCAGGTAGGACTGCTGCGCCGAAAACGCGCTGCTGCGGCGCGCCACTTCCAGGTCCTGCTTGGCTTTTTCGTAGGCCGCCGCTGCTTCGCGTTCGCGCGAGTCGATCGCACCTCCCTGGTACAGCGGCAGGGCGAGCTGCAGCCCGACGGTTCCGAGATTCAGCTGCGCGCTGTTGCCGGTGATCGTCGATCCGGTCTGCTCGGTCTGGCCGTAGGTCGCCACCAGGTCGAGCGTGGGGTAGTGCCCGGCGCGCGCGATCTTCGCCTGCAGGTTCGCGATCTCGGTGCCCGCTTCCTGGACCAGCACCGGGTAGCCCTGTTTTTCCGCCAGGTCCACCCAGGTCTGCATGGTGGCCGGATTCGGCGGCGACAATTTGACCTTCGGCCGCAGCGGCTTCAGCGCCGAGTAGACCTTGCCGGTGATCTGCTGCAGCGCGCGGATTTTCGTGTCGATGTCGTTCTGCGCGACGATCTCCTGCGCCACGGTAAGATCGAATCGCGCCTGCGCCTCGTGGGTATCCGTGATCGTCGCGGTGCCGACTTCGAAGTTGCGCTTGGCCTGCGCCAGTTGCTCGCCGATCGCGAGTTTCTGCGCCTGCACCAGCCTCAGATTGTCCTTCGCGGCAAGGACGTCGAAGTAGCCCTGCGCGGTCCGCACGATGAGGTCCTGCGCCGACGATCCGAACACCGCCTCCGCCTGCTTCACCTGGAAATCGGCCTGGCTGTACTGCAGCCAGTTCTGCGGCCGGTACACGGGCTGGGAAAAGGACACCACGTAGTTGCGGTTGTAGAACGTGCGCCCGCTCTGCGGCACCGGGTTCGGCCCGTACGGACTGATGCCGAGGTGATTGGTGGAGGTTCCCGCGGTGGCGCCCAGCGTCGGCAGGATCAGCGAGCGCCCCTGCGGCAGTTTCTCCAGGCCAGCCTGCAGTGCGTAGCGCGAAGCGGAATACTGGGCATCGTAGTTCTTGGCGTCGCCGTAGACCTGCTGCAGGTTCTGCGCCGACGCAGGCAGCGCCAGGACGAAAAGAGCAAGCAGAACAGCGCGCATCCGCCCGACCTTATCAGAACCTGAAGCGCGAAGGCTGCTCGCAATTGGCGAGCGGCGCGAGCAGCGTCTCGAACAGCTCGGCGGTGCGGAACGAGGCAGGCGCGCCCGCCGCGGCGCAGGTGAGGAGCTTCGCGGTCATGGCCGGCGCATCGCCCACCACTGCGAAGACGCGCCCTCCCGGCGCGACCATCTCGAGCAGCGTCCGCGGGACCACCGGCACGGAGCCGGTGAGCACCACGACGTCGTAGGGGCTCCATTTCCCGCAGCCGCGCGCGCCGTCGGCCACTTCCAGAGTGACGTTGTCGAGGCCGTGCCTGGCGATATTCGCTTTCGCGGAGGCGGCGAGCGCGGGCTGGATCTCCACCGAATAGACGTGGGCCGCGCGGTGCGCGAGCAGCGCGGTCAGGTAGCCGCTGCCGGTGCCCACCTCGAGGACGCGGTCGGTCCTTTTCAAGGTCAATTCCTGGAGCACGCGGGCTTCCATCTTCGGCGGCCACATTTTCTGCCCTTCTCCGATGGGGATTTCCATGTCGGTGAAGGCGAAGTTGCGGCAGGCGGGCGGCACGAACTCCTCGCGCGGCACCGCGTAGAGCAGGTCGAGCACGTCCTGGTCCAGCACGTCCCAGGTGCGGATCTGCTGCTCGACCATGTTGCTGCGGGCCTGTTCGAGGTTCATGGCGAAGGAGATTATAATCGCGCCTTGCGCAGGGGTCCCGCCTCCGAGGGTCGGAGGCCGGGTGAGAAATACCCTCAGAACCTGATGCGGGTAATGCCGCCGAAGGAAGCGAAATGAACGCCAATCCCAAGTTCCTGGCCGCCACCGCCCACGTCGACGACGCGGCGGTCAAGCCGCTGCCGAATTCACGCAAGGTCTATGTCGGAGACCTCCGGGTCCCGATGCGCGAAGTCAGCCAGGCGGACACGCCGGGCATGTTCGGCGGCGAGAAGAATCCGCCGGTCTTCGTCTACGACTGCTCGGGCCCTTACACGGACCCGGCGGCGAAAATCGATATTCGCTCAGGCCTGCCGGCCTTGCGCGAGCCCTGGATTCTGGCGCGGAACGATACTGAATTGCTCGGGGAGCCTTCGTCCGAATTCGGCAGGGAAAGACTGGCCGATCCCAAGCTTGCGGAGTTGCGGTTCAATCTGAAAAGAAACCCGAGAAAGGGCAAAAGCAACGTCTCGCAGATGCATTACGCCCGCAAAGGCATCATCACCCCGGAGATGGAGTTTGTCGCCGTGCGCGAGAACCTGCAGCGCGGGCATTACGTCGAAAGCCTGAAGGCGGGCGGCAAGACAGGCGAGAAGATGCTCGAACTTATGATGAAGCAGCACCGCGGCGAAAGTTTCGGCGCGGCGATTCCCGAAACCATCACGCCGGAGTTCGTGCGCTCGGAAGTGGCGCGCGGCCGCGCCATCATTCCGGCCAACATCAACCATCCGGAATCCGAGCCGATGATCATCGGCCGCAATTTCCTGGTGAAAATCAACGCCAACATCGGCAATTCGGCGCTGTCCTCGGGCATCGGCGAGGAAGTGGAGAAAATGACCTGGTCGATCCGCTGGGGCGGCGACACGGTGATGGATCTTTCCACGGGCAGGCACATCCACGAGACGCGCGAATGGATCGTGCGCAATTCCCCGGTGCCGATCGGCACGGTGCCGATCTACCAGGCGCTCGAGAAAGTGGACGGCAAGGCCGAAGACCTGACCTGGGAAATCTACCGCGACACGCTGATCGAACAGGCGGAGCAGGGCGTGGACTACTTCACCATCCACGCGGGAGTGCTGCTGCGCTACGTGCCGATGACGGCCAAGCGCATGACGGGCATCGTTTCGCGCGGCGGCTCGATCATGGCCAAGTGGTGCCTCGCGCACCACAAGGAGAGCTTCCTCTACGCGCACTTCGAGGACATCTGCGACATCATGAAGGCCTACGACGTGAGCTTCTCGCTCGGCGACGGCCTGCGCCCGGGCTCCGGCTACGACGCCAACGATGAGGCGCAACTGTCTGAGTTGAAGACTTTGGGAGAGTTGACAAAAATAGCCTGGAAGCACGACGTCCAGGTGATGATCGAGGGCCCCGGCCACGTGCCGATGCAGCTCATCAAGGAGAACATGGACATCCAGTTGAAGGAGTGCCACGAGGCGCCGTTCTACACGCTGGGACCGTTGACCACCGACATCGCGCCGGGTTACGACCACATCACCAGCGCCATCGGCGCGGCGCAGATCGGCTGGTACGGCACCGCGATGCTCTGTTACGTCACGCCCAAGGAACACCTCGGCCTGCCGAACAAGAAGGACGTGAAGGACGGCATCATGGCCTACAAGATCGCGGCGCACGCGGCCGACCTCGCCAAGGGCCATCCGGGCGCGCAGATCCGCGACAACGCGGTATCGAAGGCGCGCTTCGAGTTCCGCTGGGACGACCAGTTCAATCTGGGCCTCGATCCGGACACCGCCAAGGATTTCCACGACGAAACGCTGCCCAAGGACAGCATGAAGGTGGCGCATTTCTGCTCGATGTGCGGGCCGCACTTCTGCTCGATGAAGATCACGCAGGATGTGCGCGACTACGTCGAGAAAGGCATGCGGGAGAAATCGGTCGAGTTCGTGAAGAAGGGCGCCGAGCTGTATCACAAGACTTGATCGCGGCTGCCCTCAAGGTCGCCGCAGTCGCGGCCGCGCTTTTTGCTGCGCTCCCGCTGGTCGCCTATTTCGCGCAGGGTTCGCTGATCTTCCATCCCCGGCCGCTGCCGGCGGAGCGCAGTGCCGACGTTGCGCGGCGCTTTGCGTCGGTGCAGGAAGTCTTCATCCAGGCGAAGGACGGCGCGAAGCTGCACGCCTGGTACCTCAGGCCAGGCAGCCCGCTGGTGATTTACTTCGGCGGCAACGCCGAGGAAGTCTCCTGGATGATCGAGGAAACCGCCAATGCCCCCGGCGCCTCGTGGCTGTTGGTGGACTATCGCGGTTACGGGCTGAGCGAAGGCTCGCCCGGCGAGCGGGCACTGGTGTCCGATGCGATCGAATGGTACGACTACGCGATGAAGCTTCCAGGCGCTGATCCGAAGCGTACGTTTGCGTTCGGACGCAGCCTGGGCAGCGGCGTGGCCGTGGCGCTGGCGGCCGAACGGCCGCTCGCGGGCGTCATTCTCGCGACGCCTTACGACAGCCTGGTCGCCGTGGCCAAGCGGTACTACTGGTACTTGCCCGTGGATCTTCTGCTCAAGCACCGCTTCGATTCGATCGCACTGGCGCCGATGCGCAAAGAACCGCTTCTTTGCCTCATCGCGGAGCGCGACGAGGTGATCCCGCCGATGCACGCGGAGCGTCTGTTCGATGCCTGGGGAGGCGCGAAACGCAAAGTCGTTCTCGCCGAAGCCGGGCACAACAGCATCCACGCGCATCCCGGGTATTGGCCGCCGATCCGCGAATTTCTGGCGCAGAAGGTAAATTAGGCGGCATGGATGCAAGTCTGCTGCAGGCGCTGATCCTCGGCATCGTCGAGGGCCTGACCGAATTTCTGCCCATCTCGAGCACGGGCCACCTGATCCTCGCCGGCGAGCTGATCGGGGCGACTGGCGAGCGCTGGAACGTATTCAACGTCGTGATCCAGACCGGCGCGATACTGGCCATCGTGTTGGAATACCGCGCGCGCTTTTTCCGGATCGATCCTGCGCTTTACCGCAACCTGATCGTCGCTTTCATTCCCGCCGCGGTACTGGGGCTGCTGTTTTCGAAATACATCAAGTCCTACCTGTTCCACGCGGTGCCGGTGGCGATCGCGTTCATCGTCGGAGGCGTGATTATTCTCTTTGTAGAAAAAGGTTCCTTCAAACCCAGGATTGAGAGCACGCGAGCCATGTCCTGGCTGGATGCGCTGAAGGTCGGGTTCGCGCAGTGTCTGGCGCTTATCCCGGGTACGTCCCGTTCCGGCGCGACGATCATCGGCGGCATGCTGTTCGGTCTTTCGCGCAAGGCCGCAACGGAGTTCTCGTTCTTCCTCGCCGTGCCCACCTTGATGGCCGCAGGCGCCTATGACCTCTTCGAGCATCGGGCGCTGTTCTCGGCGAGCGATCTGCCGATGTTCGGGGTGGGCTCGGCCGCGGCTTTCGTCTCGGCGTTCATGGTGGTGCGCTGGCTGATCCGCTACGTCGCGACGCACGACTTCAAGCCGTTCGCCTGGTACCGGATCGCGTTCGGCGTATTCGTGCTCGCGGCCGTCCAGCTATCCCTGTATCCAGGGTAATCCGGCCTTGCGCCAGCCGCCGACGGTGTTGCGGTGGTGGTCGGCGTCCTTGTCGCCTTCGAAGCCTTCGAGGATGTTGTAGGCCTCCTGCCAGCCGGCCTGGGTGGCCGCGATGGCGGCCTGGTGCGAGCGGGCGCCCGAGCGGCAGAGAAACATGACCGGCTCGTCCTTCTTCACGGTATTTGCGAGCTGCGCGAGAAAATCCGGATTGCGCGCGCCCTCCGGATAGGTATTCCATTCGATGGCGTCGCTGCCGGGCACCGCGCCGACGTATTGCAGTTCAGCCTCGGTGCGTACATCGACCAGTTTTGCTCCTCGCTGCATCAGGGCATGCGCTTCCGCCGGAAGCAGGGCCCCGGCGTAGGAAAGCTTCATTTTCTGGCCGCGTTCCCTAGCTTTTTGCTTGATTTCGTCCATGCCCCGATTATAGGTTCTACTGGGGGTGGCACCGTCGCGGTGCCGGCGCACCATCGTATGCACTGACAAAGTGCATTTTCGTCGTTTAGAATCACACCGGCTCGGCCAGAAGGGGGCTGACCGTGGCTCAGGCATTTGGCATGGATTCTGCTCATCAAGGCGGGTCCGGCTGGCGTGCCCGGCCCGTCTCATTTAACTACCCGCTCAGGAGATTCCAGATGGCGATGACGCCCGATGACGTATTGAAGATGATCAAGGACAAGGAAGTGAAGTTCGTCGACATCCGCTTCACCGACACGCGCGGCAAGGAACAGCACGTGTCCGTGCCGGCGAAGGTGTTCACCAAGGACAAATTCACCGACGGCCATGCCTTCGACGGTTCGTCGATCGCGGGCTGGAAGGGCATCCAGGCCTCCGACATGCTGCTGTTTCCGGACCCTGTCACCGCGCGCATGGACCCGTTCACCGACGAGGCGGTGCTCAACATCAGCTGCGACGTGGTCGAGCCCACGGACGGCAAGCCGTACAACCGCTGTCCGCGCGGTATCGCGAAACGCGCCGAGGCCTATCTCAAATCGTCCGGACTGGGCGACGTCGCCTATTTCGGCCCGGAACCCGAATTCTTCATCTTCGACGGTGTGACCTGGAACGTAGACATGGCCGGCTGCTCGGTGAAGATCAAATCCGAGGAAGCGCCCTGGTCCACCGGGATCGACTATGAATCGGGCAACATGGCGCACCGCGCGCCGGTGAAGGGCGGCTACTTCCCCGTGCCGCCGGCCGATACGCTGCAGGACATCCGCAATGCGATGTGCCTCGCGCTCGAGCAGCAGGGCGTGGAAGTCGAAGTGCACCACCACGAGGTCGCGGCTGCGGGCCAGAATGAAATCGGCACGAGGTTCGCACCGCTGGTGCAGCGCGCCGACTGGATGCAGATCCTCAAATACACGGTCTGGAACGTCGCGGCCTCCTACGGCAAGACCGCGACCTTCATGCCTAAGCCGGTGGTGGGTGACAACGGATCCGGCATGCACGTCCACCAGTCGGTATGGAAAGGCGGCAACAACCTGTTCTCCGGCAATCTGTACTCGGGCCTGTCGGAGTTCGCCCTGCACTACATCGGCGGCATCATCAAGCACGCGAAAGCGCTCAATGCCATCACCAATCCGGGCACGAACTCATATAAGCGCCTGGTACCGGGGTTCGAAGCGCCGATCAACCTGGCCTACTCGGCGAAGAACCGCTCGGCGTCCTGCCGCATTCCGTTCGTGTCGAGCCCGAAGGCGCGGCGCGTGGAAGTGCGCTTCCCGGATCCGACGGCGAACGCCTACCTCGCGTTCTCCGCGATGCTGATGGCGGGCCTGGACGGCGTGCAGAACAAGATCCACCCGGGCGATCCGATCGACAAGGACATGTACCACCTGCCGCCCGAGGAGGCGGCAAAGGTGCCGCACGTCTGCGCTTCGCTCGAGGAAGCGCTCGACTGCCTGCGCAAGGATCACGCCTTCCTCACCAAAGGCGGCGTGTTCGACGAGGACACGCTCGATGCATACATCGCGCTCAAAGAGGAGGAGCTGACCCGATTCCGCATGACCACCCACCCGGTCGAGTTCGACATGTATTACAGCTCTTAGCCCGGTTCGGCACTGGGGCGTTGATTGAAGGACGGGCTGCGGCCCGTCCTTCTCATTTTCAGGGGCTGGATTGAAAAAAACCTATTTGTGGCATAGACTTAGCGAATCCATTTCAGGCCTCTTCTTGCTCATGTCGCGGATCGGATTGCTGTTGTCCCTGCTGTTGTGCCTATTGCTCGGCCTCATGGCCGGAGCGGCGCGCGCCCAGACCGAGACCATCTGGAACTGCAAGGATTCGACCGGGCGGACGCATGTCACCAATCTGAAGGAAGACACGGTCGGCAAGGATTGCCGCATCGTCCAGCAGCAGCGCGTGACCGTGTTGCCGGCCTCCAAGCCCGTCGCCAAATCGCCCGCAGGGTTTCCGAAGGAATCGGCCTCGGACCGCGTCAGTTCGAAGGCCAAGCAGCGCGATACGCTGGAGCAGGAGCTTACCCAGGAAGAGTCGATGCTCGCGGATGCGAGGCAGAAGCTCGCCGAGCAGGAAGCGGTCCGCAACGGCGACGAGAAGAATTACTCCAGGGTGCTCGAGCGGCTGAAGCCGTACAAGGACACGGTCGAGGTCCACGAAAAGAACGTCGATGCCTTGAAACGCGAGCTCAGCAATCTTTCGCGCTAAGGCGCAGCCGTACCAGAACTTCCCGGCCCCGACCCCGCCCATGGCCGAAGCGAACGCCGCCGGCTTTTCCGGCCTGGAGCTTCTGGCCACGGCCGTCGTGGCGCTGGATGACGGCTATGTCGTGCGCTATACCAACCCGGCGGCCGAAGACCTGCTCGGCGCCGGCGCCAAATCCCTCCTGGGCCAGCCGTTCCCCTCCCTGTTTATCGACCAAGCCGCCCTCAGCGGCATGCTTGCCGATGCGCTCACGGTGCGCTGGAGCTACCGGGCGCAGACGGTGGCTTATGAGCGCACCGGACGGGACCCACTGCCGCTGTCCTGCGTCGTAACGCCCATCGACCTGGAGGGCGTGCCGCTGTTGATCGAATTGCGGCCGATCCAGGAGCAGCTGCGTCAGGAACGCGAGGAGCGCCTGCTCGATCAGCAGGAAACCACCCGGGAGCTATTGCGCAATCTCGCGCACGAAATCAAGAATCCCCTCGGCGGCCTGCGCGGCTCGGCGCAGCTGCTCGAGCGCGAGCTGGACCGGCCCGACCTGCGCGAATACACCCAGGTCATCATCAAGGAGGCCGACCGGCTCCAGGTCTTGCTCGACCGGCTGCTCACGCCGCGGCGGACGGTGCAGCTGGGCCATGTGAACATCCATGAGGTGCTCGAACGCGTCAGGAGCCTGGTGCTGGCCGAGTTCCCGGATGGCATATCGGCCATCCGCAATTACGATCCCAGCGTTCCGGACATGGTCGGCGACATCGAGCAGTTGATCCAGGCGGTGCTGAACGTGGTCCGCAATGCCGCCCAGGCGCTCCTTTCCGGGGCGAACGGCGGCCGAGGGGGGGCTATCGTCCTGCGGACCCGGGCCATCCGCCAAGTGACAATTGCAAGACAGCGGCACAAGCTGGCATTGGAATTGCAAGTGATAGACGACGGGCCCGGCGTGCCCGAGGATATCCGCGACCGCGTCTTCAACCCTCTGGTCTCAGGACGGGAAGGCGGCAGCGGCATCGGCCTCGCGCTCGTGCGGACCTACGTGCAAAACCATGGTGGCGTGGTCGAATTCGACAGCCGCCCGGGAAGAACCATATTCACACTATTGTTGCCTCTGGCATGAAACCGGTCTGGATCGTCGACGACGATCGCTCCATCCGCTGGGTATTCGAGAAAGCGCTCAGCCGCGAGGGCATTTCTTACAACTCTTTCGCTTCGGCGCGCGAGGCGCTCGACGCGCTGTCGGGCGGCGCGCCGCAGGTGCTCATTTCCGATATCCGCATGCCCGGGCAATCGGGCATCGAATTGCTGCAGGAGGTAAAGGAAAAGCACCCGGCAGTGCCGGTGATCGTGATGACGGCGTACTCGGATCTGGAATCCGCGGTGGCGGCGTTCCAGGGCGGCGCCTACGAGTACCTGCCCAAGCCCTTCGATGTGGACCAGGCGGTGGAGCTCATACGCCGCGCGCTGGACGAGAGCCAGCGCGAGCAGGAGGCGCTGGAGCCGGTCGGGGAGGTGCAGGAAATCCTCGGACAGGCGCCGGCGATGCAGGAGGTGTTTCGCGCCATCGGCCGGCTGTCGCAATCGAGCGCCACCGTGCTGATCACCGGCGAATCCGGCACCGGCAAGGAGTTGGTGGCGCGCGCGCTGCACCGGCACAGCACGCGCGCATCGAAGCCGTTTGTCGCCATCAACACCGCGGCGATGCCCAAGGACCTGCTCGAGTCCGAACTGTTCGGCCATGAGCGCGGCGCCTTTACCGGAGCGCAGGCCCTGCGGCGCGGCCGGTTCGAACAGGCCGAGGCGGGCACCCTGTTCCTAGACGAAATCGGCGACATGCCGCCGGAGCTGCAGACGCGGCTGCTGCGCGTCCTTTCGGACGGCACCTTCTATCGTGTCGGGGGCCACCAGCAATTGAAGGCGAACGTCCGCGTGATCGCCGCCACGCACCAGGATCTCGACAGCCGCGTGCGCGAAGGCGGTTTTCGCGAGGACCTCTACCACCGCCTGAACGTGATCCGCGTCCGGATCCCGTCGCTGCGCGAACGGCGCGAGGACATTCCGCTGCTGGCGCGGCATTTTCTCGCCAAAAGCGCGAAGGAACTCAGCGTAGAGCCCAAGCGCCTGTCCGACGAAGTGCTTGCTCACCTCGCGCGCATGGATTTCCCGGGCAACGTGCGCCAGCTGGAAAACCTGTGCCACTGGCTGACGGTGATGGCGCCAGGGCAGGCGATCGGGATCGCGGACCTGCCGGCGGAATTTCGCGGCGAGCCCGCTGCCGCCAGCCTGGCGCCGGCCTCGGACTGGGTCGCGGCGCTGGAGCAGGAAGTCGAACGCCGCCTCGCGCGCGGCGAGACCGGCGTGCTCGACCAGCTGTCGCGCCAGTTCGAGCGCTCGCTGATTTCCAAGGCGCTGGCGCGCACCGGCGGCCGCAGGATCGAGGCGGCGAACCTGCTCGGCATGGGCCGCAACACCATCACGCGCAAGATCCAGGAACTCGGCATCGGCGACGCCGACGACTGAGCTATTTTCTGGCCGCCTGCCGGTTGGCTTCCAGCCGGGCGTCCACGACCGCCACGATTTCGTCCACCGCCGCCAGGCGCATGTTCTTCTGCGCGCCGATGGCCTTCACCAGGCGGTCGGTGCGCTCTATGTTCGGCGCCCCGCCGGCGACGGCCCGCGCCGCCGACGAAGGCGTGACGAGCGACTGCGCTGCGGCCGCGTACTTCTCGAAGGGCACCAGTTCCTTCTCGTCCGCGCCCAGCGATACGCACAGCTTCACCACCCAGTCGTAGACCGAGCGCGAGGTCTCCGGGTCGGAGTGCACCGCCTCCTTGATCGGGCGGATGCCGTCCTTCTGGATGCAGCGATAGTTGCCGGCGAGCAGCATCGCCCATTTCGCCAGCGGCACGAACACGGAGTCGTGCACCTTCAGCTTGACGGGCAACTCGATCTTTTCCCGGCCCGCGTCGAAGCGGGCCGCCTCGATGTCGGCCTCGAGCCGCCGCAGGATTTCCGTATGCGCGTCCGACGCGAAGCGCGCCGCCTTGAAATTGGTCGGCAGCCGCACCTGCAGCACGTTCACCTTTTCCTCGGGCGGGCGAAAAGCCTGCGGGTCCGGACTGCACAACGTCATCAGCTTCGGGTCGAAGCCGTCCCATACGCCGGGATCGGTGTAGCAGTTGCGCAGCGAGGCCGTCGACAGGCCCGGGATCCGCGCGAGGTAGGGTAGCGGCGGAATGTTCATGATCGACATGCACGGGATCTTCGCCTTGGCTACCGCGTCGAGCAGTTCGCGCACGCCGGGCGAGCGGTACTGCGGTTCCTGCATGCCCAGCACCACGAGGTCGTGTCCGGCTGTGCCTGCTTCCGCAGGCGTGCAGGCGGAGAGCTTGCCCGGCAGTTTTTTCGAGTGGACTTCGACCAGCCCCTCGCGGCCCTTTACGGGCATGCGCACGATCGCGCCGTCACGGTTGAACAATTCCGCTTCGGCGGGCGTGCAGACCATTTTTGCGTTGTGACCGGCGAGCAGCAGCTTGGTCGCGAGCAGCGAGCCATAGGAGGCGCCGAAAATGAGTATGTTGTATGCGTTTTTCATAATGTGGAATAGACCCCCGCACTACGGGAGGCGAGCCTACTCCCGCCGGTTTTCGACCGCAATCGGCGGTGCAACACGACGCAGTACCAACTTCATGTTGCGGCGCGACATTTCAATCCCTAAAATGGTGCGATGCACATGTCCAGCCCGCTTCCCCAAGGCGTCTCTATCTCCGGGCAGATCACGCCGGAGTTCTCCCAGATCCTGACGCCGGAAGCGCTCGCTTTCGTGGCGAAATTGCACCGGCAATTCGAGACGCGCCGCCAGGAGCTGCTGGCGCGGCGAGCGGCGCGGCAAAAGGAATTCGACGCCGGCAAGCTGCCGGACTTCCTGCCGGAGACGAAGAAAATCCGCGATGCCGAATGGCAGGTGGCGCCGCAGCCGAAAGACATGCTCGATCGCCGCGTCGAGATCACCGGTCCCACCGACCGCAAGATGGTGATCAACGCGCTCAACTGCGGCGCCTCCACCTTCATGGCGGACTTCGAGGACGCCAACTGCCCGACGTGGTTCAACATGATCGACGGGCAGATCAACCTGCGCGACGCGGTGCGCCGCGCGATCACGCTCGAGCAGGGCGGCAAGAGCTACAAGCTGAACGAGAAGACCGCGGTGCTGCTGCCGCGGCCGCGCGGCTGGCACCTGGACGAAAAGCACGTCACCGTCGACGGCGCGGCGGTCTCGGGCGGCATATTCGATTTCGCGCTCTACTTGTTCCACAATGCTAAGGAGCTGCTGGCGCGCGGCAGCGGGCCGTATTTCTACCTGCCGAAGATGGAGTCGCACCTCGAAGCGCGGCTCTGGAACGAGATTTTTGTCGTCGCCCAGGAATTTCTGAATTTGCCCGGGGGAACGATAAAAGCCACCTGCCTCATCGAAACGCTGGTCGCCGCGTTCGAGATGGAAGAATTCCTCTGGGAACTGAAGGACCACTCGGCCGGGCTGAACATCGGCCGCTGGGACTACATCTTTTCCTGCATCAAGAAGCTCCGCAGCAACAAGGATTTCTGCCTGGCGGACCGCGCCCAGGTCGGCATGACCTCGCCGTTCATGCGCGCCTACGCGCTGCTGCTGGTCAAGACCTGCCACCGGCGCGGCGCGCCGGCGATGGGCGGCATGGCGGCGCAGATCCCGATCAAGAACGACCCGGCGGCGAACGAGGCGGCGATGGACAAGGTGCGCCAGGACAAGCTGCGTGAAGTGACCGACGGCTGCGACGGCACCTGGGTGGCGCACCCGGCGCTGGTGCCGATCGCGAGGGAAGTGTTCGACAAGCACATGCCGCAGCCGAACCAGTACGGCAAGCAGCGGCCCGACGTTGACGTGGCAGCGAAGGATCTGCTCGATTTCAAGCCCGCCGCGCCGATCACCGAAGCGGGCGTGCGCAACAACATTTCCGTCGGCGTCCAGTACCTGGGCGCCTGGCTCGCGGGCAACGGCTGCGTGCCGGTGTTCAACCTGATGGAGGACGCGGCGACCGCCGAAATTTCGCGCTCGCAGATCTGGCAATGGATCCGCTCGCCCAGGGGCGTGCTCGACGACGGCCGCAAGGTGACCGTGGAGCTCTTCCGCTGCCTGCTCGCCGATGAGCTGCCGAAAGTCCGCAGTTACCTGGGCGAGGAGGCCTGGAAGGCCGGCAAGTATGAAGACGGCGCCAGGTTGTTCGAGAAAATCACCGCCGGCGACTACGTCGAGTTCCTGACGCTTCCCGCTTACCAGCTCATAGACTGAGCTGGTTACTCAGGAAAACTCGGCGATCACGGGTGCGTGGTCGGAAGGCCGCTCGAGCTTGCGCGGCTCCTTGTCGACGGTGCTGCTGGTGCAGCGCGCGGCGAGTCCCGCCGAGACCAGGATATGGTCGATGCGCAGGCCCGCGTTGCGCCGGAACCCCATCATGCGGTAGTCCCACCAGGAGTAGATTTTTTCCGGCTGTTCGAAAAGGCGGAACGCATCTTTCAGGCCCAGGCCCAGCAGCGCGCCCCATGCAGCGCGCTCGGGCTCGGAGACATGCACCTGTCCTTCCCAGGCCTTCGGGTCGTGCACGTCGCGGTCTTCGGGCGCGACGTTGAAGTCTCCTGCCACCGCGAGCTGCGCATGGCGCGCCATTTCCGCAGCCAGATACTCCCTGAGCGCGGCGAACCAGCGCAGCTTGTAGGCATATTTGTCCGAGCCGACCGCCTGCCCGTTCGGGCAGTAGACGCAGACCACCCGGATTCCGGCAACGGTCGCCGCGATGACGCGCTTGTGATCGTCGGCGAAGCCGGGCATTCCCATGCTCACGTCGGACAAACCGGTGCGCGCGAGAATCGCGACGCCGTTATAGGTTTTCTGCCCGGAGAACGCCGCCTGGTAGCCGGCTGCTTCGAGTTCCGCGCGCGGGAATTTCGGATCTTCGAGCTTGAGTTCCTGCAGGCAGACGATATCGGGCTTCGCTTTTGCGAGCCAGTCAGTGAGATGCGGCAGGCGGACCTTCAGCGAATTGACGTTCCACGCCGCAAGCTTCATCTTGCGACCGCAGCTCTACTTGGCGTCGCCGGGTACGCTGTACTGTCCGGGCCTGGGGGGCGGGCCAGTGACGCTGCCCGTATCGTATGGTCCCGCCTTG
>Ga0070731_10000374_pt1 | contig 63084 bp, 61 predicted proteins | sample Coa_R1_2_FD_66448 | JGI IMG/M metagenome (GOLD analysis project Ga0070731, IMG submission 66448) | Surface soil microbial communities from Centralia Pennsylvania, which are recovering from an underground coalmine fire - Coalmine... | ecosystem: Environmental > Terrestrial > Soil > Unclassified ... | reverse complement strand
CGCCATTTATTCGCCCATCAGGACAACACTTTCCATCACACCAATCCCGATCCCACTGGTATTCCCCCCGCCCCGCCCCCGTCCGGAGTGGCCGGATTTTCCCGGTCCAATAGCTATCCCCGTCAACCATCTCGGTGGGTAGCTACTTGGGCTGAGAAAGTGTCCTACCCCTTAATGTGAGAGTAAGTAGAGATAATGACTAACTAAAATCGACGCTTTCCATCCTCCAAGCTGTGTGTCGCTGCGCTCTCTAGCGCAGTGATCCGATCCCGCGCTTGCTCATACGCGTTTTCGCTTCTGGCTCGCAGCAACACCGGAGACCGGAGATGTGAGGAGGACATGAGTTCCAAATCGATGATCTTGTAAGAATCAGGAATACGTGATTCGCATCACCGTTTTTTGCAGCAGTTTGTCTATAATTATTTACCCACAGAGTGCCGTGGTTTTTTGACACCATGATCCCCGAGGTGTTTCATGAACCGAGGTGGCTTCTCTATTTGGCGGTTCCTTGGCGTCTCTGCCTTTAAGTCCAGAATCTCCAGAACCATCGGTATCCCGCTCACAGGAAGCGGAAGACGACGGAAGCTGGGAGCTTTTATCTTTCGACTATTCGGTTTTTAGAGTATGCATGTCGATGTCTCCGGTTATCTCTTGGCAATGCCCTGCAGGTGTGCTTGTTGTGGGAGCACGCCAGATACGCAACTGACTGTAGGTGCAACCAAGACTCGTGGGAAAAGAGTCAGACATACTCAGACCAGAACTTGGGCGTTTCCTTACTGTGGATACTGTGTTGGGCATATCGGAGCTGCCGAGTCTGCGCGTACTTTCACGCGGGTACTTGCGGTGCTTTCGATTTTCACAGGCATTCTGGTTGGCAGTTACACGCAACCAGCCACCGGAATCACAGCTGCAATCCTGGCACTGATCGGCACAATCATCACCGGGTTCGCATGTTCAAGCCGAGCACGTGCGCGGTGCAAGCCTACGTGTGCAAGCGTGGACCAAGCGATTTCCTACTTGGGTTGGCATGGGACGTTGCACAGATTTGAGATACAGTCGGCAGATTTCACACGAGATTTCGTAACAGTAAACGAAAAGAAGGTGGTGAATTTGTCCCCGTCGGTCAGAACCTTATTGGCTTCGAGTATTCCAAGCCAACCCGGCAGTCCTCACCCAATGCCATCCTCTGACGATCGTGTAGCCGTCGAGACAGCAAACGCTTTTCAAAAACAGCTGGGAAGGCAACCGAGAAAGCACATCCCAATAATTCCTGTTAGCACGGTAGTATTCATAACGTTGGTAGGCGTTTTCTATTGGAAGACTCAGCAACCAGAGACGAGGAAGTCTGCCCTAATAACTGATAACCCAAAGGGCGCTATTATTCGGGGTTCGTATAAGACGTATTACAACCAGAGATTCGGTTTCAGAATCGCCTATCCAGCTTCCTTCAGACAAGGTGAGGCCCCGACCGATGGTGACGGCATCACGTTCGCATCTCCTACCGGAGATGCCGAGCTTACAACCGCTGGAGGGTACAATTCGGGTTCTACGTTGCAAGATCTTTTCAGAATGTCGCTCCAACGGCTGAGGGCGCCTGTGCGCTACAACAGAATCGGCGGTAATTGGTTCGTTATCAGTTGGGATGATGGAAGAACAATTGGATATACGAAAATGTTTGTCGGAGGGCAGTCTCACAACTTCTTTACGTTCACATACCAAAAGGGCCAAGCACCCGAATATAACAGAGTAGTGGCCCATTTAGAGGCTTCATTCCGACCTGGTAATCTTGAGAGCGCACAAGCCTCTGAAAATCAATTCACACCAACCATCAAAGGACCCAACAATGAGATTGACACTCCGAACCCTCGAATTGCGATCGCCAGAGCTTTGAAGGGAGATGAGGATGCATTCTGCTCGGAAACGCAAACGGCAGACTGTCGAGAACAGTTTTTGAAGGGACTAAACTACAAATCGATCGTCCTTACACCGAATGGTAGGCCTGGTTTGATTGTTGAATTATGCTTACGGGGATTCGAAGGATCGGGTGGCTGCGATGTTGAAGTTTTGAGAGCAACGGAGGGAGGATACGAGACCGTGCTGAACGAAGTCGGCGGTTTAGCAGAGTGGGAGACGGCTGCGACAACTACAAATGGCTATTACGATTTGGTGCAACACCACGCTACTGCCACTGAGACCCGTGACTACTCTTTTATCTGGATGGGTTCCAGGTACGACCCCCGCCCACCTTCCGCATCGCCGCCGCAACTGGAATAGCTAAACCGTTTGCCGGAACTACTTAATTTTGATCTGTAACGGTTCATAGGCAACTATTTCAGGTACGCCCTTGTAATCACTTATTTTTCCGCTCACGCAGATTTGCTTGTCTCTGTAATCCTGCTCAGGGTTCCCGAACTTTGGGCGGTCACTCCCCCAGATCAGAACCGTGAAGATTTGGTTTGGGTACGGCTTATCGAGGTTAATGAATGTTGGATTTCCACGACTCCGGTCTGCATAATGCGTACTGGCGACCTGCCCACAAACAGTTGCTCGTTCGCCAACGTGATTTTTGGCTTCGACTGCCGAAATCGAAGTCTGGGCATACCCTGCTGAAGCCCAAAGAACAGTCGCAAACGACATCGCAAGTGTGCGTCTGGATTTGCGGGAAATCATTGTGTCCTCCTTGCTCAATATGCACTATTCAGCCAAGCTGTATACCACATGTCTACTACCATCTGACTACCAGCGGCCAATCTTTGTGCCACAAACTCAAATGCCTCATGTGAACCGGCGTCCCGAAAAGCACCAGCTTTGTCTAACTCGTAAACCTTCTCGACAAGTTCGTTTGAACGTCTAAGATACTGGATGTAGTTGCTAAAAGGATCAGCTAAGCGTTCCGGAGGGTGAACCATGTTGGCAAAATCTGTGGCTGTAATATTACGCGACACATAGACAGTCTCAAATTCGGCGTGAATGCCTCCGTGAGTTGAATATCCCTTTGGATTTGTACCCACCCATCCGTTGTAGTGAATTGTTGTGTGAAGGGGTTGTGATCCATCGGCGATATAATGTCCTAACCAACCTGCATAAAAAACGATCTTGTGCTCGATGAAGTCCGTCCGCCTGTGATGATCCCGAAGATCTCGAAATTCGCGAAACGCATTCTCGAGGCGTCCGAAAATCTCCGAAACAATGTACGGCTGAAAGCCAACTCGTTCAGGAAGGTACTCGTCGGGGTTGTCTTTTGTCGTCGCCCTCTTTTCGTAGAGCTTCTCACAAAAATCATACCGTCCTGCCGGTATCCGAGTACGCGATCAGGTCTATGCCGCGATCACGCGCGGGAAAGGCAACCTCTATGCCTGCGTCAAGAAGGCTCTCTGTTAGGCGATGTTTCCCGACGATTTCGAGAAGCTGATCATCCATCGCGATTAGGGTAGCACGCTAATCTGCTCGTGGTGTTTATGCTCGTGGCACTCTAGAACGAAGGCGTGATCGACCACGCCCAGTTCTTTGAGCGGTTGGGGAAGCGAGTCCGCGAGATCCGGCGAAAACGCGGCCACAGTCAGGAGGACATGATCTCGTTTGGATTCTCTGCGCGGCATTGGCAGCAGATTGAGGCTGGGCGACCGATCACGCTGACCACATTGTTGAGAATCTGTGACGCGCTTGATGTTCGGCTTAGTACCGTGTTGCGCGGTCTAGATCAGAGACGATGAGCAGGATTACCTCTATGCAAGCGAAAACCGGTGGAATACCGTGAAAACGACATGGACTAAGAAGCGTTTGCAAGAGATTTTTGCGAGGTATAACCGCAAGTTCTGGCGTGGGCGATTGCCAAGCTATGAAATTGTCGTTGCTGAACTGCCCAACATTCTGGGATGCTGCGATTCCAGACGACGACTCATAACGATCAGCATCGGACACCACAAGAGTGACTCAGAAATAAGAGGTACTGTTCTTCATGAAATGGCACACGCTGCTGCTGACACTAAAGGCAGCCGCGGTCATGATCTAATATTTTTCGCCGAGCTAGAAAAGTTGTTGCGCATGGGCTCGGACATTGCAATTGATACGCCGGAGGCGGGCAAGGTAAGGATCCTCGCTAACCTTGTGCCATCCCGGTTTCCGCTCCTTAAACGAAAGATTGATCGTGCAGAAGCTCGCCGTTGTTTTGCCCTGAAGCAATTCGTGGCCAAACACAAATTGCCCATGAGGTCGATAGCCGAGAATGACATTTTGTGTGAATTTGAGGATGTGGCAATGGAGTTAACCTGGAAACAAGCCGTTCGCGTGGTTGGCGTCGAGAATGGCATAGTCGATGAAACAGGGCGTCCACTTACAAGTCGAAGTAAAAGACTGCTGGAAAGGGCGAAACGTAGGTTTACTCAAGCACGGCGTGATAGCCTTGAGAACACTCAATACTTACAAGAGTTCTCGAAGACAGAGGAATAAGAAGCTCAGATTCCTTATCCGATGCTCACCGTAAGCTATTGAATCGCAATAGCCCAATTTTCAAATTGCAACGTTATTGCAACGAGATGCGGGTTGCCGACGTTTTGCTTGGATTACACCACGATGATTGGCAACAGGATCGGGAGTTGATGGCACGAGAAGCGCGCTTATCATTCTTGATTTGCTAAAAGCCGACTTGTCCCTCATATGGTTCTGCTGACTTAACTTCCGAGTAGCCCGTGATACGCCAAGTATAGAAAGGTGCTATGCGTCATCCCAGTTAATTGCGACCGACCATGCGGCGGCGAGCCGCGTAGGCAGCGACCTTCAGCCGGTTTCCACACAGTTGCATGCTGCACCAGCGTCGGGTCCCCTTCTTGCTTGTGTCATAGAAGTGCAGCACGCACTGTCCACACTTGCGGACACGGTTTCGATCCACCTCAGCGAACAACATGGCTGCGCCGTGCGCCACGGGAGCAAACAAGTCTTCTGGCCGGCGCGGATCGAACCACAATTCTTTTGCGGATGTACCGCCACTCGGCTTTAGCCTCGTGAGCATAGGATGTTCCGCCATCAATTTGTTCAGTTCGTCGATCACTGCGCGATGAACCGTTCCCCCGTGCTCCCAGGCGAAGATTTCCTTTCTCAACCTTTCCCGCAGTTCCCGCAGGGCTTCGACGACATGCTGGGCTCGGGCTGATTTTCCCCACTGTTGCCGAAGACTAGCCGCCTTACCAGAACTAAGCAGGTTGGAGGTCTGAAACCAGCGCAATAAAGCGTCGAAATCGGGGAGCAACTCGACAGCTTCACCGTTCTGGACTGGACGCGTGTTCACAAAATCCAAAGCTAGGTGGTTACCCAGGAAGAGAAAACCGTCCTTCCAATCCGACTCTCGAACTGGCTTGGATAGCGTCATCGTGCCCTCCGACAAATTATAACACCAATAATGAATCTATTTATCGGTTAGTGAATCTGATGCTATGGATGCTTGAGTTGGTGCCCGACAAGTACCGCTCTCCAAATTCTCAATCTCACTGGAGGTTTCATTATGACCACATATCAACATGCTTTCGTCGACGGCTTCAGGATCTTCTATCGCGAGGACGGTTCCAAGGATCGCCCTACCGTCCTGCTGCTGCACGGCTTCCCCACGTCGTCGCACATGTTTCGCAATCTCATTCCAGGCCTAGCCGACCGCTACCACGTGGTAGCGCCCGACCTTCCGGGCTTTGGCTTTTCCGACGCCCCCGATCGCAAGGGGTTCCGCTACAGCTTTGAAAATCTGGCCAAGGTCATCGACCGCTTCACGCAAACCATCGGTATCGATCGATACGTGATCTATGTCTTCGATTATGGAGCTCCGGTTGGACTTCGGCTCGCCTTGTCCCATCCCGAGAGAGTCACTGCCATCATTTCGCAGAACGGCAACGCTTATGAAGAAGGTCTGAGCCAGGGTTGGAATCCAATCCAGAAGTACTGGAAAGAGCCAACCGCGGAAAATCGCACGGCGTTGCGCGAATTCCTTAAGCCGGAAGCCACCAGGTGGCAATACCTCCATGGCGTCCAGGATGCAACGCAGGTTGCGCCGGAAGCCTATGAACTTGACTCGGCGCTATTGGCGCGGCCGGGCAACGACGAGATTCAGCTGGACCTGTTTCTCGATTACGCCAGCAATGTTGCTCTGTATCCCAAGTTCCAGGAATATTTCCGGACAAAAAAGGTGCCCTTGCTGGCGGTTTGGGGAAACAACGATCCATTTTTCCTGCCGCCGGGAGCCGAAGCCTTCAAGCGCGACAACCCGAATGCAGAGGTGCATTTCTACAATACCGGCCATTTTGCGCTCGAAACGCACACTCAAGAAATTGCAAGCACCATTCACGATTTTCTCGAACGCAAGCTCGATCGCGTAGATGGGAGGAAGAAGTGAATAACGCAACAGTTCTTGCTCAAAAGCAGGCTCTTACGCCTGTGCAAGCGATCTTTTGGGGTGGCCTGGTGGCTGGAACACTCGATGCGATCGACGGCGTGATTGCTTACGGCACCCAGGGATTGAATCCCATTCAGGTCCTGCAATACATCGCGAGCGGCGCGCTGGGACCATCTGCCTTCCGGGGCGGCCTCGCTACTGCCGCCCTCGGCGCGGCATTTCATTTCAGTATCGCCTGGGTAGCCACGACGGTATTTGTGCTGGCAACGCGGCGACTAGAGATTTTGAAAACCCATGCTGTGCCCGCCGGACTGCTCTACGGCGCCGCAGTGTATTGCTTCATGAACTATCTTGTTCTTCCACTATCGGCTGTGGCGGCCAGCACCTTCCATCTCGGTCTTTTTCTTAATGGAGTGATTGGACACGCACTCTTTGTAGGTCTCCCAATCTCGCTGTTTGCCCGGACGATACAGTGACCCAAAGCAATCTTTCAGTCCCGACCGTAGTCCTGGTGCATGCTGCGTGGGCGGATGCATCCAGCTGGAACAAGATCATCCCACCCTTGCAACATAGAGGACTCGAAGCTGTCGCCGTGCAGATCCCACTGACCTCGCTCTCCGATGACGCTGGCACTCTGCGTCGGTTCCTCAAGAGAGTCGGCGGACCGTTGGTGTTGGTCGGTCACTCCTATGGGGGCGCGGTCATCACGGCAGCGGCGAGCGGGAACCCGAACGTGAAGGCTCTCGTTTATATTGCGGCAATGGCGCCCGACGAAGGCGAAACTGTTGGCGAACTCCTTCATCGTGCTGCGCCACATCCGAGCGCTCCGGCGCTTGTGCCCGACGAGGACGGCTTTCTCTGGATGTCGGCCAAGGGTTTCGCCGATGCGGTCGCTCAGGGGAGTTCCGCAGACGAAACTCTGCTGATGGCGGCAACGCAAAAACCAGTTTCAATTAAGAGCGTACAAGAGCAAATGACCAAGCCCGCATGGAAAGAGAAGCCTTCCTGGTATCTGCTGGCGGAACACGATCGCATGATCGCCCCCGACACACAGCGATTCATGGCTCATCGCACAGGAGGCCACATTCTTGCGATGGAGGTGGATCACACTCCACTCTCCTCCGCGCCAAATGGAGTCGTCGCCATCATCATGGAGGCAGTTGACATTATCTCGGATGAAGCGGTTCGAGATCCGCAGCGAATCGGACGGCGCGCATGAAAGTCGTCTGTGTGAATGTTGGGCTACCACGAGAGGTCGTCTGGAAGGGTACGGCCGTCCAGACGGCCATTTTCAAGGAACCCGTTGCCGGCGCCGTGGCCATCCGGGAATTGAACCTGGCCGGTGACCGGCAAGCAGATCTCACGGTGCATGGCGGGTCCAAGAAGGCGGTTTACGCTTATCCCGTTGAGCATTACGAGTACTGGCGGCAGCAGTCGCCGGATATCTCGTTTTCGTGGGGTGCATTTGGTGAGAACCTCACGACCGAGGGGCTCTGGGAAGACTCGCTATGCGTTGGGGACCTTCTCAGAGTCGGGTCTGCCGTTCTTCAGGTGACCCAGCCCCGCATGCCGTGTTACAAACTTCAACTCAGGTTCAACCGCGACGACATGATTAAACGCTTCCTGGTGAGTGGCCGAAGCGGTTTCTATTTTTCGGTGGTAGACCCAGGGGATGTCGGCGCGGGATCAGAGATCGAGGTCTTGGACAGGGACCCCCATAGAGTCACGGTCGCCGACATATTGAGCTTGTACTTCGGCCAGAGACGCGATCCCGAACTCCTTCAGCGAGCGATGAACGTCACTTCGTTGCCAGAGAATTGGAAAACTCAACTACTGCTTAGGGAACAAAGCCAGGCCTAGCAATTCTGGGAGCCAGTGCATCTGGCGTTCCTGTACGTATCGTCGGCAATCGGGACACTGTCCAGCCTAATCTCAGATACCATTGCAGCGGACCTATTCTCGGACTGCGTTTCTCATTCAGCTACGTGACAGGAGCCATAGGAATGGAGCCAGACCTTCTCAGCCGCAGAAGCTTTCTTGCGTTGACTACTATGGCGGCCGCCGGCATGAGTCTGAACCCAGCGTTTGGAGAATCGTACGACCTGGCGTACCTGACGCTGAAAGAAGCTTCCGAGCTGGTTCGCCGCAAGACTGTTTCCCCCGTCGAGCTTACTTCGACTTGCCTCAAGCGCATTGAAGCTTACAATCCCGCTCTGAACGTCTTTATCACCGTGACGCGGGATCAGGCGATGGAAACCGCACGTGCAATGGAGGCGGAACAACGGAGGGGAAAGTGGCGAGGACCGCTGCATGGCATTCCAATCGCCTTAAAGGACAACATCGACACTGCTGGCGTTCGCACGACAGCCGCTAGCGAATTGTTTAAGGACAGGATTCCATCCGAAGATGCAGAGGTGGTCCGCAGGTTGAAGAACGCGGGCGCGGTGCTCCTGGGCAAGACGAACCTTCACGAATTCGCTTTAGGAGGAACGTCGGCAGTCAGTTACTTCGGACCGGTGCACAACCCTTGGGCGCTGGACCGGATTCCCGGCGGATCGTCGGGCGGATCGGGCGCCGCCACAGCCGCCGGTTTGTGCTTCGGATCGTTGGGGACCGACACCGCCGGATCGGTTCGCATTCCCGCCAGCTACTGCGGGATTGTCGGCTTCAGGCCCACGTCCGGTCGCGTGAGCAGTCGCGGAACGGTGCCGGACTCATGGACCCTGGACCAAGCTGGACCTCTGTGCAGGAGCGTCGAGGACGTGGCCCTGATGCTCGGCGCCATTGCCGGATACGACGAATTTGATCCCTCTTCGGTGGACTTGCCGGTGCCGGACTACGGCCTCGCATTCCAGACGCATGTATCGAAGCTCCGTTTGGGGGTTCCGCGGGTCCCCTTTTTCGAGGGGCTCGACCCGGAGATCGACAAGGCTACGGTGACCGCCATCGAGGTACTGAGAAAGCTCTCCGCGGAAGTGCGCGACTTCACCTCCCCGATCGTCGCTGCGCCACTTATGGAGATTTGGGTCAAGGTGGCTGGCGCCGAGTCTTACACCTATCACTCGCACTGGCTTAGCGAGTCGCCCGAGAAATATCAGGCCGCGACGCGTGGCCGCCTCCTGACGCCGAACAACGCTGGCGTGCGGGGTGAGAACTCCACTGAAATGAAGGCATCCACGTACCTTGAAGCGCGCCGCCAACTCGATATGTTGCGCCGGGAGATCGGCAAGTTGTTTGCCAATGTCGATCTCCTGATCTTGCCCACCGTTGTGAGCCCTCCGGTAACCATCGCGCAGGGCGCTAACCCGACCATCGTGAATCCCCGCAACACGGCCTCGTTCGCGGTCTTGGGGCTGCCCGCCATCTCCGTCCCTTCCGGTTTTACGACCGCCGGTCTTCCCATTGGTCTCCAAATTGTCGGGGCACCGTTCGCGGAATCAACCGTTCTGGCGCTGGCGCATGCCTACGAGCGCGAAACGGAATGGCACGAAAGGCATCCGAAGCTCGATCTGGCCTAGAGCTCCAAATCAGGGTTGGATGGTCGGCGATTGGGAAGTTGACTTCCGTGTAGCCCGTTACTCGACAACAGCGAGCGAAGAGCGTTATCAATAGGAATGCTGCCGGTGCACGTTGTTCCATGCGAGCGAACGGATCATAGATGAAGAAGGCCATCTGGAGTGTCGTCGGGCTCGCTTTGGCGGGGCTAGGCGTCCTATTCTACCTGTGGTTCACTCCGGGACGCACCCCCGCCATCCCGGAGCCTAACAGCATCGCGTCGCTGGAACGCGTCCGCACTGGTGGCGTCGACCAATACATTCTTATTCGTGGGAACGACACGTCGCTCCCGCTTTTGCTCTTCCTGCATGGTGGTCCCGGCATGCCTGCCATGTATCTGGCTCACGCCTTTCAGCGCGAACTTGAGAAAGAGTTTGTGGTCGTGCACTGGGATCGTCGGGGTACCGGCAAGTCCTATCGCGAAGACATCAACAACAGCCTCAGCACGGAGCAACTTGTTGCAGACACGGTCGAATTGACCAATGCACTTCGCGCCCGGTTCCACCAGGACAAGATTTATCTGGTGGGACATTCCTGGGGTACGTACCTGGGAATGCTCGTAGTCTCACGACATCCAGGGTTATACCGTGCTTATGTGGGGATAGGACAACTCGCCCGCTCATCCCCAATCGCAGGCATTCAGGATGAATACATTCGCCAGAGCGCAATGCGCAGCGGGGACCAGGACGCAATCAAGGAGCTAGAAGAGAAGGGCCCGAGCGTCCGTGAAACGCTACTCTTTAAGTATGGAGGTGAAATCCATAATGCGAAGTCGTTTATGCCTCTATTACTAACCGGGTTGGCTGCTCCCGAGTATAGCCTGCGCGATGCGCGTAACATTCCGAAGGGCGTGTCGCTCTATTCGAGAAACTTCGTTTACAACTCGATTTCCGGGGATCTGATGGATGTCATCACCCGAGTGGAGATTCCCATCTATTTCTTCACCGGCCGTTACGACTACACCGATCCATTCTTGCTTACGGAACAGTACTTCTCCAAGATCGAAGCGCCGGAGAAGCACATGATATGGTTTGAAGAGTCTGCACATTTCCCTTTCTACGAAGAGCCGGCAGCCTTTGCGCGGCAGATGCGAGGCGTGCTCAACGCAACTACTCCCACAAGATAACTGATGGTCGGCAAACCTTACCTTACTGGACTACGTCAGAGTAGCCCATTAATCGGGCATAGTGACGATTGTCAGAGGAACATCAAAGCTCCACCACTTGAGCGTGGAGGGATGTATGTTGCACTAGCGTAGGCCGACGAGGCCGCGCACGGAATCGATCAGCTTTGCGGAATCGTAACCAACGCCATCCTTAAAAACGATCTCCACTTCTTCGATGTCCGATATTCTGGATGACGGGTCTCCGCGAACGACAATCAAATCGGCCTGCTTCCCAGGGGCTAGGGTTCCAATCCTGCCTTCTTCTTGAAGAAATCGTGCCCCATTCTCCGTAGCGATAGGGGTAGTGCTCACGAGCTGGGCTCTTGTGCGTCTTAGAAAAGGGTCTCCATCGTCGCCGTTGGGGGGAAGAAGCAGTGATCAGCAAAGCTGCATTTTTTACCTTTTCCATTTTCGTGCTGGCTCTAGTCACTTTGTCCTCTCAGGCTTCCAATGCCGGACAGACAGGATTCGATCTTCCTCAACCCAATGGCTGCCACCCCGTGGGCACTAGAACGATTGTGTTGAGAGACCCGCGCCGTAGCCGGGATCTGCTAGTCACGATGTGGTATCCGGCAGTGGAGGGTACATCCGCATTTGCACCCTACATGGACAAGAAGACCGCGAATGCGCTGGCCGAAGAGTGGAAACTGCAACCGGATTTCCAACGCCTCGTGCGCACGCACGCAAGGCTCTTGGCACCCATTGCTATCGGCGGCCCTTTCCCAGTTGTCCTCCTGGAACACGGCTCAAGTGTCGTGCCGGCCATCTACACAGTTCTGGCTGAGGGGCTAGCGAGTAACGGCTTTATCGTGGTCGCCACCAATCATCCCCCTGACTCATTAATTTCGGTGTTTCCGGACGGGCATGAACTAAAATTCACGCCCTACTGGCCCGCTGAAGCCGATCGACGAACCCAAGGGGTGGCCATCGGTAAGTTCGCGGATGAGGTTTTGGTGGTGGATGTGCGATTCGTTCTCGACCAGCTCCGGGAAATGAATTCGCATGATCATTTCTGGCATGGCCAGCTGGATTTGTCGAAGATTGGAATCGTGGGCCACTCGATGGGTGGAACGACCGCAGCACTGGCCACGCAGGAGGAGCCTCGTATTCTGGCCGGTGTCAACCTGGACGGCTCGACTTATCCCGGCATGAACGCGGATGTTCGGCCCATTCCAGTGCGCAAGCCGTTTCTGTTTCTTGCAACCGAAGAGCACGCTTCGGGTGAAAGCCGAGCTCGTGAGTATGTCGGCAGCGAATCCAACACCTACTACGTGGTGGTGACTGGGGCCGACCACATGAGCTTTACCGACGCGCACCTCGTTTCGAGCAAGTTCACGCGCGATCTGAAACCGGACGACAGTGCATTTGAACGGGCCTTGATCACGAGCACCTATACCCGATCCTTGGTCGAGGAATTTCTTGCCAAGTATTTAAGAGCTGGTGTCGCGCCCGATCTCGACTTGAGTGTGCGAGTAGATAGAAAGTAGCAAGTCCTCCGGCGATCGGAACGGTGTCTCGAAAAACCTCCGACCCTTGGTGAGCACGAGATCAGCCGTGAAATGATTTTAGACACGGCCTGCTAGAGCTCCAAATCAGGGTTGGATGGTCGTCTATCCGGAAACTGGGACTCGTTTCGATAACTTCAGGACTGTCTTGGCAGAGACACTCTGATACGGCATCCGAGGCTCTTTTTAAGTTATTGAATTTTAATGGCCAAATTTCCTAAATTGCAAGATCATTGCAAACACAGGTCGTCCCCAACGCTTTTCGATTCGGATGACACCGCGCAATTCTTGAGCCGATACACGAATTACCCGACAACTCCTCACATGGGTGCTCTGGATCCATTCCATCATTCCTTCGCTCGCCATGGACCGGGCAGCCTGATTCTTTATCTGAGGAAGCGCGAATCGCTCGATACCGGCCATGAGTAGCATTCATACATTGCAAACTTCTTGTGCTCTCAAGAAATTGAATATTCGATGAAGTGTTGGCCTCAGTGGCCCTGAAGTTAGGTGACCATCGGGATAGTGAGGGAGGTGACGTTGGTGAAGTTCAACCCTATAACTTGCTTACCACGTCGAGGATGGCCGCCGCCCCGGGCAGTACGGCAGTTGCCCCGTGAAAGCTACAAATCCGGGTGATTTCGTTTGGAATCACAAGACATCGTAAGCCGGCTGCGAGGGCCGCAGCCAATCCGCGTTCTGAGTCCTCAATCGCAACACAGCTTTGGGCCCTCATCCCAAGTCGTTCCAATGCCATCAGGTACGCTTCGGGATTCGGCTTCGTTTTGTCATAATCTTCCCGTGCCAGCACAAACTCGAAATACTTCGTCAACCCGATGTCGGCGTGAATGATGTCGAAATGTTGCCGCTGTGAACTGGTCACGACTGCCATGCGCATGCGCCCATGCAGGGCCTGGAGTGTTTCGGCCACGCCTGGCAGAATCCGTGTCTGGTTTCGCAACATCTCGGAATACAGAAGATCACGTTCGCTTTTCAAATTCGCGACTTGCTCTGTTGGCCACCCTCTCATGATCGCAAGATCAAAGGCGCTGCGGCCTTGCCGCATGGACAAGTCGAGGAATTGTTCTCGGCTTAGTTGAATGTCAATCGTGGCCAACGTTCTTCGAGTACTCTCGAAGAAAAGGCACTCAGTGTCAACGAGCACGCCATCGTTATCCCACAAAATCGCTTCTACCATTTTTTGCCGGAAGGAGATCACCCCAATGCCACTAGGCTAACGCGTTTCAATTGCTGAAGCCAATGGCACATGGGCTACGGCTGATTCGGAACGGCCGTATCGCAACGCTGGATTTCCGCCAGTTCTCAGGCAGTGCGATCGAACTGGTTTTTCCCGCCAGCATTGGGATGGAGTTGTAATCGACTGCGACGACGTACTTGAAGTCACGAAAGCGATCCTGACGTTCGAAACAGCCGTTCCAATAAACATACGTTGATTTTGTGATAGTCAACGGTCTTACCAGTGTGCTAAGCGAGTCAGCACTGATGATCAGCATCGAAAAACTGTATCTCTGAAACTTCGAGGGTTGTTGCGGGAATATGAAAATTGCAACTGCAGCTTGACGCACGGGACAATCTACCTTAGAGTCTGTCGAGTTTGTAGGAAAACACAAATGTTATCGAGGCGCGATTTCTTGTCGGAGGTCCTGGCAGCAGCGGCTGCCGCTGGTTCGTTCGGTTTATTGCCAGCCTGGTCGGCCGAGGAGCCAAGCATTGATATCCCAGGGGAAGAGGGCATGATTGTCCGTTCGGCACGCTTCCTCGATCTCGAAATGCCGCCTGGCTTCTTCGATTCCTGGATTACGCCGATGCCACACTTTTTCGTGCGCAATCACATGCACGAACCGAGCACAATCGACGGGGAAACTTGGCGACTCAGTATAGGCGGCGAAGTGGAGCAACCAGCGACCGTAACTTTGAGGGATCTGGATGGAATGCCGCCACATACAGTCACGAACACGTTGGAATGCGCGGGGAATGGGCGGGCATTTCAGGAGCCTCGTGTTCCCGGGATTCAGTGGCAGAAAGGAGCCGTGGGGAATGCTCGATTTTCTGGGCCTCGACTGCGAGACGTCCTCGAGCGCGCGGGCGTCAAGCCAACTGGGAGGCACGTCATGTTTCATGGATTGGACGAAGTGCCGGGTAAGGTGCCGCCGTTTATCCGCAGCATACCCATCGAGAAGGCGCTCGATCAGCACACGCTGATCGCGACAAAGATGAATGGTACACCGCTGTCGAAACATCATGGGTTTCCGGCGCGCGCATTGGTTCCAGGATGGATCGGCGCTGCCTCTTGCAAATGGCTTGGCGAAATCAAAGTGCTCGAGAAGGAATTTGACGGCAATTTCATGAAGCCAGGCTACCGCATGCCGAACCATCCGCTGACACCTGGAGAACCACTTAATGTTGATGACAGCCACGTTGTCACAGCATTGAATGTGAAATCCGTGATTTCGTCTGTCTGGGATCAGGCAAAAATCAAAAACAAAGTTCAGAAAGTACACGGTGCGGCGTGGGCCGGAGAAGCCGATATCGTGAAAGTGGAAGTTTCAACCGACGGCGGAACAAGCTGGGAAGACGCGCAATTAGGGCGAGAACACGCGAAATACGCCTGGCGCCTCTGGAATTATCTTTGGAAGGTTTCTAAGTCCGGTCGCTACACTATTATGTCCCGTGCGACTGATAGCCGAGGGCGCGTGCAGCCAATGACAGCCGACTGGAACCCAAGTGGGTATCTGTACAATGCAATCGATCAGATCAAAGTTAATGTTGAAATTTAAAACAGCTATTGATGCCGCAGCAATACTGCTCCTAATGATGACATGTGCTCGCTTGCTCATAGCCCAATCCCCTGAGCTTCCGTCAGGTCCGATGCAAAAGAAAGTGACGACTGCCTGCACGGAATGTCACGAATCGCGCATCATCCTTCAACAGCGTTTGAGCAAAGCCACATGGACAAAAGAAGTGGACAAGATGATTAAATGGGGAGCAGTGGTGGACGCCCAAGATCGGGACGCATTCATCGATTACCTGAGCACACACTTCTCGCCGGACAAGCCTGCCATGGAGATGCCACGCTCTGCGCTTCAGAAGAATAAGCAATAGCAGAAATCCAACCAGCCTGAACCCAAGCTGCGAAATGCAAGCAATGGGAATGTGAATAATATGGCGAATGTTTCAGTGCTCTTTTCACTCGAATGCCCGGTTATCCTACAAGAACAAACTTTACCTGTGATAGATTGTCGCTTCATCCATGATAATCAACTCCGATTAAACGCCACGAAGCCGGCAGCACGGCGCGAACGTCCGGCCGTCGCTGCACGCTGCGTACTCGGACAACCCCGAAAGGCTGATGAAAACAAAGGGAGCCGAAATCGAAACTCAAGATAACCTTCTAATGCTCAGTACGCGGGGGTCAATTTTCAGGGCACTCCGGTTCCGAAATTATCGACTGTTTTTCATCGGCCAAAGCATCTCCTTGGTCGGGACATGGACTACACGTCTAGCAACGGGTTGGCTAGTATTCAGGCTTACTCATTCGGGTCTTCTCCTTGGGGTTATTGGATTTACCGGACAGATTCCTACGTTTGCTTTAGCGGCGCTCGGGGGAGTGTGGGCAGATCGCCTTCACCGGCAGCGATTGCTGGTACTGACGCAAGTCTTGCTCATGATTCAAACTTTGATTATGGCGGTCTTAACGCTTACCAATAGAATTACCTTCGTTGAGATTGTCAGCCTGAGTTTGTTCCAGGGCTTCATAAATGCTTTTGAGATCCCTTGCAGAAATTCGTTCCTTTTAGACTTGGTTGAGGGGCGCGCAAATTGGGGTAATGCGATTGCTGTGACTTATTCAATGGAAAACTTGGCGCGCTTGTTAGGAGCTGTTCTCGCGGGATCGACGATCGCTGCGTTTGGAGAGGGATATTGCTTCTTAATTGATGCAGTAAGTTATTTTGCCGTGATTGTTTCGTTACTTCTTATGCACCTTAAAGACAAGAGACCGGAACGATCCAACATCGGTGTAGTTGAGGAATTAGCCGAGGGTTGGAAATATGTCTCCGGTGTTCGGTCAATACGCTTGGTGCTGATCCTATTCGGAATTGTTTGTTTCGTTGGAGTACCGTACACGGTTCTGATGCCCTTGTATGCAGGAACACTGCTCAAAGGCGGCCCACACACATACGGATTCCTGATGGCTGCCACAGGTTTAGGATCTCTTGCCGCAGGAATGCGTCTTGCGATTCGCACTTCGACTACAGGATTCGAGTTCACCATCGCGAGGTCCGCGATCCTCTTTGGTATCGGTGTCATTGGGCTTTCTCTCAGCCGCAACCTAAGTTTGTCGTTAACTCTCGCCGTGGTCACGGGCTTCGGGATGATGCAGCAGTTTGCCGCAAGCAGCACTTTGATTCAATCGTTTATTCCCGAACGCAAAAGAGGTCGGGTCATGAGCTATTGGACGACCACTTATATGGGCGCGTTGCCAGCAGGGAGCCTGGTTTTGGGAACCGTAGCGCAAGCACTTGGCCTCACTGCTACGCTCACATTTTCTGGAATGGGTTGTTTGATCGGAGGAGTTTGGTTTTGGGGCCAAACGCGCAACTTCGTGCAGCCCGGAGCCGAATTCGAGGATTCAGCGGCGGGCATCAACGGTACCGCTTGCGAATGAGATTAAGACTGCTACTCACGAAGCGGCTTCGGCTACCGCCGTTTCCTGAATAATTTCAAAACTACTCTTAATTTCGGCCGCAGGTCGAAGTGTCGCAGCAACGCTGCAGTATTTCGCTTCCGACAGCTCGATTGCCTGCCTGAGAGCATGATCTGAGACACCACGTCCCGTCACGATATGTTTGACGTCGATATGGCTAAATCCGCGGGGCTCGACATCCCTTCGCTTTCCACGAACCTCGACACGATAAGACGTAATCTGGATTCGCTTCTTACGCATGATCGATACAACATCCGATCCGGTACATCCCCCTAAAGCCATCAACAAGAGCTCGACCGGAGTTGGTGCACTGTTTCGGTTCTTGTCTGTTTCAAGAGTGATGGCATGGCCACTTGGACTGATTGCGACATAAAGATCTGAACCAGCGTATTGCACAACTGCAGTCAAAGCATCCTCACTCACTTATGTTCTCCTAAGAAAAAGCATAAAATAATTACGAATCATATCCGAGTTGATGGTAGCTTCGTTCATACCATCCATCCGATCTGGCAGAGTAAATATTGCAATGGTCCATTTCACCGCCATAGACGTGAATCGTTACAGCAGTAGAATTGTTACCGTTTTCAAGTACATGGTATTCGTCAGGCGGGATTAATGAACCGCTGGATCCAACAGCAGCGTGTATCGACGGTTGGGCTGAGAAGAAAAATAATTCGCCTCTCTGCTGTATCAACTTGAAGCGCGTTACCTTCATTTCGCCAGCAAGAATCCCCTCTACACACCAAATCCCGGAATGATCGTGAATCGGCGTAGCTTGTCCAGCTGCCCAAGTCATGACCGCAACGGTGTACAGGAGCGATGTGCCGCGCAATAACAATCTGCGTGCATAGGAACCCGCTTTAATCTCGAAAAAACGATCGTCGAGCGCGAGTAACCGTTTTGCCAAAGCTTCTTCCAGCCCACTCTGAACGCTCCGGACAATTGCCCCTTGATCATTGAGACGGATTGACGGTTCGATTATTTGACGCAGATGATCGACTGATTGCGCGGCTCTGGTGAAGCGAGTCGACGAGGGAAAAAAGGCAGGCACGCATTCAATAGTACAACGATTTATCCACGTCTATAACAAATAATTGATCATCAATGATGAATAAGGCTCTTGACAATTGCCTCGGCGCCACCGTATGCTGCCCCCGCTATGCGGCGACGAGAGTTCCTCACCATATCTGCGGCCAGCCTCGGCGGACTGCTCGTATATTCCCTGGATGGCAAGGCGTTTCGGCTCTCGGCAGAGGACACGCCGATTCGGATTCCACTGAAATTCTTCAGCGAGAGCGAAGCAGGAATTGTAGCTGCAGCAACCGAGAGGATTTTTCCGAGCGACGAGACGGGGCCAGGCGCCAGGGAGGCAGGTGTGGTTATTTATATCGATCGACAGCTTGCTGGTCCCTGGGGCAGGGATCAATATCGCTATACACAAGGGCCATTTCTGACGGGCGCTCCTGATCTCGGTTATCAAGGAAAAGAATCTCCTGCGGAGATTTATCACGAAGGGTTGAAGCAGTTGCAAAACTTCGATCGTCTGAGTGCGGAAGAACAAGATGCAAAGCTAAAGGAGATTGAGTCCACACACTTTTTTGATCTGCTGCGACGAAACACGATTGAAGGAATGTTCTGCGATCCGATGCACGGCGGCAATGTCGATCTGGTTGGATGGCAGATGATCGGCTTCCCTGGTCCTCAAGTAAGCTACCGTGATGCAGTCGGGAAATATTTTGGAGAGGCGTACAGACCAAAGCCCGTGAGCCTGAAGGACGGCCAGCCAATGGAGGAACAGAAGTGAAAGCGCTGCCAAATGTTGATGTACTCATCGTGGGTGGCGGATGGACGGGCTTGACCATAGCGAAGGAATTGGGTTCGCGGACGCCGTTATCTGTTCTCGTATTGGAACGCGGCCCCGTACACGATCCGGATGATTATCCAAAGGAAATGGATGAGCTTGACTACGCCATCCGCAAGCACAGCGGCACTAAGGTCCAGGACTGCTCGAAAGAGACCGCAACATTGCGACGTTCACCCAGTGAACAAGCGCTTCCACTGCGTGAACTCGGTTTATTAATTCCTGGAACCGGCGTTGGTGGTGCTGGAGAACATTGGGGAGCGACTGCATATCGCATCATGCCCGATTGTTTTCAGGTTCTATCAAAAACAGTTGAGAAATATGGTACCAAGCGATTGCCGGAAGATCATTCCCTTAAGGATTGGGGCATCACCTATGATGAAATGGAGCCCTATTACACGCGTGCGGAGAAAATGCTTGGGGTATCAGGTAAGGCTGGTAATATTCGGGGCACAATAATACCAGGCGGAAATATCCACGAAGGATGGCGAAGTACGGAGTACCCAACTCCCCCCACTGTTACGCCATATTTTGCATCTCTCTTCCGCGACGCAGCAGCCTCTCTTGGTTATCATCCATTTCCAGCTCCGACAGCAACGTTGAGTCAGGCATACACGAATCCAGATGGTGTTTCGCGCCCTGGGTGTACCTACTGCGGATTCTGCAACATGTATGGCTGCATGATCAGTGCTAAAGCGCAACCAACGGGTGTTCTTATGCCCGTCATCAAGAAGCAAAGAAACGTGACTATTCGCACCGGAGCGTGGGTTCGGCGAATAGTGCGTGACAATTCTGCCAAAGAAGCTCGTGTTCGCGGTGTAACTTATGTCGACGACATGGGTGAGGAGGTTTTTCAGCCGGCGGACCTAGTGATCCTAGCTACATGGACTTTGAACAATACACGGCTCCTGCTGCTTTCTGGCATCGGCGAGGCATACAATCCGACGACTGGGAAGGGAGCCATCGGACGCAACCTGACAGTCGATTTCAAGACCCCGGCTGCTCGAGTTTTGATGGAAAAACCTCTGAATCGGTTTATAGGCTCGGCTCCGACGGGCATCTATGTGACCGACATGGAAGCCGGCATCATAAACAATACGGACCTGCCGTTCTTGCGTGGTGGCATTCTGCGGGCTCTCAACTCCGGTTACCAACCGATTGGGACGTTCGGTCCCGTTCCCAAAAGCATAAAAAACAACTGGGGTTCGGAGTGGAAAAAAGCGGCGGTTTACTGGTATGACCGCATTGAGGATATACGCTGGGATGGGGAAGGCCTGGCTTACAGAGGGAACTACATGGACCTCGACCCTACGTACAAGGATGTGCATGGAGATCCGTTAATACGATTAACGATGGATTGGCGGGATAACGAGCGGCAGATGGCAGACTTCGGGACCAAGAAAGGTGTTGAGGCGGCTCGTGTTATGGGCGCTAAGGAGATCATCCCGTACCGTGGATTGGGGCATTTTGACGCGAACCCTTACGTTGTCACGCAGCTGCGAGGTGGGACAATCATGGGAGCTTCTCCTGACGACTCTGTCGTAAACTCATTTCAGCAGCATTTTCAGGCTTCAAATCTTTTCATCTTAGGAAGCTCAGTAATTCCCCACGCTCCGTCGGCACGCCCTACCCTCACAATCATTTCTATGTCGATCCGTGTCTCCGACGCGATTATCAATAGATACGTGAAGAGCCCTGGACCCTTAGCCTAGCGTGAGTAACTGGTCAGTACGGATCAAAACTGCAGCGCGAAAATCCATCCGAGGCCGCTAGCAACCGCGGACCCGGACTTGGGATGTTTAGAGTGGTTCCATGGCGACGATTGATTTTCACCACCAAACTAGTAAGTCTTCGGCCACCTCCACAGATTCGCGACTGCCGACCGGGGCAACACATGCCGTCGTCGCCAGCATTCTAGGCTGGACTCTGGATGCTTTTGACTTCTTTGTCGTCGTTTTCCTGATGGATCATCTGGCGCATCAATTTGGAGTTCCCAAATCAGCTATCGTGTGGACCCTAATGGCCACGATGGCCATGAGGCCACTTGGTGCATTTATATTTGGCCTCTTAGCGGATCGGTATGGCAGGCGTATTCCCTTAATGGCGAATCTCATTTACTTCTCTGCCATGGAGCTTTTATGTGGTTTTTCCGTTAATTACACGTTCTTCTGCGTTCTGAGAGCTCTTTTTGGTATCGGAATGGGAGGGCAATGGGGCGTTGGGGCATCGCTTGCGATGGAAGCGGCGCCTGTTCGTTACCGGGGCATTCTAAGCGGACTTTTGCAAAGCGGATACTCAATGGGATATCTCTTAGCGGCCGTTGCAGCTCGTTTTCTACTTCCAGTCGCAGGCTGGCGATCCATGTTCTGGATCGGAGCTGCTCCGGGCCTACTTGGTTTTTATATCTGGGCGAAGGTTCCTGAATCGATTGCCTGGAAACAAAACCGAGCTGCTAGCACCTATGAAGTCTTAAAGGTTGTCAGGAGGCAGTGGGTGCGCGTTTTGTACCTTGTTGTGTTGCTTACATTCATGATGTTTTTGTCTCACGGTACGCAAGACTTATATCCCGACTTTCTGCAGGAGGTTCACCGAGTTTCTGCAGCTATGCGTGCAAACATAGCAATCCTTTACAACTTAGGAGCAGTGGTCGGAGCGATCATATTCGGAGAGTTTTCACAGAGGATAGGACGACGGGTGAGCATTTCAGCCGCGCTGAGCCTGTGCTTGTTAATGATTCCGTTGTGGGCATTTGGTAGCAATCTCGTGGCACTTGTGATCGGGGCCGTCTTGATGCAGGCAGGGGTGGGCGGGGCATGGGGAGTTATTCCTGCCCATTTAAATGAACTTTCGGCAGATGCTGCTCGGAGTTTGGTACCTGGTTTGTCGTACCAATTAGGAGTACTGCTCGCCGCTCCCACGAACTCAGTTCAATATGGCCTACGCGGCTTGGTAGGTTACAGCTGGGCTTTAGCAAGCTTCGAGATCGTAGTGATTGTAACCTTGGGAATTCTTTTGCTATTGGGTACAGAAGCTCATGCCCGGCCATTTGTGATCGAAGCATGACAGCTCAGCACCCAGGTTTTCTTGCTCTTCCTGGCCGTTTCAAATCGTCAATGGTAATGTTGGCGTCCGCTTGTTGGTTTACGATTGATCATCAGTGATGACGTGCTAGCGCTTGGTTTTTGAAATGGAAACTTGACTCGTTCTCTGGGTTGAGATAGTGTGTCGCTGTATTGCGATGTCGAGCTGAGCAGGAGTGAGGCGCAGCGCCCCGCCAGCGAGTCAATGCCCATTCGGTCAATACAAGTCGGAGATAAAGAGTTGCGAAGCGGCTCAGATCGTTCTCTCGATCGACGAAGTTTCTTGCAAACGGCAGTTGTGGGCGCGGCCGGCTTTGCGGTTGGTACGGATCATGCGACGTCCCAAGATGCTACTCAGTCGCCGCCGTCAGGTGCATCTCCAACGGCGGTTAATCCATCGAGCACAGCTCCTCGACTGCCCTCTGCGATGGAGACTCATCCCGCTGATGATTTAGAAGTTTTGGGACCCGGAGAACGACCGGGTGCAGATTTCATGGTGGATGTATTCAAGTCTTTGGGTTTCGATTATGTTTGTGCTAACCCAGGTACTAGTTTCCGGGCACTGCACGAGTCACTCATTAACTACGGTGGAAATCACAATCCCGAATTCATCACCTGCTGCCATGAAGAGTCGTCTGTAGCAATGGCGCATGGGTATTACAAAATCGAAGGGAGGCCACTCTGCGTTTGTGCTCACGGAACTGTCGGGCTGCAGCACGCCTCGATGGCGATCTACAACGCTTGGTGCGATCGTGTTCCGGTTTACATTGTGCTTGGAAACACGGTTGATGCGACGAAGCGGACTTCTTATGGCGATTGGAACCATTCTGTACAAGACGCGGCAGCTCCGGTGCGCGACTTCGTGAAATGGGATGATCTACCGGTGTCTTTGCCGCACTTTGCTGAATCGGCTGTGCGAGCCTATAAAATCGCCATGACCCCTCCAATGGAGCCTGTCGTAATGGTTGTGGACCAAGGCTTGGCGGAAGAGGCAATTCCGCACGGCACAAATCTAAATATTCCAAAACTTACACTCACATCAGCACCGCAGGCCGATTCAGGATCCATTACCGAGGCCGCTCGGGTGTTGGTGAGCGCCGAAAACCCTGTCATCGTACTTGGCCGCGCAGCCCGGTCTCAAACAGGTGTAGAGCAACTGGTTCAATTGGCTGAACTGTTACAGGCCCCAGTAATCGACAAAACTCTCAGGATGAACTTTCCTAATCGACATCCGCTTTGCCAGTCTGTCGGGGCACAGCCCGGACGTCACGGTCGGCAAATTATTGCCAACGCGGATGTAATCCTCGGCTTGGAAGTTACGGATATGTGGGATGTCGTCAACTCGTTTCACGATCAATTAAATGGAGGCTGGAGCAGGCTTGCAAAAGCTGACGCGAAGTTGATCAGCATCAACGCCGAGAACTTATATGGAAAATCGAATTTTCAGGATTTCCAGCGGTACACGGCGATCGATATCGACATCGGTGCCGATATCGAGCCAACGGTTCCTGCACTTATTGAAGCCATCCGAAAGCAACTTACTCCCGACCGCAAGACAACGTTGCAAGATCGCGGTGCGAAATACGCAAAGGCGCATACCGAAATAGAGGAAGCTACCCGATCGCAGGCAATGGGCGGATGGAACGATACGCCCATCAGCGTTGCCCGGCTGTGCGCCGAGCTTTGGCAACAGATCAAAGATGAAGATTGGTCGTTCGTTTCATATTGTTCATACCTGAGTTGGTGGCCCTTGCAGTTATTCGATTTCACAAAGCACTATCAATATATTGGCGAGTCTGGAGGGTACGGAATTGGATACAATGCGCCCGCGACGGTCGGTGCAGCCCTTGCAAATCGGAAGTACGGTCGGTTAACGGTAAATACTCAAAGTGATGGCGATTTGATGTATGCGCCAGGCGTTCTGTGGACCGCAGCCCACCACAAAATACCGATTTTAAGTGTTATGCATAATAACCGCGCCTATCACCAGGAGCGGATGTACATACAGCGGATGTGCAATCGCCACAATCGCGGAATAGACCGTGCCAATATTGGAACCTCTTTGGAGGGTCCAAATATTGATTATGCGAAGCTCGCTCAGAGCTTGGGAGTGTATGGGGAAGGACCTATCACAAACCCGAACGATCTGGGCCCGGCGATCCGGCGGGCAATCGAAATTGTTAAACGGGGAGAACCAGCACTCGTCGATGTGGTCACGCAGGCACGTTGATAGGCTCAGGATGATGGGAATACTTCATTCCACGTGGTACTAAAGAATGCCTGTTTCTTTTCGGCAAATGTCGTGGTGCGCAGTAGTCGTCCTGGGAACATGTTCTTTCAGTTCCCAGGCGCGTAGTACTATCTTCGCGCGAAATGTGGGCACACCTGCGCCTGCATCGCCGGGCAACGCTGAACGCGGCAAGCAGTTGTTTGGAAAAGACGGCTGCTTCGAGTGCCACGGCAGCGAAGGTCAGATTACATCGCGTTCAGGCCCGGCATTGGTGCCGAATCTTATTTCGCTTCAACGTTTCACATCGTTCCTTCGTCATCCCGGGGGCTCAATGCCACCATATACCGAAAAGGTCATGCCAGAAACCGATGTTGTCGACGTGTACTCATTTCTGCAGGCTGCCTCGAGATCTCACACAACAACGAAAAAAGGACACTGATTTGTACTGCAGAAACGAGGCGATTATGCATTATGGCTACCACCGGTTGACCTTTGTTCTATTTCTTCTCGTCACATTCAGCTCGGCGATTCTCCATGCTCAAGCGAACAATGGAGCGGGCGAAGGGAAAGCAGAAATCCATGTTGATTTTTATAAGCTGCCGCCTGGTCATCAGGACGAATGGCTGGCCCTGTACAAAAAGTCGCACTTTCCGATGATGAAGTGGCAAATTGCGAATGGAGAGATCATCAGCGAGACAGTGTATACACGCTCAGTACACGAACGTTCCCCCTCGTGGGATATCGCTATTATCATCGTGATTCCACCTGCTAGTCAGCGCAAGAAACCTCAATTAACTCGCGCTCAGCTTATTCGAAAATTGTATCCTGACCTCGATGAGTACGTGAAAGAAGAACAAGAGCGCTGGTCAATGACCTTGCAGCACTGGGACGAACGTTGGGTTGAGGTCGATATCGAGCATAATCCGTCATTGTACTATCCAAAACCCGAATGAGAACAAGCCCGCCACCGTGCACCTTGACAGACTGGAGCTAAATATGCCGAGAATCCTTCTAATAATTGCAACTATTCTGTATGCGATCGCTGCTGTACCTCAAAGCACCGAACCGCTGGTGTTGATTCGATCTATGGAGATGCCGAATGTGCCTCTCGGGCCTTATATGGATCACTTCGGCGTGGATGTTCAAGGGCATAGAGTATTTGCCACTCCGCAGGCGAGTAAGACCGTTCAGGTGTTTGACTTTGAAACCGGTAAGTTCCTGCATGAAGTTACGGGCATCGGGAACCCACATGGCGTTTTCTACCGAGGTGACCTGGATCAGTTCTACGTAGTAGATGGTGGCGGCGCAGTTAAGATCTTCAGCGGACGTGATTATCACCTGGTCAAGTCCGTTGATGGTCTGGTTGGTGTCGATTCTAGCGGCTACGATCCTAAAACAAAAGAAATGTACATAGTAACTGGAGGGAAGGGAGCCCAGCTTGATTATTCAGCGCTCGCCATAGTGGACACTACTCAGGGAGAGAAGGTTGGAGAAATTCGAGTTCCCGGAGCAGGGCATCTCGAACAAATCGTAATCGATCAGAGTGGACCCAGGTTGTATGTCAACATAGAAGACAAGAACGAAGTAGCCGTTATGGATAAAGAAAAACGTACGCTGATTGCAAGGTGGCCGGTTACGAAAGGAAGAAATAATGTACCAATTGCGCTGGATGAGAAACATCAGCGCTTATTCGTTGGCACCCGTGATGCCGACATGACAGGCTCAATCGTGATATTCGACACTGAAACTGGGAATGAACTTCAGGCGCTACCCGTTGGGGGAGATGTGGATTACATGGACTTTGATCCAGTGAAGGCACGTTTGTATGCCACGTGCGGTGTCGGACACGTCTACGTGTTTCAAGAGCAAACTCCTAATGAGTATAAGCTCCTGGGTGATCCAGATACTGCAATTATGGCCAAGACCGGCCTACTCGTGCCTGAATTGAATATATTCTTTGTGGGGGTTCCAAATCTTGGCGGCACCCAAGGACCAAAAATTCTGGAATTCAGGGTGCAATGACAAAAAGCAAATGTGTTCTGTTGGCTGCTAGGCTAAGGAGAGCTATGAGATTGATGAAAGGGTTGCTGTTATCATTTGCGTTATGCCTGTCACCCTCGGTTGCATTCGGTCAGGCGAACAACGGAGCGGGTGAAGGAAAGCCTGAAGTTCATGTGAGTTATTATAAGTTGCCACCGGGCCGACAAGACGAATGGCTTGCGCTATACAAGAAGTATCATTATCCTATTGTTCAGCACATGATCGCTGGCGGCCAAGTGACCAGCGAAACCATATATACGCGAGCCATACATGAGCTCTCTCCAGGGTGGGACATCGCCATCGTCTTAGTATTTCCACCTGCGGCCCAGCGAAAGAAGGCAGACTTGACTAGGTCCCAACTAATTCGCAAGCTCTATCCCGATCTCGACGATTACGTCAAGGGAGAGAGAGCGCGATGGGGACTCACACTTGAGTCTTGGGACGAATCCTGGGTTGAAGTCGATATTGAGAAAAACCCCTCCCTTTACTATCCGAAGCCAGATTGATGAGTTATTGCAAACAAGCAAGTCCTCTCCCTGGAGCACTTATGCATCGTCAATATGCGAGCAGTGCAGTTCTATTAACTGTAGTGTTAGGGTTATTCGGTCAACAGCGGCCGAATACGAAGACGGACCGCAAATCATCTCAGAAGGAATTAATCGCTAAGGGTCGAGTCCTGTTTGACAAAAAGTGCTCCGTTTGTCATTACACAAACACGGATGAAAAGAAAATCGGCCCTAGCCTAAAGGGCTTCTCAAAACGCTCCACATTCATAACAAACAAAAACAGAGTGACAGATGAATCGCTGCGTGATTGGATTGAGAACGGTGACCAACTGATGCCGCCTTTTAAAGATGTTTTGGATGCAGATCAGATCAACAGCGTAATCGCATACGTTAAGACGCTTTGAGACTCTGCAGCACTTACTCCTTGGGCGTAACCTTTGTTACGCGACAAAAGTGCCTGGTTGCCGTGGCGTTCGCTTCAGTATCCCGCTACTTTATCCACAATGTTTGCTAACGGTTTCTTAGTGAGATAACGATTGAGGTTGTTCACGAAGTCTTCTACGGCACGTGTTCGCCAGCCTGGTACATGGTCAGTGCAGTGCGGCGATAACAACACGTTATCTAACTTATAGAATGGATGATCCGGCGCAAGGGGCTCTCCCTGAAAGACGTCAAGAGCAGCGCCGGCTAAGCTTCGTTCTTGCAAACTCTTAATAAGAGCGACCTCATCAACTACCGTTCCTCTCCCAACATTAATGAGCACGGCACTTTGGCGGAGTAAACTTAACTCTGCGGTGCCAATCATCTTAATAGTGTTTGGGGTACCGGGTGCTGAAAGCACGATAAAGTCGCATGCAGGTAGCATTGTGTGCAGCTGATCAACTCCGAAGAGTTTTTCCAGTAGCGGATCTTGTGTAGAGAGATGGGGGCGCCTGCGGAGGGCAAAGACTGTCATTCCAAATGCGCGCGCAAGACCCGCGCATGCGTGGCCAGTCTCTCCGTACCCAACTATCCCCATCACTTTGCCTCGCACCTCTTCGGAGTCAAATTGCTCCCAGAGTCGGGTAGCTTGGTTATCAATTAGCTTCCTGATGTGCTTGGTAAAAAAAAGTACACTCGCCATTACAAATTCAGCGAGGGCTGTCTTGTAGGCTCCTCTCGAATTCGTGAGTACGACGGAACTCGATAGCATCTCAGGGAAGAGCAGTGACTCTACGCCCGTATTGAGCGAGTGTAGCCATTTCAGGCGTTTAGCATGAGGGAAGATGGCTCGCAATGGCCCTGGGGTATTGACGTACAGGATGATGTCCGCCGTGGAAGAATGCATTCTCAAAACATCTACCTGATTGCTGATTTGGACGTTGACCTTGCCCAAGACCGTACGCAGTGGTTCTAAGTATTCGGCTTGGGAATCAGCGATGACTAGCAAATTCTGTTGTTCATTCATTCATTTCCTACGAGCATTTCTTACGAGAAGCATAAGTAGACGATCACGTTTAAGCCGCAAGAAAGGCTCCGAAGACGACTGCGCTGGGCTAGACCGTTGGCTTTCTTGACTGGAAGCATTGTAGCATGCTAAGGTTTTGACCTTCTTGGTTGATCATCAATGATGAAGAGTTCTAAACGCTGTCAATGTCCGGTCTTGGTTCAGGTCTTCCTTGTCAGCGTCGGAGTGAGCGCAATCGCTGTGGCACTTCTAGCACAGGCCGGAGTGTCGCAAGCTGGGATGAACACACGCTATGGTGTTTCGATCACCTTAGAGGCTGCACGGCGGGTCGCGACGTCAGCAATGGAAGAGGCGAGAAAGAATAACTGGGAAGCCTCCGTTGCTGTCGTTGACGCCAGCGCGAACCTGATTTATTTCGAAAAAGGGAACGACAGTCAATCTGGAAGTGGCGAATTGGCGATCTCGAAGGCCCGGTCCGCCGTCATTTATAAGCGACCAACCAAGAACTTCCAAGGTGAAGTGGCTGCTGGAACGAAAGGTGTAGGGTTATTACGCCTCCAGGGCGCCGTAATTTTAGACGGGGGGATCCCCCTTATTTTGAGTCACACGATCATAGGTGGCATTGGAGTTTCAGGAACAAGTCAGCACGATGGGACCTGTGCCCAAGCGGGAGCAGATGTGTTAAAGCAATGATTCCCGATGCAAGTCCGTGGCACTTGCCTAAGTAGGCGCCCTGAGAAGAGCGAGACCATGATTGAAAGGGCTAAATGTCGGTGGTGGTCAGCGATTGTTTTCAGCGTGCTGCTGTTAATCGAGGCTAGCGTAGCTGCGAATGAAAGATTTCATGATGCGCCTCTATCGGCAGATCGCCTAAAAAATCCATATGCCGGACAGCGTGCGGCAGTTCGGGCTGGTGAAGAACTCTATAAGCAGAACTGTTTTCGATGTCATTGGGAAAATGGTGAGGGGGCGGCCAATTTTCCGCGCTTAAGGAGCGGACCGACCCAAGCTGCCTCAGATGGACAAATTTTTTGGTTCATTACACATGGAGATCCAACTAAGGGTATGCCATCATTTAGGCTGATACCAGCACAGGCGCGATGGAAGATCATCACGTATTTGAAATCCTTATCGAGCAAATAAAAGCAGTGTCGTCTGGGCGACGCTTATGCTAGCCATCATTTTCAGCAGTGCCGCAATCATAGGAGGCAAGTATGAAGCTAGGCAAATCAGTCAGCTTGTGCGTGGCACTCGGGCTGTTCGCAGTAGCAGCAGGCGCGCAGGATCAACCTCAGAAAACTATCAAGCACGTCCCCGTTTCGGCCACTTCTCCGGCATCCGGCGCGGAAATGTACAAAGCTTACTGTGCCGTTTGCCACGGTAACGACGGCAAAGGCAACGGTCCAGCCGCATCCGCGCTCAAAACGCCCCCGACCGATCTCACCCAGTTAAGCAAGAACAATGGCGGCAAATTCCCCGATTTGAAGGTGGCATCCACCATCCGCGGTGAAGGAAATATCGCCGCCCATGGCACACCGGAGATGCCGATGTGGGGACATCTGTTCTCGGGCATGAGCCACGGCCACGAGGGCGAGGTGCAGCAACGAGTGGCAAACCTGACCAAATACGTCGAGTCACTGCAAACTAAATAGGTTGTCTAATCCCCGGAGGGGCGTGGCTAGTCACGCCCTCTTTGTTGTATATCGGCGTCCTTGGGGATGTATCGCAGGATTTACTTCACAAAGTGCAACCCATGCGGAACCCCAAATCGAAACACATACGCATACAGTGTAACAATTGCACCGACGATCGCCCCCAGAGCCACTGAGTGCCAAGCTACAAATCGGAAGATAACGCCTTCGTTCCCGACCTGTTCCGTAGCGGCAGTTGCAATCGTGATCGACTGCGCATCGACCATCTTCCCCATGACACCGCCCGCACTGTTGGCAGCGCACATGAGAATCGGATCGATACCCAGCTGCTGCGAAGTAATTCGCTGCAGGCTTCCGAAGAGCGCATTGGAAGAAGTATCACTTCCGGTGAGTGCGACACCAAGCCAGCCCAGGAACGTACCGAAGAACGGATAGAGCCAGCCAGTTCGTGTGAACGCCAACCCAAGTACCGCATCGAGCCCTGCATATCGCGTCACAAATCCTAGGCCCAGCATAAAGGAAATTGCTATCATGGCTAGCCGCATGCGAACCAGGGTACGCCGGAAGATCTTGGCCAATGCGAACGGAGTCAGACCGAGAAGGATGCCGGCCGTAATTGCGGCCAGGAAGCATCCACTGCCCGTAGCAGAAAGCCAATTAAAGTCATATCGCGCCGCTTCCGGAGTCGGCTTGCTGACAACAGGTGCTGCACGATAAACAGAATTGTGCAGGTAGGGAACGTCCCAACCCGGAGGGCCAGGACGCGCTTTTCCGTCTGCCAGGATCACGTGAAATGAGGGAGTTGTAGCTTGGTTCATGGCGGCCTTCATTGACGGAAGCCCCCAAAGAAGCACAAACGCGGAAAGAACTGCAAATGGCATCCACGCCTTTAGAACCTGTGAGGTGGAGTACGAGTTTGCTTTCAGTAGGCCGTCAAAATCATGAGGCTGCCATTCGGCTCCAAACTGATCCGAAAAATCTGCCTCTGGTGCTGGCTCAGGCGATGCTTCGTCGTCATACTCGAAGCGCCAAACAGTCTTGGGTTGCCAAAGGCGAAGAAAAATCAGCAGTGCGACAATGGAAACCACGCCGCCCATAATGTCCACGAGATTGCTGTCCACGTAATTTGACCAGAACAACTGGGTAAGGGCGAAGGAAATACCAGTGACCAGAATCGCAGGTAGCACTTCGAATGTTTCACGCCATCCCACCATAGTCCGCACCAGCCAGAAAGGCACAAGCACCGCGGTGAGCGGCAGAATGCGGCCGATCATGGCATTGAGGTCGGATTCAGGCAGCGCCGCAACCGCAGCAAGAGTGTGAACTGGAGTGCCGATTGCTCCCCATGCGACTGGTGCAGTGTTTGCAATCAGGTTCAGTGCAGCCGCATGAAATGGACGAAAGCCGAGGCCAATCATGAATGCGCCTGCAATCGCCACTGGAGCCCCGAAACCGGCTGCACCTTCAATGAATGCTCCGAAGCAAAATGCAACTAACAAGACCTGCAAACGTCGGTCAGCTGTAACTCTAGCAATCGACTCCTTCATAATTTCGAATTGACCGGTCTCTACAGAAATGTCATAGAGATAAACAGCGGCGAGCACTATCCAAGCGATTTTCAACAAACCAAAAGCAACTCCGTAACCGAAGCTCACTCCGGCAAGGATAGGCGGCATGCCAAAAACAAAGATTGCGATGAGCACCGCGGTGAGTGCGCCGGCTGCAGCGCACCAATGCGGTTTAACTTTCAATCCAGCGAGAAGGCCGAAGAGAACAATAATCGGGAGGGCAGCAATCAGGGTCGACAACCACCAGTGTCCGAGCGGGTCGTAAACCTGGGTCCAGTGCATTGTAACGTCCACCTATGCCTCGTTATGTCGGCTTGCAGGTGTTCTTATATCTATGATTTCCGAGTAGGAACGAGATCACGTTCACATACATTATCATCAATGATGATTAACAATTGAGGAACAATTGTGACGCATCAAGGGAAAGTTGATTCGCGAGGGGGACCTTGCGATGTAAGGTCGAGTGGGACTTATCAGAAATAGACGAGAGTTATCTGAAAACCTTGTTCCAATAACGCTCCACCTCACCCATCATTCTTGTGATGTGTTTTTCCATGATCTTCTGCGCACTGTTGGGATTGTGAGCCCTTAGAGCAGCAACCAATTTTTCATGGTCTACGATAGGCTTTCCTATTTTCGCCCGAATTGCTATCACTGCGTTGTTCATCCACTCATGGGAGCGTAAGAGATGAACCGAATAGGCAATGAAGCGATTTCCCGAAATCCGCGCAAGGCTTTCGTGGAAATCGACATCTTCTTTGACGCCAAGAGCTCCTCTTTCAACTTGGTTTCGTTGGCGTCGAACAATATCCTCTAGCATCGCGATATCTTTTTTAGTTGCAAACATCGCCGCGAGACGAGCACTTTCACCCTCAATCACCCGCCGGGCCTGCAGCAAGTCGAGAATATCTTTACGGCGATTGCTCTTGAGAAGCTTCAAGACCTCTTCGGCCGTGTTGCGAATGCGATGATCATGAGCACTACTATGTAGAACCCGTATTCCATTAGGAGTGATGCTCCGACCCTCAACGGTCACTTTCCCAACAAAATTCTGCCTTTCAAGATCGCGCAGCCTGCGTCCGATGGTGGGTGCGCTCGCGCTAAATCCACGTTCCTTCAATAAATAATAGATGCTCCACGAGCCCATCGGCTGGTCGCTAGAATGCAACGCTTCGAGGATCGCGTGATCCAATTGTTGACTTCCGTCTCTCAGCATGCTACGTTCCTTACTTTCCTTAGCGTAGTTGATCATCAGTGATGAATAGGTAAATATTGAAATAATATGTGACCTCCAATTATACGCAATTCAGGACCTGTGAGTGCAAAATTAATTCAGAAGAGAGCCTGCATTCATACTTAACACGTTGAGGTGGATAGAGGCGTGAAAGACAGTCTAAATACGAGTTGTGCTGACAAACTGGCTGAAGTGCTGGCACGGTCTGGCATCAGCTATGCCTTCGGACTTCCCGGCGGGGAAATAGCTGCCTTCATGGACTCGTGCCGACGCGCTAACATACGGGTGGTTTTGACGGGACACGAGAGCAGTGCGGCTCTAATCGCGCAAGTCATGGGACAAATAACAGGAATACCAGGGCTGTGCTTTGCCACACTAGGTCCTGGTGCCACAAACCTAGTTACGGGTGTGGCAAATTCTTTCCTGGAACGAAGCCCGTTGGTTGCAGTAACGGCCCAAATTCCAGTGGCCTCATACAGGACGATGACACATCAACGGTTAGCAACAGAGAAGATGTTTGCACCGATTACGAAACGATCATCGGTTGTGGGAAACAATGCTTATGAGCTCCTCCAGGATTTACTATGTCTGGCGACATCACCGCGCCCGGGCCCCGTAATGCTTGTGCTACCCAGCGATGTAGCTACGCAGGAATGCGCTGGTGGAACAAGCACCGCTCCTAAGTCCCAGGGCACAGAATTTGATCGGTCGCGCCTGGATGAGATTACGGAAATGATCAAGGAGTCAGAGCGTCCTTTGATCATTTTTGGAATCGGAGTCCCAATCAACGCGGCTCCAGTAATGAGACACTTGGTTGATACTATTCAAGTTCCTTTCGTAGTCACAGCGAAAGCTAAAGGCATCCTGTCGGAAGATCACCCTCTCTTCTTGGGGGTTGCGTCGGGTATGGCGATTGATCGTGACATCCTCGAAACCATTAGATCTGCCGATCTACTGATCGGGATTGGCTTCGACCCGGTTGAAGTTGATAAGACATGGTTCAGTGAAATGCGGGTTGCATCGCTGGATTCTATCTCAATGGCCGAAGGTGATTATCACCCATTTGAGGTAATCGGCGATCTGGCGGTTGTTGTGACAACGCTGTCCGAGAGCCTAACAGACACATGCGCTTGGCCAGAAGATCTCATAGCGAGTCGACGTCAAGCGATAACTCGTACACCGACAAGCAGTAAAACAGGAGTTTCGCCGTTGGCTCTCATTGAGGGGCTGCGTTCCGTTTTTCCTCGCAATGGAATTGTCTCGTGTGATGTCGGGTCGCACAAGTTAATGATGGGCCAATTTTGGAAAACTTACGAACCTGGAACGTTCTTCATGTCGAATGGGTTGTCCGGCATGGGGTTCGGCATTCCGGCAGCTATTGCAGGGCAGCTTGCGTATCCTGATAGGGCAGTACTGACGGTTCTTGGAGACGGGGGAATGCTCATGATGGTGCACGATTTGGCTCTCATCCGAGAATTAAAACTCCCGATTGTGATGATCGTCCTCGTGGATAGCAGTCTCAGCTTAATCCGTATCAGTCAGCAACGACGAGGATATGTGCCCTGCGGAGTAGATTTCATCGCACCTGATTTCGCTGCAATAGCCCGTGCCTTCGGAATTCAAGGTGAAAGAGCGAGCAGTCTCGCAGCTGCAAAACTCAGCGTAGAAAGAGCTGTTGAGCAAAGGACCGCTCTCCTTTTGGAGGTCCCAGTTGATATGCAAGAGTACTACGAGTTGGTGTAGGAGACAGGTTGGATGAGCGAAGCGCAACGAGTGACCGACAGATTTGCGGAGTTTGTCGAGAACTTCACGTTCGACAAAATTCCGAGAGAAGTAGTCTCGCGCGCAAAGGAAGTCCTCTACGATGGCCTCGGTGCTCTAATTGCGGCCACGTCACCCCGCTACGATATCAGTCAAGTGTTCGAGCGGTTTGTGAAAGAGACTGGAGGTGCCCCAGAATCGCAGATCTTTGGTAGTAACCTTCGAACCAACTCTGCGACCGCTGCACTTGTGAATGGGACGTTTGGTTACTATTGTGACGTCGAGAGTCACCATGCGGGCGCAATTATGCACGCGATCGCAGTCGTTGGTCCGGCTGCATTGGCTGTAGGTGAGCGTCAACACAGTCATGGTCGAGATGTTCTGGCGGCTATCGTTCTGGGAATAGATGTTTGTTGTCGAGTAAGTTATGCGCTGAGCGCTCCAGCACTCTATGCGCGGGGTTTTCACCCAACATGCGTAGCCGGGACTTTTGGCTCCCTGGCAGCAGCAAGTCGTCTCTTGAACCTTAAAGGAGCTGGTCTGCGTAACGCGTTTGGCTTGGCAGGTACAGAAACATCTGGGCTCTTGGCTTGGGTAAGTGATCCCAGCGAGCATTCCCGTCCGTTCAACATGGGCTTAGCTTCACGTCACGGGGTTTTCGCCGCGCATCTTGCATCGTGCGGCTTCGGCGGGCCACCGGCAATATTTGAAGGCAAGTACCCGCTCTGGCAGGCGTTTACAGGACAATGGCACGAAAAAGAGTTATTCGATCAACTCGGAACGAAGTTTAAGACGATGGAGCTCTATTTCAAACAATATGCATGCTGTGCATTCATCCATCCCGGACTAGACGGCCTCTTGGATATTCGTTCCTCCGAACACCTTGACGCTGGGGACATCGCACACATCACACTTCGATTTCCAAAGTCTGGATATAAGGTTATAGACAACAACCCGTTGCGCTCGCATTGTGCTCAGTACGTGTTAGCCCTGGCCATGGCAAAAGGATATGTGCATTTTTATGACATTTTGCACGATCAACGGAACAACAACAAGCAAATACGAGATCTTTCTTCTCACGTTGAAGTGATCGGCGATCAAGAGTTAGATAAGACCTACCCCGATCTATACCGGTCTGTGATCGAGGTTAAAACGCATTCCAGAAAGACGTATGTTCGGGATATTGTTCATCCACGAGGTTCGCCCGAGGTACCACTCACGAAAGATGAACTCAAAACAAAATTCACGACTTTGACCAAGGATCTAATAAGTAAGTCTCGAGCAGATGAAATCGCTACAACTGTGAACCAGTTGGAACAACTTTCTGATGTTCGTGCACTGACAAGCCTGCTGGCAAAGGAATCGGTAGAAGTTGCTCAACCGGCCTCGGACTGACAGATGGCTAACGTGTTATGGCTTTCACGAAAAATTGTCGAGGCGGTCGGATTAGATCCTGCTGAGTGTATCAGCCTGGTTCGGAAGAGCCTCGAGTGGCAATCTCAAGGACTGCTCGAGATACCAGCAAAGATTGGTGTGCATCCTCCCAAAGGACGACATATTAACGCCATGCCGGCATTCAGCGAACAGCTACATACCGCAGGCATGAAATGGGTGGCCGATTTTCCGCACAACCGCAACTTGGGTCTGCCAACAATTCAAGGGATTATCGTGCTGAACAATGCAGATAACGGAGTTCCGATCTGTGTCCTTGACGGCAGCAGAATCACTGCAGTACGTACTGCTGCGATGACCGCGATCTCGGTTTTAACGTGCGCTGTTCCGAATGTTCATACGGTTACGATTGTCGGAACCGGAGTTGAAGCAGAGACCCACGTGATGACGCTTCCGAAGGCGCTACCCAGACTAAAAACCATAAGGATTGTGGGTCGAACTGTAAGAGCAGCTACCGACTTCTGCGAGAGGGTGAGGGCAACGGCCTCTGTCCCATTGCAACCTTTCGGCGATCGTGAAGACGCTGTGAGAACAGCCGAAGTCGTGGTCACTGTGACAAATATGATCAATGAACCTTTATTGCAATCGGATTGGCTGTGCCCCGGAGCAACTGTCGTGGTGCTCGATAATGTCGGGAAAGAGAAATCATTGCTGTATTCCATGGACCGTGTGATCGTAGATGATCGCCGACCTTTTGCGACCGAAGAAGTCAAACACCGCTTTCCTAACGGTGTACCACATATCGATGCCGACATCGGTGAGGTGCTGAGTTCGAAAGTCGAAGCAAGAAAATGTTCTACCGACAGAGTTCTTATTATGAATCTTGGCAGCGCAGGTTGTGATCTCGTTGTCGCCCATGACGTGTACACTCGGGCGGTCAAAAAGGGATTGGGGACTAATCTAGAGCTCTAGCTTCGGTCCGACCATATCGATGCAATTGCAAAATACAGAGTGGTTATTGTTGCTTGCTACCTTAGGCTGCATCGTGCTGCTCTTGGTCCTGATTCTGTATGGCAAGATTCATGCGTTTTTTGCCCTCTTGCTTTCCAGCATTCTGCTGGCGCTAATTTCGGGAATGTCCCCGCAAGCGACTATAGTTTCCCTTCAAAGAGGTATCGGTGATCTACTTGGATCTGTCGCTGTGATCATAGCTGCAGGTGCCGTGTTGGGGCATGTAGTGGAGATCACGAGAGCGGGCGAAACATTCGCAAACGTTTTGGTATCGGGCATCGGCCAGAAGCGAATTCCATGGGCAGTTTTAGCATTCGGGTACTTAATTGGAATTCCGGTTTTTTACGATGTTGCTTTTATGACATTCATCCCGCTGATCTGGAATATCACCAGCATTGGCAAGAAATCTTTACTGCTGTACGCCCTTCCGCTTATCGCGGCTCTTATGACTACCACGGCATTCATTCCAACCAATCCAGGTCCCGCTGCGGCAGCGCAATTGCTTGGAGCCGACCTTGGAAAGACGATGTTTTACGGTTTGGCTTTCGGGATTCCAGTCGCCATTCTCGGTGGCATTGTTTATGGAAAGTGGATCGCTGCTCGGATTTGCGTAAGTCCTCCCGAGTACCTGATAGTCTCCTCTAAAACAGACGAGTCGACGAAGATTCGGCCACCTTCGGTCGTAAGCACTCTGACGGTCATCTTGCTGCCCGTAGTTTTGATGGGAATCGCACTTCTGCTGCCGCTGACGATGAGTTCGAAGTCTCACATTCTGACTTGGGCAAAATTCATTGGTCACCCGGTAATCGCACTTCTAATAACGGTTGCGGTGGCCTTTGTTCTTTTAGGAGTACGTTCGGGCATGAGCGGAGCATCCATAATCCGGCATACGGGCCAGGCGCTGAACTCGGTTGGGTCTTTGATCCTCATCATCGGAGCGAGCGGTGCATTCCGGCAAGTAGTTATCGACTCGGGTGCGGGTAATTCGTTGGTCAAACTCGTAGTGGGTACGGCCGTCTCACCGCTTCTTATGGCCTATTGCATTACAGCCGTTTTGCGCATTGCGTCTGGATCGGCAACTGCTTCTATTGCAACTGCAGCTGGGCTTATCGCGCCAGTTGCGCAGTCATTTCCCAACATCAACCGCGTGTTGCTGGTCATGGCTGTCGCACTGGGAGGATCGGTATTTTCTTACGTCAATGATGCTGGATTCTGGATGGTGAAGGAGTATTGCGGACTTACTGTCTCACAAACCATCCGATCATATTCGATGATGAAATTGCTAGCTTCTGTCAGCGGACTCTTATTGCTATTGTTGGTGAGTCATTTTATGTGAGTTGAGATAACTTGCCGGTGCAATTCATATGGATGGTAATCGCTATAGCATTGTCAGTGTCACTCAATATTTTCTTCGGCTCAATGAAGTTGACGAACCAGAATGTTGATGTTAGCCTTCGCCCGATGTTGATCATCAGTGACGACGATGGGGTATTCGTGAACCGTGGAACCCCCATCAGAAGCCCAGTGCCGCTTATTTTCTGAGAGGCGGATCGGCCAGATCGGAAACCGGGATGGAAAAGAAAGTCGACGTTCTCATCATAGGAGCGGGGTCTATCGGGGTGTGCTCTGCTTATTACCTCGCTCGAGATGGGAGGAAGGCGACCGTTCTCGAACAAAACCAAATTGGCTCCGCATGCTCGTATGGGAATGCGGGCCTTGTAGCAGTGAGCCACATTGCTCCATTAGCCGCGCCCGGAGTCCTGACGCAGGGTATCAAATGGATGTTCGATCCGGAGGGTCCTTTTTACATCAAGCCTCGAGTCAGCGCCGATTTAATCTCCTGGTTATGGCAATTTGCTCGTGCGTGTCGAGGCGAGCCGATGCTGAGAGCAATGTCGATCATTCACGCCCTAACTCAAGCTAGCTTTCGTCTGTACCAAGATCTTGCCACACGAGCGGGTTTTGGATTCCATTTCAAACATAAGGGATCGTTATTGATTTTCAGGGATGCGAAGCATCTGGACGCTGAGATCAGAGAAGCGGAAACCCTGAAGTCATATGGAATCTCTTCCAAGGTACTGAGTACAACTGATCTGCGTCAGATTGAACCGAAACTTCGATCGCATATTGTAGGAGGTGTTCATTACTTAGACGATGCACATTTGAACCCAACAGAATTTGTGGGGGGGCTTGCTCGCGATGCACAGGCGCTTGGGGCCAGCTTTCTGACATCCACTGAAGTGCTTAATTTCGAGACTTCAAACGGAAACATATCTACGGTACAAACCACCCGAGGCGATTTCCGACCAACAGAAGTCGTGTTGACGGCCGGTCCGTGGTCACAGAGCTTAGCAAAGCGCCTAAGTTTAGTGCTCCCGATACAACCAGCCAAAGGCTACAGTATCAGCTTCAGATCGAACTCATTTGACGAGTCAATCCCGTTGCGCTTCGGAGAGGCAAGGGTCATCGCCACGCCCATGGGAGGAATGGTGCGGTTTGCGGGTACGCTTGAGCTGGCAGGCTTAGACTTCTCTATCAATGAAAGACGTCTACGTGCAATTCAGTCCTCGGTCGGGGAGTATATGACTGGCGTTGAAAACTTGGAACTTCTTGAAATCTGGCGTGGCTTACGCCCCTTGACGCCGGATGGATTGCCAATCATTGGCAGATCCCGGCGCTGGAAGAACCTGACCATCGCTACCGGCCACGGAATGCAGGGCATCGCTTTAGGACCAATAACTGGAAAACTCGTCGCGGAACTCACGGCCGGATCTGCCTGCAGTGTTCCCATCGATGGACTCGGGGAAGATCGATTCCAGTGAAGCGCTCTCTTTGTGGACCTGAGTGCGATGTGGCTACAGCCTACAAGCATCGAGTTCCTCGGCAGCGCTGGCTCCGGGTCATTCCCGTTGCGCTGATCATGTACACGATTGCGTACGTCGATCGTACGAATATATCGATGGCACTACCAAGCATCAGCCGCGACTTAGCTATGGATTCCGTTCAAGCTGGCAATGTAGCAGGCATTTTCTTTTGGGGGTACCTGTTGCTTCAGGTGCCGGCGGGTTATCTGGCAAATCGATGGAGCGCAAAGCGTTTGATCAGCGTTCTGTTGGTGATCTGGGGTGTTTGCGCGATTGGTTGTGGACTGGCAGAGAGCTATCAGCAAATACGGCTAATGCGTTTTCTGTTAGGTATGGCGGAAAGCGGAGTCTACCCGGCCACGCTTGTGTTAATTTCGCATTGGTTTCCGCGACAGGAAAGAGCGTTAGCGAATGCCCTCTGGATAATTTGTTTACCACTGGCGGTTGTGGTTTCTTCTCCCTTGTCGGGATGGATTCTTGACCGCTGGAATTGGCGAACGATGATGATTATCGAAGGACTATGCCCGCTTGTCTGGTTGTTCGTCTGGCAGATTGTGATTCATGACTATCCCTGTGATGCTCCGTGGCTCTCTCGATCGGAACGCGACTACCTCGAGAAGAATCTGACATCGGATGCAATCGAGTTGGCAGTGCAAAGTCCGGATTCCTCGTTCCGGGCGCTTGTCAGTCCCCAAGTCTTGTTGTTATCCGTTATTTGCTTTTGCCGCAACGCGGCCGATTTTGGTTTTCTTGTTTGGTTCCCGACAATCCTGGCTGACATGAAACGGTTTAACAATACGGCCATTGGCGGGTTAGTCGCGGTTCCTTTCATTGTTGGAATCGTATCGATGGTGATCGCGTCCTGGCATTCTGATAAATATGGGGAACGACGCATGCACATGGCGCTTACGTTTGCAATTGGTGGATTTGCCCTACTATTGGGCCTCTTGGTTAGCCGATATTCGCTGGCAGCTTCTTATACCTTCTTTTGCTTGGCGGGGGTTGGTACCTATGCATATCTAGGCCCCTTTTGGAGCATTCCTACCGAAACACTCTCAAAGAATATTGTTGGCCCAGCGATCGGATTTATCAATGGTAATGCAAATCTGGGTGCATTTGTTGGCTCAATTGCTGTTGGCGTTATCCGGAAATATACGGGTGGCTTTGTTTATGGGTTTGCGATGCTGGCAGTGGCTTTGCTGCTAGCGTCAGGGTTGTGCTTTTGTCTTAAACCGGCTTCTTTGAGCCGAGCACAGTAAGCGGGCGGTCGCGTGACCAGGATCATTCTGTTCCTGCAGTTTATGAGCGCACTTTTGACAGGTTCTGCGGCGACAGCGCAGATTGCTGTCCAAATTGACCATGTCACCTATTGTGCAAAGGATCTCGATAGCATTCAATCTGCCTTTCGTAGTGTAGGTCTTCATGCGCAGTATGGAGGTACCCACGCGGGTGTCACTCATATGGCGCTGATAGGCTTTCGTGATAGCTCCTACATCGAATTGATAGCCCCTGAGACCATGGGGACTCCTATGCCAGCAGCACAGCGGTGGAGGAAGTCCATGCTCGAGGATGCCGGCCCTTGTGCGTGGGCAATCAATGTTCCCGATGTTCGCGCAGAATTGAATCGACTGGCGAGTTTGGGGTTCAGTGTAACCGGGCCTCTTTTGGGAACAAGAAAAAAGCCGGACGGGACAATTCTGAATTGGGAAACAGGATTCGTGCTTCCAGGTGACCCCGGCGCTGTGCTGCCGTTTGTAATTCACGATCAAACAAACCGGCACCAGCGTGTTGCCCCATCTTTGGATTTAGCGAACACTGAGATTACGGGAATCGCACGGGTGGTGATTGCGGTACAGAACCTCAGCACTAGTATTGAGAAATTCCGGCTTGCATATGGGTGGCCTCCCCCAAAGATACAGGATTCGGTGGAGCTTGAGGCAAAGCTCGCTATTTTTGAACATGCTCCCGTCATACTCGCTTGCCCCCGTGATGCCAGTGGATTACTGAACGAGCGCATCGCAAAGTACGGCGATCAAGCCACCGCGTTCTTGCTGGGGACAACAGAATTCGACACTAGCACAAAACGATTCATGTTGAGTGCTGTAACCCGGTCGATTGGTGGACAGCGGCTCAGATGGTTCACCCAATCAGCATTACGGGGCTACCGGCTCGGCATTCTTGACGTTGCAGCTCAATAGTGTTCAAGAATTCTTCAGCTATCAAGACTTGCGCCAACATACTAACGAAGCATACATTTCGGCTATTGACTACGTGTTAATAGACATGATAGTTTTGCGCACACATTAGCTGATCATCACCGATGAATAGCACTAAAACGCCGCAGGACCCATCGAGGGAAAGTTGCAGCATTCGTGGAACCAGAGAGCGACTGAACCTACCCCTGCTCGCAATTGCCTTTCTGCTCTTCGCGCCTAAAGTGATGTCGCAGACAGCAAGTCCCTCCGGAGCAGCAGCCCGGCTAACCTACGGTACGTCGATCACCATAGAAGATGCAAAGAAAGTAGCCGCTCCGGCAATTGCGGAAGCTCAGAATAATAATTGGGACGCAGCGGTTGCGATTGTTGATGTTGGTGGGAACCTCGTCTATTTCGAGAAAAGGGATGACACACAGGTGGGCAGCGCCGATGTCGCAATTGCAAAGGCCCGCTCAGCCGTTCTGTTCAAGAGATCGACCAGAATTTTTCAGGATATGGTTGCGTCGGGCGGGGCTGGCCTCCGCATTCTTGGGTTGGTTGGCGCCGTTCCTCTGGAGGGAGGACTTCCAATCGTAGTACAAGGGAAAATTGTGGGTGCAATCGGTGTTTCAGGCGACACTAGCGAGCATGATGGCTTGTGCGCCAAGGCCGGTGCGGAAGCAATTCAGCGGCAGTAAATCCCTCGCCCAAATGCGCTGTTCTGACGCGCGCCTCACGCTAGCGTTAGGCCGGCCGGAGCACGAACTCAGAACATCTTGTGCTTGACCTAACCCAATAACATTCAGCGGATAGTCTTGTCTCGGACAGAAAAACGCGTCACTGGAATTGTTGGCTGGGTGGTAGTTTCCAGCTCTCGTCGTTCACAGAATTGTTAGTTGATCATCAGAGATGAACAAGTATTAAAAAATAGAACTTGACAACAATTTTACAATTCGAGTAGTGTTTGTCCTCAACTTTGCAGGATTAACGAATTCGAGTGATGGAAAATGGATTCGGGGGTTGACAGAAAAGAAACGGGCACGTCGAAAAGGATAAAGCTATGACATGTAAGACGACTGCGAGGCCACGCGATTTTGCCGTTGGCATGCTGGTTGTGATCCTACTTACAGTCACACTGAATGTGGCAGTCCATGCTCAGGCTTTGGGGACCCTGTCAGGTACTGTGACGGACGCTAACGGTGCCTCCGTACCGAACGCTAAAGTTTCCATTAAGAATCAAGCAACTGCGATTCTCGTGGAGGTTGAAACTGATTCGGCAGGCCTATACTCGGTACCCAATTTGGCGCCAGGTACATATGATGTCACGATATCCGCCTCCGGATTTGCGACGCAAGAGAAAACCGGACTAGCGCTGGGGGTAGCAGAGCAGCGACTGTTGAACATTTCTTTGAAGCTTCCAACAGTCGCCCAAGAGGTTCAAGTGAGCTCGGCACTTCCGACAGTGGACCTAGCTAACTCGGCAATCGACGCCGAAGTCACTGGCCAGGCAATTCGGGAGCTTCCTTTGAATGGTCGCGATTGGTCCCAACTGGCGACGCTCCAGCCAGGAATCTATGCTGTTCGAACGATGAAAACAGTGAACAACCCAGGAGGGAGAGGGAATCGCGGTTGGGGACAGGAACTGGTGGATGCTGGGCACAGTCCATACTTCAACAATTATGAGGTCAATGGCATTAGCTCCTCGGATTATTCTAATGGCGGGCCGGGCGGCGTGCTGGGGACCCAATTGGGCGTTGATGCAATTGAGGAATTCACTGTTCAAACCACGAACTATTCGGCGGAGTACGGCCGCAGCGCAGGTGCGGTTATCAACGCCGTAACCAAGTCCGGTACGAATGAGTTTCATGGATCGGGCTTCTGGTTTATTCGAGATGAAGATTTCGACGCACGAAATTACTTTGATCCTCCACAAATCGCACCATTTCATCGTAACCAGTTTGGAGTGTCGGCTGGAGGGCCAATAAAGAAAGAAAAGACGTACGTTTTCGGTGCCTACGAAGGAGTTCGTCAAAGTCTGGGTCTCTCGTTCCAGAATACGGTTCCTACGCCAGCAGCCCGTTCCGGGCAGCTTTGTTCGGTCCCAACCGCAGGGTCATGCACGCCAACTAACGTTACTGTGGATCCACGTGTCTCGCCGTACTTTGCATTCTACCCGTTGCCCAACGCCGGCTTGGTACAAGGCTCCAATGGCGACATTGGATTTTACAATACCACTGGATCGTCTCCTTCAAATGAGGATTACGTAATTGGAAGGCTTGACCATCATTTTTCAGTCAAAGATAGCATCGCGCTGAGCTATTTTTATGACAAATCTACGCAGTCGATACCTGACAGCTTTCTCCTCAGTATTGAGAACTTTGTGAGTGAAAGACAGCTGGCCACGGTAGACTGGGAGCATGTTATTAGCCCAGCGGTAGTAAATAGCGCACGCATCGGATACAACCGGCCCGGAGAGATCAATCAGCAGCCTGGCGCCGCACTTCAATCGATCGCCAAAGACACAAGCTTCGCAGCCGTACCGGGTCAATATGCACCTGTTCTAGAGATCCCGGGACTAACGAACATGCCGGGCGGAGTAGGATCTCAGGCGCTCACGGACTATGTTTTAAACTCATACCAAGCATATGATGATTTATCCTGGAACAAGGGTAAACACGCTCTTCGTTTCGGGTTTGCCGTTGAGAACATGCGAACGAATCTAATTCTTGGCGGCAGAAACAATGGCGATTTTGCTTTTCCGTCGTTGCAGGGTTTCCTCCTAAACGAGCCGACAAGTTTCTATGCTGGTCAAAAAGCGACTCTGAAGGAGCTCGGAGGCAGACAAACCCTATACGGACTGTATGTCAATGATGATTGGCATTTACGTCCGAATTTGACCTTCAATATCGGGTTGCGCTATGAACCGGCAACTATACCGATTGATGATAAAAACGAATTGCTAGTTCTTAAGACGTTAAGTGGACCTCTTGTACCCACTAATCCAATGTGGGACAGGAATGCGACGCTAAAGAACTTCCAACCGCGTCTGGGCTTTTCTTGGGATCCGTTCCGCAATGGAAAAACAGCGATCCGCGGTGGATTTGGGATCTATGATGTTCTGCCTCTAGAATGGGAATGGGCGATTCCTACTGGAACTTCCTATCCCTTTAGTCTTACCGTAGCAGCAGGTAGTTTACCGGCAGGCGCCTTCCCAACTGGTGCTCTGTCCCTAATCGGTTTCAATGTCGCAAATGCAGCGGCACGATATGTTACCCCTAATCCAAGCCGGGCCTACAGTAGCAATTGGAATCTCAACGTTCAACGTGAACTGTTGCCGAGTCTCACGTTAACGCTTGGATATGTCGGCTCTCATTCTGTTCATTTACCGTTCAAGGCCGATGACGAAGATATGGTATTGCCGACACTAACGTCGGCAGGTTATCTCTGGCCGTTTCCAGTGGGAAGCGGCACGAAGCTAAACACCCACGTAGGAGCTGTAGTGACTTCGATCTACGACACGGAGCAACACTACGAAGGTTTCATCGGAGAATTAAAGAAGACATTTAGCAAAACGTTCGAGGCCCAAGGTTCCTTTACGCATGGCAAATGTTTCGATACTGGTACCACCGGGACAGCTACAGATCCATTTGCGAATACATTAGTCAATCCAATGTTCTTCAGCCGCGAAGCTCGGTACGGGCCTTGTGATTATGACATGCGAAATCTGCTTGTTATGAACTTCCTGTGGCAACTGCCGAAGCCAAAATTTGGAGGCGCGTTCGTCGAAAAGGTGCTCGGTGGCTGGTCGATGAGCGGTATTGCTACCTTTAGCAGCGGAACACCGTTCACTGTTCTAATAGGTGGTGACCCGCTAGGCGAAAAAAGCTCTGGGACTTTCAACTTCCCAGATCGTTCGAGTGCAGCAGGTTGTGGCAACCCTGTTAATCCTGGAAATCCGAACGACTATCTGAAGTTGAATTGCTTCACACCGCCAATCGCTCCAGCCTCTTTCGCGTCGATATGCCAACCGGCTGCACCCAGTGTCGCCGCCGCGATCCCGAATACATGCATGAATCTCCTCGGGAATAGTGGACGCAACTCGATCTTTGGTCCGGGAATCGAGGAATTCGACTATTCGTTAATCAAAGATATTCATATCTCGGAGGCGCTTAATGCGCAATTCCGAGCGGAATTCTTTAATATCGCAAATCACGCTAATTTCCAATCTCCAATTAACAATAATACCGTCCTAAATCAAGACGGGACGCCGACCGCGGGGGCAGGGGTGATAACTGCCACTACAACAACGTCGCGACAGATTCAGTTTGGTTTGAAACTTATTTGGTGAAGCACTGACTGACAAACAGAGAAAGAGAGCTTGAGCGACGCTTTTTGCGTTCGCTTTGACATACTTTTGCTTTTGGCCATTCTTCGCCAGGAGCCATTTCTCGATCTTAGAGAACTCACATCAAGTCATTTATTGATGAACGCCGCACTAATTTCATGGAGAGCGGTCTCATGAACAAATTGCCATGTCCGATACTGCTAATAATTCTCCTGCTGCCGCTGTACATTCAAGCTCAAACTAAACCGTTAACTCTAATCCAGACAATTGAAATGCCAGACGTGCCGAGCGGTCCGTGGGCTGATCATATCTGTGTCGACGTCACAGGTCATCGACTTTTTACGACCATGCAGGCCCAAAAAGCATTGGTCGTGCTGGATCTTGATAAGGGAACGGTCATCCAAAACATCCCTGTAGGAAATCCTCATTCGTGCGCTTATCGTGGCGATCTCCATGAGATTTTCGTAAATGATTCCGACCCAATTAATCCTGGCGTCAAGATATTCAGCGATGAAACATATAAACTTATTCGGACTGTCCCACTTCTGCATCGCACGGACTCAATGGGCTATGACCCCCACTTAAAGTACATCTATGCTGTCAATGGTGGGGAGAGTGAGAACCTCGATTATTCCCTTGTGAGCATCATTGACACGACGAAGGGGGAACATATCGGGGATATAAAGGTCGAGTCAGCGACACTAGAAGACATGGACGTCGGAGAATCAGGTCTTATTTATATTACTGCAGAAGAAAAGAACCAGGTGATGGTGCTAGATCCACAGAAGCGAACGGTTGTGACGACTTGGCCACTGATGAAGGCTAAGACGCCAGTTGCAACTGTTGTGGATGAATCGGATCATCGCCTCTTTGTTGCATGCCGTACAGGTGATTATTACGGAGAGATTGTCGTTTTTGATACTCGAACCGGCAAGGAGCTGAAAACTCTGCCTATTGAGAGCTGGCTTGATTACATGGCGTTCGACCAACATAGCGGACGGCTATACGCATTTTGTGGTCTGGGCCATGTGTATGTCTATCAGAAGAAAACGCCAGATGATTATGTTTTGTTGCAAAAAGCAGAAACCGGTCTTCTGGGAAAGACTGGACTGGTCGTACCAGAACTCCACAGGCTGTACGTAGTTCTACCCAATCTTGCTTGGAAGCCAGCAAAGGTATTGGTTTTTAGCATGCAGTGAGTACCATGAGTCAAATATGGGACAGCAACCGTCCATTCCTTGCGCAAAGTAAAAGGTTATGCTCTCGAATAGTTAGGCTGGGTGTGTGCGCGGAGCCGCCCCGAAGCGTGAAGGTCGATAGGGTTGCAACAAGTCTACATCTACCTGATCAAGAATCTCCATAGAAGCCAATTGGCCAATCAGCGGCGAAAGAGTCATTCCACTGTGGGTGGAGACCAGATATAGATTGGGGCAGTTCTGCGCAAAACCGATGATCGGGTATCCATCTTGAGGTAAGACGCGCCATCCTACAGTCACGCGGCCAATTGACATGCTCTTGAGGCGAGGCATGTACTTGGCGGCAGCCGTTAAGATATGTGGACCCTCATCCATTCCAGCCTGGTCATCAGCAATCGGAACTGCGGAAAAGCTCGTGCTTAATACGATTTCTCCGCCAGGGTTCTGTTTTATATGTACACCGGGGGCGTGAACAACATGCTCGAGGACTGTGGCCACTTCAGACGTGTGGACCAACACACCGGGAGAATCTTTTAAAGGTATCGAGACGCTAAGTTTGTCTGCTAAATCAGGTGAATTAACTCCGGCTGCAAGCACTACAGTGTCGGCCGGCATCGAACCCCTGTTTGTTTTTACGGCGCTAATGCAACCGGAGGAAAGCTCGAACCCTATCACCTCACACGGGCACAACACTTCTACGCCGAGATGTTCTGCAGCCTTCAGCAGAACCTCCAGTGCTTTCGAGGGATTGACAGTTCCTTCCTGCTGACTGAAACTGGCGACGTCGATCGGGCCCGGATTAATATTCGGCAGCAATTTTGAAACTTCCGATGGGTCTACCAGGCTTGTAGCGTAGCCCCAAGACTCGTGACGTCGCACATCGGCTCGCAGCTGATCAGCCTCCTTGCCGGCAGGGAACCAAGCGATACTTCCACCCCATTGGATCCTAAGTTCGTCGTCGAGTTCGCGTTGCAGACGCCGCCAGCCGGCAATCCCGAGCAAATTCAGTAAATAATAGTGCTCCGGCTGTTTCTCAAAACTGGCATTTAGCCATGCAAAAGAATTCCCGGTCGCCCCGCTTCCTGGCCGCAGCTTCTCGCAAAGTCTGACGTGTGCACCCCGACGCGCAAGATGATAGGCGATGGAGACACCAATAATCCCTCCACCGACCACCAATATCCGTTTCGGTGGAGCATGTCGATCGAAGCGGAATGCCACTGACATTCCGCAAGCTCCAGAAACTTGAATGAATTGTCTCCGGTTGATCAGCACGGCTAGGCTCTGAAAACTCTATTCAGCAATAGTCACGTTGTATTAGACCAGAGGTCCCGGGTGTTTTAGATATCGGCCGACCACAGCATCAGCTGTGCGAAGCGTTTGTGAGAGCATCGTGAGTGTCGGCCCGATTGATGCTCCATGCGGCATCGTCGAACCGCCCAAGATGAAAAGGTTTGAGAACTGCCAATGTTGCAGGTATGTATTTACAACGGAGGTCTCTGGTGTTGTACCCATTATTGTGCCACCCCGAATTTGCGTTGACTGGTATCGCGTTCCTTCGTAGCGGTGTAGACCCTGGTATGGAGTAAAATTCGTAATACCCATCTGGTGAACAACGTCCAACGCCTTCGCGGTGGCGAACTTCACCATCTCCCGTTCGTTATCCCGCCAGTCAATAGTCATTCGTAATACAGGGTCGCCGTTCGCATCCTTATAGGTTGGGTCCAGATCCAAGTAGTTACCTTTGTAGGCAAGATGTTCTCCAATGAAAGCAACAGTGGTTGTTTGATCATAATGCTCGATACCGGCTTTTTTCCATTCAGCCCCCCACCTCGATTTAATTGAGGCTGGCAGGACCCCGAATGATGATATCGGCAGACCAGTATCATTATTTGCGCGCAGAATAAATCCACCCATAAAATCAAGATTGGTGTGGTCGAGATTATCCGCGTCAAAGTCGTCGATGCTGATACCTCCCGCTCCATTGCTCATAAAACGGTTTAATGGCTTATCGAGGAAAACAGTCACGAGATTGTGGGCGAGGACCTGATGAGTAAAGTTGCGGCCAACGGTTCCTTTCCCCGTATTTGGATCATAGGGTTCACCAATGCCGGAGAGAAGTAGCAGTCGTGGGTTGTTGAGAATGAATGAGGCAAGAAAGACAAGCTGTGCCGGCTGAAACACTTCTTCACCCGAGGCATCCACGTACGTAACTCCCCGCACTCGGCCATTGGATTCACCATCATGCGAAATGCGCCGAACCCAAGCTCCGGTTCGAATGGAAACATTCTTATGCTTTTGGATGACAGGCAATAGAAGGTTTGTCGGCTGGGCTTTTGCTCCAATCATGCATCCATAGCCGGTGCAGAACCCGCAATATGTACAGGCAGGCCGAGTCACGTGATCAGGGTTGGTGTAAGGTGTGCTGATCAGCGCAGAGGGATTCGCGTAGGGGTGATAGCCCATTGCTTTTGTAGCATCACGAAATAGTGAGGCGAAGTAATTGACTTTATTAGCCGGAGTTGGAAACTGAGTGCTTCGCGGTCCTTCAAATACATTTCCATTTTCATTCAATTTGCCTTGGATGTTGCCGGCTTCGCCGGAGACACCAATCAATTCCTCTGCACGCGTATAAAAAGACTCTAATTCGCGATAAGTTATACCCCAGTCTTGCAGCGAATGGTCTTCAGGCAGTTTCTTAGCCCCGTATCGTTCGATGTATTTGGAGTAAATCTCAAACGTGTGCGGCAGAAAACGCTTAGTAAGGCCGCTCCAGTGCTCGCCAGAGCCGCCGAGACCGTCACCAGGAAGGAAATTACCCAACTGGCGAAGGGGATAGGCCCGATCCTTGGCGGAATGGCGAATGGTAAATGGTTCTTTGGCAAAATCTTGCATCATTCGTCGATGGACGGCATAATCGACCTCGTCCATATCGATAAGGTATTCGTCCGGCGTGCGAACACCACCACGCTCCAGTACTACCACTGATAAGGAAGTACGCTGCCCAAGTTCTTTTGCCATGAGCAACCCGACCCATCCGCCTCCAATAATCGCAACGTCGACTGCGGGAAGAGTTTTCATTTGTTTCCCTCCGCGCGATGCATCTTGGCGCATTTACCATCCTCCATGGGGTTCGGTTTGAGGCCAGACATTTGCTGGAGGGTGATGGGCTTTGGGCGGAATGCCACCCCGTAATGTGTATCGATGTCAGAGTAATAACTCATGTGAGGACCGGGAAATCCGATTAATTGCCAGCCAACCAGATTACGATTGCCTCCATGCATGGGGTCGCAGAACATGCCTTCAATCGTGTGCTTGCGCAACATGGTGAAAAAAATAGTATTTTCAATTTTTTTCAGAGCGGCATCTTGATCATTCGGCGACATCTGATCCAAACCTGCGAGCTGCTTTAAGCCGTCCCGGTATATTTCTCGTGGGGATTCCTTTCCCTGATAGCCGAATTCGGGAGGACCGTCCTCGAACGGCGGTTCAGTGTAGCGTCTGCAATCATAGCCATAGGGACCGGCAAGTTGGCGATCGATATACGTAACAACGTCAGCCTCTTTTGCGCCCGGGCCAGCCTCGTCGGTTGGGAAAATCCGCGCGGTAGCAGCCCCAACGATTCGGGCTTCTTCATCTGTGAAAAAACGCAACCTGTACGCTTGAGCTCCGTGTTGTGCTAAGGAAACGAAAGCCTTCAGATCCGTCGAGTAGATTAGTAAACCGCCAACACCAGAGGCTGACCAGCTCAGAAATTCACGGCGTCGCATATGTGATCACCCCGTTCCAGTCGTGCCGTAATACCGACACAAGATTTCTTTGTACACACCGATAACAAATACAAAGACCGCATAACCATAGTGCATGGAATTCGTGCTTGTCAAGGCATTGCCGATCACGTTCGAGTGGCTGGTCATCTGTGATGATTAAGTAAACCAAAACCACGCGAGATTCACTCAGTACACGACACATCTCGTGTCTGAGGCAGGGAAGTCAGCCCAGCAGCGCCCCACGGCAAGTCAACGTGTTCGCTTCAGACGAGTTCTCCGGGACGTTTTAGATATCGGTTTATTACCGCATCTGCGGTTCGCAGAGTTTGCGCTAACATCGTTACGGTTATGCCGGGAGAGGAAGCGGCATGCGGCATGACAGATCCCCCGAGCACAAAGAGATTTGGAAGCTGCCAATGTTGAAGGTAGGAGTTCACCACAGACAGTTCAGGTGATTTGCCCATGATGGTACCGCCGCGGATCTGAGTGCTCTGATAGCGGGTCCCCTCGTAATGACGTAACCCAGGGAAAATGTTAAGAGTTTTTGCTCCCATAGCACGAGCGATTGCAATAGCTTTTTCCGTGGCAAATCCCACCATATTGCGCTCGTTATCCCTCCAATCGATCGTCATGCGTATTAGCGGATCACCGTACGCATCTTTGTACGCTGGATCGAGATCCATGTAGTTGCCTTTGTAGGCTAACTGCTCGCCAATGAAGTTGATTGACGCAGTCTGATCGTAATGTTGCAGTGCGGCTTTTTTCCATTCCGAGCCCCATTTAGCGCCGATCGACGGCGGAAGCATGCCAAAGCTGGCGATAGGGCCACCAGTTTCACTCAATGCTCTGAGAATCCCTCCCCGTAAAAACGAAAGCTCCGTATGATCGAAATTGTCGCCATCAAAATCTCCAATGCTAATGCCATCGGCCCCACTGCTCATGAAACGATTAAGCGGCCGATCCAAAAACAAAGTGACTACGGGAGCTATCACCTGGTGAGTTAGATTGCGACCGACTGTGCCCTTACCAGAAACTGGATCATACGGTTTGCCAATATTTGAAAGAAGGAGGAGGCGCGGATTATTGAGCATGAAGGCCGCAAGAAAGATCAGGTCAGCGGGTTGAAAAACCTCCTCGCCGGAAGTTTCGTCAATGTATGTAACACCAAGAGCACGGCCGCTCCCCGCTCCGCCCTCCTGTACGATTCGCCGGACCGATGCTCCCGTGCGGATTGCGACGGTTGCTTTTTTCTGGATCACTGGCAACAGAACCGTGGTTGGTTGTGCCTTGGCTCCTATCATGCAGCCATAACCCGAACAAAAGCCGCAATAGGTACATGCGGGACGTGAAATACCATCAGGATTGGTATACGGCACGCTTATAGTTGCGGTTGGATTTGGGTATGGATGATACCCAAGCGCCTTTGTGGCATCCCGAAAAAGAGATGAAAAATAGGAAACCTTATTGGGCGGCGTAGGAAAGTCCGTGCTCCGCGGACCTTCGAAAATGTTTCCGCCCTCGATTGTTTTGCCTCGAAGATTTCCGGCCTTACCGGAAGTGCCCAGCATCTTTTCGGTAGCTGCATAGTACGGCTCGAGATCGTCGTAGGTCACACCCCAGTCTTGTATCGAATGATCTTCCGGGAGTCTTTTATGTCCATATCGCTGAACGGTGCTGGAAAGCACCTCGAAAACGCTAGGAAGGAAACGAATGCAGACACTGCTCCAGTGCTCACCAGTCCCCCCAACGCCTGTTCCTGGCAGGAAATTGCTGAGCTGGCGAATTGGAAATGCCCGATCAGTCAGCGAATGACGGATAGTGAATGCTTCTTTCGAAAAATCTTGCATCATGCGGTTGTGTATACGGTAATCCACCTCATCCATATCGGTGGCGTATTCAGAAGCTGTTCGTGGCCTCCCGCGTTCCAACACGACAATCGAAAGAGGCGTTTTAGACCCGAGCTCTTTCGCCATTAGGAGCCCAGTCCATCCTCCGCCGATAATGACTACATCAGCCCGCGGTAATCTTTTCATTTCGGTCCCGATGCCGACACTCAAGAAGATAATGCACAATTTTCGCCGTTGTCAAACAGGAGATAATCATCTATGATGATCAGCCATCTTCTCCGAGCAAGATGGCATCGACCCGAACGCCATTTGGAATTCCTGGCTCAAGTTGATGTTTGGTGTGGCTGCGGGCTTGTCATTAGGACTCGATCTGCCGGAAAGGTGTGATGAAGTAGCAATTAACTCGCACCGAGTGGGTGTTCAATGCCCCTCACATTGAAGGCGGGTGTCTCTACGCGAGCGGTAGTCCTGCTTTTTGTGGCTGTTCTGCCTTCGGAATTGGTGGGACCCGTGAATCCCGGGAATCCGAACTCGTATCTGAACTTGCAGTGCTTTCAATTTCCGTCCATACCCACAGTTCTTGGAAATCTTGGTCGTAATTCGGTCGTTGGTCCAGGCCTGGCCGAGGTGGACTTTTCACTTTTCAAGGACACTCCCGCAAAACGTATCTCAGAAACATTTCAGGTCGAGTTTCGGGCAGAGGCATTCAACATCCTTAACCGAGCAAATTTCCAAGCCCCTCTCGATCACTTGCAGATCTTCGATCAGAATAGTGCCCTAGTTCCTGGTGCCGGACTGATCGATGCAACGACAACTTCTTCACGCCAGATGCAACTTGGCTTGAAGTTCATATGGTAGTCCGGGTCGTTCGTCCTGTGGCGATGTGTTCTTTCATGGAAGCAGATATTCGCTTACGGCGAGATTGTTCAGTTTATAGAACTGCTGGAGATTTCAGCGATGGGCTGAGTTCATTTCTCCAGTAAGGCCAAGGTCACGATTTCACACCTGCTTCAGCAAACCGTGTGATCGGGAGACAAAATTGGAAGGCCTTCAGAAATCAAAGCGATGTCTTGGTTCTTTGTTGATCATCATTGCGATGAGTGCAATGTCTTTCGCACAAACTGACGAGATACAGGTCTATGATGCCGAAATCGCCGAACCTGGCATCTTCAATCTGATGATCCATACGAACTTCACTCCGGTTGGACGAACGACGGGTATTTTTCCAAATGCCATTATCCCCAACGACTCCGTAAATGGCGCCGCCGAATGGGCCTATGGAGTGAAACCTTGGTTCGAGCAGGGCCTGTATCTCCCTGTTTACAGTTTTAATTCAAGCAACCATGGCGCGACTATTAATGGCTTCAAGATTCGCGAGCTTTTCGTCCGTCCTAACGCGCACGAACACAAACTTTTTTACGGGATGAACTTCGAGTTCAGCGTTAATGCTCTCTACTGGGAATCGAGGCGCATCACTTCGGAGATTCGACCCATCGTTGGCGTGCACTTCAATCGGTGGGATCTCATCTACAACCCGATTTTAGATACGAGTTATGTCGGCGGCTTAAAAGGCATGGAGTTCAATCCTGCAGGCCGCGTCGCCTACAATTTGAACGATAAATGGGCGGTCGCTGCAGAGGAGTATGACGGCTTCGGCCAACTGAGTAGCTTCGTTCGTTCCGATCAGCAATTTCATGAAGCCTGGGCTGTAGTGGATCGCAATGGTGGGTTCCTGAATATCGAAACGGGAATCGGCATAGGCTGGAGCGGAGGCGCTGACAAAGTAACTTTGAAGTTGATGCTGTCTCGCGACTTGAACCACTCTCGTTGAGACTGTCTTCACATGCATGAGTTGCGGAAGTTACAGCAGATTACACCGCGAGACCTCGTTTGGCGTCGCTAGCGGCTGCGTGCAAAAAATCTGTATTGCTTGTTAATGATGTGGGTGTACTAGGCGTGGCATGGCTTGGCCTTTTCTGGAAGGGGACATATTTGTTACTCGCAGCTTGATACGACTGCCCCTTGGCAAGCAGGAGGAAAACGGCGATCCACCGCGTTTGCAGCTTTAGGGTGTCGCGCTACGACTTATGACTTCTCTTGAACGTCGAATCCTAGAGATCTGTGCCAGAGCGATCGCTTACCCCGATAAACCGGAGCTTCAGGAAATCCTGACCGAACTTTTTCACACGCTTGAGGAATATGAACTCAGGAAACGCGAACGGAAGAGTAGTCTTTTGAACGCATCGTGAGCAGATACATTGATTATCGCCCCGATCGAATCCGCGGTTGTATCGGGCGTGCCGCAGACGTACGTAGCGATTTAGTGGTAAAGCTTCGTGGCACTTCTTGCACCACAGAGACACCGGATTTCCAGCAGGAATTGCGTTGATTCTGCGGTGCAAATAGTGGAGGCAGTTTCATGACGAATATTGAAGAATTGCAAGCGGTAATTCAACGCGTTCATGGTGCGGACGCTTTCTACCTTGAAAGCGTTCGCGTAAAAGAAAAATTGTGGGGAAAAACGGTATGGGAAGGAGTTGTTGAGGTTTTTGTGTTGGTGGGCCATAAAAACGCGCACCGGATTTATGCCTGGACGAACCACCCCAAGAACCGGAACAACTTGGGCCGTCATGTCACGGTTTTGCACCGCCACCCCATAAAGTCAGCACGTGCGGCCGTTCGGTCTGTGATTGCCCGGGAGTTTGCGAACGCAAACACGGATAATCATTTCCGGCGGCGGCGAGATTCCTACTCAACTCGCAAAGAGCCGCCAACAGCGTAAAAACGGATGACCAGTCTGGAACCATCCTCTGGGACCATTCGAGCACCACGAACTTCGACTTCTCTCAACGTGTTTCATGGGGACCAGGGTCGACGATCAAACCCCTTGTAGTGCCGTCTCCTTTTTGTTGCAAGTTTCATTGCAAGTTCGCACCCACCTGAGACTGCTTTGCCCCACTTCACAGCCCTGAAGGGCCCTCTACATTATTGAAAACTATCGAGCCCACCTGCTTATGCTCAGATTTCTAATCCGAGGGTTGCAGGTTCGATTCCTGCCGCGCCTACCATTCTTTTCAAGGGCTTAGGGGCAAGTCTCAGTTCGAGTCATTGCAAGTTTATTGCAAGTTCGCGCAAAACAATTCTTCAGGCGCGTACGACTTGCTTTTACATCGGACCAATAAATCGCTTGCGGTCGCAGCTCTGAAGAGTTCTTGTTTCGGCACACAAGTGGCACATCCAGTAGGACGCGCCCGAGATGGCGGCTCCTCTGGATTTTGCTAGCGGGCCGCCACCTGTGTCCAAAGCGGGATGACCTCAACCCCATGAAACGTCAAGTTCGGGTAATGCGTTGATGTTCGTCAGGATGTATTCATGGCGATCGAGTTTCGCGCCGTCGAGGCAACGCGTCGCCGCGTTGCGGGCAGCACCGACCTTTTGGAATCCCAATTTCTCCACGATGCGCCGACTAGGCTCGTTTTTGTCGAAGTACCCGATAGTGATTGCCTTCGCGCCAAGCTGGCCGAAGGCGTAACGAATAGCCGCGTTTGCCGCCTCCGTCGCCATGCCCTGTCCAGCGTATTTGGGCGCCACCCAGTATCCTGTCTCATAGACGTCTTGCTCATCGGTAAGATCCAATGCAGTTCGGACGACGAAATCCCCGTTGATCCGATGGAATCCGGCCAATGCGATTCCTGCTTGATTCTGGTAGTCCATCGCTCGTCGAATAGAATCTTCCATCGCTTGCCGCGACCGCTGGTCGTCGAAGGCCCAACTCATCCAACGCTGCAAATCGGGCCACGCTTCCTCCTTTGCGGTCTGGATCGAATCCAAATCGCCAAGCGTTGGTGGACGCAAGATCAGGCGCGGCGTAACGATCGGCATCAAATGGCGCATAGAGCGGCTAAAGCTGAAATTGTAGCGGACTGGTAAAGACGAGAAGAGTACCGCCTGCAGGCATTGTTTCGTCCACGCACGACGCCCTTATCGTCAGCCATTACGAGCGTATCGTCGGCAATTGGGAAGTTAACTGCCGGATTGCCCGTGATACGTCCGGAAGAAAGTTCAATTTCCCAGAAGCCGGTTTATGGCCAACCTTTGGATCGCCTACCAACTGGGATGGGCAAGGCCATTCGTATATGGATACTGATACTGATTGGCTGAACGACTCCCGCGGTTTTGAAGATCACCTGGAGTGTTCTGATCCGTTATGAAAATTCTCTACTCTAACTGATTCTTCACGCGGCCGGGTTCTGTGATGTGAGCCAAGAGGAACGTACGCCCCACGCCATCTGCAGTATGCCTCTGGTAACTATTGACCCTCGTCACAGCGCGGATACACTGAAGTGCTTTAGTGTGAATACGGCGACTTCAAGCTATGATCGCTCTGCGGCGCAGCGAGAGAAGGATCGAAGCGCATTCAGGATCAGCTCCGGAACGGAATGCGAAAGTGTCGCGGCCCGGATTCGGTGCTAACGACTGGTTGCTGTGTGCCGTTTTTCTGAACCTTGTTTTGTTGGCACTCGCGCCGCGAGCATTCGCGCAAATCTCTCCCGGCCCACTTTCGCGACCGCATCAATCGCTCAACGGTCCTGCACAATGCGCCAGTTGCCACAAGTTTGGTGGTCAGGCTGCGCTGAAGTGCCTCGATTGCCACAACGAAATCGGTAACCGGCTCAACACACATAAAGGACTGCACGCGACGTATCACATCCCCACGGGTTCGAGCCAGGAGTGCGCCCGCTGTCATTCCGAGCATAACGGCGAAGATTTTCCGCTGATCAAGTGGGAGGTCAAGAGTTTCAATCACAAAGAGACCGGATATGCGCTCGAAGGTAAACACGCAGGACTGGCTTGCAACAAGTGCCACACGGCGGCGCACATCTCACCACCAGAACGTGCAACCATCAAAGATAAGGACCTGAACCGCAGTTTTCTTGGAGTTTCGCCTGCATGCGTGACCTGCCACGAGGATCAGCACAAAGGGCGCCTTGGCCAGGACTGTTTGCAGTGCCACAATTACCAGGACTGGAAGACGATCAAAATTGGGCAGTTCGATCACTCGAAAACCCGCTATCCGCTGAGCGGCCTTCACGAGCAGGTGCAGTGCGCCAAGTGCCACACAAACGGAGCCGACGGAAAGCCACAATACATTGGCATTTCTTTTGCCCAGTGCTCGGATTGCCACAAGGATCCTCATCGCGGCAGTTTCGCGCAGAGCTGCTCGTCCTGTCACAGCACCGCAGGCTGGAAGAAAATCTCGCTGCAGGCGATCAACGAGAAATTTGATCACTCCAAAACGAAGTACCCGCTTGAAGGCAAGCACGCCAGTGTAGCCTGCGAGCAGTGCCATGCGGGTGGCGATTTCAAAAAGCCTTTGATGTTTGGCAAGTGCTCCGATTGTCACAAACCAGATCCGCACAACGGACAGTTTGCAAAACGCGTGGGTGGGAGCGAGTGTTCGTCCTGCCATACCGTGCAAGGCTGGAAGCCTTCTACGTTCACGGTGAAAGAGCACGCGACGAGCGCCTATCCTCTACAGGGCGGCCATGCACGATTAGAGTGCACTGCTTGTCATCTCCCCAAAGGGAAGGACACTCTTTTCAAGATTAAATTTGAGCACTGTACAGATTGCCATGCTGACCGACACGCCGGGCAATTTGCGGCGGCTCCTTACTTCAACGCCTGTGATCGCTGCCATACCCTGGAAGGATATAAACCGTCGACATTTAGCCTTGCTAAACACAAGGAAACCCGATTCGTGCTGACCGGAGGGCATGTCGCGACTCCCTGCGGCGAGTGCCACAAGGAATCCGCTGAATTTCAGCCCAAGCCAGCAGTCATTTATCACTGGAAAAGTCTCAATTGCAGCACTTGCCACGCCGATCCGCACAAAGGTCAATTCAGCGTGCGCATGGCACAGAAGCGCGCAGATGGTTCTTCAGTCGGATGCGAAGCTTGCCATACCACCAAGTCGTGGAAAGAACTGACGAGCTTTGATCATTCCACCACGAAGTTCCCACTTCTCGGAGTCCACCGCGCCACGGCGTGTATCGACTGCCACAAACCGCCCAACCTGGAAACCAAGCTCATCAATGTAGATTTTAGAGCCGCGTCGACACAGTGCGAAGATTGCCACCAGGATATCCATGGCCAACAGTTCGCGAAGAACGGCTTTACGCGTTGCGCCGAATGTCACAACAGCATGAAATGGAAGCCTTCGCTATTCGATCATGAGGCCCGAACGCAATTTTCATTGCGGGGCGCGCACCAAAGAGTACATTGCGGCGAGTGCCACAAACTAACGAAGCTCGTCGACGAGAAAACCGTTCTCTTCTATAAGCCGACGCCGAAGGATTGCGCCGCGTGCCACGGGCCGGGCAATCCCGCTTCCGTCAAGAAATAGGAAACCGAGAGCAGCACTGTTGCAAAATTCATCAGCCAAAAGCTGACTTGAAGAAACGTGCGAAAAACTTACGGCAAAAAATGAACAAAGTACATCCAAGTTTTTAGTTGAGCAAACCTGTTGGTTCGCATCTCGATGGCTAAATGACATTACTGATGCGTACTTCCGTAACTTTCGCGGCGCGTGCCCACATCCTATTCTCGTTGGACAAAGAATTGCAGGGCTACGCGCTACTCCTGTTAGGGTTTCAGGAACAATTGGGCCCAGAAAGAAAGTAAGACGTGGGGTCAGCAGCGGCTTGGGTCAATCTGGTTGCCGTACTATTGTTGTCGCTACCCAGCGGCGCAACGGCACAGACCGCGTCCGTCACTCATAGCCCGCACGGCAATCTCAACGTTCCTTGTCAAAACTGTCATACCGCCGACGCGTGGAAGCCCATTCGAGCGGTACCTGAATTCAACCACAATCAAACCCGTTACCCGCTGCTCGGCATGCATCGGTCTGTCAGCTGTACCCAATGTCACGTCAGACCTGTTTTCACCAATGTTGGGCAACGCTGCCAGGATTGCCACGCCGATATTCATCGCCGCCAACTTGGAGCAAACTGCGAACAGTGCCATACAGTTCGAGGATGGCAAGTTGCGGTGCAGCAGATTCAGGATCACAACAACCGTTTTCCGTTGACCGGAGCGCATGCTGCGCTAGAGTGCGATTCGTGCCACAAAGGCGCGGCAACCAGCCAGTTCCAGACAATGTCAACCGAATGCTACTCGTGCCACCAGTCGGATTTCGCGAAGACGACGAATCCAAACCATGCGAATGCCAAATTTCCAACTACTTGCACTAGCTGTCACAGCACAGATACCTGGCTGAACGCAAACTTCGATCACAATTCAGTTGGATTTCCATTAACCGGAGGCCATGCGGTACCACCGCGGCAGTGCGCTGATTGCCACATCAATAACAACTACAACTTGACCAGTACGGCCTGCATTTCCTGTCACCTGAAGGACTATCAGGGAACAACAAATCCGAATCACGCGGCAGCGAATTTCTCGCAGAATTGCACTCAATGCCACAACATTACCTCGTGGTCAAACGCCTCGTTTGATCACAGTACTACGGGATTCACGCTTACGGGCTCGCACACTGTTCCACCGCGGCAGTGTACCGACTGCCACGTCAACAATAACTATCACCTGACCAATACTGCCTGCGTCAGTTGCCACTTAAAGGATTTTCAGGGCACAACAAATCCGAATCACGTGACCTCGAATTTTCCGCAGACCTGCAACCAGTGTCACAACACCAGCTCATGGTCCGACGCCTCATTTAATCACAACGCGGTGGGATTCCCGCTTACCGGCATGCACACTGTTCCCCCGCGGCAGTGTACCGATTGCCACGTGAACAACAATTACAACCTGACCACGACCGCCTGTGTCAGCTGCCACTTGAGGGATTTTCAGGGCACGACCAATCCGAATCACGTGACCTCGAATTTCCCGCAGACCTGCAACCAGTGTCACAGCACGACCTCCTGGCTGAATGCAACGTTCAACCATAACAGTACCGGGTTTCCGCTTACCGGCATGCACACGGTTCCGCCGCGGCAATGTACTGACTGCCACGTTAACAACAACTACCATCTGACCAGCACCGCTTGCGTCAGTTGTCACCTAAAGGATTTTCAGAGCACGACCAATCCGAATCACGTGAGCTCGAACTTCCCGCAGACCTGCAACCAGTGTCACAACACGACTTCCTGGTTGAATGCCACGTTCAACCACAGCAGCACCGGATTCCCCTTGACCGGTTCGCATACGGTCCCTCCGCGACAGTGTACGGATTGTCACGTGAACAACAACTACAACCTGACCAGCACCGCCTGCGTGTCGTGCCATCAGGCCGATTACAACAATGCCACTTCACCGGTGAACCATATCTCCGCCAATTTTCCGACGACTTGCGCATCGTGTCACGACACGATCCAGTGGAGTGATGGCCAGTTCAACCACGCCAGCACCGGCTTCACTTTGACCGGATCGCACACTGTGCCTCCGCGACAATGCACGGACTGCCATAAGAACAACAATTACACCTTGAACAGCACGGCCTGTGTGACGTGCCATCTCCCCGATTACAACGGCACCACGAATCCAAACCATGCGTCCGCCGGATTCCCGCAGCAGTGCAATTTATGCCATGACACGAACGTCTGGACGGACTCGACCTTCAATCACAACAACACTGCGTTTCCACTAACGGGATCGCACACGGTCCCGCCGCGGCAGTGCACGGACTGCCACGTTAACAACAACTACACGACGCTCCCGACGACTTGCGTTGGGTGTCACCAGACCGATTACAACAACACGACCAATCCGGGCCACGCAGCGCAACCACAGTTCTTCCCGACTACGTGCCAGAACTGCCACAACACCACTGCCTGGACCGGAGCGACTTTCAACCATACGCAATACACGCAATTTCCGACATCGCATGGTAACGCTGGTGGAGTGTGTTCGACCTGCCATACCAACTCCAATAATTATGCGATTTTCCAGTGCACCGGCTGCCATGGTGGGAATAATGCAGCCAACTTCCACCACGACAACGTGCCCGGCTATGTCTACAACAGCATTAACTGTTATCAGTGTCATCCGAGCGGCCGTGGCGACTAGCCTGGCAGTTTGAAGTCCGAAAGTGTAATGCATCGACTAGAGGCAGCCCCCAGCTTCATGTGCAGGTGGAGTGCCAGCGAGTGTTAGAGAAGAATGAAGGCTACTCGAAAACATGGTGTTGCAGTTCTGTTGTTGCTGGCTTCGGCCGCAGCGCAGAACCATGGCGCTCCCGCGGTGTTGCAGACCGTTACGGCAGTTCCGGACGGAACCGACGTGCGCGTGGAATTCAACCTCAGTGCAGCAGTAACGCCTTTGACGCAAACCGCGGTTAATCCCGATCGAATTCTGCTCGATTTTCCAAACACAACATTCGACGCGAAAATGCCAACTGTAAACGTTAACGCGAACGGAGTAGGACAGATTCGAGCACTGCAGGTAGACGCTGCCCCGCTGATCACGCGGGTCGTCGTTGATCTGGATAGCCTCCACACGTATTCCGTCGATGTACAGGACGAGCGAGTTATCGTCAAGATTAGTCCAGCAAGTGCGCGCAAAGGCAGCCATGGCGCCCCGGCCGCCGCGAAGCCTGGGAGCCTGACGAAGCTGTTGCACAAGAAGCCTCAGACGTCCAACACCGCGGCCGAAGACAATCAGACTGCCACCCCGCTTCCACTTCCTCCTCCGCCTGCCCCCAATCCTGGCTATCAACTGCCTTCGGAGAATGCGTCGGCGCA
>Ga0070731_10000373_pt1 | contig 63133 bp, 50 predicted proteins | sample Coa_R1_2_FD_66448 | JGI IMG/M metagenome (GOLD analysis project Ga0070731, IMG submission 66448) | Surface soil microbial communities from Centralia Pennsylvania, which are recovering from an underground coalmine fire - Coalmine... | ecosystem: Environmental > Terrestrial > Soil > Unclassified ... | reverse complement strand
GTTTGCATTTTTTATACGCAGCATTACCGGCCGGTTGTCGGAGATTTCGGTGAGCAACCAGTCGAATCGATTGTGCCAGCGGCAATTCCGCACGATCTCAGAAGCGCCAACTTTCATTTCATCCAAATTCAATACCGCGATGCAATGTTCATGCGTGCCGGGTCTTCCTTGCATGTCGCCGAGAAGCAGAAAGCGCCCGGACGGTGACAAGTCGCACGTCGATAGGGACACCGTCCAATAACGCTCGCGCTCGCGCGCATCTTCGTTTGAGGGGTGATATTGAGTCCATCGTTTAAACGCCCACGGCTCCCTCACGCGCCACACCAACATTACCCCGCCCACCAGCAGCGTGGCCAGCAGCAGCGTGCGTAGCGAGAATCGAATGCGCGGGAATTTCATGACGCATTCTCACCCCACCGCTTGACCAGATCATGCTCGATCTTCAAATGGTCCAGCACGCGCGCGACGACGAAATCGACCAGTTCGGCGACGGATTTGGGTTTGTTGTAAAAACCCGGACTGGCGGGGAGCACCAGCGCGCCGAGTTCGGAAAGCGTGAGCAGGTTTTTCAGGTGCACCGTCGAGAGCGGCGTTTCGCGCGGGACGACGATCAGCGGGCGGCGTTCTTTGAGCATCACGTCGGCGGCGCGTTCGATCAGGTTGTCGGACATGCCGTGCGCGATGGCGGCGGCGCAGCCCATCGAACACGGCGCGATCACCAGCGCCTCGATGCGGTAGCTGCCCGACGAGGCGGACGCGGCGATGTCGTCGTGGCGATGATAGACGAGATTCTTGGCGCTCTTCAAGCCGAGCGATTTGGGATCGAAGCGTTCGATGTTTATGGAGATGTTCTCTTCGAGTTTCAGGACTTTTTGCGCGGCGGGCGAGATCATCAGATGCGTTTCGATGTGGTCGCGCGCGGCGAGTTCTTCGAGGATGCGGCGGCCATAGATGGCGCCGCTGGCGCCGGTGAGGGCGAGAGCGATGCGGCGAGTGAGCGGCTTTGGCACAGGTGCCTTTCATTTGTAGAACGGGCTGCCAAGTCCGTCCAATGCGAGCGTTGCGACTTGCCGTCCAATGTCTGTGTCGAGGAACTCGCGACGGGTGCCGATGAGGTGGGCCACCCGCCTGGTCCCTGGCTCCTAACTTCTATTGCTGATCTCCTGCCCCATCACCTCCATTAATTCCTGCAAACGCACTTCCCGCTCCTCCGGATTTTCGCCGACCACTGTGATGTGGCCAAGCTTACGGCCCGGCTTCGGCGCTTTGTTGTAGAGGTGCAGGTGCGCGCCCTTCACGGACAGGATATCGCGCACTACCGGAACCGTGCCGATCAAATTCAGCATCACCGTATAACCGAGGGCGTGCGCCGAACCCAGCGGATAATCCAAACCGGCGCGCAAGTGATTTTCGAACTGGCTGGTCTCGGCGCCCTCGATGGTCCAGTGCCCGGAGTTGTGAACGCGGCAGGCCATTTCGTTGGCGACGAGGTTGCCGTGTTTTTCGAAAAGCTCGATGGCGAGCACGCCGTCGTAGTTCAGCGCATTCAGCACGCGGGTGGCGAGTTCCTCGGCATGCGGCTGCATGGCGGGCGTCAAATTCGGCGCGGGCGCGCGCGCGACGCGCAGGATGCCGCCTTCGTGGACATTTTCGACGAGCGGATAAAAGACCGTTTGACCGCTGCGGTTGCGCGCGGCGAGAATCGACAGTTCGCGGTCGAAATCGACGAAGCCTTCGAGAATCAGATTCCTGCCGCCCAGCTCACGGAAGGCTTCATCGATATGCGATTCGTTGCGGATGACAAACTGGCCTTTGCCGTCGTAGCCCATTCGCCGCGTTTTCAAGATCGCGGGCAGCCCAAATTGTTCAACCGCGCCGCGCAACGCATCGACGTTTTCAACGCAACAAAACGGAGCCGTGGGGATACCGAGCGAATTGAAGAGCGTTTTCTCCGCGAAACGGTCTTGTGACGCCTCGAGCGCTTCGGGCGGCGGAAAGACGTGCGGCACGCATTCGGCGAGCAGCCGAGCCGATTCGACAGGCACGTTTTCGAACTCGTAGGTGACCGCGTCCAAGCCCTGCGCAAAACTTTTCAGCGCACCGGCGCTGCGGTAGTCTTCGGCGTGTTGTTCGGCCAGATCGTTGGCTGGCCCTTTTGCGGTCGGATCGAAAAACCGAAAGCGCATCCCCAGTGGAAAACCATGCAGCGCCAGCATCCGCCCAAGCTGCCCCGCGCCAAGAACGCCGATCTTCATGCCTGCTCCACAAAATCCAAAATTCAAGGATTCAGAGTTTAAGGTTCCAGCCGCTAAACTCAAATCTTGATCTTCAAACCTTGCGTTAGATCAGCAACTTTCGCACCAGCCATGTTTTCACGATTTGGGTCAAGATCACGTAGCACAACAGCGTGGCCAGCAGCAGCGGCCAATACAGGTGCGGCAGCGCGGTAAAACCGAGGTAGCCGGCGAGGGGCGAAAACGGAAGGTACGCGCCGATCGCTATGATTATTGACGAGGTTACGATCAACGGCCAACTCGCGCGGCTTTGAATGAAGGGAATCTTGTTGGTGCGGATGATGTGGATGATGAGCGTCTGCGTGATCAGCGATTCGACAAACCACCCGGTTTGAAAGAGCGAAGCGTTGTTCCAGCAATTAAAGACGTAAAGCATAATGAAGTAGGTCGTGTAATCGAAAATCGAACTGCACGGCCCGATCAGCACGATGAAGCGCGCAATCAGATTCATCGACCACGGCCGCGGTTTCGCAATTTCCTCGGGGTCCACGTCGTCGCTCGGAATGGGCACCTGCGAAAAATCGTAGAGCAGGTTGTTCGTCAAAATCTGCAGCGGCCTCATCGGCTCGAACGGCAGAAAAATGCTGGCCCCCAGCACGCTGAACATGTTTCCAAAATTCGAACTCGCTCCCATGCGGATGTATTTCAAAATATTGGCGAAAACCTTGCGCCCTTCCAGCACGCCTTCTTCGAGCACCAGCAGATTCTTTTCCAGCAGAATCATGTCCGCCGATTCCTTGGCGATATCGACCGCCGTGTCCACCGAAACCCCCACGTCGGCGGCCCTCAGCGCGGCGGCGTCGTTGATGCCGTCTCCCAGGAATCCAACCACGTGCTTGCGCTGCTGCAGCGTCTGAATGATGCGCTGCTTGTGCGCCGGCGACAGCCGCGCGAACAACGTCGTCTCTTCCACCGCATTGGAAAGCTCGGCGTCCGTCATGGTTTCAATCGCGGGACCGAGCAGAATATGGTCGGTCGGCAAGCCGACTTCCTTGCAGACTTTTTTGCTGACCAGGTTGTTGTCGCCGGTTAATACCTTGACGGCGATGCCGTGGTTCTTCAATGCCTGCAGCGCCGCCATGGCGCTTTCCTTCGGCGGATCGAGAAATGCGATGTAACCCTTCAGCGTCAGTTCGGTTTCATCGGCGGTCGAATAGCTTTGCTTCTTGGGCGGATCTTTATAGGCGATGCCGAGCACCCGGAAGCCGTCGGCGCTTAGGTCCTCGTATTCTTCGCGCAGCGTGCTGATCAGCAAATTGTCGATGGGGAAAATTTTTCCGTTCAATTCAAAAGTTGTGCAGCGCTTGTAGATTTCCTCGGTGGCTCCCTTGCAAATCAGACGATGCGCACCATCGGGTTTTTCCACAACGACCGACATCATTTTGCGCTGAAAATCGAAAGGGATTTCATCGAACTTGCTATACGTGCTGACTTTCAGCGTGTCGTGCAGTTCCTTGTACTCCAGAACCGCGCGATCTAGCAAATTCTTCAGCCCGGTTTGGAAATGGCTGTTCAGGTACGCCAGCGCGAGTACGTCGTCGTCCTCCTTGCCCGCCACGTCGCAGTGCTGCTCCAAAATCACCTTGTCCATCGTCAGCGTCCCGGTCTTGTCCGTGCAGAGCACATCCATCGCGCCGAGATTCTGAATGGAATTGAGCCGCTTCACGATGACCTTCTTGCGCGACATCGCCAGCGCGCCTTTGGACAGGCACACCGTCACGATCATCGGCAGCATTTCGGGCGTGAGGCCCACCGCCACCGCCATCGAGAAGAAAAACGCTTCCATCCAGTTCTGCTTGAACAAGCCCTGGATCAGGAACACTGTCGGCGTCATCACGCACATGAATGCGATCATCAGCCACGTGAATCTGTTGATGCCCTTGTCGAAAGCCGTTTGTATCTGCTGGCCCGTAATGGCGCGCGCGATTCCGCCCAGGTACGTGTTTGAGCCGCTCGCCACGACAACTGCCGTCGCCGTTCCGCGCTCCACGCTCGTTCCCAGGAAACAGACATTCGGGCTTTCCAGCGGCGGCCGATCGGCCTGTTCGTCGCGATGGTCAAATTTTTCGATGGGAAGCGACTCGCCGGTGAGACTGGATTGAATCACGAACAAATCCTTGCACGCCAGCACGCGCAAATCCGCGGGAATCATGTCGCCGGCGGCGAGCTTGACGACGTCTCCAGGCACAAGCTTCTCGAGCGGAATTTCCACCGCTGCGCCGTCGCGGAGCGCCGTCGCCGTCACGCTGATCATGGCCTTGAGCTTCGCGGCGGCCGTGTCCGCGCGTTTTTCCTGCACGAAGCGGATGATCACGCCCAGAAAGACCATGGTGAACATGATGACGCAAGATGGTATGTCGCCGGTCAGGGACGACAGGATTCCCAGCACCGCCAGCAAAATAACGAGCGGATTTAGAATGGAATGCAATAAGAGTCCGTACCAAGTCTGCTGATGTTCCTGCCCGACGATATTCTCGCCGAATTTTTCGATCCGGATCGCGGCTTCGTCGGTCGTCAGCCCGTTTCGCGATGACTCCAGCTTTTTGACAATGGCATCCGCGTCCGATTTCGACGCCTCGATCAGCAGCGGATTGACGCTGATAGACGGCCGCCCCTTCCGCTGCTGGTTCAGTATTCTCTTGACGGCTGCTGAAATCATCGCAATTTCCCTCGGCAACATCTGAGCGATAGGAGCGTTCCCGACGAACTAATTTCACAAGAACACCTTCGGCGCGCGCGCCTTCCCCAACTCCTCACCCGCTTTCCGTTGATTTGTCCGTTATACCCGCGATTTTTTTCGTGCAAGCTTTTACAGCGCCATTTCATTTGAATTAACGAAACATTCATACTGCTAAATCACCTGCATCCGCTTGCGCAGCGCCCATTCCGCGCCGAGGCACAGCACCACCAGCGCGAACGGCACCCACGAATCGCTGAGGACATACTCGCGCATTTCGGTTTTGATTTTGCCGGAGAGCTTGATTGTGTCCGGCAGATTCCGCGCCGTGGTTGCGTCGAAATACTGCCCGCCGCTGGATGACGACAATTGGCGCAGCAGCGCATCGTTCAAGGCCAGGCGATCGAATTCGCCGGCGGGGCGTTCGACGAGAAATTCGCCGGTCGCTCCGCCTGCCGCGATGTGATGCAGGCCAGGAGTCTTTGCCACGAATTGCGATTCCAAACGTTCGCCGCTTTGGCCGAAGTCAATCTTAATTTGTGGTGCAGGCGGCCCGCCTGCAAGCGGCAGCGGCTCCGAAATCGTCCCCTCCTTTATTGACGATAGATCACTCCCGGATGCGTAGACGTGCACGGTCTCGCCCAACTTGTACACGTCCTTGTCCGTCGAGATCGTGACTGCGCCCTGCTGCTCGGGCGCAAGCTGGCGATTCGCCGCCCAGCGAATCGCCTGGCCCCAGAAGCGCGCAAACAGGCTGTCGCCGCCGCTGTCTTTGTAGCGCGTGGGCCACGACCAATCCGAATCCGACGCGAAGGCGAAGACGCGCCCGTTGCCGTAGCGCTGCGCGAAGACCACCGCGTACGAACCTTTCTCACCGGACGCGCGCGCCAGCACCTGCGCGCCGGGTTTGGGTTCGCCCAGCGTGTACACGCTGTGGATCGGCAGCAATTTCTCCAGACCGCCGAACGCGGGATGCACCGCGCCTTCCGGCGTGAGCGTCAGGTTGAACGTGCCGGTCAATTCTCTCGTCGAAGCCAGCGACGCCGGCATCATCACGTCCAGGCCCAGCATCGGCAGGCCGCCGGCCGAATACGATTCTTTGCCGGCGAGCAGAATCAATCCGCCACCGTCTTCGGAGACGTGCTGCTTGAGCGCTTCAACTTGCGCCGCGGTCAGGTCGCTGCCGCGCATGTCGCCGAGGATCACGCAGTCGTAGCCCTTGAGCGTTTCGCGCGTTGAAGGAAAAAGCTGCCCGCCGGATTCGCTGGCCGCCGACGATTGGTAAATCGAATCGACATTCGTGCGCAGCAGTGCTTGCAGCGCAATCTGCGGGTCGCGTTTCAAAACTCCGGTGAGAAATTTGTACGACCAGCGCGGTGTGCCTTCGTAATAGAAGACGCGAATCTTCTGGCCGGTGACGCGCACCGAAAAAAAGCGGCTGTTGTTTTCGGCGATCTTCTCTTTTGCATGTGGCAGCACGCGCGCTTCCAAATCATACAAGCCGGGCTGTTCGGGCGTGAATTTCAGCGCCGCGTGAGTCGTGTCTTTCTGCAATTCAATATTGTCCTCGGCCAGAATTTGATCGCCGCGCACGATTTGAATCGTGGCGCGTTCGCCGGCCAGATTTGTTTCGCGCAATTCGAGCTTCACTTCGACTTGCGTGTGCACAAACGCTTCGCGGTCGGCTTTCACGTCCGCCAGCGCGATATCGGGAAATTGAACCATCGCTTCGTGCAGCGAACCGAGTCCCACTGTGTAAATCGGCGGGCCCGGCGGCAATTCCGCCGCGCTTTTCGCGCCAGTTTCGCAGCCGTCGGTAAGCAGCACGATCGCGGAAAGCGGCGCTTTCTGTTTCTCGTCAAGCACGGCTTTGAGCGCCGCGGCCAAATCAGAGGCATCGCCAGTCGGTTGAATCTTCGCCAATTCAGCGGGGCGCGCGGCACCGTCGAACGCGTGCACTTGCGTCGATGCAATGTTTTCGAGCTGCGCCAGCACGCCTTGCGATTCGAGCACGCGCCGCGCGGTGTCGAAGCGCGATTCGCCGCCGATTGAATCGCGCACCGCCATTGAGCGCGATGCATCGACGAGCACGACGATGCGCTGGCTGTCCCGCGGCGCGCGATTCAAGCGCAAAATCGGATTCGCCACCAGCAGCACGCACAGCAGCACTGTGGCCGCGCGCAGTCCCAGCAGCGCGCGCGGAATCCACACGCCGTAATCGCTCACTTCCAGCACGCGGCGGTAGCTCAGCCACACGAGCGCCAGCGCCGCGGCGATTGACGGCGCCAGCAGCCAGATCGAGATGCCGCTTCCAAGACTTACCATGGTCTACAGATTACAGCGCATGAGCGTGAATTGCACGAACCTCGCGCACGCGTGCATGCGTCTTTCGCGGTTCATTCCCTTTTTTCCTTGGCGGAATGGCTTCTGCGCTGTAGAAAGTATGTCTCAACCTCGACCTTCCGATCGTGCAAATCGAGTGAGGCACGCTTTAACGTTTGAAGTGCACCCATTCCAAAGCGTCTAATTGTAGTCATAAGGAGCAACTGTTTGTCTAAAAAAGTTTGCAGCACCGAAGTGGTTTCTCATTTTTCCCCCGTCGAATCGTTCAGTATAGCCGCACCGACGATCACCACGCCACAGATTGAAGAAGCAAAGCAGCGCATCGACTGGGTGCGCTGCATTCCATTTTTTGCCATGCATTTGATGTGCTTGGGCGTGATCTGGGTGGGATTCAGTTGGATCGCCGTGGCTGTCGCGGCGCTGCTTTATTTTGTGCGCATGTTCGCGATCACGGGGTTTTACCACCGCTATTTTTCGCACAAAACGTTCAAAACCTCGCGTGTGATTCAATTCATGCTGGCGATGGTCGGCAATTCCGCCGTGCAGCGCGGGCCGTTATGGTGGGCGGCGCATCATCGCGCGCATCACGCGCACTCCGACGAAGAAGACGACGTTCACTCGCCGCACCAGCATTCGTTCATGTGGAGCCACATGTTCTGGATCACCACGCGCGAGAATTACAAAACCAATCTCAAGGCCATTCCCGATCTGGCCAAGTATCCTGAATTGCGTGTGATCGACCGCCACGACTGCCTCGTTCCTATCGCGCTCGGCACGCTGATGTTCCTGCTGGGTTTTTTCCTCAATTACTGGTTCCCGTCGCTGGGCACTTCCGCGATGCAGATGCTGGTGTGGGGCTTCTTCATTTCAACGATCGTGCTCTTCCACGCCACCTGCACGATCAATTCGCTGTCGCATCTGCTCGGACACAAGCGCTTTCGCACCAAAGATCACAGCCGCAACAATCTTTGGCTGGCATTTTTGACGTTGGGCGAAGGCTGGCACAACAACCACCATTTTTACCCGGCCTCGACGCGGCAGGGGTTTTATTGGTGGGAGATCGACATCACGTATTACATGCTATGGTGCATGGCGCGGCTGGGCATCATCTGGGATTTGCAGCCGGTGCCGGTGCGCATCTATGAAAAGGCGCGCGAACACAGGCGCATGAAATAATTCGTTCACGCAAAGACGCAAAGTTTGACGCAAAGTTCGCAAAGAAGAGGTAAGATTTTCTTTGCGGATTTTGCGTTTTTCTTTGTGATATGCGTTGACAAAAGTGTAACCTTGGTTACATTCTCTAGCCGATGTTGAAAACGCGTCGTTGAGGAACGTCGCGTTCAAAAGCGCGGGGGAATCGAGCCATGTACAAGAAAATCCTCGTGGCGCTGGACGCCAGCACTGCGGACCAAAGCGTCGTGCCGCATGTCGCACAATTGGCGAAACTGCTGGGATCGTCGCTGCTGCTGCTGCATGTCGCGGACGGCTGGGTGGCGCGCAATTACGACAAATTGCAGCTCGCCGATTCGGAAGAGATGAAGAAGGATCGGAGCTATCTTGAAACGATAGCAGCGAAACTGCGCGCGGATGGATTGAATGTCGCGACCAAATTGGCGCTGGGCGATCCGCCGACGGAAGTGCTAAAAGCCGCTGAAAGCGAAGACTGCGATCTGATTGCGATGACCACGCACGGCCACCGGCTGATCGGCGACATTTTTTTCGGCAGCACCATCGAAGAAGTGCGGCACGCGTCGCAGATTCCGCTGCTGATCGTGCGCAGCGCGGCGAAGCCGACGCCGGTGGTGTGAGGCGATCGCCGCGTTTGTGAAGACACCGTTAGCGTGCTTGCGGGCGGCGCGTCGCCGCCTATAAAAAGCACTGTTTTCCATTGAATCGATAACGAATGCGGGCATGGGAGGGGGCTGCACGTGCGAAATTATATCAATCGAGTGGCATGGCCATCTGTGTGGCGCATTGCTGCGGCGACGATTGTGGTCGTGGCTTCCGGCGTTCGGGCTTTGGAGAGCGCGGCCACCGCCGGCCCAAAACTGGATGCTCAAACGCTGCTGGACGCGCTGCGCGCGCTGCCGGTGTCCGAACGCATCGCGATTCTTAAGAAATTAGACCAGGAGCAGAGCGGAAACGTCGCGCTGCCCGGCCAAAACAGTTTGCTCAATGATAAGGAAATGCAACCGGAACTCATTCCGCCTGTTGCTGAAAAATCAGTCGGTGAAAAAGAGGAGAAGAAGGAAGAGGAGAAGAAATTCGTGCCGGAAGACATGAACATGCACTATCAAGGCACCGTTATCACGATGGTGCACGACCATTTTCATTCGCCTTATGAAGGCATCAACAGTTTGCAACGCGAAGAAGGCAATCGTTTCAATGCCTCCGCGACAGGAACCTTTTTTTTCGGCCGAAAACTCTGGGAAGGCGGCGAGTTCTACCTCAACCCGGAGTTCGCCGGTGGCGAAGGATTCAGCGGCGTGACCGGCATCGCCGGCTTTCCGAACGGCGACATCACGCGCGTCGGGCAGCCGCCGCCCACCATTTATATCGCCCGGTTGTTTCTAAGGCAGACGTTCAATCTGGGCGGCGAAAAGGAGAACGTTGAGGGCGGTCCCAATCAATTAGCCTCGACACGCGACGAAAAACACTTAATCGTCACGTTCGGAAAAATCGCCGCGACGGATGTCTTCGACACGAATAAATTTAGCCACGATCCGCGCGGGCAATTCATGAATTGGTCGCTGATGGACAACGGCGCGTGGGACTATCCCGCCGATACGCGCGGCTATTCGCCGGGGCTGACCATGGAGTACGGGCAGAAAGGCTGGGCGCTGCGTTACGGCGCGTTCGCCGTCGTCAAAAGCGCGAACGGCGCGGAGTACGATTACCATTTCGACCGCGCGCTGTCGCACAATCTTGAATTTCAGAAGAGCTATTCAATCTGTTCGAAGGAAGGTTCGACGGCGCTGCTCGCGTACGCCAACAATGCGCACATGGGCAGTTATCGCGAAAGCGTTCAGGAAGCGGCGGCCAACGGCTCCGTTCCAAACCTCAAGAGCACTCAAGCCTATCGCACCAAATACGGCTTCGGGCTGAACAGCGAGCAGAAAATCATCGGCGATCTCGGCGCGTTCTTTCGCGCGGGCTGGAACGATGGCCAGTCCGAATCGTGGATGTTCACCGAAATCGACCGCACTGTGTCGCTTGGACTGAGTCTAAACGGCAACCGCTGGAAGCGCCCTGACGATTCAATCGGCCTCGCGGGCGTGATCAACGGAATTTCCAATGCGCACCAGGATTTTCTGCGCGCGGGCGGGCACGGTTTCATCATCGGCGATGGGCGGCTGAATTATTCGACCGAGAAAATCATCGACGCGTTTTACAAATTGTCGATGACGAAGAATCTGTTTTTGACGCTGGATTATCAGCACGTCGAAGCGCCGGCGTACAACCACGACCGTGGACCGGTGAATATTGGCGGGGTGCGGTTTCATGCGGAGTTTTGAGTTTTGAGTGCTGAGTGCTGAGTCCTGAGTCCTGAGGACCCCACGGGCTGAAAGCCCGTGTTACTTTCAGAATCGCCGTCATCGCAAACCGCCTCATTCGTCAAACCAGTGCGACGAGTGTGTTGCAGTAGCTGAGCATAGAATTGCTCGCCTTCCTATTAAGGAGGTTTAGTCATGCGGTTCACGTGGATGTTGTGCGGAATGGCGCTGTTGGGGCTGGCTTTGGCCGGCAATGGGGCGAGCGCTTCCGAAGGATTTGAGGATATCGCCAAATTGGCCAAAGCCGGAGTGACGGAGGAGCAACTGGTGACTTTTGTAAAGGCGTCGCCTGTTGCGTACGATTTGGGCGTCGATGAAATTTTGTATTTGAGCGATTTGGGCGTGACGCCGGCGGGGATCACGGCGATCGTCGATCATGGCAAGGATTTGCGCGCCGGAAAAACGGACACGACGGCGAAGAGCGAGATTGCCGACAACACCGATGCGACCGAAAAGGCGAAGTCCGACGCCGCAAAAGAGGTGGACGAAGACAATGGCAACGGCGCGACGACGCTGGTTTCAACAAACACGAGCGACAACTCGAATGCTGATTCGAAAACAAACACGGATTCGAATTCGGATGTGAGTTTGGACAAAACTCAGGGACCGATTGCGGACAGCAATGACGGAAAATTGATCCTCGCCTCGCCGCTGAGCAGCGACGTGCTGCATGAGCAGGAAAGCGTGCGCGACACGGTCGCGGCGCCGGTGGCGGTTTCGGCACCGGCAGACGGCGCCATTACGACGGCGACGTTCTATGAATCGCTGACGCCGTATGGTACATGGATCAAGATCGACGACGTGTGGTGCTGGCAGCCGAGCGTGACAGTGTGCAACCCGGATTGGCGGCCGTATTTCGACCGCGGACATTGGGACGCAACGGATTGCGGCTGGTTCTGGCAATCGGATTATTCGTGGGGCTGGGCGCCGTTTCACTACGGGCGCTGGAAGCATTGCGCGGGTTACGGCTGGCTGTGGACGCCCGACACGGTGTGGTCGCCGGCGTGGGTGAGCTGGCGCGAATGCGACAGCGATTACGGCTGGGCGCCGCTGCCGCCGTCGTGCGGGTTCGACGCGGGATTCGGCTTTCGGTTCCGCGGTCGGCACTTCGGGTTCGACATTGGATTCGGATTGGGCTTCGGCGATTACTGCTTCGTCTCGGCCGATCATTTCACCGAATTCTCGCTGCGCCGCTTCCGCGAACCGCGCGACAGAGCGATTGCGATTTTCAATCGGAGCACGATCATTCAAAACAACGTGACAATCATCAACAACAAGATCGTGGTGAACGGACCGAAGTTCGAGAACGTTCAGAAGTTTAGCAAGCAGCCGATTACGCGCCTGCACCTTGCTGACGCGACGATTCACGCGGGGCAGACGATTGCGCGCACGGCGCACGAAGATCGGCGCAACGGCACGTTGCAGATTTTCCGCCCGCAGGTGAAAACGACGGCGCTGGAGACTCCTGCGACGGTGGCGAAGATGCAACTGGCGACGTTTGCTTCGCAAGTCCACACGTCGGCCGATCCGAAGTTGTTGGCGATGTCGCATCGCGCAGACGAAATCCGCGCGAAGCAATTTGCGGCGCTGGACGTGAAACACAAGACGGTCGAGACGCTGCAAATCGCGCGCGTAAAGAATCCGGCGCTCAAGAATGTTGATGTGAATCAGCAAAAATTGAGCACGACGCTGCGGCAGACTACGGACAACAAAGTGAAGCTGGACGGACAGAAGACGTTTTTGCAACATGACGCGCAGATCAAGACGCAGCAAGATGCGCAGCAGAAACTTCAATTGGAGAAAACGCTGGACACGCGCCGCAAGACGGAGTTGGAGACGCCGCAAAGGAACTTCGATGCCGCGGTGAAGCACGATTCATTTGAGGCGCAGCACCAGACTCAGGTGGAGACGACGACGGTGCATCAGACTCAAATCCAAACGCAGACTAAGACGCAGGATACCGGTGTAAGGACGAGTTCGGGTTCGCACTTCACGCAGTCTTCGACGAATTCGAATGATTCAAACGATCCGTTTGGGTCGCGCAAGCGGCGCTAATGTCGATTTGTTTGTGAATGAAAAAACAGCGGCCGGGTTCGACGCCCGGCCGCTTTTGCATTGAAACTGTCCGCACGCTGAAAATCAAAACGGTATAATGGGGTTGAAGGCGCGCAGGACTCAGCTCTCAGGAGGCACTGTTGAAACTCTCTTCGACCCCTCCGGGTCGGGGGCGTATCGTGTACTTATACCGGGGGTATTGGGCGAGTACGCCCTCAACCCCCGGCTGCCATCTTGAACCCTTCCGGGGTAAACGGCGGGGTTCGCTTCGCGAAACACGTGCAGGCGGGATGCCTGCACCACGGACTATTGATTTTTTCACAGGCTCTCCTGGGTAAAAGTGCACTCGTACCTATGATTTTAGCAGAGCCATCTCAGGATTGCGGACTCAGGATTTTACGATGCGAATTGTGGTGACAGGCGCGGCGGGATTTTTGGGGTCACACCTGGTCGATCGGCTGCTGGCCGAAGGTCATGAAGTGCTGGGCGTGGACAGCCTGATCACCGGGCAGGCGGCGAATCTCAAGCATCTCGAGAGCAACCGCGCGTTTCGTTTTTTGAAGACGGATGTGACACAATACATCCACGTCGGCGGCCCGGTTGAGCGCGTGTATCATTTTGCGTCGCCGGCCAGCCCGTACGATTTTCTGCGCATGCCTGTTCACATTTTGAAAGTCGGCGCGCTCGGCACACTCAACGCTCTGGGTCTTTCGAAAGCCAAAGGCGCGCGGATGCTGCTGGCCTCGACGAGCGAAGTCTACGGCGACCCGATGGTGCATCCGCAGATCGAAAGCTATTGGGGCAACGTCAATCCGATTGGCGAGCGCTCGATGTACGACGAAGCCAAGCGTTTTGCCGAAGCGCTGACGATGTCGTACAACCGGCAAAATCAAGTGGACACGCGGATCGTGCGCATTTTCAACACGTACGGTCCGCGGATGCGGCTCGACGACGGCCGCGTGCTGCCGAATTTTTTCCGCTCGGCGCTGCGCAATGAGCCGGTGACGATTTATGGCGACGGGACGCAGACGCGCAGCTTTTGTTACGTGGACGATTTGCTGCGCGGGATCATGCTGCTGATGGAATCGCCGGATCAGGAACCGGTGAACATCGGCAATCCGGAAGAGATCACGATGCTGGAATTCGCGAAGGAGATCGTCGCGCTGACGGCATCGAAAAGCGAACTTGTCTTCAAGCCGCTGCCGAAGGACGATCCGATCCGGCGGCGGCCGGACATCACGCGCGCGCAGACGCTGCTGGGGTGGAATCCGATTGTGTCGCGCAAGGAGGGATTAGCGCGAACGGCGGAAGATTTCAGGCGGCGGCTGGATGCGAAGTGATAGGAGCGGCGGCACTTTTGCCGCCGAACAATTTTGGCGGCAGGAGTGCCGCCTCTCCTATACTTTTTCGCTAACTTCGAAGACGTGGGGCTGATAGGCTTCGAGGGCGATGTAGATTCCGGGGTAGATCAGTTCGGCGCCTTCGCGGTCGTAGCGTTTGCCGTCGAAGCGATCGTCGAAGGTGTAGTGTTTTCCCTCTGAAAAAAGCGCGCGCGACAACGGGATCCGCGCGTAGGCGCGTCCGCCGCTCAAGTTGATCACGATCAGGCAGCAGGTTTTGCGGGAGTGCGCGCCGTTGGCGGCGGGGATCCATTGCAGCGCGACGAGGGATTCGTTGGAGCGGTCGCCGGGGCCGGCGGGATTCACGTCGATGACGGCGAACGTTCCGCTCTGATAAATCGGATCGCGCAGCGCGGCGAGCAGATGTTCGTAGGCGACTTCGATTTCGGCGTCGTCGCGTTCTTCGGCGCGGCGGATGAGCTGCACGGGGACTTTGACGCGGCGGCCGTCAAGCTGGCCTTCGTGAAGCAGTTTCATTCCCGGCGTGAAAAGCGTCACGGCCGCGGCGCTGATGGAGCGCCCGCTGCCGAAGGCGCCGGCGGCGCGAGCTTCGTCGTGATTTTCGATGAAGCGCGCGCAACGGCGCTGGTAGTCGCTGCCTGCTTTGAGGTGCTGGCGCACGCCTTCGAAATCGAAATGCAAGAGGCGGTCGTAGAGCGTTTTGTCATAGGTGAAATGGAAACCTTCGCGCTGTAGGTCGGCTTCCTTGTCCCAATACGATTCGGCGAGAAAAATAAACTTGGGATACTGCGCGCACACGGATTGGATGGCTTCGCGCCAGAAACTGGATGCGACCGGATTCGGCCCGCAGCGCGCGCCCCAGGTTTGCGCGAAAATTTGCGGGAGAATCAGCATGGCCATGTCGCAACGCACGCCGTCGCACTGTTCTGCGATGGAATGCAGCGCGGCGAGCATCGCTTCGCGCGCGGGCGCTTGCGCGTAGTTTAGCTGCGCGGTGTCGGTCCACGGCGGGAAATAGGGATCGCGGCCGTGCGCGACGACGGCGCCGCTGGCGGTTTTGAAAAAGTCTCCGGGACGCGCCGCGAAGTCCGCGTCGGTGCCGAGCACATACGCTTCCGGACGCGATTCAAGCAGCGCGTAATCGCGCGCGGTGTGGTTGCAGACAAAATCGAGGACGAGGTTGAGGCCGCGGCGCGCGAGGCCTTCGCGCAGGCGCGCCAGCGCGGCCGGACCGCCCAGCTTCGGCGAGACCGTGTAGCTGCTGATTGCGTAGGGCGAACCGACGCAATCGGCCGGCGAGTAGTCGGGAAGTGCCGCCTGAAATTCGCGCTGCAGCGCGGGGATGTTACGGGCAATTTCAGCGCCTTCGGGGCCGGTGGCCCAGACGCCCATCAGCCAGACGGCGTGAAAACCGAATTCGGCGATGCGGTCGAGTTCTTCTTCGGGAACGTTGTCGAGATGAATCGGCTGATGCAGATGCGTGGAAAGGTCGTGCAGCCACACGCGCGTGTTGATCTCGTAGAGCAACGGATTGGGCGGAAGCGGCAGAGACGGCATGGGCATGATGGTGAATTGTTAGCGCAAAAGGGGGGCGGGGGCAAGGGAAAGTGGGGAGTAGGGAGTGGAGAGTGGAGAGTGCAATTAATACGGCCTATAGGGCTTATAAGCCTTATAGGGCCTATGGGCCGGCGTCATGTTGCGTTCGCGGCGCGCTGTATTAAAATCAACGGTATGAACGACACACACGAGATTCCCCCGCCCATCGGCGCCGCGCCGGAGAATCAGGATTTTTCGCATCCCTGGATCATCAGCTTCATCGTTTCGGCGATCTGCTTCGCGATTGGTTTTGCGGTGCTGTACACGACGAGAATCTGGTCCAATTTCTGGCAGTGGGCGGACTGGCCGTTTCTGTTGTATTTTGCGATTTTGACGCCGGTGCTGCTGGGGTTTTTTGTGTATGGCGTGTATCGCGTCGTGACGCGGGTGTTTTGGGCGGGGAAGAAATAGACGACAGGCCCCTCACTCCCAAAGGGAGAGGGGAGAACGGCGGGGCTTCGCTTCGCGAAGCATGTGCAGGCGGGACGCCTGCACCACAGGTTTTATTTCTTGTCCGCCGCGGGGCCGACGCCGATGCCGAAGGATTTGTTGGGATCGCCGGGCGGGGCGGCGGGGACGATGCCTTTGCCTTTGCAGGTGGCACATTCGAGCGCGGGTTTTTTGCCTAAGCCGCCGCAACTGTTGCAGACGATCACTTGATCGCCCATGTTCAAATAGCCCGGCCATTGGCTGCGCTTGCACTGGTTACAAGGGAGCCAACTTTCCTGGCCGGTGCCTTTGCAGACGGAGCACCAGGCCCAGCCGGCGGGCGCGGGCTTCTGGCCGCCGTTGGCGGGCGTGACGTGGCTGAGCATGACTTTGCCGGTGCGGTTGCAGAGCTCGCAGTACATGCCGACGACTTTGCCGGTGCCGCCGCAGCGCTGGTCCATTTCATAGTGGTCGCCGAGATTCTTGTAGCCGGGCTTGCCGCTTTTGTTGCAGTTGAGGCAGGTGAGCATGATCCATACGCCGGTGCCGTTGCAGCGCGGGCAATTAACTGGCTTTTCGTCGAGAGAACCGAAACCGTTGACGCCGGCGGCGGCGGCTTTGTTGAAGGCTTTGGGTTCGGCGGCGCCGGCGGGTTTGGCGTTGGGGTCGGCGTTGGCGGCGGCTTTCAAATCGCTCTTGAGCGCCCACGCGCCGTTGTTCATGACGTAGCCCAGCGCTTTGCGCGCTTCGGAATTGTCGGCGTCGAGTTGGAGTACGCGCAAGTAGGCTTTCTGCGATTCGTCGCGCGCGCCCACTTTTGAGGCTTCCACCGCCAAGGCCAGCCAGGCATCTTTGTTCTCCTTGTCGGAACCTTTGGAGAGCGCGTCGCTCTTTTCGCGCATAACTGCGCCGGGCGATTTTTTCTTTTCGATGCTTTGAATTTCTTCGCGCTTTATGGTGGTCTTGACGCCGCTGGCTTTGACCACGATTTCAGCGGCATTTTCGGAGACGATGTCGCCTTCGACGACGCGGCCATCGGAGAGCGTAATGATGTCGGCACGCAATACGAACGACAGCAGCGCGGTGAGGACGAGCGCGAAACGGAGATGAATACGCATGGTCGAGACCCTGATTTGTTTCTGAATGGCAATTATCGCCCTCCACGTTATCCAATTTCGCAGATCAACGCAATAGGGCGGAGTGTGTTTGACGGGGCGGCGGGGAGATATGCTGCAATTTTCTATAGTTTGATGAAGCCGGTAACGCTGGCGATTTCCTTCGTCGAATGGCGCAGGCGGCGGGCCATCACGCGCAGGACGTCGAGCGCGAAATAGGGGGTTTGCTGCACAAGGTACATGAAACGTTCTTCGTCGATTGGGACGACCTCGCAGTCGGTCGCGGCGCTCGCAGTGGCGCTGCGCGTGCTGTGTTCGATCAGCGCCATTTCGCCGAAGATGTCGCCGACTTCCGCGGTTTCGAGCAGCAGGCCTTCGCGGCGCAATTCGACTTTGCCTTTTTTGACGCAGTACATGAACAAGCCGGGATCGTTTTCCTTGAAGATCAATTCGCCGGGTTTGTACGATTTGAAATTATCCGTGTATTTGAGGAAATGGAGGCTTGTGCGTTCTTTGGCCATGCGAACGGTCTCCAGCGACGCGGATTACCATACGGCGTTTCCCGCGAAGGTCAACTATTGGAACGCCGATAATTGAAGCATGCAAAATCAAAATAGCTATCGCGTGTGGATCTGGGGAGGCGTGCTGGCGCTGTGCGTGATGGCGGCGTATGGGAATAGCATTAATGGGGCATTCATTTTTGACGACATTCCCACCATCGTCCAAAACGAAGGCATACGAAAGCTCAGCGCGCTCGATCGTGTCTTCTTCGATTATCGGAACGTGATGCGCCCGCTGGTGGCGCTGACATTCGCCGTCGATTACGCGCTGTACGGAAACAACCCAACCGGCTACCACGTTTTGAATCTTGCCGTGCATGTCATCGCAACTTTGCTGCTATTCGGTGTCGTGCGGCGCATGCTGCTCTCGCGAAGGGGCGCAGGGAGGAGGGAGGAGGGAGGAGAGGATGGATCCGTTGTTCGGTCTCTCCTCCCGCCTCCCTCTTCCCTCCTCGCCCCCAGGCTTGCGTTCGCCATTGCGTTAATGTGGGGCCTGCATCCGCTGCAGACCGAGGCGGTGACGTACATCGTGCAGCGTTCCGAGAGCATGATGGGCATGTTTTTTTTGCTGGCGCTTTACTGCGTCATCCGCGGCGCCGAGCCGGGCGCGAAAACGTCTTGGCATATTGGCGCAATTGCCGCCGGTATTCTGGGCGCCGGTTGCAAACAGGTGATTGTGGTCATGCCGCTGGTTGTGCTGCTTTACGACCGCTGCTTTATCTCCGGATCGTTCAAAGCCGCGCTCAAACGCGCGCCGCGCTTGTACGCCGGGTTGCTGGCGTCGTGGCTTGCTGTCGGTTTGTTCATGCTGGCCGCGCGCGGCAGCACGTCAGCGGGCTTCGGTTTAAAAATTACGCCCGTTGGCTACGCCAGCGCGCAATTCGTGATTATCGTCCATTATTTGAAGCTCGTATTCTGGCCAGTCAACCAGGTCTTCGATTACGTGTGGCGGACAACGGATCAGGATTTGGGCGCGATTCTCCTGAATGCGGCGCTGATCGCGGCGCTGTTCGGATTGACAATTTGGCAACTTGCGCGGAATTCCGCGCAAGGATTTTGGGGCGCGTGGTTCTTTCTGATTCTCGCGCCCACGTCCAGCATCCTGCCGATCGGCGATCTTGCCGCCGAGCGGCGCATGTATTTGCCGCTTGCCGCGGTGATCGTGCTGGTGGTGACCGGAATGTATTGCATGCTGCGCAAATGGATTGCGGCGAGCGCACCGGCGGTCGTCGTTACGCTTGCGCTCATCGCCGCGGCGGGTCTTGGGATTCTGACTGGCCGCCGCAATGCGCTGTATCAGGATCCGCTGGCGATGTGGCAGGACGTGCTTTCAAAACGGCCGGACAACACTCGCGCGCTATTAGTGGTGGGCGGAGCAATGCTTGCCAAGGGCAAACTCAACGAAGCCGCTGAGAAAATAGAAAGGGCGGCCAAGCTTAAACCGCCGTTTTTCGAAGCCCTCCGTGCGCTGGGCGATTTGCGTTTTGCGCAAATGGAATACGCGGCCGCGGCGGACGCGTATTCGCAGGCGTTGGAACTCAATCACGACGATTTAAATTCGTGGCACGGTCTGTCCAAGGCGCTCGACGCATTGGGCCACCCCGATCAGGCGCTGAAAGCGCTGGAGCAGGCGGCGAAGCTGGCGCCCAACGATGCGCAGATACAATTTGATTTTGGCAACCGTCTCTTTCAAAGGGGAAACGTGGGCAACGCGATTGACGTTCTGGCCGGGGCCTTGAAACTCGCGCCCGATTCCGCGGAGATCCACAGCAGTCTCGGCGCCGCGCTGGCCACGGCCGGGCGATTGCCGGAAGCGCTGAGCGAATTCGACGCAGCGCTGAAATACAACCCTCGTCACACGGATGCACTGGTCAACCGCGGGCGAGTTTTGAGTCTCATGGGCCGGGGCTTTGAAGCCATATCGAGTTTTCGCGGCGCATTGAATATTGATCCGAAGCGCGCCGACGCCGCCAGCGCGCTGGCCTGGATTCTCGCCACGTCGCCGGGCGACAAATTGCGCAACGGCGCGGAGGCTGTGACGCTCGCCGAAAAAGCCTGCGAGCTGACGCAGCGCCGCAACCCGTTGATGCTCGACACGCTGGCCGCCGCATATGCGGAAGCGGGGCAATTCGAGAAGGCCGTCGCGACGGAGGAGAGCGCGCTGAAGCTGAATCCGAACGACGCGCTGGCGAAGGAGATTCGGGGGCATTTGGAGATGTTTAAGGCGGGGAAGGCGGTGCGGGAGGGGAAGAAATGAAAGCGTTGGTAATGCCATCTTCCCGGATTTTCAAATTCTGATTAACCAATTTACCAGCGAATTCAATTGCGTGTCGGAAGTAAGATTTGCAGCGTTTTCAATCACGCCACTTTCGAGCATTTCCCAAATCTCGGCGGCCATTTTCGTTTCGATCGCGCCGCCGATGAAAAATGTATGCGGCGACGCTTGAGCGCCCGAAAAAGACGCATTGATGCGGCTGAGCGCGGAGCGCGCCGTTTTCCAATGTTCGTCCGCTCCAGCCGGGTCGATGCCGCCCTTGAGTTCGCCGAGCGCGAGATAGGCCGCGGGAGAACTGAGAATTCTCGGCGAGTAATTTTCAGGAGCGCAGTTGAAGAGGCAGATATCGACGTGGGTGTCCGAAATGGGTACATTTACATTGTAAATCATCGTCCGCTGGATTCTTTTTATTGTCCATGCAAATCCGGCGATTCCGATTTCATACATCTCAGGACCCGCTGTCTCGCGCCATTGTTTTGGGCCGGTCGCGGGACGCCATTTGAAGGGAATTCCAGCATTATCAAAATTGGAAACAATAAAGGAATTAAGCCGTTTTTGAGCGAGCCATCCGGCGACGTTTCTCATTGAGCCTCCGAGCGAATCGCCTCTGGTCAGCAAAAACCGGTAAACAAGCTCTTCGACGAATGCATCGCCTGCCGGTTCCAAATATCCTTAGATTAGGCCCATAACTGCGGCTCTTTTATCTTCGTCGGAAAGATGCTTGGCCGCCTTGTCCGAAACCCCCGCCGCAAGCACTAACGCTGTCGCAATCTCACGAATTTGCAACAAGCCCTTCGCGGTTCGTGCGGAGGAAGCAGATGCCTTTAGCACCCTCGCTTGATTTACAAAACGCGTTCCTCTTCTGTTTTTCTCCAAAGCCAGCGCAACGAAGCCCGCGCGCGTGGCTTCGTACGGCGTCTCGAGATCGACAGACGATGTCAGGTGCTTTTTGTACGGTTTAGGCATTTCAAGCCTTTCGCCACACGTAGACGCATTTCCTCAATGGCGAGCGCCCGTGCTCGCCCATCTGCTGGCTGCTATTTCCCTTGGCGCGCGGAAGTACGAGAATGCTTTCGGTCTCAAAGCCCACGGCCTTCGCAATCTCAGACAAAATGATATCCACCGAAATGCCCGCGCCGGAGTAGCGCACATTGTCGTTCACCATGACCAGCCGCGCATCTCGTTTCAACACGCGCGCGCATTCCGAAATCACACACGCCATCTCGAAGAAATAACCTTTCACCATCCGTGGGATTCCATTGTTGTTCAATAAGTCTCGATCTTTCATGTCCTGTAGATAGCGCAGTATCTCGCCTAGCAATGGCTGCGTGCCGGCGGCGTTCAGCGCCGTTGACCATGCGGGATTGAGTCGTAAAAGATTTTTTTCGCGATTTTCGACGGTGCAACTGAGCATCGACTGCCGAAGGCCGGTCAATTCCTTTTCCTCCACACCGAGCAGCGCCAGTTCCAACGCGTAAGTGCGAGTGTAGTCGTATCGGTTGCAATACGGTGGCGAGGTCATAATGAAATCATAAGAGGCAGTTTCAAGGCGGGGCAGGATGTCCAAGCACGATCCGGAATGCAATTTAACTCGCCCGTGGTCGCTTGAACCGGAAAGAAGACCGTTCGACGAATCGCTGCGTAAATCGCAAACGATTTCCAACAGCTTTTTCGAAATGGCCTGCTTGAAATCAGGAATTTCCCCTTTGTCAAATCGCTTCTTTCCTTGTCGGCGACCCGAGCGATAGTCCCAGCGAAGATATTGTCCGTCCTTCCGCGTATAGCTCACCGACTCAAGCACGCACAAGAGCGCAAACCGCAATAGCGTCTCCAAGCGGTGGTTGTCCAACTGCGAAATTGCGGATACGTATTTCCCTATGCCAACGACCGCTTCGTCAGGGTAAGCGCCCGCAGTGATCTTCAGTTCATTTATTGCGGAAAGCGCTTTGTGCCGTTGCCAGACGTGCTTTTTCCCCCAACTTTCAATCGTTTCAATTTCCTTTCGGCTCAAGCCTGTTTCGGCAAGCCGTCGAGCCTGAATCACAGCTTGGCCAATCGGCAGCAACTCAATGCCCTCTGAGTCCAAGCCCATTGATTGCGCGGCAAACATTGTCGTGCCGGTTCCGGCAAACGGATCAAGGGTGACACCACTTGCGACGCCGTATTTCTGAAGAAAGAATTCAACGAGCTCCGCGGAAAAAGCTTCCTTATATTTGTACCAGCGATAGCGCGAACGAGTCTTGCTCGCTTGGAAGCTCACCAGCATTCGGTTCAGCGCAATCGGCCGTTGAAAATAGCGCGCATAACTGTGCTCATAACTGTCGTTGAGGCGATTAATGCGCTCCAATCCGCTTGCACCCGGAGTGACGAGCGATTTCGGGAGCTCGTCGCTCATCAGCGGACGCGGTATTAAGCAAAGAGGCTCGACGGACCCAAACAGCATGGCGGTGTTAGGCATTTTTTTCTTATAGCTTGAGCGGGCTTCCGCCGCAACACGAAAGCGCGGATTTCCGTTTGTCTCTTCCGCCCTACAGAATATACTTCGCCAAATCCTCATCCTCCAAGATCGGCTTCAGCCGCTCCTCCACCATCTTCGCGTCCACGCGCACGTTTTTCTCCGCGAGTTCGGTGGCGTCGAAGCTCACATCCTCGAGCACCTTTTCCATGACCGTGTGCAAGCGGCGCGCGCCGATGTTTTGGCTGCGCGAGTTGACTGTCGCGGCGATGCGGGCGAGGGCGGCGAGGCCGTCTTCGGTGAAATCGAGCGTTACTCCTTCGGTCGCCAGAAGCGCGCCGTATTGCTTGGTCAACGCGTTCTTCGGCGCGGTGAGGATGCGGCGGAAATCGTCTTCGGTCAGGTCCTGCAACTCGACGCGGATCGGGAAGCGGCCTTGCAACTCCGGCAGCAGGTCGCTGGGCTTGGACATGTGGAACGCGCCGGCGGCGATGAAGAGGATATGGTCGGTCGTGACTAGGCCCCAGCGCGTGCTGACGGACGCGCCTTCGACGATCGGCAGCATGTCGCGCTGCACGCCTTCGCGCGAGACGTCGGGGCCGTGGCCTTTGCCGCTGCCGGCGACTTTGTCGATTTCGTCGATGAAAACAATGCCGAAATTTTCGGCGGCTTCAATGGCCTGGCGCGCGACGGCGTCGTGGTCAATCAGCTTCTCGGCTTCTTCGGCCTGCAGAATTTTGCGCGCGTCCACGACGGTCATCTTGCGGCGCTTGGTGCGCTTGGGCATCATGCGCGAGAGAGCGTCCTGCAATTCTGCGCTCATCTCCTCGCCCATCGACGGCGCGAAGACGCCGGCGACTTCGCCGGCCATCGGCACTTCGATTTCGACATCGCGCGTGTCGAGCTGGCCTTCGCGGAGCTTCTTGCGCAGTTTCGCTCGCGTCTTGTCGTACTGATCGGAGGCGCTGCCGGGCGCCTTCTCGGTGGACGCCGCGCCGGCGAAAGCTTCGGGCGCGGGGAGCAGCACGTCCATCAGGCGCTCTTCGGCCGCATCGGCGGCTTTGACTTTGACTTCTTCGCGCGCCTTGGTCTGAGCCATGTTCATCGACTGTTTGACGAGGTCGCGGATCATGCTTTCGACGTCGCGTCCGTGATAGCCGACTTCGGTGTAGCGCGTGGCTTCGACTTTGACGAACGGCGCGCCGGAAAGCGCGGCGAGGCGGCGCGCGATTTCGGTCTTGCCGACGCCCGTCGGGCCGATCATCAGAATATTTTTGGGCGCGACTTCCTCGCGGATGCCGGGATCGAGCTTTTTGCGGCGCCAGCGGTTGCGCAGCGCGATCGCGACGGCCTTCTTCGCGGCGGCCTGGCCGACGATGTATCGGTCCAGCTCGGCGACGATCTGGCGCGGCGTCAAATCCTGCGCATCGGCGGGCGAAATTGCGGGCGGGTTGTCGTTCTCCTTCTCACGCATTTTTTGCATTCTCGGAATCCGGTGAAATCCAAAGCGGTGATTGTAGCAGAAAATCTTCGGCGCGCTTCAAATTCTCATAGGGCCTACAGGACTTATAGGCCCAATAGGGCAATTCACGCCTTCCTTAAAGTTCTTCAATTGTGACATTCGAGTTGGTGTAAATACACAGCGCCGCCGCTTCCTTGAGCGATTCTTCGACGACTTGCCGCGGGGAAAGCGTGGAATGTTTGATCAGCGCGCGCGCGGCGGCGAGCGCATACGAGCCGCCGGAGCCGATGCCGATTACACCGTCGTCCGGCTCGACCACGTCGCCGGTGCCGGTGAGCAGAATCAGCGCTTCCTTGTCGCCGGCGACGAGCATCGCTTCGAGCCGGCGCAGCGCGCGGTCCATGCGCCATTCCTTGGCCAGTTCCACGCTGGCGCGCTTGAGGTTGCCTTTGAACTGGTCGAGCTTGCCTTCGAAGCGTTCGAGCAAGCTGAACGCATCGGCCGTCGAACCGGCGAAGCCGACGATCACGGAGCCGTTGCGCATCTTGCGGATTTTCTGAGCGGTCGCTTTCAAAACGACATGCCCATGCGTGACCTGGCCGTCGCCGCCGATGGCGAGTTTGGCGCCTTGTTTGACCGCGATGACGGTGGTGCCGTGGAACGTTGTGGGGTCGGACATTAATTTCTCCGAGAGGCGTCTGCTTTTCCTACCACATGAAGTATCGTCGATTCGAGCGAGAATGCCAATCCGCGATTCACTTCTTCGCGTCCGGCGTGACTGCAATCGCACCATCTTTAATCTCCGCTTTTACCTTCGCGCCGGTTTTCACCGTTGTCTCCAATTTCAAATCGCCCGAACTGAGCGTGACCGACGCGTCGGGCGTGGCCGCGGAGACGTCGTAGGTGCCGCTCGCGCCGGGTTTGAGCGTGTCGGGCTGGCCGCCTAAATCAAGTGTCAGCGCTTTGGCGGTCGCGTTGCGCAGGGTGAATCGGATGTGCAGCATATCGCTTTCGGAGCGCCCGAAGACCTGCGTGTAGTACGGCTGGCCTTTCGCATCGTTCACAATCCCGACTCCGATTTCACTGATGTCGTTGGCGAGGATATTCTCTTTGTGCTTTTCGGAGTGCATCCACGCATCGACCACGGCCGCGCCGCCCTTCTGGTTGAAGGCGATGTTTTCGCGCGCGGCCGCCCATTTATAGCCGATGTCGTCGAGGCGTTCGGTGTGCTTCTTGCCGTACAATTCGTGGACCATCTTATTTTCTTTGGCCATGTCCGCCGAATGCTGCCGCGCAGCTTTGAAGAGCAAGGCGTTGGGCTTCAGCGCGGGCAGGCCGGTCTTTTTGCGTTCGGCGTTTGTGGCGTCGATGATGGCTTGCTCGCCGGCGGAGATGGTGAGCTTCTCGGCGCAGGATGCGTTGAATGCAAAATTCAAAATGCAAAATGCAAAATTGAATGCGAGCAGCGCGCGCGGAACACAATGCCGTTCATTTTGAATTTTGAATTTTGAATTTTGCATTGTTGCACCTATTCAATGATTCCACTTTTGATCAGGTACTCGCCGGTGAGCACCGCGCCCTTGGCCGCGCCCATCTTCGTGTTGTGGCTCAGCAGCACGTACTTAATGCCGTTCGGCAGCACATTGTCCGCGCGCAGACGGCCGATCACTGTGGTCATACCGTCGTTCATATTTCGGTCATGCCGCGGCTGCGGGCGGAACGGCTCCTCGGTGTAATGGACCAGTTCCGGCGGCGCGCTGGGCAGGCCCAGCGTGAGGAATTCCTTGTAGCCGTCGCGCCACGCTTTCTTCACGTCGTCGAGCGCCGCCTTCTCTTTGAGTCCGACGAAGACCGATTCCGTGTGTCCGTCGATCACGTTGACGCGCGTACACGTGCAGCTCACGTTGAAGGGCGCGCTGACGATTGAGCCGTCCTGCAGTTTACCGAGAATTTTCTGCGTTTCCGTCTGCACTTTCTCTTCTTCTTTTGGAATGTACGGAATGACGTTGTCCACGATGTCGTAACTGAGCACGCCCGGACTGCGCCCCGCGCCGCTGACGGCCTGCATGGAGGTCATGATCACGCTGCCGATGCCGAAGCGGTCGTGGAGCGGTTTCAAGCTGAAGACCAGTCCGACGGTGGTGCAGTTCGGGCCGGGAGTGACGAAGCCCTTCCAGCCGCGGTTTTTGCGCTGGATCGCGACGAGCGCCGCATGATCGATGTTGACGCCGGGCAAAAACACCGGCACGTCTTTTTCATAGCGAAACGCGCTCGCCGTCGAAATCACCGGCACGCGCGCGGCGTAGAGCGGTTCGACGATTTTCGCCGCGTCGCTTTCGATGGCGGTGAAGACGATGTCGATGTCGTCGAGCGTGAGCTTCTCGGCGTTTTCGACGGTGATGTCCAGAAACTCCTTCGGGCATGCCTCGTCGCAGAACCAGCGCGTGGCGCCGGACGACGCATCGATGATTGCGTCCTTGAATTTCTTCCCGGCGCTGCGTTCGGACGCGGCGAGGCGCTTGACCTCGAACCACGGATGATTTTTCAAACTGACCAGAAACTGCTGCCCAGCCACGCCCGTGGCGCCGACCACGGCCACGCGGTGCCGATTTGCTGCCGACATGATGAGAGATCTCCCTTTCATACGCCCAAAAATAGGCTGAAAAAGGATAGTCGTGAAGGGGCTGAAGTCAAGCGGGGGTCAGATGGTTTTGAAGAATTCGGCGATATTGCAGGTGAATCCAGGGATCACATCTTCGCCGGTGATTTGGGCGTCGCCGCGGAGTTCGGTGCCGGTGCCATTGGAGCGCACGATTCGAACGGTGCGCTGGCGCGGATAAACCGCCCATACTTGACGCACGCCTGCTTCCAAATACTCGGCGATCTTTCGCTCAACGTCGTAAGCGGTGTCATGGGGAGAAATGACTTCAACGACAAGTTCCGGCGCCGTCTGGATATGGCCTTCCGGGAGCGTCGTTCCGCCCAATGTTTCAAATGAAATAAATGCCGCATCAGGGCGGCGAACACGATTTGGGTCGCTCTTAAAACATTGAAAGGTGGCTTCCGTCACTGCGAGTCCAATTCGCTTATTGGCACCGTAACTTTCAAGCAGTAACGCAATCACGAATCCGATTCGGCTGGCCATAGCGCCCATGTTTTTCTCCACCAATTGGCCATCCACCAATTCGTAGCTGGGATAGTCGTTAAGCGCGAGCAGATCTTCAGGAGTAAATGTTTTTGTTTCGGCGACAAGTGGCATGTGCTCATCCTCAATGCTCGTGACCAACGTAAAGTATACAACATCGCTTCGCGAAGCCACTCATTTTTCCAGCCGCGCAATCAACCCCCACACCTTCTCCTCAATGATCCCGCGCACCTTCCGAAATTCGTCGGGATTCATGTGCTTGGGGTCGGGGATGCCCCAATCTTCGCGGTGCTTGGCTTTCACGAAGGGGCATTCGTCGCCGCAGCCCATGGTGATGGCGTAGTCGTATTCGACTTGGGGAATTTGCGTCAGCGACTTGCTGGCGTGCGCGCTGAGGTCGTAGCCCACTTCGCGCATCGACTCGATGGCCTTCGGATTCACGACGCCGGACGGGCGCGAGCCTGAACTGTAGGCTTCGATTTTCCCCGCGCCCAACATGCGTGCAAACGCTTCGGCGATCTGGCTGCGGCAGGAATTCTCGACGCAGACGAAGAGGATTTTCGGCAGCGCTTTTTCGATCAATGGTCACCTACTTTGAAAATGGGGCGCCTTTCCAAGCGCGAGCATACAGTATAGGCCTAATAGGATCGGCGTGCAACTCGTCACGCAGCGCCTCGGCCTGCGCGCGCGCTTCCTCTCGAAATTGTTCGAGCCGTGCTTCGCGCTGGAACTACTTCCAACCTGCGCTGGCGCGCACGCGCATGCCGTCGAATCCATCCTCACCAGTCCCGCCGCGCGCAGCCGTGCCACTGTTCGATCAACAGCCGCTCGAACAAGCCGGCGCGCTCCGAGCGGAAATCCGCAAGCGTGTGGTGGTTCACCGACACACCGCCGCACAGCCAGCGGTAGGCGAGGTGTTTTTTGCACAGTTCGTCGAGGGCGCGCGCACTGCCCACGTCGCGCAGAATCGCGTACACCCACAGCGCCAGCATCAAACGCGGATCGATATTTGGCCGCCCGGGTCCGCCCTCGCGCGCGCGCATGGCTTCATACAATTCCGAGAGGTCTATCCGGCGGGCCGCCGCGTCCACGATCCGCACGGGATGCTCCTCGGGAATCAACGAATCGATGTCGGCGAAATAGAATTCAACCTGATCGCGCCTCGGCACATCCACGCGCGGCGCCGCATCCGAGCGCACCGCATCCGGTTCTCTGTCGAACCCAGGGCAAGCAACGCATCCGGATCAGTCATGTGCACGCCTCCGTCGCCAATCCATATCATTCGTTCCATGTCTTATTAGTCGGCGTCAAACCGGCTGCACTTCCTGCCGTTTGGATTTTTTCACACGCTCAACAGGGCGAACTACTGTGCTTGCAACCAACGTGGCACAGGCCCGCATTTCGGTGTACGAATTTTCAAGATTGATTTTTCGCCAACGTCTCAGGAAGATTACGCGTGGCCTTGCGAGCGTTCCCATGGTTTTCGGCGATTTTCAAATCGATCTCCTCACTGACGGCGAATTCAAACTCGACGGCGGCGCCATGTTCGGCATCGTGCCCAAGCCGCTTTGGACGCGCGAACGCGCCGCCGACGAGCGCAATCGCATGACGCTCGCCTGCCATTGTTCGCTGATCCGCACGGGCAAACACACGATCCTCATTGACTGCGGCCTGGGCCGGAAGTGGAACGAAAAGCAGCGCGACATCTACGCCATCGATCAGCGCCCGCGCCTTATCGAGGAACTCGCCGCCATCAGCCTGAAGCCCTCCGACATCACCATCCTCGCGCATTCGCATTTGCATCTCGACCACGCCGGCTGGAACACGCAGTTCAACGCGCGCGGAGAATTGGAACCGGTCTTCGTCAATGCTCGTCACATCGTCGAACGGCGTGAACTCGAAGTCGCGCGCAATCCAAACGAAGTTCAACGCGGCACGTATTTGTCCGAAAACATCGCGCCCATCGACGCCGACACCGGCTGGGACGTCTTCGACGACGTGCGCGAAGTTGTGCCGGGCGTGACGATGTTCCACACCGGCGGCCACACCGCCGGCCACTGCGCCGTGCGCATCGAATCCGGCGGCAAACGCGCGCTGTTCATCGGCGAAATGATGCCCACGACGGCGCACCGCCACCTACCGTGGATCATGGCCTACGATTTGTACCCGCTTGAAACGCTGGAGCAGAAGCGCGCGCTGTTCAAAGAATGTATCGCCAACAACACGCTCGTGCTAATGAACCACGACTCAACGGCTCAAGCCGTGCGGCTGTACAGCGCGGACGGCAAGAAACTCGAAGCCGTAAAGGAAATGTGATGCGCCTCCGCCTTCAGTTCCATTTGAGCACGGCGTGGCTGATGATGTGCGCGGCTGCGGTTATCGTCGCGCTCAACACTCGCAAGCGCCAAGTCGAATCGCGACGCGAGTGCTTCTGCTCTATGAGAAAAACAATTGAAGTAAGAGCGCAGGATGGAAACCTCACATCGGTATGGGACCCATCGCCAATTTTCGATTCGATTCTCTACGAACAATCCGAACGCGGCTTTCCCTTCACTTTTCAATCGTGTGCCAATGCAACCTACCATTACCGCAGTTTGGAACCCGAGCACGATTACTGGAAACAAGAGTACCGCTCAAGCACCTACAGCATTCAATCCTTGCTCGCTGACATTGCGGTGCTGGCATGTCTTGTGCTCCTAACTTGTATAGGCTGCGAGTTTCTAATTCGGCGTCGTAGTCGCGCACTTTACGTGACATCGTCGCGAAACTGAGAAAATTAAATTCGCATTTACTTTGCATCGCATCGTGTGCCTTTCGCAAAGTTCACGACCGCCATGCGTTTGCGCGCGCGCTTAAAAAGCATTGGCGCGTCCCATGATCGGCGCTTGGTTTGCGCTCGGTAAGATAGCTGTGAACTCAAACGTGGAGGTCATTATGTCCACTCAATACATGAGCCATCGAGGCTCGAAACCGATTTCGCTCGCCGCGAAAGCGCGCGCCAACGAACGCAGAGCGCACGCCAAGCCCAAGGGCAAAGCGGGCAAGAATCTGCCGGGCGCTGATAAGTTTCCGCGACACAAGGAAGAGTACACACCCAGCGAAGAGGCGCTCGAGAACGCCGAATCGTAGCGCATTCAGCGCGACAGTTCCTTCGCCAGCGTGCGCAAAAACAACTCCGCGTCGGTGACCAATCCAATCGCATGAAACGTCCCGCGGTCGGCCAGCTTCGTCACGACCGCGGGATTGATGTCCACGCAAATCGTCCGCACGCTCGCTGGCAGCATGTTGCCGGTGGCGATCGAGAGCAGCGTGGTGCCCACCATTAATGCCAGCCCCACGTTCGGCAGCAGCGCGCGCATGGCGTCCTGAGCTTTGGGCATGTCCACGATCACATCCGGCAGCGGCCCGTCGTCGCGAATCGAACCCGACAGCACGAACGGCACGCGCTTGAGCACGCATGCGCGCATGATCCCCGTCGGAATGATTCCCTTTTTCACCGCCGCGGCGATCGATCCCGCCGCGCGCACGCGGTTGATCGTGCGCAGATGATGCTCGTGCCCATGCTCCACCGGCGCGCCCGACTCAAGCGACACGCCCAGGCTCGTGCCGAAGAGCGCCGACTCAATGTCGTGCGCCGCCAGCGCGTTTCCCGCAAAAAGAATATCGACGTAACCGTCGCGAATCAGTTTTTCCAAATGCGGCCCCGCGCCGGTGTGAACGATCGCCGGTCCGCCCACGAACAGAATCTTCTTCCCCTGCTTTTTCTCCGCACGAATGTGCCGCGCGATTTCGCGAATCAGCAGATGCTTCGGCTTCTCGCTCGACACCGCGCTGCCCATAAAACCAAACGCATCTTTCTCCGCATCCGGCGCGCGGCTCGGCGCTTCGACGCGCACGCCCGCATGCCCCGTGACGACCCACTCGCCTTTGCACACACGATGCATCCTCACGCAGCGCGCGGCCATGCCCGCTCCCTTGCGGTCGCGGCTCGTATTGAGGTTCACCACAACCGCGCAATCCATCTCCGCATTTTCAACGCGAACCCATCGTCCGCCGAGCAAAATCTCCGTCGGCAAATTCGTTGTCGCATAAAAATCGTCCGGCAGCACGCCATCGCGCGGCGCGCGCTCCAGCGCCACATCGACTTTATTCACAGGCGTCGCGCCCGACCGCGCGATCAGTTCAATCACCGCTTGCAGCGCCGCGTCGTCCCGTGCGCTCACCGATACCAGCGCGCGGCTCGGATCCTTGCGCGTGTGCCCAATCTCGATCTTCTCAATCCGGTAATCGGCGCCGAGCGCCACGATCTGGTCCAGCACGCGCGGCAGCGTCTGCGTGTCGATGATGTGTCCGCGCAACTCGATGGTTTCGGTGAACATTGGAAGTGGCTTTCAGGGAGATACTTTGTCCGCTCCATCCGCTTGAGCGCGTTGCTTACGATCATAGAATATACACCGACCGCCAGGACGATTCCTAGCCGCGTTAGCGGCGAAACAACAATAGCCGTGGGCGTAGGGCGCTTGCGCCCAAGCCCACGGTTTGGAAGATCGGAAATAACATAGCCGCGTTAGCGGCGGCACCGAAGCGCGCCGGATAAGCGGTTAAATGAGCGGTCACGCCGGCTGCCACGCAGGAGTACCCTGCTCTGTGCTGCGGCGCTTTCGATCTTCAAGCAGAAACGCGTTTCGTCAGCCGAACACGCGACAGCAAAAAGCGGAGTACCGCTGCTTGACACTCATTGAACGCGCAGGTCGCGGACGCCCGCGCATACGCCGCCCAAAAGAATCTCTCACCGCGTCACGTGAGGCTTTGGTGTATAATTTCGTGCGCGTCCCCGATACTACGGAGGGATTAATGGATATGCTGAAGAAAGGGGAGATTAAGATGGTGGCCGCGGGTGGCTTCACTGCGGCAGATTCCAACCTCGTTCTTGGAAGCAAGGCGGCAACAATACGAGCGCCGAAACTGAAACAGGAAACCACGGCCCAGAAGATTGCAGCTTGGTACATAGAACCCTTGCGTGCAATGAATGTCGGACGACAAGGCTTCCTTATATTAATGGTGCTGTTCCCGTTGTATGAAAAGTATCTTCGAATCAAGGAAGGCATGGGCGACGAGGGGTTCGGTAAAGGCAAACCAGTGATTGATCGGATTCGAAAGGAGCTTGAATTTGCAACCATTGACGAAGCATTTGGCTTTTGGCAAGATATTCGAAACGGACTTTTACATCGTGCGATTCCAAAGGCCGTGTACTACAAATTAGGCTTGCAAGTTCCAGGGCCGGCAATTGAGTCGTGCCCTGGCGGATTCCTGATTAACCCGTTCGAATTACGGGATAGGATTTTGTCTATCATTGAGGCCGATATGTCCATTTGGGATAACGACTCTACAGTTCAATTGCCCGAGTCCTACGAATAGTAGATTCGCGCACGCCCCTGCGATGCTCCATGGAGGGTGGGTTCAAATGAAAACCGTGGAACGAATTGCGTCAGTGTGTTGCATATTATTCTCGTCGTTGGCGTCGGCAGACGAGATTTTATTGACGAATGGGAATAAATTAGACGGGACAATCCTTTCTGACGAAGACAGCGGAGTAAAAATCGAACTTAAAAAGGGTGTCACGTTATTTGTTGCCCGAGATCGAATCAGCAGCGTAGATCGAACGCCTCTCCCCGAAAAGAATACCCAACGAGATCATAACAATTCATCCTCTCGGGTCGAATCGAGCGCCCACAGCTCGAGTTCCATTACGCAAAATGAACGACCACGAACAATTCAAGAAGAGTCGGGTTTTCGCCTCTTCGGCGCTTCGCTAATTCTGGTTGCGTGCGTTTGCTCGGTTGCGCTGTTTGCTTGCGTTTGCTTGGCCGCGCTGGGAATAGTGTCGGGCCGCAAGCGTCGCGGATCGACCCGGCGCGTTCGCGTATCGATAGTGACACTCCCAATCTATCTTGTTTTGTTTCTGTTTAAATTTATATGGCTCGTCGCACGAGTAGTCGGAAACACAATTTCGCGATCCGCGAATTTTTTGTTCTCGGGGTCTTGGAATTCAAGCGATACGGTCATATCGAATCTTCGTAGACAGATTCCATCGGACGTCAAGCGCACCGTTTGGGTGCGCGACGGCGGATGTTGCGTGCTGTGCGGGAGCAACGTAAATATCCATTACGATCACGATGTTCCTGTGTCAAAGGGTGGTTCAAATGATGTAAAGAATATTCGACTGCTTTGCCAGCAATGTAATCTCCGTAAAGGCGCGAGGATCGAATAGGCGAGGCGTCCACTTTCCCACCCCTCGGAATCCCCTTCGCATTTGCTGCAAAAAAATATAAAAAATCCGCAGCACATTCCCCCGCCCGCGACTATTCAACCTTAAGAGCGAATGCAGGCGGGACGCCTGCGCTACGGAGGCTTGCGATGAACGATTCGTGCACCAAATGCCCCGGCGGACACTACTCCCCCATGCGCCGCCGCGGCTTCCTCCAGGTCGGCGCCGTCGGTGCGATGGGCTTGACGCTGGCCGATTACTTCCGCATGACCGCGCGGGCCGACGATGCGCGCACCGTCAGCGGGAATACGGCCAAAGAAGGCCAGGCCAAATCCGTCATCCAGATTTTCCTGCCGGGCGGCTGCCCGCATCAAGAAACGTGGGACCCCAAGCCCGAAGCGCCGGTTGAATACCGCGGGCCGTTGGGCGTGGTGAAGACAAAACTGCCGGGCGTTGTGTTCAGCGAGCATCTGCCCAAGACTGCGGCGATTGCGGACAAGATCACGGTCATCCGCTCGATCGCCGGGCGCATCCCCGACCACGCGCAGGCGTCCTACCACTTATTGACCGGCTACCTGCCCACGCCGGCGATCCAGCATCCGAGCATGGGGGCGGTCGTCGCGCAGCAATTTGGCCCGAAGAATAATTTGCCGCCGTACGTCGGCGTGCCCAACGTTCAGCCCGCGGGCGGGACGGGGTATTTGAGTTCCAAATACGGCGCGTTTGAAATCGGCGTCGATCCCGCGCAAAAAGGCTTCTCCGTGCGCGACGTGTCGCTGCCGAAGAACGTGGACAAGGACCAATTCACGCGGCGCAAATCGGCGCGCGAAGCTGTCGAAGCGCATTTTAAATCGCTCGAAACCGACCAGACCGCGCTCGACGCGATGGATTCGTTCTACCAGCGCGCGTACAACTTGATCAGCTCGCCCGAAGCGCAGAAGGCGTTCACGCTCGACGACGAAAAGCAATCGACCGTCGATCTCTACGGCGGCGATATGAAGGACCGCAACGGCAATCCGACCGGTATTGGGCGGCGCCTGATGATGTGCCGCCGCCTCGTCGAAGCCGGTGTGCGTTTCGTGAGCGTCAGCTACGGCGGATGGGATTTGCACACGAACGTGAAGGACGGCGTCTCGCGCCAGTTGCCGGCCTTCGATCACGCCTTCGCCGGACTGATCCAGGATCTCGACCAGCGCGGACTGCTCGACAGCACCGTGGTGATGGTGATGTCCGAATTCGGCCGTTCGCCGAAGGTCAACGTGGACGCCGGGCGCGATCATTATTCACGCTGTTTCTCGATTGCCTGCGCCGGCGGCGGACTGACCCGCGGGCAGATTTATGGCGCGTCCAACTCGACGGCCAGTGAGCCGGATGTGGACCCGGTGCCGGTGGAAGACTTGCTCTTCACCGTCTACCACCAGTTGGGCATCAACGCCGATGAGCGGCTGATCGCACCGGGCGGTCGGCCGATCGATATCATTCGTGGAGGCAAGCTGGTCAAGGGCCTCGTCGCGAAAGCGTAATTCGCTCAAGAACCGCGACCGCAAGGGAGCGGCCCGGCCCGACTTCGCGCGCAGCCGCTCCCTTGCGGTCGCGGTTCTTGGAAGGAGTTGCTCCGTTGAATTTCCGTACACTTCGAATCGCCCTCCCCGCCACCTTATTAATGGTGTCTGCTCATTCACGCGCCGGCCAATACTACGTCGAATACCTCGAACCTCGCGGCGCGCAGCGCGGCACAACCGTCGATGTGATTTTTCACGGCGCGCTGCTGGCCGATCCGAAGGAAGTGATCTTCTACGACAAAGGCATCGAAGCCTCCGAGCTGCAATCCGCCAGCGTCGAACGCGAAGAACGCCGTCGCCGCGACGGTTCGCCGCCGGCGATCAACAAAGATCCCAACAACGCCGTCAAAGCCCGCTTCAAAATCGCGCCCGATTGCCCGCTCGGCCAGCATGTGTTGCGCCTGCGCACGTCGGCGGCGCTCTGCGAATGGGTGACGTTCTGGGTCAGCCCATTTCCGACGGTGATGGAAGAAGAGAAAAAACCCGGCGAAAACGACACGCCCGAAACCGCGCAGAGAATTCCGTTGAACGTGACCGTGCATGGCGAAATTCTGCCCGGCGAAACGATGGACCGCGATTGTTACCGCGTGGAGATGAAAAAAGGCCAGCGCCTGAGTGTCGAAGTCGAAGCCATCCGCCTCGCCACGTTGCACCGCGGCGGCGAAAACGATTTGATGCTGCGCATCCTCGACGCGAGCGGCAAGGAGCTCGCCAAGAACGACGACAACGCGCTCTTCATTCAAGACCCTTTCGCAAGTATCGCCGTGCCCGAAGACGGCGCGTACATCGTCGAAATCGGCCAGCAGATGTTCACGCAGCCGCAGCGCGCGTGGTATCACGCACACATCGGCACGTTCGTGCGGCCGACGGCGATTTATCCGATGGGCGGGCCTGTGGGCGAGAAGATTGAGGCGCGGATAATTGGTGATCCCCTTGTGGTGCAGGCTTCCAGCCTGCAAAACGCCGGCGGAACGCCGACGGTACAGGATGCAGGCAGGATGCCTGCACCACAAACACAGAGCGTCGAGCTTCCGAAGCAGCTCGGCGATTTCCCCTTCTGCGTCGGCAAAGAAGGCGAAACGCCTCCATCGCCGAACATGCTGCGCGTGTCGAATTATCCGAACGTTCTCGAAGTCGAACCGAACGACACGCCCGAAACCGCCACCCCCGTCCCGTCGCTTCCAGTCGCGCTCAACGGCATCATCGACAAGCCCGGCGACTTGGATTGCTTCCGCTTCCACATGGAGAAGGGCAAGACGTGGCGCATCCGCGTCTACGCGCGCGCGCTCGGCACGCCGATCGATCCGAAGATTTGGATTCGGCCACTCGGTCAAACAGCCAACGAAGCCGAGAAAGACGATTCGACGCTGGCTGAGCGCGATCACATGCAGGGCAACGGCCGCTGGCGTACGCGCGATCAGGTCGATCCGTCGCTGATTTTTTCGCCGCGCCAAACTGGCGATTATGTGCTCGGCGTCGAAGACACGCGCGGCCAAGGCGGGCCGGATTATGTGTACCGCGTCGAAATCGAACCGCTCCACGAAAAAATCGTGAGCACCGTCTCGGTCACGAACAACAACCTTTACCAATATTACCAGCGTATGGATTTTCCTGCTGGCAACCGCTTCACGCGCAACATCACGCTTGCGCCCGAACAAGGCGCGGGCCTCAAAGGCGAATTCGAACTCGAAGCTGTCGGCCTGCCCAAAGGCGTGACGATGATCGCGCCGCATTTCATCGGCGGGCAGGCCACGATGCCGGTGCAATTTGTCGTCGATGCCGACGCGCCGCTGGCCGGCGCACTGATTGAATTGCGCGCGAAACAAATCGACGCGAAAGTGCCGCCCGTCGATGCGGGTTCGAATCTCGGCATGGCCTTCATCGACAAGCGCGGCGGCTACGGCTGGTACTACGTCTTCGTCGATAAAATCGGCTGCGCGGTCGTGAAGCCGGCGCCGTACAGCATCGAACTCGTTCAGCCGGCGATTTCGCTGGTGCAGAGCGGCGAACTAAGTCTGCAGGTGAAAGTGCATCGCAACGAAGGTTTCAAAGGTGCGATTGAAATCCAAACCGATTGGCTGCCCAACGGCGTGACGCGCGAATCCGCACAAACGATTCCCGCCGACAAGAGCGAAGGCAAACTCACGCTGCAAGCCGCCGCGAAAGCCAATCCCGGCGTCTTCAAAATCGCTATGCTCGCCACCACGCTCGACGGCGACCGCGAATCGGGCACCGGCTGCGTGCGCGTCTCGTCGGCCTTCGTCGATCTGCGCGTCTCCGCGCCGTACCTGACCGTGCAGATTCCACGCGCCAGCGTCGAACGCGGCCAGAAAGGCACGATTGTCTGCGATTTAAAGCAGAACACGCCGTTCGAAGGCGAAGCAACCTGCGCGCTCAAGCGTCTGCCGCACGGCGTGAACGTCGTCGAACCGCTGCCGAAAATCACAGCGAAGGACGCGAAGGTAACCTTCCACATTGAAGCGACCGACGAAGCGCTCGTCGGTTTGTACAAAGAGATTTTCTGCGAAGTGACGGTGGTGGAGAACGGGCAGAGCATCCGGCAGCAATCGGGGTCGGGGGTGTTGCGTGTCGATCCGGCGAAGGGGATTATTAAGGCGGCGAAGGCGGATTAAGGGCGGGTTTCATCCGCAAGAAGCAATCGAGGCGCTAATTGAAAAAGCACCGATGGTTTCAGTTTCACTTGAGTACAGCCCTGATTGCCTCAATCGCGGCGGGGGGACTGATGTGGCTAAATGCGCGGGTCCGAAATCAAATCGTTAAAGGATCAGTAAACGATTCGGTGCCTGTGTACGGGTGGCCAGTGCCGGCTTATTATCAATACAATGACGAGATGATTTCGTGGTGTCAAGATCTGCCGTACATAAATTTAAACATCGAGCATTGGATGGAAGAATCGTACGCGAATCACGATGCACTACTTCGGGCTATAGCGGGCAATGGAAATATTTACAAAGTACGAAACGGATATCTTTCGAGTCGAGCGATATTATGGAATGCGCTCTGTGCAGTGTGTTTGATAGGGATGTTGTGCGTCGGTTGCGAATGGCAAGTGCGGCATCGGCTTTAACTGCGTGCAGTTTTGCAAGACGGTTTCATTGGGCGTGAATGACATGCGTAGCGTAGCTTCCCTGATTGTTTTACTGTCTGCTGTTGCGGCCGTTTGCGCATTCGCCTCTGATGTCCCGCAAGATAAAGCCCCCAGTTTCCGCCTTGATGTCATGCCCGTCTTCTTCCGCTCCGGCTGCAACAGCGGCGGATGCCACGGCTCCGCGCGCGGCAAGGACGGCTTCCGCCTCTCGCTCTTCGGCTACGATCCTGCGGGCGATTATTTTCGCATTACGCAGCAGATTGCGGGGCGCCGCATCAATCTCGCCGTGCCCGAAGAGAGCCTCATCCTATTGAAGGCCACCGGCAAAGTTCCACACACCGGCGGCGAGCTTTTCAAAACCGACAGCGCACGCTACGCCGCAATTCTCAAATGGATCCAAGCCGGCGCGCCTGATGACGGCGCGGATGTGCCCACGCCGACGGGCATCAAACTTGTGCCCGAAAAATGGGTCGTCGAAGGCGCGGGCAAAAAGCAGCAGGCACGGGTGCTCGCCACGTTTTCAGACGGATCGACGCGCGACGTGACGAAGCTGGCGCTGTTCGTGACTAACAACAAGACGGTCGTGGACATCGACGCCGACGGCCTGATCACGTCCGGCAAAAATGGCGCGGCATTTGTCTTCGCGCGCTTCAATAAATTCACCATCGGTTCCGAAGCGATCGTGCTGCCGACCGACGCGTTCAAATGGCCTGACGATGTCAAAGCGCGCAATTACATCGACGAACTGGTTCACGCGAAGCTCCAGAATCTGCACATTCTCCCTAGCGAAATCTGCAACGACGAGCAGTTCGTGCGGCGCATCTATCTCGATCTGATCGGCCTGCCGCCGAAGCCCGACGAATATCGCGCGTTCATGGCCGACACGTCTGCCGACAAGCGCGAGAAGCTCGTCGATGCGCTGCTCAAGCGCGACGAGTTTGCGGATTTGTGGGCCGCAAAATGGAGCGAGTGGGTCAAGGTCATCACCGACAACAACGGCAACAACGGCGCCGACCGCAAAGCCGCGGTGCTGTATCACGATTGGATTCGCGAGCAATTCAAGAAAAACACGCCGCTGAACGAATTCGTGCGCGCGCAGGTCACCGGCAGCGGCAGCAATTTCACCAGCCCGCCGTCGAATTTCTACACCATGATTCCGCCGCAGAATTACGAGCCGAAAGCCGTCGCGCAGGACATTTCGCAGTTGTTCACCGGCATCCGCATTCAATGCGCCGAATGCCACAACCACCCCTTCGACCGCTGGACGCAGGACGATTACTACGGCTTCGTGAGTTTCTTCACCGGCGTGCGCCGCAAACCCGCCGGCGAACCGCGCGAATTTTACGTGATCAACGACAACAACGCCGCGCCGATGAAACACCTGCTCGACGGCCGCCCCATGCCGCCCAAGTTGCTCGGCGGTCCCGCCCCCGACGTGAAAGGCAAAGACCCGCGCATCGCGTTCGCCGACTGGCTCACCTCGCCCGACAACCAGCTTTTCCGCAACAACATGGCCAACCGCGTCTGGGAGCATTTCTTCGGCCGCGGCATCGTCGAACCCGTGGACGATTTCCGCATCAGCAACCCGCCCAGCAACCGCGAACTGCTCGACGGCATTGGGCAAAAACTCGCCGACACCAAATTCGATTTGAAACATCTCGTCCGCGACATCTGCTTGTCGCGCACATACCAGTTGAGTCCCACGACCAACGCGTCAAATAAAAGCGACGACCGCCAATTCTCGCACGCGCAACTGCGCCGCCTGCGCGCGGACGTGCTGCTCGATTCATTGTCGCAGGCCACGGAGACAACCACGCGCTTCAACGGCGCGCCGCGTGGCGCGCGAGCCGTGGAACTCTTCGAAGGCGGCCGGCGCCTCGGCGATTATTTCTTAAAGACCTTCGGCCTTTCATCGCGTGAAACCGTCTGCGCCTGCGAAACGCGCACCGAACCAACCTTCGCGCAGTCGCTCCATCTTATTAATGGGCGCACGATCCAAACGAAGATCGAAGAGAGCAAAGTCATCGAAAATCTGTTGAAGGCAAACAAGAATTCAAGCGAGGTCGTGGACGAGTTGTACGTCCGCGCGCTTTCGCGCAAACCCGGTTCAGACGAGCAGAAGAAACTGCTCGATTTGATCGGCAGCCAGGCCGGCGAGCGGAAGGCGTTTGAGGATGTGTATTGGGCGCTGCTGAATTCGACGGAATTTATGTTTAACCACTAATGGTTTCTCACGCAGAGGCGCGAAGGCGCAGAGAAGAAGTTCATGAGCGAACGGGTGCACGCGTTTGTTGGATTTGTGGCGGATTTTCCCGCCCTGGAGAGTGGCGGCGATCCGAATGGAAAGGAGCTGGCCGATTTTGTTTACGCAAAGTACAGCAAGGTTGGATTGGTACTGTCTCCGCCGTCAGACAACGGGTGGGCTTGGGATTTGCACACGCGGGTTGACGAATTGGATATCTACACCATCGTCGGTGAGGTCGGTGACATGAATTCGAACCCGCCGCGTCAATGGCTTGTGACGAACGATTGCCGTATTCCAATTTTCAGAAGGTTGTTTGGGAGAGTTGCGTTCGAGAAAAAACGGGAATTCGCGCTGCGCAAATTGTGCGAATGCTTACACGCGGCCATGACAAACGATTCGCGTTTTTCTCACATCAATTGGTATGATGCGGCGACATTCGACAAACCGGGTGACGTTCCAAGCAATAAACCATGAAGTGGCGGATTAAGATGGCGGAAATTCGAATGACGAAATTTTCTTTGGCGCTCGCGGTTGTTTGCGTCGCAGGCTCGCTCTTCGCCGCCGACGCCCCCAAATCGCTCTCCTACGAAGGCGACGTCAAACCCATCCTCCGCGCCCGCTGCTTCAAATGCCATGGCGAGGACGAGAAAAAAGACGGCTTGAGCATGGCGACGTACGCTGACCTGATGAAGGGCGGCAGTTCCGGCGACATCGTCAAGGCCGGGCGGCCGACGGGCAGCATCATGTACCTGGCCGTGGCGCACGAAGGCAACGACGCAACGCCGATGCCGCCGAAGTCGCCGAAGATTCCGGACAATGAAATCGAAATCATCAAAAAATGGATCGAGCAAGGCTTGATCGAAGCGCCCGGCGGCGTGTCGAAAGCCGCGAAGCAGCGCAATGTCGAATTCAAATCCGCGGGCGGGACAAGCGCGGCGAACGCGCCGATGCCGGAGAAATTGCCGGCGCTGACTCTACCGGAATTGAAGCACACTAACTCAATCACCGCCATCGCCGCCAGCCCGGGCGCGCCGCTCTGCGCGGTGGCGGGCCAGGAACGCATCACGCTCATCGACACAAAAACAAAAGCGGTCCTCGGCGTGCTGCCGTTTGCCGAAGGCGTCCCGCGCGTGCTGCGCTTCAGCCGCAACGGAACGGTGCTGCTCGCAGCGGGCGGACGCGGCGTGAAACTCGGCAAAGCGGTGCTCTACGACGTGAAGAGCGGCGCGCGCCTCGGCGATTTCGGCGACGAGACGGACGAAGTGCTCGCCGCCGACATCAGCCCCGATCAAAAGCTCGTCGCCATCGGCGGGCCGACGAAGATCGTGAAAGTCTTCAACACCAAAGACGGCAAGCTCGCGTACAAAATCACCAAGCACACTGATTGGGTGACGGCGCTTGAATTCAGTCCTGACGGAACGAAGCTCGCGACGGCGGATCGCAACGGCGGCATCCACCTGTGGGAAGCCGCCAGCGGTGGAATTCTGCTAAGCTTGTCGGAGCACAAAGACGGCGTCAACACGATGAGCTGGCGCGCTGACAGCGAAGTGCTCGCCACGGGCGGCGAAGACGGCCAGTTGATTTTCTGGGACGCCCGCGAAGGCTGGCCCAACAGTCAATCCTCGCCGCACGTGCCCAAATCGAAAGGCTTCGGCAAGCTGCCCGGTGGCGTGCTCTCCGTCCAATTCGCCAACGACGGACGTTTGTTCACCACGGGCCGCGACGGCATCGTGCGCGCGTGGACGCCCGACGGGAAAAAGGCCGCCGAATCCGACGCACTGCCGATTCCAACAACGCGCCTGGCCGTTACCTTCGACGGCGGCGAAGTCCTGGTCGGCGATCTCAAAGGCAACGTGACGATCTGGAGTGCGGCGAGCGAGAAAAAATGCGCGACGCTGCTCAGCGCTAAATAGCCAGCGCGTTTTCGTACTCAACCCCAAAAACCATTCGCGAAGATTCGCGCGATTGGTTGTTCAACAGCACCTCTGCGTGAGAATCAGTATTTCACCCGCCCCTTCAGCGCCTCCCCAATCGTTCCGCTCTGCGCGAATGTCAAATCGCTCCCCGCCGGCACGCCGCGCGCCAACCGCGTGACGCTCACCGGCAGATTCAGCGCCTTGACTTGAGCCGCAATGAAGGACGCCGTCGCGTCGCCTTCCACCGTCGGACTCGTCGCCAGCACCAGTTCGCGCAGAGCGCCGGCTTTGACGCGGTTGAGCAATTCGGCGACGCGCAGATCGCGTGGTTCCACGCCTGAAAGCGGCGAAAGCCGCCCCATCAGCACATGATACAGCCCGTTGAATTCGCCGGATTTCTCGACCGCGCGAACTTCGCGCGGCCATTCCACCACGCACACCAATCCCGCGTCGCGCCGCGGATTCTCGCAGATCGCGCAGCGCGGCTTCTCCGTCAGATCCCCGCAGATTTCGCACGGATGCAGGTTCTTCTTCACGTCGCGAATCGCCAGCGCCAGCGCCATCGCGTCGTTGGGCTTCTGCCCCAGAATAAAATACGCCATCCGCTCCGCCGAACGCCGTCCGACGCCGGGAAGCTTTTCGAATTCCAAGATAAGCCGCTCGAAACTGTCCGCTGGCGGGATAGGCGCTATGGAAAATTGCTTGGACACTTCGGGCGCGTCTCCGTTACGCGTTACACGTTAAATGTTACACGTTAAATTCACCGCCGGGCACGGCATGATCAGCAACTTTTAACGTGTAACGTGTAACGTGAAACGGTCGTTTTATTGAATCATCCCCGGCGGCAATTCGATCCCGCCGAACGCCGTGCGGAATTCGTCGCTCATGATTTCCTTGCTCTTCAACAACGCGATGTTCGACGCCGCGACGATGTACGTGCTCAGCGACTCGGGGTCTTTGAGCGCCTCCGGATCGAAATTCACCGCGACGATATCGCCCAGCCCATTGGCGGTAACCTTGACCATCCCCGCGCCGGCCTCGCCAATCACCGTGCGGCCGCGCGCGCGCAGCTTGGCCTGCTCGATGTTCTCCATGATCTTGTCGCGCTGGCCGAACAACTTCATCATGTCGCCCATGCCCTTCAAGCCGAACATGCGTGCATCTCCTTCCGCGGTGGGGCAGACATCTGTCTGCCAGGGAATCATTATGCTACTCGATAGTCCCATTGGGAAAAAGTCATCAAGCGCAGATAAAATATAAGGGGTCAGGGGTCAGGAGTCAGGAGTCAGAAACGGCGCTTGCGCGATTACTTTCCCCCCTCCATCTTAATCCACTCATTCGTCCCCAACGCTCCGCCTTTCACTTCGTACGCATGTGTCAGTTCGTAGGCTTTGACTTTTTCGACGTGTTCCCCGCCGCTCCATTTATGCGTGATTGTCAGCGGCAAAGCGCCGGCCTTCTTGTACAACACATAAATACCGTAAAGTTGCACGAGCTTTCCGTCGCCGCCGCTGGTGTGAAATTTTACGAGCACGGATTTTGACGGCCCTTTGTAGAACGGAGCTCCCGCTCCGTTCGCGGCCTCGAAATCGGTCGAGCGGATCGCATTCTTCAGCGGCGTGCAGCCGATGCTGTACGCTTTTTTCTGATTCACGTCCAGAATTGCATCGACGCACTGGCCCCAGAAATCTTCGGGATGGTCTTCGTTGCCAATCACAGGCTGCTGGCAGCCCACGATCCAGGTTTTGCCTTCGTCGAGCGAAAATGAAATTCCGTTGAGCGTGGTGGTTTTGCGGCAGCCGAATTTCGCGCCGGTCTGCACGCGCACGATTTCGCCCGGCGCATCGACGCGAAAAATCGCCGCGCCGGTGTTCTTGGCAAACGCCACGTGGCCGCTGATCGACTCGTCGAAATAATCGTAGTTTTCCAACTGTGCGACGCGCTTTAATTCCGCTTCGCCGGTGGTAATGTCGGGCGCAAACAAAATGCAATCGGTGTTTTCGCGCGTGAACGTCATCTTCGTGTCGCCATCAACCAGCGGCAGCGTGGCCGGCGAAAGCTGGCCGGAGATGTAACTTTTGTACGTCTTCACGCCCGCGCCATCGCCGTCGAATGCGAGCTTGATCAGCCACCCGTATTGGCAGAACAGTTTCGGTGTGAGGTCGAGTTTGAACGCGCCGCCGCCTTTGTGAGCTTCGTTCCACGAACGGCCCAGATCAAGCGAATACGACACCGTGCCGTTCGCCGTCGCGAATTCGCCTTCGAAAACCGCGCCATCGCTGTCGTCGTTCGGATCGGCGCGGTTGTTGGGGCAGCCCGCGCAACCGTAGGGGCTGAAATAACTGTAGACCACTTCGGACGGCGCGCCGGTTTTCACCGCGCGCAAAAACGGCGCGGCGTCCGCGTGCGCGACGTTGCTCATTTGATAAATTCCGGCGAGCGACGATTTTTTCTGAAGCGGCGGCGCGTAAATTAATTCCCAATTTCCAAAGCGCGCCGCGCCGGCTTCTTGAAAAAGATAGTACGTCTCGCGGCGCACGGGACCTTCCTTTTCGTTGGCGAAACGCAACTGGTACTCGCTGTCTTTCCAGGTCGGATAGAGGTAGCGATACTTCGGCCCCCACTGCCGCTTGAAATAGCGCGTCATCGACTCGCCTTCGCGCAGCGTCAAATTCATCGAATGCGCGCTGACTTTGCGCCCATAAAAAGAACTTCTCACGCCGCTCTGCAAGCAACCCCACATGGATTTCGGCCCGTCGTATTTGAAATAAATTGGCGGCGTCTGTTCGTGCGTGATAAAGAGCAGATTCTTGTCCGCTTTGATCTCATCAACCGAGGGCAGCGAGCCGTCTTTGCGCCGCACGAAGCCCATCATGTCCACGTCAAGGTAATGCCATTTGCCGTCGAATTTCGCTTCCGGCACCGTATGCCCGCTGACGCCGTCGATGCGCCCGAGCAAGCCCGCCGCGTTAAAAAATTCGTTGACCGTCCACGAATTCGACCCGCAGATTGCGTGGCCGTACACATTCAGCGATTTCGTTGCGTCCATGACTTTCGAATTCTCGCCCGCATATTTGCGCCCCAGCAGCGCGTCGGCCAGCGGCTCTTCCGGCGGGATGAAATGGTACGTGCGCCGCACCAGATAATCGAAAATTGCCTCCGCTTTCTGCTGGTCGCTCATGCCCGGCTTGATGATCGTCGCCAGCGTGGCTTCGATGCTCGACGCATCCGGATTTTTGTCGCTGACGACTTTAACGCCGGCGGCGATGGACTCTTCGGCGAGGGCGGTGACGGCGAACGACAGAACGATGGCAGCGAAGCGGGAGAGTGAAGACATGACGGCTCCTTCAAATTGGCGCGAGGACGTTGTATGCTTTCATTACACCGGAGCGGAAGTTGTGGTGCAGGCGGGCCGCCTGCACTCTGAAGACGCTTTTCCGCCTAAAGGCGGGACTACGAACAAGACAAGTTGCATCCGCGCTCGCGATGCGGTAACACATGACTCATGCGCATCGTCTTTTGCGGCACCCCCGACTACGCGGTTCCTTCGCTGAGCAAACTCGCCGGCGCACACGACATCGCCGGCGTGGTGTCCCAGCCCGACCAGCCCAAAGGGCGCAGCAAAACGCCCGCGCCGCCGCCGGTCGTCGCAGCGGCGCGCGCGCTGGGGATTCCAAACGAGCGCATTTTCCAGCCGCGTTCGATCAACAAGCCCGAGATCATCGGCGCGTTGCGCGGTTTGAATCCGGATATTCTGTGCGTCATCGCGTACGGCAATATTTTGAAGAAAGAGGCGCTGGAAATCGGCCGCTATTTTCCAATCAACGCCCACGCCTCGCTGCTGCCGAAATACCGCGGCGCGGCGCCGATTCAAGCCGCGCTGCTCAACGGCGATTCGCAAACCGGCGTGTGCGTGATGAAAATGGAAGCGGGCCTCGACAGCGGGCCGGTGCTATTGCGGCGCGCGATTCCCATCGAGCCGCTCGAAACGGCGGGCACGCTGCACGACAAACTCGCCGCGCTGTCGGCGGAGTGCTTTCTGGACGCGCTGGCGCAAATCGAACACGGCGAGTTTTCGCTGGACGCGCAGGACGAATCGCTCGCATCGTACGCGCCGAAATTAGAAAAGCGCAGCGGAACGATTGATTGGACGCAATCGGCCGAACAGATCGAGCGGCACATTCGCGCGATGACGCCGTGGCCAGGGGCGTGGACGAGCGCTGCATCCGCCGATGGAAAATTCTCGCAGCGGCTGCGCATCGCGGACGCCGAACTCGCTCCGCCCAGAGATACGCTGCCTGCAGGCACGGGAAAAGTCGAGGGCGCGGGAAACAATCTGCGCCTAATGGCGGGCTGCGGGAACGCCGGCGTGCTGGATATTTCGCGCGTTCAACCGGAAGGCAAGCGTGAGATGAGCGCGGGGGAGTTTGTGCGCGGCGCGGGGAAGGCGTTGGGAGTGGGGTTTGTGTGGAAGTAAGCGCAATACATTATCTGCGCAAAAACTCCAACACCTTCGGCGCAATCCGCTCGTGCGCGTCTTCAAGCACATAATGCCCCGCATCCTCATAGCGCTCGACGCGTGCCGCTGGAAAGCGCTCGATCCACGTCTTCAAAAAGCTCTCGTTGAAGCACCAATCTTTCATCCCCCAGCAAATCCGCATCGGTCGATCTTTGAATTGCGCAATTCCGTCGTCGATCGCTTTCAGCGTGCTCCACGATAGGTGACTGGGCTTCATCGGAATGTCTTGGACAAAGCGCAGCGTGGCGATGCGGTTTTTCCAACTGTTGTAGGGCGCAAGCAAGCCTTCCCGCACGGCGGGCGCGATTTTTTTCTCGACGGCCATGTGAATCGCGGCGCCGGCGAAGGCATTAAATCCGCGAATGGCCAGCGCTCCGAAGACCGGCAATTTGCAGATGTTGATGCGAAATGGAATTCGTTTCGACAAAAACGCCGCCGTGTTCAAGACCACGATTTTGCGCACACGCGAGGGTTTGCGAATCGCGGCGCCCATCCCGATCGCACCACCCCAGTCGTGCAGGACCAGATCGACGGATTCTAACTTCAATTCGTCGAGCAGCCGTTCGAGATTGTCGATGTGCTGCGCGAGCGTGTACGGATAATGCTGCGGCTTGTCCGAAAGCCCGCAGCCGACGTGGTCCGGGACCACGCAGCGAAATTCGCCGCGCAGCGCCAGCACCAGATTGCGGTAATAAAAACTCCACGTCGGATTGCCGTGCAGCATCACGACCGCGCGGCCTTCCGTGCGCGGGCCTTCGTCGAGGTAATGCTGGCTGATGTGTTTTTGCGGCGAAAGTTTCAGGTAATGCGGATCGAATGGATAAAGCGGATGCCAGGCTTTGTCAGGCTTCCTGCGATTGCCGGGCTGAGGGTTGGTCATGCAGTATGAGAGTATGGTAGGGAGTACGAGAGTCGGAAAGTACCAGACTACGAGAGTAAGAGAGTTGATTGTTGCCTATTCACAACTCTCTACTCTCAAACTCTCACACTTCCGCCTTGCCATTCGACGCCCAGCATCAGGCAATTCAAGCCGGAGCCGATGCCGAGCATGGCGATGTTTTCGGCGCGAGCGGGAACTTTCTTTTCCAAGCCCATGGCCATCGTGATTGGGAGCGACACGGCACCGGCGTTGCCGAGGAATTCGAAGGTCGAAAAATCTTTGGCCTGATCCATCTCCAGCGTGTTGTACAACTCGCGCCGGTGCGCGCTGCCCACTTGATGGCAGAAGACCCGGTCCACGATTTCGTTGGTCCAGCCCAGCACGCGTTTGGTTTTCTCCCACGTGCTGTGGGCGAGGCGGCAGCCTTCTTTGAGCAGCGTTTCGGAATCGGTGCTCATCGCGGAGAAATCGCCGTGGCAGAGGTGATTGAAACCCGACGCGCATCGGGCGGCGCCGCCGAGCAGGCGGTGGCCGAATTTCGATACGCTTTTGTGCGCCATCACCAGCGCGCACGCGCCGGAGCCGAGCGTGAGCGACGCGAACATGTCTTTGATGCTTTTGCGCGTCGGGTCCTTCATGTTGATCAGCGTTGAAATTGTGTTTTCAACCAACTGGCGGCTGCCTTCGCCGGCGACGATGAGGCCCTTCTTGACCTGGCCGAGTTCGATCATGTTGCCGAGCGTGACGATGCCGTTCAAAAATCCGAGGCACGCGTTGGAGATGTCGAAGACCGTCGCGTCGTCGGCGAGTTTCAACGCGCGGTGCACGAGCGTGGCGGAAGCCGGCTCCATGAAATCGCGGCAGACACTCGTGTGCAACAGGCATTCGATTTCGTCCGCTTCGATGCCCGATTTTTCGATCGCGTCGCGCCCGGCCAGGGTGCTGGCCTGGCTGGGCGTCGTGCCCTCTTCCCAAAAACGCCGCTCGCGGATGCCGCTCATCATTTCCAGGCGGCCGAACGGCAGTTTGAGCTTTTCGTACAGTTGCGAGAGTTTGTCTTCAATCTTCGCGGAAGTGACGATAAGAGGGGGAAGCGTATAGCCGAACGCTTCGAAACAGACATTAGAGAACCGCATCGCCGAGTTAAGACCGTTCCTTTGGAGTGGTTTGAAATCGGAAAAATAGAATACCACAGAATCGGCGCGGGTAAAGGCGAAAGTGGAAACTACGGGTCCAAAGTCCAAGGTCCAAAGTCCAAGGCCATCGCCACGCGCGGACCAATACCTTGGACCTTGGACCTCGAACCTTGGACTTATTACTTGCCAAGGGCGCATTTTACGGTTATTCGATTGGCTCAGAATGTTGACCGAATCAGCTCTGGGTGCCACGTCCATCATCCGTTCTCCCGCCTCATCAACAATCGCGCGGTCGGGGACGCGCATCGCCATTGAGGCTCAGGAGAAAGAAGGCTGGGTCGAGTGGCTGCGCGCACTGGCGCTGGCCGTGTTCATTGCGGTGCCGATTTTGGGCTTCACGGGGCAGACGCTGGCCGGGCGAATTGTGTGGACGTGCGTAGTGGCGTCGCTGCCGCTGTTCATCGTGCTGGTCGGGTATCATCGCTGGCGGCGGATTTGTCCGCTGGCGGCGTTCGGAAAACTGCCGGCGAAACTTGGCATCGGCGGGCACCGCACGGTGCCGGCATGGCTGGAAAATCATTATCACCTGATTGCGCTGAGCTTTTTCGTCTTCGGTTTGTGGATGCGGCATGTGGCCATAAACGGCGACGGGCCGGTGCTGGGGTTGTTCTTCATTTTCATAGCCGGCTGCGCTTTCCTGGTGGGCGCGCGCTACACCGGAAAATCGTGGTGCAACTTCATCTGCCCGCTGGTCTTCATCGAAAAGATTTACACGGAACCGCACGGCTTGCGCGAAACCGCGAACTCGCAATGCTCGAAATGCACGGCCTGCAAAAAATTCTGTCCGGACATCAATCAGGAAAACGGGTATTGGAAGGAACTGCGTTCACCGTCGAAGAAGGTCGCGTACCTCGCCTTCCCCGGACTCGTCTTTGGTTTTTACCTCTACTATTACCTGCAATCGGGGACATGGCATTATTATTTCGGCGGCAAATGGGTCAATGAACCGGGGATTTGGCGCACGGCGTTTTTTCCCGGCACGAATGCCGACACGGCGGGCTTCTTTTTCTGGCCGCAGATTCCTCGCGCGGCTGCGGCGTTGATCACACTGCTGGCGTGCGGGCTGGCCAGCTACATTCTGTTTTCGATGCTGCGCAATCCCATCCGCTGGATTTTGAAGCGCAGCAAAATGAAAAGCGACCGCGTACAGCGGCGGCACATTCTTTTCAGCGTCGCGGGATTCTGTGCCTTTGTCTGCTTCTATTCCTACGCCGGCCAGCCGACGCTGCGACTGTTTCAGCCCTCGCCGCATTTCTTTCTGTTGGTCGTGGTGCTCACGGCGGCGATTTACCTGGTGCGGCGCATGACGCGCGACCAGCGCGCATTTGCGGAAGAATCGCTGGCTCGGAACATCGTCAAGCGTTGGGAATGGCCGGACCCGGCGCCCGCTAATTTGCGCGAGGCGTTTTTGGTGCACACGATTCGCGCGAAGGAATCGAAAAAATCGGCCGAGCGCTCACTGGAGATTTACAAAGACGCGCTGCGCGAAGCGCTGGCCGAAGGCACCGTGACGCGCGAGGAAGTGCATCGCCTGCATGCGCTGCGCGATCAGCTTCAAATCAAGAAATCGGATCACGACAAAGTCATGGCGGCGCTGGATGAGGAAGCGCGCGAACTGCTCAACGATCCGACCAAGCAGATGTCCGCCGAAAAGCGCCTGCAACTTGAGACGTACGCGCACGCGCTTGAGAATTACCTCAACCTGGCCTTCGCGCCCGACGGCAAAGCCAACGAAGCGATCGTGGCGCAACTGCGCGACGAGTACCGCGTTACGCCGGAAGAACATCGGCGCGTGCTGGAGGATTTGCTGGGCGGCGAACGCGGCGTGGGCACGCGGCTGTCCGAGGCGCTGGCCTCGATCGAGCGCGCGGCGCACACCATTGTCGCGCTTGAAAAAGACCCAAATCCCGCACACGATTTTCTTCGCGATATTCTCGAGCGGCGGCGCGCCCGTTCGGCGAATTTGCTCGTCAAAAGCCTCACCCTGCGCGAGGACGAACAGCGCGAACTCGCGGCGGGGCTGGCCTCGAACGATCCCACGCGGCGCGAGACTGCCGTCGTTCATCTCCGCCAAAGCGTGATGCCGGCGCTCGCCGAAAGGCTACTGGACGCGCAGCGGCGCACGTCGTCGGTCGAAGCGGCGCTGAAAACATTGCGTGAGAAGCTCATTCAGCGCACGCACAGCGCCGATCCGTACGAGCGCGCGCTGTCCGTGTACATCACCGCGAGCATGAGCGATGCGGGCGAACAAGAATTCAAGCACGTCGCTGCCGATGCGCACGACGTTGTGCGCGACACCATCGTGCTGGTGCGCAACAAATTCAGCAGCAGCCGGTTGCCGGGCGTTGGCGGAACGTCCGGTGTCATCCCACTCACAGGCCAGAGCGGAATTCAGCGCGTCCCTGGGGGAACGTCCGGCGCGATGAGCCTGTCGAGCGCGCGCTTGCCCGGAATCGCGCCGGCGCTGCCACTGGCCAGCGTTGAGAAAATGATTGCGCTCCGTTCCGCGCCGATTTTTTCGCGCCTGGAACCGGAGAGCTTGGAGCGGCTCGCCAAAGCCAGCGTTGAAGCCGCGTATCCCGCCGGCGCGGCGCTCTGCATCGACGGCGAAAACGGAAGCGAAGTTTTCATTCTGGTCGAAGGCGACGTGGAGATTGTGAAAGGCGAAGGCGCCGCGCGCAAAGTCCTGGCGCGCGAAAAAGCTGGCGGCTTTATCGGCGAACTGGCCGTGATCGATCCCGCGCCGCGCTCGGCCACGGTGCTCGCCGGCCCCGCGGGCGTGCGCGTGCTGAAACTTGATGGCACCGCCTTCCGCGAAGCGCTGCATCACGATGCCAGCATCGCGGACGAAGTCATGCGCACGCTGGCGCAGCGCTTGAAGCAGAGAAATGGGTGAAAGGCGCCAGTCTCCCCTCTCCTCTTGCGGGAGAGGGGCCGGGGTGAGGGGGTGGCTGCGCCAGTCTCTTAAAACCGGAACGTCACCCACGACGCCACAAAATCGAAATCCTTGCCGTGCGGATTGGCGCGGATGAATTCGCCGGCGTGGAAACGCGAGAACGCGGCTTCAACCGTCGCATGTTTTAGCGCGCGCCATTGCACCTGCACGACCTGCTCGTCGCCAATGTAGCGCGCCTGGCTGATCGGCGCGAACATCGGGATGTTGTTGAAATAGTACGTGCCGTCGTGAACGCTCTCGCGCCAATACCAGATGTTTCCCGCGCTTAACGTGACTTTTGAGTGCGGATGAAATTCAACACCCGGATGCAGATCGACCATGTTCTGCTTGCCGATCGGCGAATCCTGGCAGAAATACGGCGAATTTGGAAACAGAGCGTTGAACGTGCCCAGCGAGTGATCCGCAAGATTGTGGTCGCCGCTGAAGGCGTCGGCGCGCAGGAAAAACTTGGGCTGCGTTTGGATTTTCGCGAAGGTGTAGCCGATGTCGTTTGAACTGGACCACGCCGAGATGTGGTCCTCTCCGAATTTGCCGAACTGGTACGTGCCTTCGCAATCGTAGCTGAAATTGTGGAACGAGCCGAAGAGCCGCGCGCCGGCGGACTCGCGGTGTTCGTGCTTGATGCCCTGGAAAAACAATCCGTTGTCGTTGTCGTCGCGCAGCAGATAAAGATCAAGCCCGGCGCCTTTGAGCAGCGGAAGTTTCGAGGTGGTTGCGTACAGGCCGGCGAGCGCGAACTTGCTGTTGCCGGTGTCATCGAAGACGCCGGGCTGCTGGGCCACCAAATGCGTATAGAAGCCATCGACCTGCCAATTGTCAAGTTTGAGCATCATCTTGGCGCCATCGAAAGTCTGGCGGTTGTTGACCACGTCGCGGATGTCGATCAAGCGCCCGGAGCCGTAGCGCATCTCCTGGCGGCCGATGCGGAAGTCGATGCTTTTGGTCTCGTCGATATCGCAGCCGGCTTCGACGAACGCATTGATGAATTCGAGCCGGTCCTCTTCGAGCGTGCGCTCGGGGCCTTTGCGGCCGAATTGCTCGGCGTTGATCAGTTCCGTGTAAATGCGAAAATGTTTGTGAAAGCGATAGTCCGTGCGCAGCATCGTGCGCTGCAAATAAAAACCGTCGTGATCGTTCGGCGGGCCGTTGAGAAACGCTTCGTTGCTCCACGATTCGTAGCGCGCGCGGAATTCGAGGCCCACGGACATGTAGCTGTCGTTGGCGCAGTCGAATGGAATGAATTTGACGGGATCGAAAAGATCGCCGCGCTGCGAGGGGTCTTTGAGATAGCCCCAGTTCTCCCACCAGTGCACGGGCGTGAGCGGCTGCGGGCCGGGGCCAAAGCCACCGCCAGCGTCTTCGCAGATTCCCGAAAGTGCGAATGCAAACAGAAAGGTGAGAATGATAATTTTGATAGACACGACGATTCTCCCGACTGCGCACAAGTGCTTTCGGCGCGCGCGCATAGACCGGCGCCAAAAGCGCAAGCCCTATGCCGCGCTTGCAACGAACAACGGAATTTGCTGCTCGTTTCGCTGAACGAAGTTATTTCGAATGTGCTGGTAGCATGCCGCAAAGAAGCGCTTACGTCCAATGCAAAGCGGGTTGAAAAGATGATTGTTGGCGTGCATATGCACTCATCCTCAATCCATCGCGGCGCTCCGCTTCGGAATCCGCCAGCACGACAGCCACCCCAACCCACGTGCGCCGCAAAATAAACAGCCACGCCGCGATATTCCAAAAGAGGACATAACCATCCGACCCCTCCTCGCGAAGCGGAGCGTTCAGCATGTTCGACGGCGTGCTTCCGATAAAATGCGTTTCGCGCGTTCGATAAAATTCAAACGGCCAGCCGTAATACTTTTCGTCTGCTGTCACAATCGAAATCTCGGTGATTCGATGCCCGGTGTTGTAGGAAAACGATCGCAAGTCCGGCACGAAATTCACCTGCATCAGCAGGCCGATCGTGAACATCAAGACAAGTCCCGTGGAGAGATGAAACTGAACGCGCTTCTTTTCCTGCTCAAATTCAAAGCCGGCGTTTTCGAAATGGATATACAGCTTTCGAGCGAACCAAAGCAATACATAGAAGATAAAAACAAACGAGCTCACATGCATGGGAGCGCACTCGATTGACGATGGCCGGTTCACATCGTAGACGAAACACGCGGAAAGGCCCGATCAAAATAATGCGATCACCGGGCACGTGGCGCGTTCCCCCTCTCCCACCGGGAGAGGCCCGACGAGCGTACTCGCTCGCGGGGTGAGGGGGAGGCGTGCGCATCCTATAGTGTGCCGAATTCCCCTCACCCCGCGCATGAGTACATGCGTCGGCCCTCTCCCGGAGGGAGAGGGCAACTGCAACCGCGCTTTCGCCATTGACATTTCTAAGCGAAACTTGACGATTGAAGCAGAGCGAGCCAATTGGAACAACGGTCAATTGTCACTAGTCAATAGTCAATCCAATCCCGTCGTCATCACCGGCCTCGGCGCCGTTTCTCCGCATGGGCGCGGCGTGAAAGCGCTGTGGAACGGCCTGATCGAAGGCCGCTCCGCCTTTTCGCCGCTCACGCTTTTCGATGCCTCGATGTTCCGCAACCCGCTCGCGGGCATGGTGAGCGGCTACGAATCCGAACCCAACGGCCAGCCGCGCAGTTTGCGCATGTTGCTCGACGCCGCGCGCGAAGCGCTGCGTGACGCCTTCGCGCTGGGCGACGGCACGCCGAACGCGGGCACCGGAGTGATTTCGCCGCTCGCCGGCGACGGCTGCATCGCGGTGAAATTCAGCGGCGACGAAGCGATCAAACACGGCGCGATTGTCACCGGCACGAATTTCGGCGGGATGAGCGCCGCGGAAACGGCGCTGATCGACGGCGCGAAGGATGCGTCGCAGGCGTCATTGGAAAAATACCTCTGCGGAAACGCCGGCGACGAACTGGCGCGCCGCTTCGGCATCCGCGGCCCGCGCATGAACCTCTCGCTCTCCTGCGCGTCCGGCACCGCGGCGATCGCGCAGGCCTTCGACCTCGTCCGGCGCGGGCGCGCGGATTTTGTGCTGGCCTGCGGTTACGACGAATTGTCGCTTTACGTCTACGCGGGCTTGTCCGCCCTGCGCGCGATTACGCCGGAGACCATCCGCCCGTTCGACAAGCGCCGCAAAGGCACTCTTTTTTCCGAAGGCGCCGGCGCGATGGTGATCGAAAGCGCCGCGCACGCCGCGCGCCGCAAAGCCCCGCGCGTGTACGCGAAGATTCTCGGCCGCGCGCTGAACAACGACGCCTACCACATGACCGCGCCCGAAACTGAAGCACACGGCATTAAAGCGCTGATGCGCGACGCGCTCAAGGACGCGCAGGTTGAGCCGAACCAAATCGATCACATTAATCTGCACGCGACCGGCACGCCGTACAACGATGGGATCGAAACGAAAGCCGTGCACGCGATTTTCGGCGCGCGTGGAAAAGAGATTCCCGTTTGCAGCGTGAAAAGCTCCATCGGGCACACAATGGGCGCGGCGGGAATTCTCGAATCCATCGCGGCGGTGCGGACGATCAACGAGGGACTGGTGCCGCCCGTGCTCGGTTTGGATCCCGCCGAAAAAGATCCCGAGTGCAACCTGAACGCGCCGACAGGCGCGCCGTTAAAAGGCGAATTCAAAACAGTGTTGAAGACGTCGTACGGATTTGGCGGGACGAATGCAGCGGTGGTGCTGGCGAAGAATTCTTGAAGTTGCTCTTTTCTATCCTTGCTCGCGCAATCCAAAACCGTGTAACTTGTAACGTTTAACGTGTAACGCCGTTTACTTCCCCTCCACCCACACATATACCGGCTCCTCTCCCGCCAAAACTTCAATCGCCTCAGCGCTCTTCTTGATCTCCATCGCCTCCGCCGCGTTCTCGCTCATCGGCATGCGCTCCGCTTTGACCGCCGCGGCGCCGTTGAGCGGCAGCGACACCGGCGCGCTGCGCTCCGATTTCGTGGCACTCCACACCGCCCAAATCCGCTTCGCCGCATCGCCGTCTTTCACGAATTCGTACGCGTACGTCCCGTTCGTTTCTTCAAGCAGCGTGCGCGAATAACGGTATTCGCCCAGCGTCGCGTACAGATGCGCGACGGCGTAAAACGCGGGCTTGGGCTTGAAATTCCGCGTGAGGCCCGACGAACCGTGCAGGTGCGGCTCATCGTTGTCGTTGAAAAAATAAATGTACGCCCGCGCCAGTGGCAGCTTCGAGAAGACCAAAAATGAGCGTACCAGCCACTGCGCTTGATGCGTCTCGGTGCTGCCTTCCCACTTGGCGAAATCGCCCGTCTTCGGCGCGGGCTTGGTGCTCGCGTCATAGCCGAATTCAGTCACCCACAGCGGCTTGCCCGGCGCGTTCTTATCGCGCCACGCCGCGGCGTCGGTGATGTCCTTCAAATACCTGAGCGACGGATCTTCCGGATTCGAACGCCGCCATGTCGGCCAAGGTTCGGCCTCCGCGTAATCGTGAATGTTGATGGCGTCGTAAAGCTCGCTCAAGCCCTCGAAACACGTCACACTTTTAGCGTACTTGTGGCTTTTGCCAAGCGTTACCGCGCAGGTCGCAATAGTCAATTTCGGATCGCCTTCGCGCACGCCGCGCGCCATCGCTTCGAACATCGCGCGATAAGCTGTGTCGTCGAACGAGCCGGGTTCGTTGCCGATTTCCACCGAAGAAACCAGCGGCGTCGCCGACGACGGCCCGCAGAATTTCGCGAACGCCAGCCCATACGCGCGCGCGTCTCGCGGAATGTCTTTCCATTTGTCCTGCTTGATCGTTTCGAACATCAAACACGCATCGGTAACGAAGCCGCTTTTTTTCCACGAACCGTAAACGGAATTCCAATCGACGCGATTGCGCGCAAGCGGAAACGTCGTCGTAAAATCGCTATCCTTCCCAAGGTCCCACTCGACCGGATGGTAATCGCGAACGAGGCGGCAGACTGCTTTGTAGAACTCCGGCTTGAATTGAACGGTATGGCCGTTGATGCCCATGAGCTCTTTGAAGAGCGGTTTGGGTTCTTCGGCGCGGACGATTGCAAAAATCCATACAAAGACGAAAAGGATTCGGCAGATGTGTGAAATTGGTTTTATCATGTGTTAACTTACACTGCACCGAAGCAGACTGAGATTCATCGTGTCAAATCCCGGCATCTTCCTCTCCGCCGAATGGCGCCACCTGGCGATGCTCAATTACGAAGTCGATCCCGCGATCCTCGCGCGTCGCGTGCCGGCGGGCACTGAGTTGGATTTGTTCCAAGGCCGCGCGCTGGTCAGCCTCGTTGGATTCATGTTTCTGAACACGCGCGTGCTCGGATTTCCCGTTCCATTTCACCGCAATTTCGAAGAACTGAACCTGCGCTTCTACATCAAACGCCGCCATCCCGACGGCGACCGGCGCGCAGTGGCATTCGTAAAAGAGATTGTGCCGCGCTATTTCATCGCGTTTGTCGCGCGCACGATTTACAACGAGAATTACGTCTCTCTGCCCATGCGCAATATGCTGAACGCGAGCGCCTCCGTCACTTCCGCGATGTACGAATGGCGCGCTTGCGGACGCTGGCAAAAACTCGGCGTGACTTGCCAAGGCGGCGCATCGATTCCGCCGAAGGGATCCGAAGCCGAATTCATCACCGAGCATTATTGGGGCTACGCCGCGCAGCGCCGCGGCGGAACGGTCGAGTACCAAGTCGCGCACCCGCAATGGCGCACATGGACCGCGCGGGAATATGTGTTGGATGCCGATGTGAAGGAACTATATGGCGAAGAGTTTTATCCGTTCCTGAAGAAAGCGCCGGTGTCCGCGCTCTTGGCGGAAGGGTCGGCAGTAACGGTGTCGAAAGGAATCCGTCTCGCGCGATGAATTTTCTCACGCAGAGGCATAGAGAAAACACATGAAGCGAGCATTATCCAGCGTTGCACCACTCGCTCCTCTATCCCACCAGCTCCGCGATCGGCTTGAACTGCTCGTCCACCAAATAATGTGGACGCCCGCTGAGGTCGTCCACTGTGGCGGCGTGGCCGTCGATGCCCATGTGCTGGTAGAGCGTGGCGAAGACGTCCTGGAAATCCACGGGCCGCGCGGACGGTTCGCCGCCGGTGCGATCGGTCGCGCCGATGATCTGGCCGTGGCGCATGCCGCCGCAGGCGAGCGCAGCGCACGAGACGCGCGGCCAATGATCGCGGCCCGCGTCTTTGTTGATCTTCGGCGTGCGGCCGAACTCGCCCCACACGACGACCGCAACATCCTTGTCGAGGCCGCGGTCGTGCAGGTCGCTGACGAGCGCGGTGAGGCCGCTGTCGAGCTGCGGAAACACGATGCGGGCCTGCGCGAAATTCGCGCCGTGCCAGTCCCAGCGGTTGAATCCGATCGTCACGCAGCGCACGCCGGCTTCGACCAGCCGCCGCGCGAGCAGGAATTGCTCGGGACATTCCGGCCCGCCGTCGTCGCGGCATTTCATCGTGCCGCGGCCATAGCGGTCGCGCGTCGCGGCGTCTTCCTGATCGATGTCGAGCGCTTTGGCAAGGCGCCCCGATGTGAGCAGCGCGTAAGCCTGCTGGCTGTAGGTGTCCATCGCGTCCATCGCGCCGGAGGCGTCACAATCGCGGCGAAATTTATCGAACGATTTCAGCAATGCGCGGCGATTGTTCAAACGCTCGATCGAAATGTCCTTCAACACCATGTCGCTTGCTGCTCCGCCGTTTGGGTTGAAGCAGCCATGCGCCAGCCCGAGAAAACCCGGGTCGCCCGGATCGGCCCAGGGCATGTGGCCCATCTTGGGCGAGAGCCCGACGAACGCCGGCACACCCTCGACAACGGAACCTTGCAGCTTCGACACGATCGCGCCCATGCTGGGCCAGCCGCCTGCCGGTGAATTTGGGCGCGGATGGCCCGTAAAACATTGATACGCGGCATGCTGTCCGTCGCTTCCGACAATCGAACGGATGACGGTGAAACGCTGCATCATCGCCGCCATTTTCGGAAACAGCTCACAGATTTGAATGCCGGAAACGCTTGTCTTAATCGGATTGAATTCGCCGCGAATGTCCGCGGGCGCGTCCATTTTCAAATCCCACATGTCCTGATGCGGCGGCCCGCCCGGGAGGAAAATGTTGATGACGCTTTTGCGATTCTTCGACGGTTTCGATGCTTCGTCCGCGAACAGGTCGCGCAGATTAAATCCGCCCAACGCCCCCAGCGCGAATGTGCCGATGCGCAGAAATCCGCGGCGCGGCATTCCGTCGCAAAATCGGGATTCACGTATTCCTTGGATGGAGAGCATGAGTGGTTTCCTTGCGCTGCGGAGTCAACGGCCCGAATTCCACTGTGCTTTGTTACACCGCATGGCTGGAATGTGCTGGAGAGAAATTCCTTCGAGCCATCGTTTGGCGATTTCTCCGTGGGGTTCGACGTGCAGACTTGACTCGCGGTGTATCTGCATCAGAAAGTATTTTTGGATCAAGCCAACATGAAAATGATCGGAATGGCCGTGTGGGCGCTGGCGTTGGCCGGACGAACGGCGGCGCAAGACTGGCCGGAGTACTGTGGTTCGCCCTGCAAAAATCTCGTTGCCCACGCGTCGAACTTGCCGGAATCTTTCGTGCCCGGCGAAAGAGATTCGATGAGGGGCACGATTATTCTTTCCACGGCAACGAACGTGCTTTGGGGCGTGCGAACCAGTTCGCTCACCTATCCTTCTCCGACGGTCGCGGGCGGCAAAATCTTCACCGGCGGTCTGGAGTCCGGTTTGGGCGTGTTCAAATGTCTTGACGCACGCGACGGAACTTTGCTCTGGGAATACGCCGCGCCGTTTCGAAAATTCCCCGGCGAGATCGATAAAGGCTTCAAATACATGCTCGGCCGGATCACGCCCAACCTCGGCATCTGCGCGACTGCCACGTATGACGATGGCCGGCTCTATTTCGTCAATCATCGCTGCGAGGTGCTGTGTCTCGATGCGAACGGCGGCACGGAAGCGTTTGTCAAGCCGGAGCCTTCGCCGACCGCCGCCAGGAAAACGGCCGAGACGGCCCCGCCGCTTGCGCCGGCCGCTGGCGTGCGTGGAGCGAAAACAGTGTGGACTTTCGATCTATGGGACTACGGCATCCGCCCCGCCGATGCAGCCAACGGCTCGCCGCTGTTGGACGGCGATTTTCTTTACATCAACACTTCCAACGGCACGGATCGCGACGCACAAGCGGACTATTACGACGACCGCAAAGCGCCCGCGCCGGATGCGCCGAACCTGATCGTGCTCGACAAAAAGAGCGGGCGCCTGCTGGCCACCGACGACGAGAAACGCATTGGCCCGAATCTGATGCACGGCCAATGGTCCACGCCGTCGTTGGGCGTCGTCAATGGAAAGAAGTTGATTTTCTTTGGCGCCGGCGACGGCTGCTGCTACGCCTTTGAAGCGCTGACCGCGGCACCGGACAAGCCCGTCAAACTCAAAACGGTCTGGTGGTGCGACTGCATTCCGCCGGAATACCGGGTCAAGCGGGACGATCTGAATTGGGCCGCCCTCTATTCGCTTGGCGACAAACGGCTCAAACGGTCGCTCAACAAGCAGAACGAAAGCAGCTACGTCGGCGCCAGCGAAATCATCGGCTGCCCGGTCTTCCTGAACAACCGTGTTTATGTGGCAATCGGCCGCGATCCGGAACACGGCCACGGCCGCGGCGCGCTCTGGTGCCTCGACGCGACAAAATCCGGCGGTGCCGGAGCCGGAGGCGAGATCACGCAGAGCGGAAAAATCTGGTGTTATCAGGGGCTCGACCGAACGCTGGCAACGCCGGCGATCCAGGACGGGCTGCTGTACATCTCCGATGTCGCCGGCCGCATCCACTGCCTTGAGGCGGAAACCGGCAAACCCGTGTGGGTGCACGAAACGGGCGCCGACGCATGGTCGTCCACGCTGCTCGCCGACGGCAAGCTTTTCTTTCCAACGCTCAAACATCTTTGGGTGCTTGCCGCCGGCCGCGAAAAAAAAGTGCTCAGTAAAATCAGCCTTGGCGCGGCGATGTACGCGACGCCGGTCGCTGTGGACAACACGCTCTACATCAACTCGCGCAATTATCTCTGGGCCGTGCGGAAGTAGCGGCCGCGATGCGCCTTCAATTCTATTATTTGCCACGCACAGATTTGCGCCCCGAATTGTTGTTGTAATTTCGGAGAGCCAGTGTTAAAGACGATTGCATGCCAGCGCCTCGCCGCATTCCTCCTGTCCGCCCGTCCTCCGCCAGTCCCGAGACTGGAACTGTTTCCTCAGCCGCCAAGCGCGAAGTCGAACCGATCGGCAAATTGCTGATCAAAGTGGCCGCTGTCACGCGCCAGCAGGTGGACGAAGCGCTGGTCATTCAGCGCCGTTCGTTCAAGCCCATCGGCCGCATCCTGCGCGAAGAATTCGGACTGAGCGCCGACGTGCTCGCCGCCGCGCTGCGCCGCCAGGATTCCGCGCCGCGCGTCTTCCTGCGCTTCTTTCCGCTCTCCAATGAAATACAACACGCCCTGGATTTGGAATTCTGCCGCCAGCACGAAGCCGTCGCCTTCGAGAAGCTCGGCAAAATGCTCTGCGTCGCGTTTTCCAATCCCAACACCAAAAATCTGCTGCGCCACATCGAGCTGCTCACGCAATGCGAAGTCAAAGCGTTCAGTGCGCCATGGGAAGATATCCAAAAGCGCCTCGCCTTGGGCTAACGAACCGCGAGCGTAATGACGAGCCGCGACCGCAAGGGAGCGGGAATCTCCGCGACAAATAAAACCGCCATGCCGCTCCGCCCTCCGTTAATAAGGTACGTCGTCCTCGTGCTCGCCTGTGCCGCGGTACATGCCGCCGAGCGAGCCAAGCCAGCTCTCCCCAGCATTCCCGACCGCGCGTTCAGCCTCGCCGATTTCGGCGCCGTCGGCGATGGGAAGACGATGAACACCGATGCGTTCAAAACCGCCATCGCCGCCGTTGAAAAAGCCGGCGGTGGAAGACTCGAAGTGCCGAAAGGCATCTTCCGCACCGCGCCCTTCACGCTCTGTTCGAATCTCGAATTGCATCTCGACGAAGGCGCCGTCATTCAGGCGCCCGACACGTTCGAAGCCCTCGGATTGCCGAATCCATCCACATTTAAAACGCAGGCCGAAGCCAACGCCGCAGTCCGCGTGCCCAATCCGCTGATCTCCGGCCACAACCTACACGACGTGGCCATTACCGGTTCAGGAACCATTGATGGCAGCGGACAGCATTGGTGGGAGTGGTCCGAACGGGCCGCGCGCAACGTTGCCAAGACGCAGCCGGGCCGCGTCGTCTATCGGCGCCCGCACCTCGTGGTTATCGACGGCTGCGAACGTCTGCTTGTCTCGGGCGTCACGCTGACGAATTCGCCGATGTTTCATCTCGTACCCAGACACGTCAATGACCTCACCATCGACCATGTGAAAGTGCGCGCGCCGTTCAACGCGCCCAACACGGACGCGATCGATCCGGGGCCGGGCGCGAATTTCTGGATTCACGACTGCGACATCGACACCGGCGACGACGACATCGTGATCAAATCCGGCGGCACGAACATTCTCATCGAAAACAACACGATCAAGCACGGCCACGGGATTTCGATCGGTTCCGAAACCAGCGCCGGCGTTCGCGACATGCTGGTGCAAAACTGCATGTTCGACGGCACCGACAACGGCATCCGCATCAAATCGATGCGCGGCGCCGGCGGACTGGTGGAGAACGTGCGCTACACGAACATCACCATGAAAAACGTGGCCAACGCGATCGTGTTGCAGCTCGATTACGTGGACAACAACCGCCCCGATTTCAAAGGCGATCCCGCGAAAATTCCCGCGATTCGCAACATTCTGCTCGATCACATCACCATCGAAGGCTCGCGCAACGCCGGCATCATCCACGGCATTCCCGATAGTCCGATCACGAACATTACGCTGCAGGACATTACGCTCACCGCTGAAAAAGATTTCGATGTCCGCGACGCGGACAAGCCGGTCTTCGATCGCGTGACGCGCACGATCAAAGCGGGCGTCGGGCCGGCGAAGATTGGCGGCGAGCATTAGAGATCCGTAGGACGGGCCTCCGAGCCCGTCCTGCACTCGAAGCGCAATGTTGGACGGGCTCGGAGGCCCGTCCTACTGAA